>Ga0315294_10005315_pt1 | contig 14116 bp, 7 predicted proteins | sample YL17G13_40_MG_FD_203626 | JGI IMG/M metagenome (GOLD analysis project Ga0315294, IMG submission 203626) | Sediment microbial communities from Yellowstone Lake, YNP, Wyoming, USA - YL17G13_40 | ecosystem: Environmental > Aquatic > Freshwater > Lake > Sediment | place: USA: Wyoming | collected... | reverse complement strand
GGGTCCAGCTTGAGATATTGTTCGAAGATCTTGATCGCCTCGGCGTTGTTCTGAAGGGAGATATAAGTCAGTCCCATCTGGTAGATCCCGTCGAGAAAATCGCACTTCAGCTCGACCGACCGCTTGTAGTATTTCAGCGCTTCCTCGTCACAAGACGCATCTTTCATGCCAAATGGTCAACATATCTCGACCGCAAGTCGGGATAAAAAAACATTCTATCACCCCCTGGGCCAAAAAAAAGCGAGGGGACTTCGGCCGGAGGTCTATTGGAGTTCCTTCTCGACCCTGGCCAGCAGCGCCTTGATATCGGGCTGATCGGGGTTAAGGCGGAGGGAAGCCCGGAGGGCTTCGACCGCCTCTTTTTTTTGCTGGGTTTTGAAGAAACAGGTGCCGAGGGAATTCAGAAGCTGAACATCGCTGTTGTAGATCTTATTGCCCTCCAGGAAAAGGGAGATCGCTGTTTTGTAGTCTTCCTTCCCCATGTGGGCCAGCCCCGCGATCAGCGCATATTGAAACCTGAGGCTTTCATCGTCCCTCGCTCGCTCCGCCTCGGCCAGGCCCTCGTCGAACTTGCCGACCCTGACCAGGAAAGCGGCATGCTCGATAATCCCTCTTTTGTATTCCGGGTTCAAAGCCAAGGCCTTCGTATAGAAGGCCTCCGCCTTCTCCGGCAGGGCGAGTTTGTCGTACTGGTAGGCCAAGCCGTAGAAGAGGAGGTGGTTCATCTCTGGCGGGGAAGGCCGGACGAGGGTCACGGGATGGGAGACGTCTTCCAGGGCGGAGAGGATGACATGGGCCGTTTTCTCTAGGAGTATTTTTCCCTCCCCGTCGATAACAGCCAGGCCGATCTCATAATAGTCGGGTCCGAACCCCGCCGTGGAGATCCCCCGGCTGAAGACCATGGTTTTTTTGTAAGGGTGGTCCGAAAGCGCGAGGAAGAATTCTCTCTCTGAAGCCCCTTCCCCTTTGAGCCCCTTGATCTTGATCCTCGCCCGCCCCTCCCGCCGCAGGCTTTCGGGGACGTCGGTCAAGGCGAACAGGACGGCCAGCTCGTCTCGCCTGGACAGCGTGTCATTGGAGTCGACAGAGATCTGCTGGTCAAGAGCCTTGAAAGGGAGGATGGCGCCGGAGCCGACGGTTTGCAGCCGGTAGCCAAGCACCGGGCCGAACAACTGAACGGCCGCTCCCCCCCTGGCCGGGACATGGATCTTCTTCTCGATATAGCTGAACTCCTTGCCGACGGAATTCTGGAGGAGGAGGGCCAGCTCGTATTCCCCTTCGGGGACCGGGATGACGTCCTCGACGGCCACGCCGTTGGCTTCGATGTAGCCTTTCCGGTCGGGCGGAAAATAAAGGGGAAAGTCTCTTTCGTGTTGGAAGATGGACTGATCGCCCTTCTTCAGGCTGGCATTCAGCTTGAAGTTGCAGAAATACTGGTCCTTGGGCTTGTAATAATCCACGGAGACCTTCTTGGGCGAGATGGACACATGGAGGAGGTCCACGTCCAGGATGGGGTCGGGGATGACGGCCACGACGGCGCTGCTCTCCACATAGTTCGTCATGTACTCGGTGCTGACCATGCCCTTGAAATGGAGGAAGTCCGTGGCATAGCGGGGGTTGACATCTTTTCTCGGCGACTCGAGGATGGAGGCCAAAATGAAGTTGTTCTGGGGGGAGGGCATGAAGTTGTACGGAAATTCGCCGGGGATGAAGGACAGGACAACCGGGGCCAGGGAGGGGGTGAGTTCCCTGATCTTATCATATACGGCCTGAAAGTCGGTGGTGTTCAATTCCTCGGGCCTGACGAGGAGGCTGGCCGGCCCGTCGGCAGCGGGATTGTAGAACTTGTACTCCCCGCTCCCGCCTCGCTGATAAAAGACCAGGGCGAAGAGGGCGGGCAGCCCCTTACCGCCCTCTCCCCGGTAGTACCAGACCTGGCAGGGATGGACGCCCGGCTGGCTGTCGAATCGCTCGATGGAGGCCGGCGGGCCGAGGATGATGTGGATTCTCCCCATGTCGGTCCGCCAACCTGCGCGCGGCGTTGACCGCCGCAGGTTCGTGTTGGCGTAGGAAAACCGGCGGAGGTGTTCCTCCTTGAACTCATTCTGAGGCGTTCCCGGCGTGGGGTCCCTCTGTTTCCAGAAGGACTCGATGAAAATGTCCCGGTCTCGGTCGGTCTGGAGTTGGAAAAACACATCCCTCTCCGCGGGCAGGATGATGTAGCTCGTGAGGTCGAGCCAGGTGCGGTATTTCTCGGGCAGATCCTGTTCCCTGATTTTTTGCTGTGAGGAGAAAAGGGCGGAGACGACCAACAGGAAGATAAGGATTGTTCGCTTGAAGCCCGCTTTCATTCGAGGCCCCCCTTTTATGGAGATTTCTCGCATTTTCCGATAAGACCGTCCAGCTTCTCCTTCTCAGCTGAGGACAGCCTTCCGTAGATGATCTTCTTGTACCGGAGGAGAAAGTCCAGGGCGCGGCCCTTGTCTCCCCTGACCAGGTAGGCCGCGCCCAGGTTGTACAGGGCATGATGGAGCTTGGGGTCGATGGCCACGGCCTTTTCCCAGCAGGCGATAGCCCCGCTGAGGTCGCCGGCCTTGGCCAAGGCCGAGCCCAGACCGTTGCGGGGCGAGGCGTAGGACGGGTCGAGTTCGATGGCCTTTTTGAAATATTCGACGGCCTTCCTGAAGTCCTCTTGTTTCCGGTTTTTGAGAAACAAGGAGAAGTGGAGAGAGCCGAGGTTGTTGATGACGATCGGGTAATTGGAGTCGAGGGCGAGGGCGCGGCCGTAGGCCTCCGAAGCCGCCTGGAAGTCGCCTTTGTTCCAGTAGGCGATGCCGAGGTAGTTCCAAAGCTCAGGGTCGTAATCGATGATGGCCAAGCCTTTCTTCAGGATCTCGATCGCCGCGTCATTCTGGCCCGTGTCGGTCAGAAAAACGCCGAAGGTCGTCAGGATGCGGAAACTGGAGGGATTTGCCTGGTATCCCTGGCCGAGGCACTCCACCGCCTCTTTCCACCGGCCTTGCTCCTTATAGATCGTGGCTAGGTAGGTGTAGGCTAGGTCGAAATCCTTTCTTTCGACGATGATCTCTCGGAGAAGACCGATCCCTTCTTCCAAGGCCCCTTTATGATAGAGGCCCATGGCCGCCTGGAGCTTGTTCTGATAGGGAAGCAGGATCTTCAAGTCGTCCTCCCGGGTATAAACTTTTTTCGCGGGCTGGGACGCGGGACCCGTGACGTAGCCAAGGCTTCGAAGACGCTCCTGCGCGGCCCGGTCGAGCTTCCCGTTCGACCCCCCAGCCGAAGGGGAAGAGAGGGTGTCCGTCGTTTGCCTCAGGGCGGCGCGAAAAGCATCGAGGCTCTGTCGCTCGGCCAAGTTGTCGAGCTCGCCGAAGTCCTTGCCGATGTCGTAGAGTTCCGGAATGGGGGAGTCGAAATATTTTTGGCGGCCGCTGATGATCCCCCTCAGGGGGGCCCAACCCCGGCTGAAATAGGGGTAGAGCGATTCAAAATAGATATCCCTGGAAGCGAGGGCCTTTCCCTTGATCGCCGGTACCAGAGAGACGCCCTGGAGAGAGCGGGGTTTGGCCACGCCGAGGAGGTCGCAAACCGTGGGGAAGATGTCGATGTGGCAGACGGTCTCCCGGCACTCGCCCGGCTCGATTCCGGAGGCGGCGATGATCAACGGGACCCACAGAGTGGAGTTGTAAGCGAAGTAGCCGTGGGTGGATTCGCCGTGTTCGCCGAGGCTTTCCCCATGGTCGCCGGTCAGGACGACGACCGTGCGGTCCTCCCAACCCTTTTGCCGAAGACCTTCGAAAAGGTTTCCCAGGGCGAAATCGACGTAAGCCACCTCGCCGTTATAAGGATTGTCCTTGAATCGGGAGAGGAAAGGCTCGGGAGGCTCATAGCGCTGGTGAGGGTCGAAACAGTGGACCCACAAGAACCAGGGTGATTTCTGTTCTCCAAGCCAGGCCAGGGCCTTTTCCACGACCTCCCCCGCTTTTCTCTCGACGTAGGAGAATTCCGATGCGCCCCGAGTTCCATAGTTGTCGTCGTAGACGTCGAAGCCCTGGGTCAAGCCGAATCGGGAGTCCAGGGGAAAGGCGCCGACAAAGGCGCCCGTGGCGTAGCCTTGACTCTTGAGATGCTCGGCCAGGGTCAGGAATTTCTCCCCGACGACGAAGTTCGCGTTGTCGTGGACGCCGTGTTGAAGGGGGGTGACCCCCAGAAAAATGTTGGTGTGCGAGGGGAGCGTCGTGGGCGTATGGGCGAAGGCCCGGCGGAAAAGAACCCCCCGCCCGGCAAGGGCGTCGATCGTGGCTGTCTTGACGAGATCCGGATTGTAACAGCTCAATCTGTCCGGGCGCAGGGTGTCGATCGTAACGACGAGGAGGTTGGGCCGGGAGGGGTCGGCGGAAGCGGGGCCGGGGCGGGAATGAACACTGACCGCCGATCCGATCAGCAGGGCCGCCGCGAAGACAAGGGCTCTCGATCTCCTCATGATTCACCTCGCTCGGGAGGAGGATTTCTACCGGGACATCGCCGAGTTCAGAGGCCGCTTTTCTTCTTCAGGAATTCGAGGAAGCTCCGGACCTGGCCGGCCTTCTCTGAGTCGGGGGCCAGCTTGAGATAGTGTTCGAACGCGGCGATGGCATCCTGGTTTTTGCCCAGGTTGAGGCTGATGAGCCCCTTCAGGTAGAGGGCGTCGGTCGAATTGGGCTGGATTTCGACGGCCCGCTGGCAGTACTTCAAGGCCTCTTCGAAACTCGACTGGGAGAAGAAGAACGTGGCGATGTTGAAGAGCGCCGTCGGGTCGGTGATCTTCTGGATGTCGATTTTCCCGTACCACTCCAGGGCTTTGGCCTGGTCCTTCCTATTCGAGTAGGTGTTGCCGATGAGCATCATGATCTCGGCGTTGCCCGGCTCCTTGTCCAGGACCTTGAGGTAATGCTGCTCGGCGAGCTCATCGTTCTGGAGCTGGAAATAACAGTTCCCGATGTTCTTGTGAAGGATGTAGGCCTTGGGATCCTTGGCCGCGAGGTCCTCGAAAACCCGGGCGGCCTCCTCGTACTTTTGCTGGTTGAAGAGCCGGTTCCCCCGGTCGACGCCTTCCATCAGGGCCTCGAGGATCACAAAGCCTTCGATCCTGGTCAACTTGACCTCAACGGGAGGGTTGCGGTCGAACTCCTTGAACTCCGCCGCCAGCTTTTTGGGCAGGTAGCCATCTTTTCCAAAATCGATGTTCCAAGTCCCGCCCCTGATGTAGGATGCCTTCCACTCTCCTCCGGCGTCGGTCGTCGTCTCGAATCCCGACTGGCCCTTCACCGAGAAGAGTTTGACCAAGACCCCTTGGAGGGGTTTCCCTGCTTCGTCCGTTACGAGGCCCCCGGCCCTTCCCTGGCCTTTGTAGCCTTGGGCCATGGCCAAAGGAACGACCGCAAGCAGAAGTGTCATCAGAAGGGCGGTTCTTCGCATGGCCTGCCTTCTTTCCTGATTATATTATAGCAGTCCTCCGGGCATAAAAAAAGGGCGGTTCCTCGCGGAACCGCCCTTTGAGCATGAGCTTGAAGTCGTGCTTAGAAGTTGAACCGCACCCCGAAACGGAAGAGCCTGGGGTTGAGGATGCGCATGTCTTGCCTGAAGGTGGCGGAGGTCATGCGGGTCTGCTGTTTCAATGCGTGCGCGGAGTTGGTGATGTTGAAGCCGTCCGCGGAGAGGGCGACGTAGGATCTTTCGCCGGTGTTGAAGATCTTTTCCAACCGGAAATTGAGCAGCCAGAAAGTGGGGAGCCTCTCGTCGCCGAACTTGCCCCCGCCGTCCGGGCTCCCAAAAAGAGAAGAGGAGCCGATGCCCGGCCGGCTGACAAGGACATCCGTGCGCAGGACGTAGCCCTCCCGGGCGACGAACGTCCCGCTGACGTTGATGCCGAAGGGCAGCTGATAGAGGCCACTGAACTTGAATTGCCACCGGGAGTTGACATAGATCCCGGTCAAGCCGGAGCCGCCGCTCCCGGGCGCCACCACGCCGCCGTCAAAGTACGCGAGGTTCTGCGGGTCGATGTAATCACCCTCATAATATTCCTTCCAGGAGGAAAGGGTGAAGGAGGAATCCAACATCCACTTCTTTGACAGCCGCTTCGTGAGTACGAACTGGACGGCCTTGTAGGTGTCGTAGCGGTTCGGAAAGTTCGTGCGGTAGGAGGAGGAAAGAAACCTTGCGGTGCGGCCGTAGTTGGTATAGCCGGTGCGCGGTTCGACGTTCGCGGCGTAGTAGTTGGCTTTGGTTTCCAGGACGCCCGCGGCGTTGCGGCCGATCGTCCAGGTGTTGTTGGAGCTCTTCTTGTAGATCAGTTCGACGCGGCCGGCGAAATCGGCAAGGATTTCCTTCTCAAAAGACAGGTTGACCTCGTCCAGGCGAGGGCTTTTGTATTTGGGGTCGAACGAGTTGCGGACGGTGAGGCTCTTGGGGTTGCTCGGGTCGAAGCCCCCGAACCAGAGCCAGTAGTTCGGGTCGTTCGGGTCCTTGAGCCCGTAGGTGTCCCAATCTAAGCCGAAGAGCTCGTTCGTGGTCACTATGGAATCCTTGTTGAGATCCTGCCAGATAAGGTCGACCTCGGTCCACGCGGCGGGATTGATGAAAGAGGCAAAGCCGAATCCGTTCTGAGAGCCATAGCGGGACGCCGAGAGCTTGATCAGATTCTTGCCGTCGCCGGTGATGTCATAGACCAAGCTGAGCCGAGGCGAGAAGGTCTTCCAAGTGACGGGGGAGCTGATCTTGGGGACATTGAGCTGGGGCATGTACTGGGGGAGCCAGAGAGAAGCCGGGATGGTGTTCTCCGAGACCCCGGACTCTTCCACGTCGTAGCGGAGACCCAGGTTAAAGGTCAGCCTGCCGAAGGTCGAGGTGTCCTGGAGGTAGAACGAGTAGCGTTTGAAATCGTAGTTGATGATGTAGTCCCTCAAGAGCCAGGCCTCCCACCACTCTCCCGTAGGGAAGGCCGATTCGGGGCCCTGGTAATGGAGGGTGAGATTACCCTCGTAGAGGTCGAAGGTGGTGACAGTGGCGGTCACGTAATCGGCGCCGAACTTGAATTCGTGATCGCCGCCGAGGACGTCCTCCACGAAGTAATTGCCGCTGAAGTTGAGGTTGAGCTGGTTACGGTCCGTCCCGTAATCGTCGATGTTCCCGGAAACATAGTGGGTGGGGTAATTATATTCGGTCAGGTAAGGTCCGTTGGGATTCCGGGTAGGCCTTCCGTTGACGGGGACGAGCTCGAATCCGCCGTCGGTGTAGATCGCCTTGACGTTCAGGTACAGGTTGCCTAAAACCTGGTCGATCTCGCCCTTGTAGATGCCGCCGGGCCCGATCTGATTCCACACGGTCTCGGGGCCCTGCTCCTCGGAGCCCCAGTTCGTTCTTCCCCACTTCTGCTTGTTATCATACTCGTAGAAGCCGTTTAACCGCGTGCTCGATGTGAGCTGAAAGTCCAGCTTGGCGTAGCCGGAGACGAGCCACGTCTTGTCATGGGTCCCGGTCAGGGTCAGGCCGTCGATGTCCTGGATGCCCCAGGAGCCGTAGAACCAGGCCTTGTCTTTGATGATCGGACCACCGAAGTTGGCGCCATAGAGGTAGAGGCGCTCAACCCCCGCGGGCGTGTAGCCGATGGCCTTCAATTTCTGGGGAACGTTGTCGGCTTGCCAGGCTTTGTCCTCGACGTCCATATAGAAGGTTCCGGCGTAGGCGTTGCCGCCTCTCTTGGCCACCAGGTTGAGCTGAACGCCCCCCGTCTGCGACTTGACGTCGTTGTTGCCGTAGTTGATCTGCATCTCGTCGTAGCTGGCGATGTTGACATAGGCGGGCGCCGCGCCCAGGGCCGAGTTGTCGGTGATGTTGCCGCCGTCGATGCTCCAAGTGGCGTCCCCGCCCCTGCTGCCGTGGCCGTAGTAAGAGGATTGCTGCCCGGCCTCGTTGCCGCCGACGTCCTCCCGGTCTACCAGCATCCCCGGCATGAGGGTCATGAGCACCCAGGGATTGCGGGCCGTGGGCAGGCTCATCAGCATCTCTGACGTGATGTTGACCCCGACCTGAGTCTTCTTGGTGTCGATGATGGGCGTCTGGCCGGTGACCGTGACGGTCTCGGCGATCGTCGCTTGCTCCATGACGACCTCCAGGTTGATGTCGCGGCCGAAGGACACGATCTGCTTCTCGCGGGACACGGATTTGAATCCGGCCAGTTCGAATTTGATGGTGTAATCGTTGGCACCCGACAGGTTCAAGAACCGGAAGTTCCCCATTTCCGAGGTGATGGCGGTTCTTGGAGCGGTCTTGGATCCCGTCAGGGTGACGGTGACGCCGGGCAGTGGCGTGCTGTCCTTATCGATGACCGTTCCCCGAATGCTGCCGAATTCCTGGCCGAACATGGAGAACCCCGCCAAGAGAAGCAGACACAAAAGAACTGTGATTTTCTTCAATCAAGCCTCCTTTTTCCCTTGTCGTGGCAATAAGCCATTTCCTTTACTGGAGTGAACAACTCACCCCCCTAAAACCCCAAAACGCAAAATGTGATCCCGGTTTTCACCTCCTTTTTTTCTCCTCCAAAGCGACCGAAAGTCAAAGCGTTTTAAATAACTATCCTGTGATTTGGTCCTGACCAAGAAATCTGCATATTTCATGCCAACCACAGAATGCTGGAATGAGTCGTTAATTAATTTATAATAAATAAGTTAAGGCCGTGGCAAAAAATTCTAATAAAAAAATCCATCCATTTTTTTGGATTGAATCCAAAAACATGTATTTCCGTTTTTGCCCCGCTTTTCTTCTTGAATTGCGGCCCGAATTGGGATACACATAGCCTGACATGAGGTTCCTCGCCGACCTTCACCTTCACTCGAAATTTTCGCGCGCGACCTCCCGGGACATGACCTTCGACACCATGGCCCACTGGGCCAAGGTCAAAGGCGTCTCGGTCCTGGCCACGGCCGATTTCACCCATCCCGAATGGTTCTTCCTGACCAAGGAAAAGCTCGAACCCATCGGCAACGGCTTTTTCCGCCTGAAATCGCCGCAGAAGCCCGAGCTGGAATATCTGAGGTCGATCCCGTTCGCGGCCGGCGACGTCGCCTTCATCCTGTCCACGGAGATCAGTTTCATCTACTCCAAGAAGGGCAAGGTCCGGAAGGTCCATCTCCTCGTCCTCGCCCCCGACCTCGAATCCGTCGAGAAGCTCAACGGCCGGCTGGCCGGCCTCGGCAACCTCCGTTCGGACGGCCGGCCCATCCTCGGCCTGGACGCCAAAGCCTTCGTCAAAATGGCGGCGGACCTCTGCCCCAAATGCGTCGTCATTCCGTCCCACATTTGGACGCCGTGGTTTTCGCTCTTCGGAGCCAACTCGGGCTTCGACGCCATCGAGGAGTGCTTCGAGGAGATGACCCCGTTCATCTTCGCTTTGGAGACCGGGCTGTCCTCCGACCCGCCGATGAACCGGCGCCTCTCGGCCCTCGACAACTACGCCCTGGTTTCCAACTCCGACGCCCATTCGCCGGCCAAGATCGGGCGCGAGGCCAACGCCTTCGACACGGAATTCAGTTATAAAGGCCTCGTCGACGCGATCCGGACGCGGGACCCGGCCCGCTTCCTTTACACCGTCGAGTTCTTTCCCGAAGAGGGCAAATACCATTTCGACGGCCACCGCAAATGCAGCGTCCTCTTATCGCCCAAGGAGTCCATGGCCAAGAACAACCTTTGCCCGGTCTGCGGCAAAAAATTGACCATCGGGGTCATGCACCGCGTCGAAGAGCTCGCCGACCGGGACGAGGTGCGGGACGCCGGCATGAGCATCCCCTATAAGAACCTCATCCCCCTGAACGAGATCATCGCCGAAGCCTGCGAGAAGGGCCCGGATTGCCAGAGCGTCTGGGACGCCTATTTCCGCTTCATCCGGGAGTTCGGGAACGAGCACAGGATCCTGACCGAGGCGCCCGTCTCCGAGCTGAGCCGGCTCCAGCCCAACCGGATCGCCCAAGGCATCGAGCGCATGCGCAAAGGCCTGGTCAAGATCATCCCCGGACACGACGGAGAGTATGGGGTCATCCACCTCTTCGACCGGGAAGACGGGACGGATTCCGCCGGCCAGGGCCAGCTATCGCTGTTTTAATAAGGTCATCGCGCCGACGGGATCGCCCGCGATTATTTCTATTGCATCCAAAACCGCAATTCCCGAGTTTTGTCAGTGAGAGAGAATGAGGGATTGCCTTTCCGTCAAGTTGACCCATCAATCTCTCCGGCATATAATATGTCGGTGAACAAGAGAATCCTTCCGCTTTTGATTCTGGGCCTTCTGGGCGCTTGCCTGATGCTGGGCGCCCAGACCCCTAAAAAGCTTTCCCCCAAGGACCTCCCGCCCCAATTCCGCAAATGGCTCGAGGAGGATGTCGTCTACATCATCAGCCGGAAGGAACGGGACGTCTTTCTCCAACTCGAATCCGATCGGGAGCGGAACATCTTCATCGAGGCCTTCTGGAAACAGCGGAACCCGAATCCGAACTCGACCACGAACGAGTTCAAGACCGAACATTACCGCCGCATCGCCTACGTTAACCAGTGGTTCGGCCGGGATTCGCCGACGCCCGGCTGGCGGACGGACATGGGGCGGATCTATATCATGCTCGGCGAGGCCAAAGAGGTCCAAAAATACGAGAATCTTCCCGAGCTCAAGCCGATGATCACCTGGTTCTACGACGGGATGGCCGAATACGGCCTGCCTGGATCCTTCTATGTCGCCTTTTGGAAGAAGGATAATGTCGGGGAATACAGCCTGTATTCGCCCATCAACGACGGGCCGCAAAATCTCCTCACTCATTACAAAGGGGACATCACCGAATCCGAATCGGCCTTCCGACAGCTTCTGCAGATCGAGCCGAACGTGGCTACGATCTCCCTCTCGCTCATCCCCGGCGAGACATTGTTCTCGCCCACCCCATCGATGGCCTCAGAGATCCTCATCCGGCAGCGCATTCCCGCCTCGCCTTATGAGAAGATCAAGTCCGATTACGCCGAGAAGCTCTTGAAATACAAGGACGTGATCGAGGTGGACTACACGGCCAACTACATCAACAGCGAGTCCCTGATCAAGGTCTTCCAGAACGCCGCCGGCCTGACCTTCGTCCACTATCTCATCGAGCCGGCCAAGCTGACTTTCGAACAGGTCGAGAACCGCTACCGCGCCGAGATCCAAGTGAACGGGATCATCACCGATCCGGGCGGCAAGACCGTCTATCAGTTCGATCGGAACGTTCCGCTCGATCTGGACGCCGACCAGCTCGTCCGGATCCGGGCTAAGACGTTCAGCTTCCAGGACCTCTTCCCCCTTGTCCCCGGACAATACAAGGCCAGTTTTTTATGGAAGAACAAGATCTCCAAGGAGTTCACCTCGGTCGAAGCGAATATTCTCATCCCCGAACCGGCGGGATTTTCCATGAGCTCGCCCGTCCTGGCCTACGCCGTGGACAAAGAATCCAAATATAAAGCGGCGAACAAATCCTTCCTGCTCGGGGGTGTCCAGTTCGTCCCCACGTCCTACAGTGTTTTTTTGCCGGACGAAACCTTGTATGCTTTCTTCCAGATCCGTGGACTTCCCGAACCGCTCCGAACCGGCGGCTCCGTGGAGTACACGATCCTCAAAGAAGGCGCGGTTGTCAAGTCGCTGAACCGAAGCTTCAAAGACCTACCCGGCCGGATGGACTTTTTTGAGACCTTCCCGCTCGCGGGCTACGTTTCGGCCCATTACGAGCTCAAGATCGCCATCCTGAATCCCGACAAGACCGAGCGCCTGTCGACGAGCGCCCGCTTCGACATCGCCCCCGTGGCCAGGCTCATCCGGCCCTGGGTCCTATCGCTGCCGATGCCGCCGTCGAACGACCCCTCCTTCGCCGATATCCTCGGCGGCCAATACCTCGAACGGAACGACCTGGCGAAAGCCCGGCCTCTTTTGGAATCCGCCTATCGCCGCGACCCCAACTCGACCAAATACGCCCTCGATTTCTGCCGGGCGCTGGCCGCCGCCAACGACCATGCGGCGATCAAGACCGTGGCCCGGCCGTTCATGGCCGACGACAGGAAGTACGATTTTCTACAGCTCGTGGGGGACGCGTCCAGAGCGTTGGGCGAATACGCCGAGGCCATCGCCTCTTATAAGGACTACTTGAGTCATTTTGGGACGAACATCGTCGTCCTGAACTCGATCGGCGATTGCTACGCCAAGCTCGGCGACACAGCCCAGGCCCTGGTCGCCCTGGAGCGATCGCTCCAGCTCAATCCCAACCAGGAAGCCGTCAAAGCCCTGGTCAAGAGCCTCAAGGAAAAAAAGTGAGGCGGACCGCCGCCCTGCTCCTGCTGGCGGTGGCCCTGCTCGCCGCCTGCGCCACCTATCGGCTGGAAAAGCATCTGGACCCCGTCAGCAAGGATTTTCTGTCCAAGGTGCGCTACCTCATCACTAAAGAGGAACGGCGGACCTTCGTCAACCTGCCCGAGTCCGAGCGGCCGAAATTCATCGACGCGTTCTGGAAGAAGCGCGACCCCGATCCCGAAACGGAAGAGAACGAGTTTAAGGCCCAGTATTTCCAGCGGATCGACGAGGCTAATCATCTCTTCAGCGAAGGTCAGGAACCGGGTTGGCTGCAGGACCGGGGGCGCATTTATATACTGCTCGGTCCGCCGAGCGAGCGCGAAGCCTATCCCCGCGGCGTCACGTTCTACGGGAAACCGACGGAGATCTGGTATTACAATTTCTTCCCGATCGTCTTCATCGATGACGCCTGGAGCGGGAACTACCGGCTGGACCCGGACAGCGCCGTCCAGCTCGGAATGATCATGAGGGCCCAGATGGAAGGGAAGCCCCAGGTCGAGAGGGACGACAAGGCCTTGGCCTGTGGGATGATCGTGGACCGGAGCGGCCCTGACCAGATCCGAGTCCGCATCGAAGTACCCTATAAAAAGATCTGGATGTCCTCCGACGGCAAGGACCTCCGGACGATATTGAACGTGGCGCTCGAGGTCCTGGACGCCGCCGGGGCAAAGATCGGGGACTATCAAAATGACTACCCGATCTCCCTGACCGAGGAGAAGATGGAAGAGCTCGTCGACCAGGATTACGTCATCGAGTTCCCCCTGGCGCTCAAGGCGGGAGCCTCCATGCTCAACCTGACCTTGACGAACGCCGCGGACGGGGGCAAGGTCTTCAAGAGGGCGAGGCTCGCTCCATAGGGTCCGCCCGCCGGCCGGCGATTTCCCAAAAAGCCGAAAAATGGTAGAATACCGTTTCCTTGCACCGGCCTCGGCGATTCCGGATCACCTGGATCACGGACAGGCCTCTGACGCGATTTTGGCACGAAGGTTGCATTAATAAATAGGGAGGTCAACATGAAGACCAACGCATTGAAAACAATAACGTTCCTGACTCTGATCGTTCTTCTGGCCGCCGGCCCGGCCTTCTCCCAGGCGGGGAGAGGCATCGGCCGCATCGGCGGCGGCGTCGTCGATCTCGAGGACAAGCCGATCGAAGGCGTCAAGGTGTCCCTCGTTTTCTCCCAGAACGCTAGCCTGAAATTGGAATCGGTCTCGAACAAGAAAGGCGAGTGGTCGTTCATCGGCCTCGGCACGGGCAATTGGGAGCTGACGGCCATCGCCGCCGGCTACATGCCCCTGACCAAGTCCCTCTACGTCAGTCAGTTGAGCGTCAATCCGAAGGTCACGATCAAGATGCAAAAACTGACCAAGGCCTCGGGCGGCATCGTCGCCGACGAAGCGACCTTTGAACTGCTGGAAAAAGGCAATCAGGCTTATAAAGAGACCAAATACGACGAGGCCATGGCCTTGTACCAGCAATTCCTGGAGAAGAATCCCAATCTCTACCAGATCCAGGTCAGCATCGCCGACTGCTGGCGGGAAAAGGGAGACTTTGACAAGGCGGTTGAGATCTACAACAAAGTCCTCGAACAATCGAAGGCCGACGCGGCGCTCGGCAAGGAGATGGCCGCCAAGTCCCTGGCCGGCATCGGCAACTGTTATCTCAAGCAGAACAAGCTCAAGGAAGCCCAGGACTTCTTCAAACAGTCGATCG
>Ga0315294_10005311_pt1 | contig 14121 bp, 17 predicted proteins | sample YL17G13_40_MG_FD_203626 | JGI IMG/M metagenome (GOLD analysis project Ga0315294, IMG submission 203626) | Sediment microbial communities from Yellowstone Lake, YNP, Wyoming, USA - YL17G13_40 | ecosystem: Environmental > Aquatic > Freshwater > Lake > Sediment | place: USA: Wyoming | collected... | reverse complement strand
GTTCAATTCTCTCCGGGCGAATTTTTCCGTATGTTCCGGATGGTTTAAAAATCGCGTGACCGAGAGATCAGTCGATCATCATGAAAAGAAATCAAAAAAAAATGGCATGCGAGACGAACCCGATCGGCACGAAAATAGTCAAGAAAAACAAGAAAGGACGATGTGTCACGTTTAAACGAGTTCGTAAGTTCGGTAAAGGAAAGAATCTTTGCTGGAAAATAACGGAAAACAAGAAATGCCGGAAAAGTAAAAAAACGAAGTAGATCATTCTTTTTCTCTTTTCTCTTTCGACGTTCCATTTTTATGCTTTCTTTTCCCTTTTTCTTTTATGACAAGCGAAGATGATGTTTTTCTCCAGATCAAGAAATGGACGATGGAAGAGAAAGTTTTCAAGGTGCACCTTCCACGGCAAGTAGGTATTTCATGGGCAATCGAACTCGCGTATCCATTTAATCATCCAACGCCGATGCCGATCGTGATCTTGAATCAAACCGGCACTGATTCGATCAGCCTTCAAATTTCGATGAAAATGGGCAAGGAATGTTTTCTCTTGAAGGCAAAAAGCCCGGCAGCGCTGAAAAATTTTTATTTTTCATTGCAGACGATTTTTCTTGATCGAGACGTCGCTTACAACACGAACATGGATAATAATACTTGGATCATCGTCGACACGATTTTCTTCGACGGGTTGACCAAGAATGAACTTTTCAAGGCGATCCGACATGTTCATGATTCAGCGTGCATGTCCAACTTGTTACTTGCCAAGGCTATTCAATGAATGCATCGTGGCGGCTTGATCATCAACAGCTTTCTCTTTTTCTTCTTTCCAAAGGGTTGATGGAAAAACTTATTATCCCTTGATGGTCTTGGTTATTTTATGGAAACCTTGATCGTGAACTTGCATGACATGGTACAAGAAGTAAAAAGGATCATGCGATTCTTGAAACTTGATAATTTGCACGTTGATTCATTAAACGGCTTGGTGATATTTCGTCACCCGTTGATCGTGAAATACAAGGTAGAAGAAACGAAACATGATTTCTCCGCGCCACGGGATATCGAATATCAACGAGCAGTTGAACGTCTTGAACTTTTTCCTTTCTCCCCGGCACGAGATGCTGTCATCATACGGGGTACATTGCTCATCTTGACAAGGAACGGGTATTTCGTCGAGATCGAGATTCTCGGGGAAAGGAATCTCCCATCCTTATTTCCTAAAGAAGACGTCATCGTCGATTTCAAGAACCCGGTTGAACGTGATCTTTCCTACATAGCCAAGACGTATAGTGGCGTGCGTGAAGAATTGATAGCCATGCTCAAGAGAGCCATCAATTACACGGTGTACTGCAATGAAAAGAAGCTCTATAACTTGTCTCGCATCATCAAGTTTTTGAAAGAGATGGATGCTGGCAATGCTTCAAATGAAAGCCACGAGATTGAACCGTGATCATCGACGTGCCATTTTTATACCCTTGATTCCCTTCTTTTCTCATGTCAAAAATGATGGATTTCACGAAACCAGAACCACGGCCAGTCTCGCGGGTTCACGTCGTTTCTGATAAACAAGACGTCACGATATGGGGCGCGCATCACGTCGTCGTGTTCAATTCAGCGAGCCAGCCAATCACGGTCATCGACCTTTCCGTGCCAGTGGGAATCATCTCCATGCCCGTGGATGAAAAGATTCTTCTTTCATCGACACAAGAGCATGACTTCAAGGAAGAAATGAAGAATGCCATGCAAAGAATCATGAAGCTGGAGAATGGCCAATACCGGCCAAAGGAAGATGGTGAATGATGGTTAGAAAGAAGAATGATCTTTTTGCCGGAAAAATGTTTCAGACAACACTTTCTCGAGATATCATTGTTAAAATCGAAGCAACCGCGTGGTTCAAGGAGACGTCGCAATCAAAAATAGCGGTTCTTGCATTGACCGAATGGATCGAGAAGAACGGCGTTGATGACGAGAAGATTGCCAAGTATATTGAATTTAAAAAAAATCAAGATGCAATGGCACGAGAAATAAGAGATGAAGTGAAATAAAACATGGAAAAATATGGCAAGCACGCGTGGTTTAAACAACTCGAAATGGCACGAAATAGGATACATTCAATGCCAGAAGATGATGCAAAGAAATTACTCGAAAATCTCTTGAATGAACTCGAAACGTGTTATGAAGACATGCACGATCATCATGTTTTACAAGATAGGCACCCGTGCATCTCTGCGATGTATTTGCTGTTCGTCAAGATAAAAACCGGTGAATTTCATGAGTCAAAATAATACAACGATCGAAATATTTGGCGGGTTAAACACCATCGGGGGCAACAAGATTTGCGTCACGGCAAGCAATGGAAAGGCAGTCTTGCTCGATTTTGGCTTTGATTTTAAAATTGCCAGGGAGTACACCGATTCATTCTTGAAACTACGAGACAAAGAATATCTTCTAGACGCCATGACCGTTGGCATGCTCCCGGAGCCAAACGGTATATTAGAAAACGTCTATCGTGAAGATTTGATGATGCATGAGCAACAAGATTTGAAAGAAATACGCCACGTTGATGTCGATCCGGAAGGAACACCAGATGTTACCGACGTCTTGCTCACGCATGTTCACACGGATCATTCAGCATTGATCCGTTACTTGAACTCGAAGATACGGCTGGTCGTTGGAAAGACCAATGCCGCGTTGCTCGATCATTTTAACACGGTAGCACGTTCAAATTCATCATTGCGCGGCGTGAATGAATGCAAGATGATCTATAGTCGGGAAGGAGGATCGATAAAGTATAACGAGAAAGAGGAAGCCGTCGAAAGAAAGACGTGCTCGCTCGAGAACGGGGAAACCGTGCTCGTCGCCGGTGGAGGAATGGAAGCAAGTTTCTACGAAACAGATCATTCCGTTCCAGGAGCTGGTGGCTTTCTCTTGCGCGATGTAGAGAATGGCGCGAAGATCGTCTACTCCGGCGATATACGGCTTCACGGTATTTGTGGCCGTGCACGCGGTTTTATCGATGCTGCTAGAGAGATGGAACCGGACGTGCTCATCATCGAAGGGACGAGGGTCGGGAGAAAAAACGATCGAGAAAACTTGGCAAGCGAGGCTGTTGTTAAAGAACAATTGCGCGAGCATTTGCAGCTAGTCGGTAGCAAGAAGATGATATTCTTCGATTGTTCTGCAAGGGACATGTGGAGATTCGCCACGTTTCATGATGCCGCGAAGGAAATAGGGAGAAGCCTCGTGATCGATGCCGATATTTACTTGCTCATTGAACGATGCAAGCAGCTCGGGATTCCCGCGCTGGCATCATTGGATTTGAATGACATCTTCATCTATTTAAACAAGGCATCGTCCGGCATGTATTTAGCACGTGATTATTCATATTCGCAGGATATCGTCGAAGCATTTACCGATCCGGCACGAAAAAATGACAAGGGAGCGAAATACACGAAGCTGGATTTTTCACTTCGGCCGAACGTGAAAGCAAAAGAGATTCGAGATGATCCAGGGAAATACGTGATGTATCTTCCATTCTTTTCGATGAATGAATTGCCGGACTTGCATCCTCCCGACGGTTCGCTGTACATCAAAAGCGCCAGTGGCCCGTATGACGATGAAGGCGAGAATGATGAGAGAAAGAAAAGGGCGTGGCTTGACATGTACAAGATAGTTCATGCGAACGCGCATTGCTCTGGTCATGCGAGTCCAGAAGCACTCGTTCAAATCATCAACGAGATTTCGCCGAAGATCGTGATCCCGGTGCACACGGAACATGCCAACGAGTTCAAGAAGATGGACATCCTCGAAAAAATAAAGGTCAAGATCATCAAATCTCCAAGCCCGTTCGTGGTGAGATGAGCAAGAGTGAATCTTTATGAAACAAAAAGAATTCGAGAACACGGCTAAACCGATCTTTCAATTCATTAATTCAATGATGTTAAACGAGGACACGATGTTCGGAAACGTGATAGAGATTGCCGTGAATCGATATGTCAATGAAATAATTGAATTACGTCTTGAATCCTTGAAAGATGGCATGAATGGCTTTCTCGCGAAAGGAATGCTTCGTTACATGCTATTCAAAAGTAGAGACGCGATCCTTTATCACATGTTCGATATCACGAGTTTTAGAAGCAAGGAACGTGAAGAAGTGGAAAAAATAATGAGCAAGGTGTTGAATGTCGATGAAACTTTTCTTCATTTGCGCGGCTGGTAAAAACCGGAGCAAGCGTGCCGCTGAACTCTTCTCTTCCGAGCACGATACAGATTATCTTGGCATTGCTCATCTTTCCCTGTATTGGCACGGTCACGACATGCCGAACCGCGAGCGAGAACATCTCGAGATGAAGATTGCCACGTCGGATTACATCTTCGTGATGGAGCAATGGATGAAGGACAAGCTCGAAAGCTTGATGGATCATCCAATAGCTAACGCTTTTGTGCTTGGCATTGAAGATATCTATTCCCATGATCTCGACACGACGGCGCTTGACAAGGTATTGATCGAGAAAGTCATGCCGTTCTTGAACGAATGCGCGAGAAAAACGACGTTCAAGGTCGAGATATGGAGCATGTCCATCACGACATACGAGATCGATGCGAGAAATCACTTCGACGCGCGGCGTTCTCTTCAAGATAAACAAGCCATCGATGATCTCATGCGAAATGGGAAACTCGTCGGGCAAAAGAGCGATGATAAACTCGGGACGATAACACCGTGAACAACATCAAAAGAGAATGAAAAGTATTACCACGAGATTTGCGTGCCGAGAATAAAACATTTTATCGATTTGCATCAATCAACGAATTCATTGGCAAATATATGAAGTGAAAAAGAATGGACGACAAGACACCTGGTTATTACATCGTGAAAATAGAACCGAGAACATTCTATAATTCTCACGGCGCGAAATGCGTCATCGACGAGAATGCTCTCCTTCAAACCCTCGATATTTCCATGAACGGCAGGGATAATTATGGAAACCACAATTTTAACTGCAAGATCAAGACGAAGGAAATAATGAAAGAAGCATTTGAATCCATCGAGAAGAACGAGAAGAAAAAGATCGTCATCATCGATTTCGGAAAGGAACGATGCGATCCACCATGCGAGGGAGCGACCAAGGAATTCGTTGAACAGACGGACGATCGCAGTTATAAATCACTCGCCGATGCACGAGAAAAAGCAAGCAATGGAGATACACGAGCGCGTGAATTCCTGGAGATCGGCACGAATCATCGAAATGTGGTAGATAGTGACGGAGAATCATACGTCGCTCGTGAATGGATGGTCGAGCAATGGGTTGTTGAAATATCCGATCTTGTTGGATTACTCGTTCTCTTGAAAGAGACTGGCGGAGAATTGCGCCACGATCGACAAAGTAGCCTTGAATTGGGCATTTATGTTCATTCTTGGCCAGAATGAAAGAGAAAAGTTTATTGGGAAGCGCTCATTCTTCTCCTTGAAGATTTCTTTTGTATCTTCAATGGTGAACGACGAATGGAAATATCAGACAAGAAAGCAAAGTGTACAAACGACAAGGGAGAAATAGATTACTCTTTCGGCGAGTACAAGTGCCCCGATTGCGGGCACGAGTTCACGTCGGTCGATGTCTTCTATTTCTTCGATCAAAATAAAGGAAACTTGCTAGAGTGTCCTGATTGCGAGAAATACTATTCTTTTTAATTTTTTAAAAGAAAGAAAGAAAGAGAGATTTAATCTTGGTTCCATGATGTCCAGATGTTGTCAATATCTATCTGGCCAGTTGTCGCAACGCTCCATGTCCATATAAATTCTCCTATCACGTGGTTCGTCAAACCCATCGTTGGATAGCCGTTACCGTCATTGTCGAACACGCCGCCATCCACGCTAACGCTGAACGTCGTTGCTGTTATTTTCGTGAAAACGATCGAATGTGTTGTTTTATGGAGTAATATAACGCCCAATTCTACTCCGTTGACATCACCGATCCCGCGGTTGACGAATATTTTATTTCCCGGCGTGATGCAGATTTTCATGATACCATTTGAAAACGTGTTTGCAGTGTCATAAAATGACCAACCGATGACGAAGCCGTTGCCATTGACAAGTCCAGTTCGGATATTTATATCGAATCCCATCGAGCCACTCGAAGAATTAGCTTGCACGTGTGTTGGAGTGTATATAAAATTGGCCCAATATGATGTTACGGCATTCCATTTTTGAATGTTACCACATATTTGCCCCTGAAATGTCGGATCATCGCTTGGATTGGCGTGGAATATCGTGTCGCCGTAAATGCCGGTACCTTCGTTCATCACGTACCATGTTCCAGCGCCGCTAGGACTTGGTCTACCAATGCCAACAGCCATTGGAGTACCAGCCGAATATCCCTCGAAATTTTCATCAAATACATCATGTGGTACCGTCGTTTCGCCGGTTTCATCATTTTCTGATTTTTGGTTGAACAATGGCGGGATGTAGATCACCATGAACGTGATGGTCAATGCCAAGACGATCAAGATCACCACGAGTACCCATCTTTTCATTCCTGGTTTTTTCTGACCTTGTTGCTGCGTTTTTGCATGTTTTTGCATGGAAGATTACACTTCTAAACGTGATGCTTGAATATGCGCGAGATCAATTTTTAAACCTTGTTATAGAAGAATTTTTGAAAAAAATAAAGAGAAAAGAAAAGAAGAGAAAATAAAGAGAAAAGAAAGAGAAAGAGAAAGAAAACTTACTTCTTTGATTTCTTTTGTTTCTTCGGCTTTTTCTCTTTCTTTGCCTTCGGTTTCTTCGGGCCGCACGCCTTGACCTTGATCTTCTTCAATTCCGCTTTTTTCATCTTGTTAATCTTGCGTGCTTCCTTCTTTTTCAGCTTTGCCGCTTTTTTATCGGCAATCTTCTTCGTAGTGCATTCCTGCGATACTTTTTTATTGCCGACACGAACGCCGAATAGTTTTGTTTTCTTTACCATGTGGATCAAGACCACATCTTTTTTTATCTTTTTAAACCTTCGCGCGCGTCGTCGCCAATATATGCCGGGCGGATCATGATCACGGTATGGAAGGAACATCCGGGCCACGATCGATCGATGCAATGAATGATGATTTGAAGATAAAGATCGAAGCCGAAAACAAGATGAAGACGAGAATAAGAATGGCAAAAGATCATCTTGCTGGGTTGTACAAGGAAAGTGAAATATTAAACAATGAAATGTACGAGATCAAGGACAAGATTCAAATCGCTCGTTTTGCAGAAAAAGGCATCCACATGACGCACGGCAAGTTTTTCTGGCGGAATGGCGATCTCATCACGATGCTCGGGCTGATAAAATGTGCCAATTCGATTGATAGAAGCATCACCAGGGAAGAATACGAGGCATTCATCAAGGTCAATTACTCGTTCGACATCGATGCGCCGCTTTCAGCACATTTTAAAAAGACTATCGATGATGTCTGGAACAAGATAAACACGCAATTCAAGATCGGCGACGTGCTTGAATCGTGGTCACCAGAAAGGATCGTGGTGAAGGATTTTCGATTAAAATAGCAAGGTCAAAAGAATGGGCGATAAAACGAAATACAAAAAACGACGAGAAATCTCTTGCGAATCGCTGCTTCGATAGAAGGAGAAAGTTACGATGATGTCTTGACAAGATTACTCAAGAAATACATGAAAGAAAAAGGATTAGACGATCTACAAAAACTCATGGAATCGTGAAATTATCATGGAACAAAAATCTATTGAAAACACGTTGAAGACGAACATCATCAAGTTCTATTCTCGGGGCACGAAGCACGGGGAATTCAGCAATCTATTCCTCGTTGACATCTGGTTCGAGGATAGATGGTGGAAATCGAGCGAGCACTGTTACCAGTACCACAAGTTCAAGGAAGAATACAACGACATAGCAGAATGGATAATAACTGCTCCTCGGCCGAGCACGTTAGCAATCGCTGCTCACGGTTTTAGCAAGTATTCAAAATATATCAAGAGCAATTGGAAAGACATCAATGTTTCGTTGATGCGAAAGATCGTGCTTGCCAAGTTTAGCCAGCACGACGATCTTGCCAAGAAACTCTTGGAAACTGGCGACGCGACGCTCATCGAGGACTCTCCATACGACTCTTTTTGGGGAATAGGGGCAAAAGGAACCGGCGTCAACATGCTCGGGAAGATATTGATGGAAACCAGGGAAATCTTGAGAAAAGAAGGGAAAGAATGAAAGGAAGAAAACGATTTCGTTACCGAGAAGGGCACGGGCTTGGCGATCCATTCTGGTTCATTTTATTTCTATCGTTCGTGGCCGGTCTTCTCATGGTATGCGCCGGTTTTTCATCATGCAACAAGAGCGTCGTCGTCATGATGGAAGGGACGATCACGTCGGCGAGTTACACGGAAATGATGGACAAGAACGGCGCTATCTACCGCGTGTATGACATCACGATCGATAACAAGACCTTGTTCACGTTAAAGGAGTCCGTGAAACCTGGTATCCAGCAATCTCGAATAGAGCCGTCGGCGATCACGTGTACGTTTATCACGACACGCCGATCTTCGGTTCAACAACGACACCAGCAGATTCGATTGGCAGTGTCACCGATCTTGCCGATGCAAGAAAGAATGCCATTGAATGGAACGAGATTGCCGTCAACATCGGCATCATTGGCATATTCATTCCTCTCACGTGGGTAGTGCTCCGTGCTATTCTCTGGGTCGCGGAATCCTACGAGATTGTTTCGGATGATGAACGTTCGTTCCATCGATCGCGAAGGTATTGATCATGGCAATTATGCCTTTTCCGGTGAAAGAAAGTGTTCTTGCCGATGTTCAAATCACGGCATTGATCGTCGTTCTTTTCACCACGCTGGCATTTTTCTTGTTGATCGCTTCGTTCAAACATGGGAAGAAAAAGAGAAACGCTGCCATCACGATAGCCTTGGTGATCGATGCCGTGATTTTCGGTTATTGCTTGTTATTTTTACCAATTATTCTTTTACGTCATTGAAAATATATCAATTGTTAAAAAAATCTCGTGCTTTACGGAGAAGATAAACTCGCCGTGAAACCGCCACGGGCCAGGATAAGAAGCATTCATCGGTCAAGAAACGTTCTATTTCGGGCGTAATTTTTCTCTACATGGCCATCTTGGTACACCTTCACACGAGAAAGAGTGATAGAATAATGTCGAACCCGACAAAAACAACCGAGAATGGAAATAAAAGATGAACGAGATGCGATGGAGCTTCAAGAAACATTGGAAAGAAAGATTATTTTCATTTTTTTGACGTGGATTTCTTTTTCTTGCCTTTTTTTCCGTAGTTTATCTCTGCCTTGTTGCCGAAATGCTCGCCGCAAATATGATATGATGCAGCGACCGCTCGTCTCGGTTCATAACCTTTCTCGTGGATCAAGTGTTCTATTTCTTTCTTTCGGCATTCTTTCTCGGTTTTTGCTTTTATTGGCATTCTTTTTCACTCGTTGTCTTTTTCTAAAATAACAAAAACATCATTTCCAGAATGTTTCTTTTTTAGGTGATTAGCGATCTTCATCTGTTTCACGAGATTATAATGATCGTTTAAATAAGAAAAGAAATCTTCATTTGCATTCGGGTAGTCTCCTTCTGGATCATTTTCCCAATTACCGGCGTAGAGAAAAACATTGCCTTGGAAATGCTTCATGCAATCGAAAGCCATCGCATTATTCGGTGGTGGCCAGCACAGAAAAAGAGACCAGCGCTTGTACTTTGCTCTCGTTAATTGATCGGGGCCGCCTTTCTTGATCGGATAGTATTCAATCTTCCCGTGGAAGATATTCTTGCATTCTCTTGGAGGGCACGCGTCATAAGCATCTATCTTTCCTCCATTCTCCTTGATCTTGCTTGCCCAATATCCGGTGCCAGCACCTATTTCGACGATTGGAGAATATTTAACCATTTCAAGAAGAATGCTCTTGTTCGGAACAGCCCACGCGTGCAAGTATGCCCATTCTTGCTTGATGGCATCTTCGATTTGCATCTTGTTCAAGCATTCATCGTCTCGTTTTTGTGGGCATTCTTCCTTTTCGAGCTGGTGATGGAGATTGTTTTCGACGTGGACGAGACTTCTTTTTTGATGTTCTTCTCGTGCCATGTCGTGCTCTTGTTGCACTACCTGCTGGCTTGGAAGCAAACCACGCGAGCAATGCAACAACGCCAATTCCACCGCCAGCACCAGCGGCAATGATGATCGTTGCGACGGTTACCGGTGAAATCGCAGTCGTATTCGTGTTGTTATCCGGGCTTGGATGCGGGGAAATGATCAATCCTCCGCCGGTTGAACGGACGAGCAATGAAAGTGAAAACGTGCTTGTCTGGTTATCTGAATCACTGACCGTTAACGTGACCGTGTACGTTCCGGAAACTCGGTAGAGATGATATGGATTTGAAAGAATGCTCGTTCCACCATCGCCAAATCTCCAATAATAGGTCGACGGGCCATCGCCGATGAAACCTTTGAAGATGAAAAAATTCTTGACGCCCTGGTAAAATTTGCCATTCGGGATGAAATGGGAGATCGGGAGCAAGTCTGGTGGTGAAACGCCGAACAAAAAAACGGAATAGAATGGCAATGTGTCGTTAATCCTCGTGTCGGAATACGGACTCGGCAATATTTCATGCTCGGAAAAGCCGTGGTTTACGATGCTGGTAAGAACGAAATAATTCCAGTATGCATTTCCAGTAACGTTGATGAAGAGAAACGTGCTATTGTACGTGAAAACACTTCCATAACAAGGAGTATAAAAAATGTTATCCGTGACAGTCGCGTTGAAATTGTTTGAAGCGTCGATAGCATATCCACAGATGAACGTGTTGTTTTGCATGATCCAATGCAAGTTATTGATGAGACAAAGTGATGTTCCATTATGCGTGTCAAAGATACAATCCTGGATTAATACGTACAAGCTCGAATCGATGTCAACGATCTCGACAAGCGATGAATTAGCATCGTTATCTAACGTGCAATGATCTAGGGTGAAGAATGTCGTGAAATTCACGAACATCGTGTTGTTTACTATCAAGCAATCTCTAAATGTCACGTTATTGGAAAATTGTATGTCGAAATCATCAGCATCGAGTGTTGTATCTGTTAAATTAAAATTTTTGAAAAGAATATCCTGGCAATGATCGATGATGATCGGAGCGCCCGTGCAATTTGACGTGTCAAGCAGAACATTAACAACCTGCACGTTCGTATCATTCACGAGTGAAAGACATGATGCAGACGTGATATTTCTAACGATGAGATCGAAGTAAAAAATATTATACGAGTTCGTGACGTTATATCCAACGTTTGAATTTGAAACGCTGTTGATGATGTAAATATCGTGTACCGAGTCGAGTGCTCCAACGATAAGATTGAGAATACTCGGGCTTCCAAGAAGAAAGTTATCGCTAAACACGATGTGATGTGTTCCTCCATTCATTGATACTGGAGCAGCAACATCAAAAAAGATCGTGTCATGGATAAGCCCGTTAAAACACGCGTTGAAATCAATGCCGTAATACAAGAGATTGGCAAAGCTCGTGAAATGGCATGACTCGAAAAAAATGTCGCTCGATGAGAAAGCTTGGATGGAATTGTTGAAAATCCAGCACGAGATGAAATGCACTGCCGTCGACGCGATGATGTAGCATTGGAGTGGAACTCGGATGGTTGATGTTACATTGCACGTGTCAAGAAGAATGTTCGTGCTATAAAGAACATAGATTGGATAGCTCGAGCAATCGTCGACATGCATCGTTACATTGTAAAAGATCATCGTCGTGCAATTCACGATACTGACATCCGTCGTCAAGGAATTGGATGTTGATCCGTGCTGTATCAACGCATGATCTCTTGTATTCTTGATGTCAATAGACGTGCCGTTCGTGCAGATGATTGAAAAGTATTCAACGACCCATGGATTACCAACGGTTCCGGCACCGGTCGTCGCGTAGAATTGCCAATCCGCGTCGCTCGTGATGATAACATCGCTGAGATGATCCCACGTGATCATGATGTAATCGGTCAAGTAATACACGCTCACGTTGCCATTCACATCTGTCACCGTGAGCGTGATCGTGTAGAAACCGACGCATGTAAAAACATGCGTGGTGTTCTCGGTCGTGGCATTTGATGTCAAGTCTCCGAAGTTCCACTGGTAGATAGCCGGTGCGTTGCCACTTGATCCAACGTGCGTGAAAAGAACTGTTGATCCCATCACTGGTGTCGTGTTGTTAGCAACAAAAACTGCGGCAGGGGCAATATCAGCAAGAACCGTTATGTTTCTTTGGAACATGGCTGTTTGTGAAAGAGAATCATTGATCGTTAACGTCGTGGTGGCGATGTATGACCCAGGAATCGTGTACCGGTGTATTGGAAATTCGGTTGTATCGTTTGCAGAGCCGTCGCCAAAATTCCATTCATACGTCGTCGGTAGAGTACCGGCACTTCCAGTGATGGTGAATCGAACCGATTGACCAGATATGATCGTGGAAGCATTGACCGTGAAGCTTGCTGATGGAACCAGATTTGAAGAAACGACGATGTAATCGATAGAAGCATTGACGGCCATGTCGCCGTCAAGATCGATGATGGTTAGCGTGATCGTGAAAGTTCCGGCGCTCGTGTAATGATGCGTTGGATTCTGCGTGGTTCTATTCATCGAGCCGTCACCAAAATACCATTGGTACGTGATTGGCGTGTTTCCATTGCTTCCGGAATGCGTGAACGCCACGTTATCTCCTTGGGTAATGCTCGTTGCGTTTGCCGTGAAATTCGCTGTCGGAAAAAGATCGATGGCGACCGTGACGAGATCGGTCATGACAACGACATCGATGTCATCATCATCGTCCGTGATGGTCAAGATGATCGTGAACGTTCCTGCCGTGGAAAAAAGATGCAAGGGGTTCTCAGTCGTTGCATTTGCCGAGAGATCGCCAAAATCCCACTCGTAAGTTGCCGGGGCATTGCCATTGCTTCCGACGTGCGTGAAAAGAATGGATTGATTTCCTACAATATTCGTTGCATTCCAGGTAAATGTCGCTGATGGTAAAATGTCATCAAGAACCGTGATGTAATTCGTTTTCATGGTAACACTCGTGTCGCCATCGAAGTCGACCATGCTCAGCGTCACGGTGTATGTTCCGGCTGACAAATATTGATGTGCCGGAGCATGTGTCGTGCTATTTGTCATCAAGTCGCCGAAGTACCACTCGTGCAGCATCGGCGTGTTGCCATCGCTTCCAGTATGATTAAAGAAAATAGATTGTCCGGCGATAATGGTAGTAACATTCGCCGTGAAAGTCGAGCTTGGTATCATGTCAACAAGTACAGTTATGGCAAGCGAATACACGGAGATGTCGCCATCAGCATCAGTTATCGTCAATGTCGGGGTATAGTTTCCGGCAACCATGTATTGATGTGACGGTGCATGATCTGACACGTTTCCGCTTCCGTCGTCAAAATCTCCATTCCATGTTTCCGGGAGATTTCCGAAAGCGCCGGTTCTCACGAAACTAACGTATTGTCCCGCGACGATCGTTGTCACGTTCGTGATAAACGTTGCAGACGGAAATAAATCAACGGCTACCGTGATGTAATTCACGATTGACGAGACGGAGACGTCACCATCTATATCTGTTACCGTTAACGTGACGGTGCAAAGACCAGCAACGGTATATTGATGCAACGGGCTTTCAGACGTGACGTTCGATGTCAAGTCGCCAAAATACCATTGGTACGTTGCCGGTGCATTACCATTGCTACCAGAATGCGTGAAATTCACGACTTGTCCGGCGATGATGGTCGTGGCGTTGGCTAAAAAAGCAGCGGAAGGCACAAGATCACCAACGACCGTGATGTAGCTCGTCGCGTGGTTCACGGCTTTATCTCCATCCGTGTCCGTCACGGTCAACGTTACAGTGAATGTTCCGGCTGTTGAAAAAAGATGCGTTGGATTCTCGGCCGTGGTATTTGCAGTTAAATCTCCGAAGTACCATTGCCATGTCGTTGGCACGTTACCATTGCTTCCGGAATGCGTGAAAAGAACGGATTGCCCGGCAATGATCGAGGTCGTGTTGCCGGTGAACGATGCGCTTGGAACAAGATCGGCAT
>Ga0315294_10005310_pt1 | contig 14122 bp, 16 predicted proteins | sample YL17G13_40_MG_FD_203626 | JGI IMG/M metagenome (GOLD analysis project Ga0315294, IMG submission 203626) | Sediment microbial communities from Yellowstone Lake, YNP, Wyoming, USA - YL17G13_40 | ecosystem: Environmental > Aquatic > Freshwater > Lake > Sediment | place: USA: Wyoming | collected... | reverse complement strand
TTCTTTAAAAGTTGAAAGAAAAATTCCCGCTGACAAACAAAATATTGATTTTTCTTTGTTTTGGGAAGTTTGGGATCGGCTGGAGACAAATTACATTGATAAAAAGGCTCTCAACCAAAATCAAATGGTCTTAGGGGCAATCCAGGGGATGGTGGCTTCTTTAGGTGATCCTTATACCGTTTTTCTTAAACCACCAGAAAATAAAGAAGTCAAAGAAGATTTAAACGGTTCATTTGAAGGCGTCGGCATCCAGCTTGGTTATAAAGAAAATCAATTGGCGGTGATTGCTCCTTTAACTGGCACGCCTGCCTACAAAGCCGGAGTCAAAGCCGGCGATTTGATTTTAAAAATTGATGATGAGGTAACGACGGACATTTCGGCGGACGAGGCTATGAGAAAAATCAGGGGGCCAAAAGGGACAAAAGTCAAATTAACTTTAATGCATACCGGTGAAAAAGAACCTTATGAGGTGGAGATAGTTAGAGACACGATTGTTGTTTCTAGCGTTGAGGTGGAATTTATTGGCCCCAACCAGAAAATTGCCCATTTGAAATTAATGAAGTTTGGTGACCGAACCACTGAGGAATGGGAAAAAGCCGTTAACGCCATTATTAATCATCAACCAACCGTTTCCGGTGTCATTTTGGATTTAAGAAATAATCCCGGTGGTTATTTGACTGGCTCGGTTTTTATTGCTTCAGAATTTCTTAACTCCGGTGTTGTCGTCCAACAGGAACATGCTAATGGCACCAAAGAAACATTTTCGGTTAATCGTCCCGGTAAAATTCTTAATCAGCCCTTGGTGGTTTTAATCAACGAAGGAAGTGCTTCGGCTTCCGAAATTGTAGCTGGAGCTCTGCAAGATTATAAAAGAGCTAAAATTGTCGGCACTAAAAGTTTTGGCAAGGGGACTATTCAGGAAGCAGAGGATTTACCAGGTGGCGCCGGTTTACATATCACCACCGCCCGCTGGCTTTTGCCTCAAGGCGAATCAATTGATAAAAAAGGCATCATTCCTGATAATGAGATAAAAGACGATGCCAAAACACTCGATATTGACGAACAGCTTCAAAAAGCGATTGAAATTTTGGGAACTAAGTAAAAAAATGAGTAAAATCAAAAGAATTTTTATTAGTTTAGCCATTGGTATTGTTATCATTTTTTCTCTTTTGGGTGGGGCGATTTCTGATCGTCTTTTCGGTTATAAAATTGTCGATCGTCTTTTTCCTCATTTAAGTCGAAATTTGACTTCGATGGTGACCCAGAAAGTTTTAACCGAAGAATCAGTAGTCATTGACGTGGTAGAAAAGGTTGGTCCTTCTGTGGTGACGATTAACATTGAAAAGGAAGAAGTAAGTCCTTTAAATATTCAATTTGGCCCCTTTGGTTTTATTTTCCCTGAGAATCAGGGAGAGACACAAAAGATTAAACAAAATATTGGAACCGGTTTTATTATTGCCGCCGATGGCTTGGTGGTGACCAATAAACACGTTGTGGAGGACACGAAAGCGTCTTATAAGGTGATTGCCAAAGACGACAAGATTTATGAGGTCCAAAAAATTTTCCGCGACCCGGCCAACGACTTGGCCATTTTAAAAATTGATCCTTTGACAGGTTCAGGATTTAAGCCGGTAGAAATGGGTGATTCTGATAAGCTCAAAGTCGGCCAATTTGTGATTACTATCGGCACGGCGTTGGGAGAATTTAAAAATACCGTAACGACTGGAGTGGTTTCCGGATTGGGAAGGGGAATTACCGCCGGATCAGCATTTGAAGGTTCGGCCGAACGTTTGGATAATGTCATTCAAACTGATGCTGCCATCAATCCTGGTAATTCGGGCGGGCCGCTTTTGAATTCGGCCGGTCAAGTAATTGGCATTAATGTTGCCGTGGCGGCTGGGGGACAAAACATTGGTTTTGCCATTCCGATTAATGTCATTAAAGAAGCGATTGAAAATTTCAATAGAACCGGCAAGTTTGAAAGACCTTTTGTCGGCATTCGCTATCGGATGATTAGCCGCGATGTGGCTTTGATGAATGATGTGCCACAAGGGGCTTACGTAGTAGAGGTGATTACCAATTCTCCGGCTGATAAAGCCGGGATAAAGGCTGGTGATATTGTTACCAAATTTAACGGCGAGCTGGTGAAAGAAGAGTTATCCAAGTTTATTTCCCAAAAGAAGATTGGCGAGACAGTGAAAATGACTATCTGGCGCGATGGCAAAGAGATGGAAAAAGAAGTCGTTCTTCAGGAATTTAGTGAGTAAAACTTTCCAAGATTTCCCCCAAGTCGCCATTAATAATTGCCTCTAAATTGTGCCATGATTTGTTTAGGCGATGGTCGGTAACCCGGTTCTGGGGATAATTGAAGGTTCTGATCTTTTCGGCTCTCATACCTCGGCCAATAGCTGAACGATAACCGGCCATCGTTCCCTCTTTTTTTAATTCCTCTTGTTCCCAAAGCTTAGCTCTTAGTAATTCCAAGGCGAGTTGTCGGTTTTGTTCCTGAAATCTTTCCTGTTCGCAGGTAACGACAGTTCCTGTTGGCCGATGAGTCAGGCGGACGGCGGTGGAAACTTTTTGGACATTCTGGCCGCCGTGGGAGGAGGCTCGATAAAATTGCCAGTCCAAATCTTGAGGGTTAATCCTTAGTTCATTTTCGGGAATTTCTGGTAAACAAACAATGGTGGCGGTGGAAGTATGAATTCGGTCGCGTTTTTCGGTGGCCGGAATTCTTTGGACCCGGTGGACACCTGTTTCGTTCTTCAGAGAAGAATAAGCATTGAGCCCCTGGATATGGATTACCCCCTTGGTGATAATTTGCGTTTTCCAGCCTTTTTTTTCGGCGAAGCGAAGATACATCCTTAATAAATCTTCAGCCCAGATTTTGGCTTCATCACCGCCGGCGGCACCTCTGATTTCTAAAATGACTTTGTCGTTGTTCATAGGAAGTTAAAGAAGTTTTACTTTTTTAACATCTCTTTAATTGTTCTTGGTCTTTCTTCTTTTTCTTCAAGACCTTTTTTCTTTTTCTTATAGTTAACCCCGGCTTTTTGTCTGGCTTGGAATTTTTCAATCCGACCTTGGGTATCAACAAACTTCATTTCGCCGGTAAAGAAAGGGTGGCATTGGGAGCAAATCTCCACATGAACTTCCGGTTTGGTGGAACCAGTCACAAAACTTGCCCCACAAGCACAAGTAACTTTGGCTTGCGGATACCATTCAGGATGAATATCTTTCTTCATGGGAGCAATTTTATCATAAAAAGCCTCAAGCGGCAAGATTGTTTATTGCTTTTTGCCAGGCTTATTTTTAAAATAAGCTTAATGACCATTGAGTCTTCGATTTTTAAAGAATACGATATCCGCGGCGTTTATCCCACCCAGCTTAATTACGAATTAGCGGTTTTAATCGGCCGGGCTTTTGCCGATTTAATGACTGATGAAGGACCAATTGCGGTTGGTCGTGATATGAGACTTTCTAGCCCGGAAATAGCCAAGGGTTTAATTGAGGGTATCACTAAACAGGGGAGAGATGCGGTTGATGTCGGCTTAATCACTACTGATATGATTTATTTTGCTTCAGGCAAATTTTCCTTTGCTGGAGGGATAATGATTACTGCTTCCCATAATCCAAAGGAATATAATGGTTTAAAATTCTGCAAAGCTGGAGCAGCACCGGTTTCTGGTGAAAGTGGTATTTATCAAATGAGAGATAATATTTTGAAAAATAACTTTAAAACAGCAGACAAGCAAGGTCAAGTGAGCCAAAAAGATATTTTAGCGGACTGGATTAATCATGCCTTGTCTTTTATTGATGAGAAAGCGATGAAACCTTCAAAAATTGTGGTCGATGCCAGTAATGGCATGGCGAGTATTTTATTTCCAGAACTTAAAAAAAGATTGCCTTTAGAAATCATTCCTTTATATTTTGAGCTTGATGGTTCTTTTCCAAATCATCCGGCGGCACCAATAGTGCCGGAAAATCTGAAATATGCCCAAAAGAAAGTTTTGGAAGAAAAAGCTGACTTGGGTTTGGTTTTTGATGGTGACGGTGATCGGGCGGTTTTGATTGATGAGACGGGAAGAGCTGTTTCGGGGACAATTATGACGGCGATGATTGCCGAATACTTTTTGAAAAAATTTAAAGGGGCCACTATTCTTTATAATGCCATTTGCGGTTGGATAGTTCCGGAAACCATTAACGCTTTAGAGGGGAAGGGAATAAGAGTCCCTGTTGGTCATTCTTTAATTAAAGAAAACATGAGGAAATATGATGCTTTGTTTGCCGGCGAGCATTCCGGCCATTATTATTTTAAAGGAAACTATTATGCTGACAGTGCTTTGATTACCAGCTTAATTACCTTGCAGATTATTTCTCAGGCGAACAAAAAAGTTTCCGAGATTATTCAAAAATTTGATAAATATCCGGCCAGTGGCGAAATCAATTTTGAAATAGCTGATAAAGCCAAGGTCATTGATGAAATTGAAAAAAATTATAAGGGAAAAGCCAAATCAACCGACAGAATTGATGGTATCACCGTCTGGTTTGGTGATTGGTGGTTTAATGTTCGCCCTTCCAATACCGAGCCATTGTTAAGATTAAATGTTGAGGCAAAAAATCAGGAGCTTTTAGATTTAAGAAAGAAAGAAATTATCGATTTCCTTAAGGGCTACGGTTCTTTGATCACCGGTCGATAAATCTTTAACTGTTGCCGTTTTATTTTTGACTTCATCCGGACCAAGAATAATCACATATTTAATGCCTTTTTTATCGGCATATTTGATTTGCTTGTCTAATTTATCCTCCTCATTAAGATAAATTTCTGTAGCGATTCCTTTATTCCGCAGTAAAGAAACAATTTTCGTAGAATTCTGAAGATATTCTTTAGAAAAGACAGTTACCAAAACTTGGCTAGATGCATTCTTTATATTCTTAAATAAATTTTGCTGTTCCATAGCCTCAACGAGTCTGTCAATACCAAAAGAAAAACCAACGGCTGGTAAATCTTTTCCGGAGAACTGGCTGATCAAATTGTCATAACGACCACCGCCCCCAACTGAAAGATTTCCATATTTTTCAATTCTTAGCTCAAAAATAATACTGGTATAATAATCTAAACCACGAGATAAGGTTGACTCGAAATAAACATTGTCACCCTTAATGAGGGAAAATAATTCTTCAAGAGCTTTGGTTTTTTTAGCCTTGGTTATTTTTTCAAAAATTTCTTGAGCTTCTTTTTCCGTTTTGCCTTCAACTGTAAGTTGTTTAAGAAAAGGTTTTTCACCCTCCTTTTCTTTTTTGTCTAATTCAATAACAGATTTCAAAGAAAGACCATAATCTTTAAAAATTTCTCGATCATTAATTATCATTTTATAATCTTTAAAACCAAACTTTTGTATCACTTTTAAAGCACATTCAATAATTTCGGCGTCAGATAAACCAATTTTTGTGTCGATGGTATCAATGTCAGCTTGCCAAAATTCTCGAAACCTTCCGGCTTGGGGTTTATCGGCCCGCCAAACTGGGGCAATTTGATAACGTTTAAAAGGCATTGGCAGGGGATTGTTAGCGACAATTCTCATTAAAGGAATTGTCAAATCATATCTTAGACCAACTTCTCTTTCGCCTCGGTCCATAAATTTATAAATTAGTTTGTCGGTTTCCTCACCAGATTTGCCCAAGAGAGTAGAGGCATATTCCAAAGCCGGAGTTTCCAAAGGTTCAAAGCCATAGGAAGAAAACACCTCTTTTAAGGTGTTGATGACAAACTCTCTTTTTTTGGCCTGCTCGGGAAGAAAATCCCGAAAGCCTTTTAAAGGCAAAAATTGAGCCTTGTTCATAGCTCTTATGATATCACAACTTGAGGTTTATTGTAAGTTTTTAGGGAGTAGGAGTGGCCTTAATTTTCGGTGTGACTTTCGTTGTTGGCGTGGCTGAAGGCGTTGGCGTGACTGTTGCCTCAGGTTTGGAAAGTCCGGGGATAACATGAATAATTTTAGCGGTGATAATTTTATGTTCATTTTCTGTCGGCGTGCCGATGGCAATCAGATGATCGCCAATTTCAATCACTTCCAATTTAACCTTTTGAACCTTACCGTCCACCTTTTTAGTAATGACGGTTTTGTCATTAATTTCAACCGTATAAATAATGTTTTTCTTTTCGTTTTTAATGGTGATAACATTTTCTTCTTTGGAAATATCCGTCACTTTCCCAAAAGCGGTTTCTTTGGCAACGACTTTAGGTTTTTCACTGATAACTAAACGGCGGACGCCCAAAATATCATTTTCTTGAAGATAACCCATGACGACAGCAAAAAGATTAGTTTTTAAGTCCTTGATGGTGATTCTTTTACCACCTTTGCCAATAATAGCCGCATCAGTGGCGACATTAAGCTGTTTGTCGCCTTGATTGGTTTGCAAGGTTAAATTCAGGCCGTTGATTTCGGAAATGGTGCCGGCAAAAGCCATTTTTTGCCCTTTTTGAGCTTGGTCCAATTTTTCCTGGACAATTTCTTTAACTTTAGTCCGTATATCGTTGACCGCGGCATTGGTGGCCTCCGGAGTAGGGGAAACAGCTGTAATATTTTTAGCTAATAGTAAAAAACTAATAGCCAATAGCCAAAAAATTGTTAATTTTTTTGTCATATTTCTGCAGTTGAATAAACAATATTTAAAATCTTACTGGCTTCGTTGTTTTGAGAGTCAAAGGCGGAAATGGTAATTTCATTGCCACCGCCAACCAGGGTGATTTCCATCGTAAAATCACCCTTTTCATCAGCCTCAATAATTTTTTCTCCCTCTTCGTAAACAATGGCGACCACCGCTTGGGGTGAAGTTTTGCCGACAATTTCTAATTTTTCTTGATTGACAAGAGCGTTGTTTTCCGGAGAAATGATGGTTAAGGGTAGTTTTTCTTCCGCTTGAGGAGAAGGGGTAATGTTGGTTTCGTTTTCGGTGATTTGCGACGATTGGGTGCTGGTGCCTTCCTTTAAAGATTTATTGGCGGTCCAAATGCCAAAAGTAATCACCAAACCCAACACAAAACCTATAATGATAGCAATCAGGATTTCCTTTTTCATCGGATTATCCCAGAAATATAACGCAAAAGCCAGGCCTTGTCAAGCCTTGTTTTAAGTGATAAACTAAAAACCTATGGAAATTAAGTACTTCGGTTATTTTTGCTTCCGGATTAAAGGTAAAGAGATTGTTTTGATAACTGATCCGATTTCTCCTTCTTTAGGTTTTAAATTACCGCCAATTATGGCTGACATTGTGGTGGTTTCTGGCAAAGGAGCTCAAGGCGACACTTCTTTAATCACGAAAGCGGTGAGCCGCGAGAATCCCTTTGTCATTGAGGCTCCGGGGGAGTATGAGATTGGCGGCTCTTTTATTTTAGGTATTCAAGCGGGGAAAAATAATCATCTTTTTGTGATAACGATTGATGGTTTGCGGTTAGCTTTCCTGGGGGGATTAATTGAAAGTTTATCTGATAAACAACTGGAAGAAATTGATGGTGTGGACATTCTCTTTTTGCCGGTGGGATTGGGGAAAATATTACCCCCTAAAAAGGCAGCTGATTTGGTTGGTCAAATTGACCCCAAGATGATTATCCCCATGGCCTACAAAATTCCTGGTTTGAATTTAGATTTGGCACCACTTTCGGATTTTTTGAGAGAAATGGGGATTGAACAGGCCAACCCGCAGGAAAAATTAATTATTTCCAAAGATAAATTACCTTTAGAAAAAGAGGTGGTGGTATTAAATGCTAAAAGTTAAAGTTCCTCCTCATAATGAAGAAGCCGAAATTTGTATTCTAGGGGCTATCCTTATTGATAAAGACGCCATTGTCAATGTGGCGGAATTTTTACGAGCCGAACATTTTTACAACCCCAACCATGGTTCGATTTATCAAGCTCTTTTAGGGCTTTACGAGGAACGACAACCCATTGATATCGTTACCCTTAAAGAAAAATTAAAATCTTCCCGTTTGTTAAGCAAAGTGGGTGGTTCAGGGTATTTAACCGAATTAATCAACGCCGTACCCACGGCGGCTCATGTTGAGCAATACGCCAAAATTGTTAAAGACGATTATATTAAAAGAGAATTAATTTCTTCGGCCGGGAAAATTGTCGAGGGAGCTTTTGATGAAGGGAAAAAAGCGGCGGAGATTCTTGACATGGCCGAGCAATCAGTTTTTAGTCTTTCCCAAAAACACTTAAAACAAGGTTTTATTCCGGTCAAAGATGTTTTGGCGGAATCTTTTGATCGCTTGGATGAACTTCACAAACAAGTTGGTTCGTTGCGGGGTGTGCCCACCGGTTTTAAAGATTTAGACAATACTTTGGCAGGGATGCAAAATTCTAACCTCATTATTTTAGCGGCCCGACCGGGTATTGGGAAAACCGCCTTTGTCTTAAACATTGCCCAAGCCGCGACGGTTAAAGAAAACTTGCCGGTGGGTTTTTTCTCTTTGGAAATGAGTAAGGAAGAATTAGTTGACCGTCTTTTAGTGTCCCAGGCCGATATTGATGCTTGGCGTTTGAAAACCGGCCGTTTGGATGAAGAAGATTTTACCAAACTTTCCGAAGCTATGGGGATTTTGGCGGAAGCGCCTTTGTATATTGATGATACGCCGGCGCTTTCCATTTTAGAAATGAGAACCAAAGCACGAAGGCTAATGGCAGAACATAATTTGCGGCTTTTGATTGTTGATTATTTACAATTAATGAAAAGTGTCAGGGATAGAGAAAGCCGTGTTTGGGAAGTTTCTGAAATTTCCCAGGGTTTGAAAAACTTAGCCAGAGAATTAAGAATTCCGGTTTTGGCTGTTTCTCAACTTTCTCGGGCGGTGGAGCAAAGAGGTCATAAAAGACCACAATTATCGGACTTGCGGGAATCAGGAGCGATTGAACAAGATGCCGATGTCGTGATGTTTCTCTGGCGAGAAGATGACGAGGATATGGAGAATGTGGAGCTGGAAATCGCCAAACACCGTAATGGTCCACTAAGAAGATTGAAATTAAGATTTCGAGGGGAAAGAATCAAATTCTACGGAATGGAAAAAAGAGAAAAGGAATAGAAGGAAAGGAGGCTAATAATTATGGTTAATATCAAAGAAAGTCCAAAAAATTTGACAATTAAAAATTTGTCTCCTGATGATTTAAAAAAGTTCAATGACAAAGTTGAAAAAGTACAAGAAGCGTTAATTAGGGTTCAAAAGAAAAACCTCAAGCGTTTTCCACCGGCTTCTGGCGAAACACTTAATAAAAGCTATGATTATTAAGTTAAAGAGAATTAATTTTTTAAAAATCTTTTAGCGATTTTATATTTCCTTTTCAAACACGGTAACCCCTTTTTATAATAAATCCACTTAAGAAGAATAATTGATTCTTTTTTGCTGAACTTTAAAACATAATACGGCCTTTTTCTAAAATGATTTTTTCTAATTTGAAATGATCCATGAATATTTTTCATTCTTTTAATATTATCCCGCAACCAAATTAGGTGATTTTTACTTGCGCTTATAAGATAAATAATGAGTCTTTGATAAATATATTTTGGGTTTTTGTCTGTATTATAGTAATCTACATAAGTAATGATTGAACCATCTCCATCCAGATGTCCTCTAACAAAATCTGGGAAGAATTTATCAGGAATTAAAATTTTCCCAAGTCGAAGAGTTTTATTTGGGCATAAGCCAATTTTAATAAGCCAATTATAGAGCTGAACATTACTAAATTGAACCCTCAAGCTTTGTTTTTTTGTTATTAAGCTTGGGTGATTTTTGGTGATTCTTATTTTAAGTTTTAGACACCTTTTAAAAGTTTTAAGAAGATCAATATCTGAAGAAGTAAAAATGATATGCCTTTTGTCTTTAGATAAACTGCCATCAGTAGTAATAAGACCTACGGCATAGGCCAGATCCGGCGCCCAAATAAAATTTTTATCAGGTAATTTTTGGGCAGGCATTTAAACTCTAGTGCCGAGAGCCGGAGTTGAACCGGCAAGGCTTGTGAGCCACTACTTTTTGAGAGTAGCGTGTTTACCAATTTCACCATCTCGGCCCTTCGATAAACTCAGGGGTAAACAATCAATTTTAACATTTATCCTCTTGCGATTCAATTTAATTTAGCCTAAAATTTTCCCTATGATTTCCGTAACTGAAATGAGGGCCGGCCGGCTTTTTGAAGAAAATGGCGAACCTTATCAGGTTTTAGAATATAAACATACCAAAATGGGGCGGGGGACGGCCAATATCAAACTGAAAACCAAAAACTTAATCACCGGCGCGGTGACGGAAAAAACTTTTATTTCCGGAGCCAAAGTAGAGCTGGTGGAAACGGAAGTCAAAATGCTTCAATACCTTTACCGCGAAAATGAGGATTATTTTTTCATGGATCCCCAGACTTTTGAACAATTCAATTTAGAAGCTAAGGTTTTAGCTGGAAAAGAAAAATTTTTAAAAGAAGAACAAACTGTTAAAATTTTATTTTGGAGAGAAAAACCTCTCTCGATAGAGCTGCCCATCACCATGGTTTTTACCGTTACTCAAGCCCCACCTGGCATTAAAGGTGATTCTGTTAATGCCTCTTTTAAACCGGCGACTTTGGATAATGGCTTGGAGGTGAAAGTGCCGCTTTTCGTTAATGTTGGTGATAAAATCAAGGTCGATACAAGAACTGGGGAGTATGTGGAGAGAGTGACTATTTAATAAGAAAAAGAATGCCTAAAATAATGATGATTTGCGGAATCAATCCCCAAGGTAATTTGCTCCTTTTGTGCATAATCTCGGTATGAAATTTTTCTAAATGGCTTAAAGGAAAAGGTCGGAATTTAAAGAATAAAGAGGGAAACTCTAAAAGATCAGGCAGGATGCCTAAAATAACGGCTATCCACAAAAGAGGGGAGAAGGGTTGGTTTTTTTGGAAAAAGAACCAAACTAAAAAAAAGGCCAAAGCCAAATCAATTATTGTTTCCCAAAAAGCTTTTCTTCTGGTTTTAAGACCTCTGGAGAGACCAGCACCAGTATCCCAATGGGGGATAAGATCAAAAAGATAATGGGAAGCTAAAACAAGGGGTAAGCCAAGAGCGGGAGAAGGTAATTGACTGATGATTAAAGCTGAAGTTAATGAATGAGTCGTGGCAAGCATCGGTAATTAATAGGATAAATGCTATAATGATAACTGTCAAGGCAGAATTTTATGTTATCGGTAATTTTTTCCATCGGCTCTTTTAATCTTTACACCTTTGGCTTTTTAATGGCCGTGGGTGTTTTTTTGGAAATTTTTATCATTTGGCGCAGATTAAAAGATTTGGGTTTGAAAGAGGAAAGAATCTTGGATTTCCTTATGATAAGTTTGCTTTTAGGTCTTCTTTTTTCCAGGTTGCTTTTTATTGTGCAAAATTTTCCCCAATTTGGTTTTGTCATACTGCGTTGGGTAGGGGTGATTCGTTTCCCAGGCTTTTCTTTTTGGGGCTGGGTTTTGGGTTTGATGGTTTCCTTATCCTGGTTTGCCAAGAAAGAAAAATGGGAGTTTTGGCGGGTGGCGGATGAGACTGTTTTTGGCATTTTGCCTTTTTTAATCCTTTTTCAAATCGGCAGTTTTTTGGATGGTTCCGGTTTTGGGCGAACGACTAATATGCCTTGGGGAATGTATTTTCCGGGGACGCTTTTGAAACGCCATCCGCTTTCCTTATTCTCGGCGATTTTTCTTTTGGCCATTTGGTATTTCTTGCTAAAAATTGAAAGACATTGGCGAACTTGGGATTGGTATAAAAATAAAGAAGGCGGTTTTGTCACCCTTTCGGGTTTAGGCTTAATTTTTTTAACCCACTTCTTGCTTGCTTTTTTGAGAGAAGTTGCAGTATACTTTTATTGGGTAGGTGTAGGGTTAACGGTAATTGGGCTAGCTCTTACCGTTGTTCTCTTTTTGCTTAATTCGGACCGAAATTTTTCCAAAAATTTTTTAAAGAAGAAAAACTTATGACCAATAAAAAAGTTGTCAAAATTGTTAAAAAAAGACGTTTGGGTTTTCCGGCCAAAATTTTAAAACCGGTAGCCGCTTTTCTTTCTCAAGAAATTGCTCGTTTGGAAAGAAAAAAGAAAGATATGGCCAAGGAAGATCCTTTTAAGGATAGCCAAAGAATCAATGACAATGCTTCGCCGGATACCGATATCGCCGAGCAGATTGGTCATGAAAGAGTCAAAGCTTTAGAGGGTCAAATTAACCGGAAATTAATTCAACTGAAAAAAGCCTTGGCGATGGTTAAAATCGGGAAATATGGTGTTTGTGAAAAATGCAGCAAGATGATTGATACCGATCGCCTTATGGTGATGCCGGAAACCACGATTTGTGTGAGTTGCGAAAAGAAAAAAGAAAAGTGAATTTGACTCCCCAAATTATCTTCGAAGATGACTCTTTTTTGGTCATTGATAAGCCAGCTGGCCTGACGGTTAATCGTTCCGAAACAACCAAGAATGAAGAAACTGTCCAAAGCTGGATTGAAAAAAACTTTTCCTTCGACAAGCTCAGGATCCCGAGCGGAGTCGAGGGAGATTTTCCCCTTGCGAATAATGATTTATTAAGAAATGGTCTTGTTCATCGACTGGATAAGGAAACAAGCGGTTTGTTGCTGGTGGCTAAAACTTCGGAGGCTTTTGAAAACTTACAAAAACAATTTAAGGAAAGAAAAGTTAAAAAAACATATTTGGCTTTGGCTCATGGGAAAGTTGAACCAAATGAGGGAGTGATTGAAGCTTCAATTTCTCGAAGTCCTTTTGACCGCAAAAAGTTTGGAGTGTTTTTGGGCGGAAGGGAAGCGAAAACGAAGTATAAGATATTAAGTTATTATCGCTTAGTGACGGGTCCTGTCCCGCGTTTTCCCCCTGCGCGTGCTACCCGACCACAAGGGTTTACTTTGCTTGAGCTTACACCTGAAACCGGCCGTACTCATCAAATTCGGGTCCATCTTAAGTTTATTGGTCATCCAATTGTCGGGGATGAAAAATATGCCGGCCGAAAAACGGCCCGAAGCGACCGACAATGGTGCCCACGGCAGTTTCTTCATGCTGCCAGTTTGTCTTTTAACCATCCGCTGATCGGGCAAAGAGTTGAGTTTTCTTCAAAATTGCCTTCCGACCTGCAACTTGCTATGATGAAGTTAGAATGACGCAAGACTTCGTTTTGGTAGCTTGGTTAGGTTTAATTTTAGGTTTGGCTTTTTTAGGCGGTTTTTTGGCGAAAAAAGCCAAACAGCCATCAGTGGTTGGTTATCTTTTAGCCGGTATTTTAATTAGTTTTTTAAGCTCTAAATTTCTTCATGTTAAAGATTTGTTTTCTTTCTTATCGGAAGTTGGCATAGCTTTTTTGATGTTTACTTTAGGCTTGGAACTTTCTTTGGATTATCTAAAACGGGTAAAAACGGTCGCTATCTGGGGCGCCTTGATTCAGATTCTTTTGGTCATTATTTTAGGGATTTTTATTCTTCCTCTTTTTGGCTTTAGTTTTTATGCCTCTTTGTTTATAGGTTGCGCTTTTTCCTTATCCTCGACGGCCATTGTTTTTAAAATTTTGTCGGAAAAGGGAGAATTGGATACTTTACCGGGGGAGATTATGTTAGGTTGGCTTTTAGTTCAGGACTTGGCCGTTCTGCCGATGGTGGCAATTTTGCCGACGATGGCCGGAAGTAGTGCAAGTTTTTGGGTTTTTGCCTTAAGTATTTTAAAGGGGGTTTTGATTTTGGCTCTGGTTTTGATTTTGGGAAAAAATTTAGTACCGAAGTTTATTGGCTGGGTAGCTGATTTTGGTTCGCGAGAATTATTATTAATTGCGGTGGTCTCTTTATGTTTACTGACGGCGATCTTAACTTCCTCTTTAGGTTTATCAATGGCCTTGGGTGCTTTTTTGGCTGGACTAATTATTTCTAAAACTTCGGAAAATCACGCTGTTTTTTCCGAAGTGAGGCCCTTGCGCGATCTTTTTTCAATAATCTTTTTTGTTTCCCTGGGAATGTTTTTAAATCCTTACTTTTTGGCGTCTCATCTTCCCTTGATTTTATCTTTAAGTTTACTGGTGATTTTGGTGAAGTTTTTGGTGGTAATGAGCTTGGTTTTGTATTT
>Ga0315294_10005309_pt1 | contig 14123 bp, 11 predicted proteins | sample YL17G13_40_MG_FD_203626 | JGI IMG/M metagenome (GOLD analysis project Ga0315294, IMG submission 203626) | Sediment microbial communities from Yellowstone Lake, YNP, Wyoming, USA - YL17G13_40 | ecosystem: Environmental > Aquatic > Freshwater > Lake > Sediment | place: USA: Wyoming | collected... | reverse complement strand
CAACGCGTGTGGAAATCGGGCGGGTCAACCTTTACGACCATTCCTGAGACGAACCGGTTAACCAGCTTTTCTGACAATTGCCCTATCATTTTCGGATGGGCATCGGAAGCCAGCACAACCTGTTTGCCTGCTAAACTGATTGTATTGAAGGTATGCAGGAATTCCTCTTGCGTTGAGGGCTTGCTGGCTAAGAAGTGAATGTCGTCAATAGCTAACAAGTCTGTTTCGCGCATCCGGCGTCGGAAGGCCTCGAGCTTTTTTGTCTTCAAGGCCAGCACGAACTGATTTGCAAAGTCCTCGGCTGAGAGGTACAGCCAATTAGTATTAGGCCGCTCTTTGGCCACCGCATTGCAAATCCCCTGCAGTAGATGTGTCTTGCCGACTCCGTAACCGCCGTGGATAAAGAGCGGATTGAAAGGACTTTGCTGCTCATTGACGACCGCTTTAGCAGCGTTGTAGGCCAACTCATTTGACGAGCCAATAACAAATGTCTCGAGGGTTAATTTCAGCCTTTTGGTTGGGGACCGTTGTACGATGTTTCTGGAGTCAGCAAGTCGATTCCGAGCTTTTTCCGCTCCGCCGACCCCGATGCATCGGGGCGAATCCAGTTGCATTCGCCGCAGGTTCCCGGATAGCTCCGGGTCGATAGTGAAGGTAATCTTCAGACTTCTGCCGGTAACTGCCTGAACGGCCTGACTGATTTCATTAAGAAAATGGTTCTCAATCCAACTCGCTATGAAAAGGTTCGGCACGCCGACTTTCAAATATTCGCCGGCAAGTGTCAACCTGGTTGAGTTCTTGAACCAGATTTGAAACTTCTGCGGCCCGACCCTTTCGGCAAGAGCTTCGTTAATAGCATTTATCTGGGTTTCCGGGGAGCGGGTTTCATCATCCGTGATTATACCCTGCATTGATACTCTCCTTGGTCCGCCATACGTATGGCGGATTAGTTCATCGCTCGTAGTTCATAGTTCGTTGGTTAGAAACGCTCAACTACCAACTATGGACTTATTATTGAGCAACGACAAGACAAATCAATCCTGTTTTGGAAAATTTCTTTTCCACATAATAGAGGTTGCTGTCGGCATTGAGCTTACGCACAAAAAAAATTTATTTTTCACATGTTTTACACATCATAATTCCATTTTGTGGAAAAGTTGTGGATTGGGCTTGTTTGTCTGCATCAACGGCAGATTCAATTATGCTTATCTATTTACAAGGATTGCCACGTAGCCGCCATCGTGGTCGAACTGGTCAGCGGAAGGCAGTATCAACTTTTCAAATTCGAGCTTGAAGGCAGGATTTTGCTGCAGGAACTCTTTTACAAGGGTGCTATTTTCCTCTTTCTGGATGCTGCAGGTGCTGTAGCAGATTTTGCCTTTTGGTTTTACCATTTGTGCTGCGGTGGCGAGCAAATCGCTTTGTGTTTTGGCCAATTGTTTTATCGTATCCGGCTTTACCCTATGGCGGGTCTCGATGCGTTTGGCCAACACGCCGGTATTTGAGCACGGCACATCTAAAAGCACCGCGTTAAATTTAGAATTTAGAATTTTGAATTGAGAATTTCGGAAAAGTTGCTCATATTCAACAATGGTTATACTTTTTATGCCGAGGCGGACGATATTTTCTTTGAGCTTTTGTAGCCGTTCCTTGTCGATATCTGTTGCGATAATCTTGGCCAAGTCGGCGGTAGCTTCAGCCAACTGCGTTGTTTTTACGCCCGGTGCCGCGCAGAGGTCGAGTATTGTCCAGTTTGGCTGTGGGTTTAGAATTCTTACCGGCTCAAAAGCTGCGATATCCTGAATGGTAAACTCTCCTTCCGCAAAGCCAGGAAGCTGCGTTACTTCGCGTGGACTTTTGATTTTTATCATCGATTCGTCAAGTACTATTTCCAGTTCGATACCGGCCTCTCGTAGCTTCTGGACTAACTGGTGTGTTGTTGTTCTTAATATGTTTGGCCTGAGGTAAATGCTCGGCCTGCGATTCGATGCCAGGCAAATCTGCAAAACTTTTGCAAAACCGAATTCGTCAAGCCAATCGGCCACGAGCCATTTAGGCAGCGAGAAGGCGACGCTGAGATAATCGACAGGGAAAACCCGCGGGTCCGGCAAAAAAGGCGTGGTAAATTCGCAGCCGGTCGTGGGTGTTTGCGGAAGTGTTAGCGTAACATTGGCTGGCGCAAGAGGACTTTGGCGATTGGTTATGAGGCGTGCGATTTGACGCAGGACAGCATTTACAAAACTAACCTGCTTTTTGCCTGCGACAGCTTTGGCATTTTCAACTGCTTCGTTGACGATTGAGTACTCACCTGTTTCAGGCGAGTATATTAGCTCATAGGCACCGACCCGGAGGATATTAAGCAGCTTGGCCGGTATCCTTTCGAGAGGACAACTGGAGAATTTGGCTATCACTACATCGATAGCGAGCCGGTTTCTTATCGTGCCGAAGACAAGGTCGGTAGCTCGCTGCCTCTGGTCTGTTTTGTGCAGAAGCTTATCCAGGATGGGGCCGGCATAATTGCGTTTCGGGTCAAACTTGTTGAGGACTTCTATTGCGACAGTGCGTGCAGTTATCTTGCCTTCTATTTTATAGCTGGTATCCGATTTATCACTGTTGTTTGTTTGGTAGTCCACGTTTTACGCTTTTGTGTTATCAATCTTGGTAAACATATCTTCGGGTTTTGTTTGTCGTCCATTGGCGAAATCCTTGAAGTCCATAAGGCGGGAACCGTCCGGCCTAAGTTTTGTAATCTTTAAGGCATTCCGGCCACAAATTACATTGAGATTTTCATCGAGCGTCCCCACGGGCAAGCCGGATGGGTTTGAGGTATTGACAATTTCGGCCATTGCGATGGTTACACGGACAGATTTACTGATTTTTTTTGAGAGATAAGTTGCCGACGCGCCGGGCCAAGGCCAAAGGCCCCGTATTTTTCTCTCTAAAAGTTCTGCTGGTTCGGCAAAATCTAAAAAGCCATCTGATTTTTTCAGCTTGGGCGCGAGAGTTGCTCTGGAGTGGTCCTGCTCGGTATAAACGGCTGTGCTATTGGCAATCTGGTCTAATGTTTTTAACAGCAGCGGTGCTGCCATTTGTGCAAGCCGGTCGTGAAGCTCGCCTGCTGTTTCGCTGGGGCCGATAGCGGTTTCCAATTGCGTCAGGATTTTGCCCGCATCCATTTTTTCAGCTACGGTTATGATGCTGATGCCGGTCTCGCTCTCGCCGTTGATTATCGCCCAGTTTATTGGTGCTGCCCCGCGATATTTCGGAAGCAAAGAGGCGTGCACGTTTATAGCCCCTTTCGGCGGCAAATTTACTATCTCCTTGCCGACCTTTTGACCGAACGCAATCACCACAATCAAGTCCGGCTCATAACGTGCTACCGTTTCCACAATCTCAGGAGCATTTACATTATCTGTTTCAACAAAAGCTACCAATTGTGCAGCAGCCCAACGAGCTACCGGCGTGGGGGTCGGTGTTCTGCCTCTGCCGGCTGGCTGCGCCGGTTGAGTTACAATAAATCGCAAACTGTGGCTGGATTTAGCCAGAGCATTCAGAGATTCGATGCCGAATTCACCGCTACCGAGATATACGATGTTCATAGCAAAAATCAAAAATTAAAATGCAAAATGACAAATCAAAGTTCAAAAATTTGCATTTTGGTATGTAACCTCGATATTTGCATTTTTATCTTTACACTTCTTCGCGCTTTTGGTTTTCTTCGTGTTGCCCAGTAAGTTTTTTGAGTTGTCTTCGGTGCGCGATTTTTGCAGCCTGGCCCATACGATTAACTATAGTCACTCCGTCAATATGGTCATACTCGTGCTGCAAAGCCCGTGCATAAAGTCCTTCGGCCTCTTCGGTGAACTGGTTGCCATCGAGGTCGGTGGCGCTAACTTTACATCTTTTATATCTTTTAATTTTCGTGAAAATGCCCGGTACGGAGAGACAACCTTCGTCTATTGCATCAAGTTCGCCGAGGGGCGTGACGGTTGGGTTTATATAGACTTTGGCACTTTCTCTGGTCCCATCGAGTGAGATGATAAACAGCCGGAGCGGCACGCCCGCCTGCGGCGCCGCTAACCCTACTCCTTTATTCTCAACCATAATATCTGTCATCTTCCGGACAAGCTGCCGGATGCCATCATCAATCTTTTCAACCGGCTTAGCCCGCCCGGCCAAAACTTCCGCCGGGTAATGCGTAATTTGACATTTCTCAATATCTATCATTGCGTTATTCGACACATTATTTCTTGGATTTATAAAGTGCTAAAAGCGTTTTAGTAACTGGACCGAACCGCAAGTATCTTTTTGGTGTTGCTACTCTTCATATCTTTCAACGTGTTTCTTTCCCAAAAAACACCGTTACAGTATCCCTGAATGGCAGAATCTCTTTCTGCCATCTGCAACCTTTTCTGGGCGTAAAGGCAGTATTCTTCGTCTATCTCTACCATAACAAAATTTCTTTTCAGCTTCTTTGCGACAGTGCCGGTAGTGCCGACACCGGCAAAGGGGTCGAAAACAACGTCTCCTTCGTTAGAACCGGCGAGAATAACTTTTGCAAGAAGTTTCTCCGGTTTTTGTGTTGGATGAGGTGTGTTTTCCGGCATCGACCAGAATGGAATGGTGATGTCCGTCCATATATTTGAGGGATAGGTCAGCCGGTACTTTCCGTCTCCTTCCTGCGCCCAATCTTTAGGTTCATTATTCTCGCGATAAGGAGCGAGCACTTTCCTTTTTAATTTCACGGCATCCGCGTTAAAGGTGAAATTGTCGGAGACTGTGCAAAACCATATATCCTCAGAATTGCTTTCCCAGTTTTTTTGTGCTCCTCGCCCCTTTTCCCTTTCAAACGTGATTCTATTTCTAACAATAAAATACTTTTCACACAGTAAATGAATCGCCGAAGAAGACCGCCAATCCCCGCAGATATATATTGAGGCAGTGGGTTTTAGTAATCTTATCAATTTTTTTAGCCAGGATTCCAGCCAGTCCATATACTGCTTTATCAAGGTCTGCTTAAAGGAGTGTGTATTGAAAGTCTTGGTTATATTATATGGTGGGTCGATAAAAAGAAGGTCTACAAATTTTGGCGGAAGAAAATCCACTGCTTCAAAGATATCCTGGTTGATAACTCTGTTCAGTATTTGTTCAAGTGAGACAGGGCTATCTATATTCAATAGCTTTCGGCTATACTTCTCCCTTTCTTTGTGTGATAGAGTTATAGTTCGATTTCGTGGCGCTCTTGTCATCTTTCCCTTTTATTTCTGGGTACCTGTTTTATGCTGGCCTAACGATACTACACGCCATCTCCTATTTATTGTCGAATTCGTCGCTGGCGAATGTATTGCCGAGGTAGAGTTTTCTGACAGTCTGATTGCGCACAATCTCGGCTGGCGTGCCCGCCCCTATTACCTTGCCGTGGTCGATTATATACGCCTTATCGACTACCTCCAGCGTCCTCTCGACGTTGTGGTCGGTAACGAGAATACTTACGCCGGAAGTAGCAAGCCGGCGGATGTCCCGCTGCAATTCTTCAACAGTAATAGGGTCAACGCCGCTAAAAGGCTCATCCAGAAGTATCAGCGAAGGCTCCGTCACCATAGCACGAGCGATTTCAAGTTTTCTTCGCTCGCCGCCCGATAAGAATCTACCCTGGCTATCAGCAACATCCGTCAGTCCGAAACGCTCAATAAGCACATTGGCCCTGCGGGTGCGCTCGGCTCTGGTGATAGCCATTGTTTCGAGAATTGCATAGAGGTTGTCGCGGACGCTTAATCGCTGGAAGATGCTTGGCTCCTGTGAGAGATAACCAATACCGAGGCGGGCTCGTTTGTACATCGGCAGCCGTGTAATATCCTTGCCCTCAAAGATGACCGAGCCGGTGTTGGGAATAATCATACCCATAATCATTCTAAATGTTGTGGTTTTGCCGGCTCCATTGCGGCCCAGCAGTCCGACTATGCTTCGCTGCCCAATCGTAATGGATATTTCGTTAACAACAACCCGGCCGGAGTACTTCTTCACAAGCCCCCGAGTCTCAAGCAGAGGCATACCTACCATTTTCGTATCTCGTATTGTGCGTATAAGGAGTTTGTTGTTCCAAATTTTATATTGCTCGTTCGATATCCGGTTATCTATCCTGCTGTGGCGGTATTATAACAGCGCGGGTAACCAAAGAAAATCATCTTTTTTCTCGGGCGCAAGTTTCCCTGAAACCTGTCTTCTCAATAAATGCCCACAACGCCTATTTTTTGAGGTTTTTAATTCAGGGCAGTGCGAAAATAGCCTCCTTGTCCCAAACTACTAAAAACCACCTGGTACAAGCAGATGCACCCCCGACAAATGAAAAACTGACGTGAGGCTTGCTTTTGTCCGCCATTTATGGTAATATTAACCAAAAATAGTTTCCAAAAAGCGGAAACGTCAAAAAGGAACTGAGCGGTGAGAAAACTCGTTTTTGTCTTTGCTTGCATGTTGCCGGTATTCCCGTGCCACTCAAGAGAAATCACAGTCGGTGATGATGGGGCGGCCGATTTTAATAACATTCAGGCGGCAATCAACGACTCCAACGATGGCGATGTTATCTTCGTTAGCCCCGGTATATACACTGGCCAGGGCAACCGCGACATCAGTTTTAACGGCCTTGCCATAACAGTCCGCAGTATTGAGCCCAATGACCCCAACATAGTCGCCGCCACAATTATAGACTGCAACGGTACAGAAACAGAGCCCCATAGAGGGTTTTATTTCGGCAGCGGCGAAGATGCAAATTCAATTTTAGACGGCCTGACCATTACGAATGGTGTTGCATCCGGTGATTGGCCCGCCGGCCGTGGCGGCGGCATAGCATGCTACAATCAAAGCAGCCCGACCATCAGAAACTGCCTTATCACAAATAACAAGACTACCGAGGGGGGTGGTGGTATCTATTGCTACGAGAGCAGCCCTACGCTGACCAACTGTACAATCTGCAACAACTCGGCCAGTTTCGGCGGTGGAATATACAATAGCGCCGGCAGCAATCCGGTTCTGATAAACTGCACTTTCAATGCAAATATAGCCACAGGGGATTACGGCGATGGTGCCGGGATGGCAAACCAGTTATCTGCTCCTACTCTGTTCAACTGTATTTTCACCGGCAATACGGCCTCAAGCTACGGTGGTGGGGTCGCCAACCAACTATCTTCCCCCTTGCTGACAAACTGCAAGTTTATCGCAAATCAAGCTGCCTTCAGCGGCGGCGGAATGCGCAATTACAAAAGCAGCCCAATCTTGACTGACTGTGTCTTCGGGACCAACTCGGCAGGCGAGGGGGGCGGAATATATAGCGTCTCTTATAGCAGCCCGACGCTGTCTAACTGCACCTTCAGTGCAAACTCAGCCTTCTATGGCGGCGGGATGTCCAACTGGTACTACAGCAACCCAACTTTGACTAATTGTATCTTTAGTGCAAATTCGGCTGTCTATGGCGGCGCTATGGAAACCTACACCGCTAACCCCATACTGGCAAACTGCACGTTAACTGCAAATTCAGCAGTAAACAGCGGAGATGCCTTAAGTTGCGATTCCTACCAGCAGGCGCACCCAAGCAATCTTACTATAACAAATTCTATCCTCTGGGATGGCGAAGATGAAATATCGAACGCCGACAATTCAACAATCACGATTATTTATAGCGACATCCGGGACGGCTGGGCAGGCATAGGTAACATCGATGTTGACCCGTGCTTTGTTAAATTCGGCTATTGGGCAGATGCTAACGACCCTAATTTAATCGTCGAGCCGGACAATCCGAACGCTGTCTGGGTTGACGGCGATTACCACCTGAAAAGCCAGGGCTGGCGATGGGATACAAACCACAAAGTCTGGACCAGGGATAATGTAACCAGCAGATGTATCGATGCAGGCAACCCAGGTTCATCTCCTGGGCAGGAACCCCTTTCAGTATTATGCGACCCTAATAACAAATGGGGCCGGAATCTGCGTATTGATATGGGCGCCTATGGCGGCACAGCCGAAGCCAGTATGCCGCCTCACAATTGGGCCATACTCGCTGATTTAACTAACGACGGAATAGTCGATTTCTTTGACCTTAAAAACTGGGCAGAAAATTGGCTAAAAAGCAGCCCCCCTTTGGCGAGAGTAAGTGATTTAGACAGAAACGGAATTGTTGACTTTTTTGATTTTGTCTTGTTTGCACAGGATTGGTCTGCACAAACAACCTGGCGCCCGTGATGAAATTGTTAACTCAAAACTGTGGTTTGCCTTCCCGCAGTTATGTTGGTATATTATTTAACCGATATATAAAAATCAAGATTTGATAGTAAGTTGCGTTTTTTCCACTTATTCCAGTGGACCCCGTTAGAAAAGAAAGCCGTTTTCTCACGGGGCGGAGGCACGTATGACTGAGGAATATCCTGCTTCAGCAAAAGTATATCCGACCTCAGAGCTCGGAAAATTTAGCATTCTTGACATGCTGGCTTACTTCGAGGAGCGCGGCGCGATGCGGGTCTCGGACCTGCACCTCAAAGTCGGTGCACCTCCCACGTATCGCATCGACGGCGACCTGGTAAAGCTTAAAGGCCCGGATGTAACGTCCGAAACAGCAAAGCAGCTTATCTATCCCCTTCTAAGTGAGGACAACATCCATAAGCTCACACGGGAGCAGAATGTTGACTGCTCTTATCGGCTGCGCTCGCTGCAGTTTCGTATAAACGTCTTTAAGGAAAACGACGGTATAGCCGCGGCAATAAGAGCTTTATCCTTGGACATCCCGAAAATAGAGGAAATCGGTTTTCCGAATAACATCTGGGAAGACATCGTTAATCGCAAACACGGCCTTGTGCTTCTGACCGGCATCACGGGCGCGGGCAAATCTACAACGATTGCCTCGTTAATCGACCGCATTGGCGAGCAACATGCCTGTCGAATTATAACCGTGGAAGACCCCATAGAATATATCTTCCAACAGAGACACTCGATTATCTCGCAGCGCGAGCTCGGAAGAGACGTCAAATCTTTCATTGACGGTCTAAGAGCAATGCTGCGGGAGGACCCTGATGTAATATTTGTCGGCGAAATGCGTGACCCGGAAACAATAACTATGACACTTATGGCTGCCGAAACCGGACATCTGGTTTTTTCCACGCTGCACACAAGAGATTCGGTCGGCACAGTAACTCGTGTCCTCGATTATTTCCCGGCCGGCAGACAAAACGAGGTGCGCAATCAACTGTCACTCGGTCTGGCTTATGTCGTCAGCCAGAAACTTGTGCCGAAAAAGGACGGCACCGGCAGAATTGCAGCAATAGAAATACTTAACAATAACTACGCCGTTGCCAATCTGATACGCACCGGCAAAATAGAGCAAATATATACCCAACTGCAGACAAAGACCGGGGAAAAGCCCGACGAAAAAATGATAACAATGGAAAAACATCTGGCAATACTGGTTAAGCAAGGTAAAGTTGACCTGTTAGAGGCCAAAAAATGGGCCAACAACATCAAAACTTTCCTCGATGCTGTCCAGCAGGATTAGCAGTTCGTAGTTATTAGTTCATAGTTCACCCTGTTAGAAAGAAAGTCGTTTTTCTAACGGGGTTCATCGACAACGAACTGCGAACAATGAACAAGAATTGACCTTATGACAATCCAGTTCAACTGCCCATCCTGTAACACCCTGATTGCCTTTCCCGACAAACACTGCGGAAAACGCGCTCGATGTTTAACCTGTGGACAACTTTTTATAATCCCCGCAAAAGACCACGAAACGCCTCAAAAAATCCAGCGCAAGGTTGAAAAGGGCCAGCCCATCACCGGCTTCTATCGAGCCGTATTTGTTGACACCTGGAAGATATTTATCGACAAGGACAACGCAACTTCTCTTGTCTTTGTAATTACAGCAGTGTGTTTTCAGTTTTTCTTTACCAAAGGAATTTGCTGCATAGGTTTTATCTCGTTTGTTTTTACCTGGGGTTGGCTGCTCGGATTTTACCTCAATATCATTTACGAAACGGCCTACGACATTGACAAGCTACCTGAGATTTACATAGGGACAAGTATCACTTTTTTGTGGTATATCGTTCAGCCGTTCCTTACCTTTTTCTTTACTATGGCAATCGTTCAAGCGCCCTTTATTGCCGCTCTGATACTGCTTAAAGATAAAGGCCTAACTCCCGAAAATATGTGGGATGCGCACAGCGGCTTTTATTTGCTCTTGCAAGCCCTCTTTATTGCCGGCCTGTTTCTTTTCCCCGTTGCGATATTGACTATAGCGATAGGCAAGGACATTACTCTAATAAGACCCGACTACCTTTTGGCACCTGTGTTTAGAGCTTTTGTTCCTTATATCATAATTGTGGTCTTGCTTACCGCCGCCGCTGCGTTCGAGATGCACACAAACCAATATGCCGGCAAAGGTCTGGCAGCAACTTCGCTTGATTTATCACTCAATTTTGCTCTGCAGGTTATTGCGATATTCGCTATGCGCTCGATAGGGCTGTTCTATCGGCATTATAGCTGCTATTTTCCGTGGTGAATTTCGGATTGCCTCAAAGAACTTCGGAGAATGCTACAGGATGAGCCGTTTCAACCAACGAATTTTCTTAACAGCCGTTGCAAAAGCTCCATCGGCAGGCCCATCACATTTGTTAAGCTGCCCTCTATCCTTTCGACAAATTCGTCGCCGGCCTCTTTTATAGCGTAAGCGCCAGCCTTATGCCGCCACGAGCCGCCTTTGATATGTTTAGCGATTTGCCCGGCGGTTAGTTTCTTAGGATAGACAATCGTGGTGTCACTGTCCTTTATTTCGATGCCGTCATTAAGTCTGACAATCGCAACAGCGGTTATTACCTTATGAGGAGCGCTAAAGAGCTTTCTTGTAATCTGCTCCGCCTCTTTTGCATCCGTGGGCTTGCCGATGATTTCACCATTAAAATCCACAACAGTATCTGCGCTGATAATCAAACATTCCGGGAACTTTTCAGCGACATTTTTTGCCTTGGCCAACGCCAGCTGTTTGGCATACTCACAGGCACTGACACCTGTAATCGGGAAGGCCGTCTCATCAATATCGGAAGGGACAACCTTAAATTTATAGCCGGCTTCCGTTAATAATTGTCTTCGCCGCGGAGAAGCCGATGCCAGAATGAACGATACCTTTCGCTGCCTGAGCATAGCTGTCGAATACAGGAACTTCTTAACTTCCTCCCCGCTACTTCGTTTTTGCGAAGCAAAACGGCGGGGCATTTTTACTTTTGGTTTATTATTTGCCTGCAAAAGGCCAGATACTCCTGTTCGATTTGGTCGAAATCGCTGCTGACATATTGCTGAAACAACAGTTGTCCAACGATTTGGTTCCACAGAACCGTTCGCGGCTCATTCCTATCTTCTGCAATCCTTTTGCTCACGTTGTCCAGCGGCCAATTCCCTCTTAAACCGTCTAAAAGCAACTGGCGATAATTGCTCAGACGCTTTCCGAAACTGCCCTCCCGTAGAAATCGTACCAGCGCGTATGATTGGCCGTAAAAGGCCAGAACCTGTTCGGACTCATTCGTAGCAAGTACTTCACCGGGGTTCATAGCTATCAATTCTTTTAGCGGTATCGCTTTGTGTTTTTTCAACATTTTCTTCAGCGCATCTAATCGATACGTGTTTTCGCCCGCCCGCCGAAGGCGGGTTTGATCAAGCCGGCCTTCGGCCGGCTCAAAAGAAAATACCCCTTCCTCAGTTCTGGGTGATTCGAAGAGCATCGCCACACCCTCATCGAGCCAGCTCGGCAGGCGAAACTTAAAGCACCTACTATTAAATTGATGCCATCCCTCGTGCCCAAGAGCCGAAAATGTTCGCTTTCTGCCGATGTTATATGTCACACAAGCACCATTGAGGTAATATGCACCCGCTTTTATTCTGCAAAATAGCTCCGCCTGCTCGCCAGCAAAGTTTTTCGTAAAAGCTACCCACTGCTGACGGTCGGCAAAAAGATAAATAGTGAACTTACTCGTAGTCTCGATTGGTTCGGGTAGCTCGTCATTATAGCTACGATAAGCTGACTCCATAAACAAAGGGATACGGCGGAGCATCAGAGGCTCTAAAAGTGTTGTGAAAATCTCATAATGAGCTGTAGTGAGTTTCAGCCCCCCCGGCTGAAGGCCGGCTTGCCCGCCGGAGGCGGGTTCAATCCGGTGCAGGGCTTCGCCCTGCCCACCTTCGGCGGGTCCATACTCACCTTCCCAGACCTCCACCGACTCCAGAGCTGGCAGATTCTGGTCCTGTAAATATTCTGCCATCCCGGCGCAGGTGTCTATACTGGCGGCGCCAAGACCCTTGACGGCGATTTTATCGCCCTCAAAACAACCGGTTATACAAATGCTCACGAGCACACAAATTGGCACAACTATTCTTGTCACAGTTTTTCCCTCTGCAAAAAGAATACTCAAAAAGTTCCAGGGTTTATGTTATCTTAAAATCGGCTGTAAATATGGAAAAGTCCATTATATTTTGTCCTCGCAGGAGGTATTTTTCGTCTAAGCATTTGTACGACGGGATAAGGCGAATATGGCAAAATTATCGGGAGTCTGTAGAAAATAAATAATACCAATTTTACTTATTAATTGCCGATATCCCCTTTGTCATTCCCGCGAAAGCGGGAATCCAGTTTCTTTTATCCAGTATTATGTACAATTCTTTCGGCAATTTATAACTTAGATTGGTATAAGGGGTCTTTATAAGTGTGCAAGGGGGCTGACAAAAAACCTCCTGCAAATCTTCCATAACAACTCATTTAACCGGAAGCTATATATCCTCGAATGTTGCTCCAAACACTTCGGCAGTGAATAGATAAACTTCGGTTTCTGGCTTCTTCCAAGCATCCGCTGCAATACCCGCCTTATGGGCGCAACAATATGAAAGGAATTCTTCTTTGCTCCAGCCGGTCTCGGTGGCAACCTGCGGCAAAAAACAGCCGGAGGCATATCCTCTTTTTATGTATATGCCGTCAACCCCAAGCCTAAGACTCAAGGGATTGTCGGTCCGCCTTAACGGCGACAGAACCGATATCTCAACATCCAAATCCTTCAGCTCATCGGCGGTTATGGGGTCGTCAAAAAAACGCGGGTCGCCCGTAGCGGATGCTTTCGCCATTTCAGCGACCAGCTCAATCAATGGCCCCTCAGAAGTAAATTGTCCGATACATCCTCGTAATCGGTCATTATTTTTTAATGTTACAAAGCAGCCGCAATGAGCGTTTAATTCCGGGTCGTCCGACACGGGCTTTTCAATTCGCCTGCGATTGATAACCGCATCCACCGTATCCTTTGCAACCTTCAAAAGCGTTTTTCTCTGTGTCTCATTCATACTAAATCTCGACCATCCCCACTTCGTTCAGTCTATGAACTATGAACTACGAACTATGAACTAATGTATCCATTTTATCACGAGGAAACCGCCAATCAACATCACCACCAACGCCAGCGAAAGCCAGTTGAAGTATTTTTCAATGAAAGGTCTGACTTTTTCACCTTTCCAGCCTATAAGACCTGCTACAAGAAAAAATCTTGCTGAACGGCTCAGCGCCGAGGCAATACAGAATCCGAGAAAATTAATGTGCGCAACCCCAGCGGAAATGGTGCATGCCTTATATGGTATCGGCGTAAATCCGCAGGTGAAAACTATCCAGAAATCGTATCTCCCGTACCAGTCCTGGAACTTTGCAAAATTTTCTTTAGTAAGCCCCACAAACCCAAGATGAGCATAAACCCATTCGCCTATCATAGACCACAGGAACATCCCGATTAAATAACCAAGGATGCCGCCGAGAACCGAAGCAACCGAGCACAAAAGGGCAAACCGCAGCCACCTTCTCGGCACGCCGAGCGACATCGCCGCCAGCAGGACATCCGGCGGCACAGGGAAAAAACTCGATTCAGAAAAACTCAACGCAAAGAGCGCAACCTCAGCGTGCTTTGTGTCTGCAAAGTGAATCACCCAGTCATATAATCGCCTGTGCCAGTGCCACCACGGAACAGTTCGATTCTCGTTGCTCGTCGCTTGTTGTTCGTCGCTCGATTCAGAATTTATCATTTTGCCATTCGACATTCGAAATTCCTGCCTGTCATTCCCGCGCA
>Ga0315294_10005308_pt1 | contig 14124 bp, 9 predicted proteins | sample YL17G13_40_MG_FD_203626 | JGI IMG/M metagenome (GOLD analysis project Ga0315294, IMG submission 203626) | Sediment microbial communities from Yellowstone Lake, YNP, Wyoming, USA - YL17G13_40 | ecosystem: Environmental > Aquatic > Freshwater > Lake > Sediment | place: USA: Wyoming | collected... | reverse complement strand
AGAGCCCGCCTCCATAATCATTAGCTTTATTATTAGAAATGGTATTGTTCTGGATGTTGCCGCCGCAATTATTGAGCCCGCCGCCATAAGAAGCCGAATTATTAGTAATTGTATTGTTCCGGGTGTTGCCGCTGCAACTAAGAAGCCCGCCGCCAGCACCAGAAGCTGAGTTGCCAATAATTTTATTGTTCATGATGTTGCCGCCGCAATTATTGAGCCCGCCGCCTTCATAAGCCGAGTTATTAGAAATAGTATTGTTCTGGATGGTGCCGCTGCAACTAAGAAGCCCGCCGCCAGCACCAGAAGTCGAGTTGCCAATGATAGTATTGTTCCGGATGGTGCCGCTGCAATATGAGAGCCCGCCGCCATAACCAGAATTATTAGAGATGGTATTATTCTGGATGGTGCCGCCGCAATTATAAAGCCCGCCTCCATAAATAGAAGCCGAGTTATTAGAGATGGTATTGTTCTGGATGGTGCCATCGCAATTGTAGAGCCCGCCGCCATAAATAGAAGCCGAGTTATTAGAGATGGTATTGTTCTGGATAGTGCCAGAACAATTATAAATCCCACAACCAACATTATCAGGATAAGAACCATAGACAGTATTAGTAGTTATATTATTGTATTGTATAGTAGCCAGAGTGCCATTTCCATTGATGCCTCCGCCTCTAAGCGAATGTCCATTAGTAATAGTAAATCCAGACAAGGTGCAAGAGGTGGATTCTGTTCCGGCGAAAATAACCGCAGAGCCGTTATAAAAGCCATCAATGATAGTGCTGGCGACAACTGTAGTGCTGGTCGGGTCTGTGGAGCGCAGGATGATATTTTTCCCGCTAAATTTAATGTTCTCATAATAAGTTCCCGGCGAGACGATGATTTCATCGCCGTGAGTTGCCGCATTAATCGCCGCCTGTATTGTCGGATAAACAGTCGGCACATAAATCACTGTGGCTGAGGCTGTGAAGGAGAAAATCAGTAAAAGAAAAAACAATAGTAAAGTTAAAATCTTGCAACCTGAATGATAGATTGATGAGCAGACATTATGGCAAATTCTCTTTTTCATGGTAATATCATCCCTTCAATTATTTCGATTTTGACTTTCGCCGACTACCAACCCGTAATTGATGTTATAAAAAATCAACTTTCTTTATCCATTGTAAGACGTTTTTTGTCAATGACAATGTATTTTCGAAATTTTTCCGGGCAGTGTTCCCCGCGTTAAATCATCCAGCAGGTCAGATTATTGTTAAAAAAAACCCTTGCAATTGAATGGGGGCATTATTACTCGTTCTGTCTTATTTTGAATTGTTAAAATAAAAAAAAAGGCGAAAAATATGTTTATCGGTCTGAGCATGTGGAGTTTTGAAAAGGATGCCTTTACGAGGAAACTCTCCGTGGCGGATTTTATCCGCTATGCCGCAAAGGAGGGCTATGCCGCCGTGGAACTCCTCGATTGTTTCTTGAGGGAGACTGATGAGGAGATTCTCGCTGTGAAAAAACTTGCGGCGGATTGCGGCATCCGAATCGGCTGTTATTCCATCGGGAATGATTTTGCCCAGAGGGATGAACCCGTCCGCAAGCAGCAGGTGGGATATGTGAAGAAGGGCATCCAGACTGCGGCGAAACTGGACGCACCGGTGTTGCGCGTCTTTGGCGGCTCCCAGAAGGATGGCATTACTTATGAACAAGCCCTTCCCTGGATTGTGGAGGGATTCCGCGCCTGCGTCCCGCTTGCAGAGGAGAAAAATGTTGTCATGGCGATGGAGAATCACGGAACCTTGAGCGGCTCGACGAAGCAGGTGCTGGAGATTATTAAAAAGGTTGGTTCGTCTAAATTCGGCGCCGCTGTTGATTTGGGAAATTTCCTCCTTGTGGATGAGACGTCTGACGAATCTGTGAAAAAGGTGCTTAAGTATGTGAAACATGTCCATTGCAAGGATTTTACCCCTGCGCCGGCTGATGAGACGCGTGTTTTCACCTCGTTAGCGGGCAAGAAATATGCGGGGTGTGTGCTGGGGGAAGGGGTAGCCAATGTGGGGGCGAGTTTAAGGCTTTTGAAGAAGCAGAAATTCTCCGGCATGATTTCCATAGAATATGAGGGACTTGAGCCTGCCAGCGCAGGCGTTCCCAAGAGCCTCGCTTTTGTGAAGAAATATATAAAGGGATGATTTGCGCCCTCAGGCGCGCCATTTGAACAATTGTTCCGTGTTTCTAAAGGTGGCGAGGCAGGCATCCTCAAGGCTGATTCCGTGGCATCTGGCAAGAGCTTCCGCCACATACCGCACATACATCGGCTCATTGGGGCGAACGCCGCGAAAGGGATGCGGCGTAAGATATGGACTGTCCGTCTCAATAAGGATGCGCTCAAGTGGAAGCGAGGCGGCCGTTTCCCTGAGGTCGCGGGCATTGGTGAAGGTGAGCGTCCCTGTGAAGCCGATATGATAGCCGAGAGCAATCAGCCGCAGTGCATCTTCCTTTTTCCCTGAAAAGCAATGTATGACCCCACTCATGTCCCCGGTTTGCTCATGAATCCCTGAAAGGATATCAATCAGTTCCCGATAGGCATTGCGGCAATGGATGATGACGGGGAGGTTCAGTTTTTTTGCGAGAGCCATCTGGCGCAGAAAGACCTCCCGCTGGACGTCATGGGGCGAAGGGTCGCTTCCGTCTTTTCTATGGTCGAGCCCGACCTCCCCGATGGCAACGACGAGCGGGTCGGAGGCGAGAGCGGCAAGCGCCTGTTCAGCGGCATCCGAATAATACCTTGCATCGTAGGGATGAATGCCGACGGCGGCTCGGAGGAAGTCCGGATGCCGCTTTGTCAGTTGAAGCGCCTCGTGGCTCGCCTTGAGAGTGTCTCCGGGGATGATGATGCCGGCAAGACCGGTTTTTCCTGCCCTGATAATGACCTCCTCCCGGATGCCGTCAAAGACTTTATCTACAAGATGCGCATGTGAATCATAGACAGGGGAGGGCAGGGGAGGGATGTCCGCCTCTCGCATCAGGTTGCCGCAACTCATTTTTCCCCCTCGCCGGTCGCCTGATAAAGGAGGAGAGCGCCGGCAACGGCGGTGTTCAGGGATTCAACCCCTTTGCGCATGGGGATGGTCACGGGTGTGGAGATATTACGGATGGCGAGTGGAAGACCGTGCGCCTCCGAGCCGAGCATTATACAGCATGGTCTTTTAAAAACAACCTTGCGAAAGGGGCGTCCGCCCCGCGGGACTGCCGCAAAGAGGTGAAGCCCGAACTTCTCTGTATAATTGAGAAATTCGTTCTCCTCAAGTGAAAGGAGCGGGATGTTCAGGATGGAGCCCGCCGACGCCCGCACAACCTTGGGATTATAAAAGGATGCGGAGGACGGCAGGGTGATAACGGCGGCGGCTCCGGCGGCATCGGCTGTGCGAATGAGCGTCCCCAGATTGCCGGGGTCCTGCACCCCGTGGCAGGATATGAAAAGCGCCGCCCGGTTCCGAAAGAGCTCCATCGGGTCATATTCAAAGAAGGGAAACAATGCGGCTATTCCCAGCGGCGATTGCACATCGCTGATTTTTGCAAATGCCTTTGATGAGAGCTCGGTGAGCGGTATTTTGAGTTTTTCCGCCGCTTCAAGGATGGCGGAAAGTTCCTGGAGGAGATGCAGGCACCAGAATATCTCAAGGGGTCGGCGACGATTTTCAAGGATGGAGCGGACCGCCACAAGACCCTCAATTAAGAATTTTCGCTCCTGGCGTCGGAATTCGGCGCTTTTCTGGAGGCGGGCAAGATATTTGATACGTTCATTATCCGGGCTGTTAATCTTCATACCCCGGAACCCTTTGTCCGTGACTCTCAAAAGTCGGGAACTCTTTCATTCCCATGCGGGAGGCGGCGGTCCTTGAATAAGGTTCTTATCCTGCTTCAAACCCAGGAGCGTCTCATAAAAATTGTTTGAGAAATAAAGCGCCGCCGACAACCCGATGAGCGTCCATTGCGCAAGAAGGAAAAAAAGCACCCATCCAAGGCGCACCACGTGGTGATACTCCATCAGGAAGAAGCTGAACAGGATAAAAACAAGGGCGACTAAGGATATGACAAAGGCAATGGAGCTTTGTCTCCTTATGCGGGACTCCTCGGGAAATCTGGCGATAAGGATTGCCCCCCAGGCGCCCAGTCCCACCGCAATAAAGACGAAGAAGAAAAAGAAGAGCTTGGGGAAGCGGTAAATCTCAGCCAGCTTTTTTTGAAGATTATCCCGCTCCACTATGGCATCTTTCTTATCTTTCAAAGATATTCCCTGATTCATCTGGTTGAAAATCTTTTCAAGGTCGCCGGCATAGGCTACCCCAATTCGATTATCCACGCACGATTTCATGGAAAAAATCCACGCCACCGCAAGGAGAAGGAAAATACAGGTGGAGAGGCGCGATTTTACCTCATCCGGTTCCATAAATAGTCCGTCCTGAAGAATATTATTCAAAAGGGCGTAAGAAGTCTTTTCCCGCTCCTGTTTGCTTGTCAACTAAAACCGGCACTGGGGCGAAAGTGAAAAATTTCCATATTGCGAGAGGTAAAGATTTGACAGAGGCGCAAGACAGGGTCATATCCAGTAATAAAAACATACTTGATGTAAAAACAGGTGGGTTTCGTGACTCAAATCATGCGTTTCAGGGAAAGGGTTTTCACATTCCAAACAGCGTTGCATGTTATTGAGTTCATCGCACTTTTTCTCATACTTTTGAGCTGGAGGAATATTATACCGGATGAGGCGCGGTATGAGTCCATGGTCTTCCGTCCAGTCCCCGATGCGGCGGAATATGCCTATGTTGCATACGCATTTACACTGGGAAAAAGTCCCTTGCTCCCAATCGCCAATGAGTTACACCCCTCCCGGTATTCACCGGTGCATCCATTTTTAATGTCGGTCTTTTTGCGTCTTTCCGGCAGGGCGCTTGAGCAAATCTTTTCCTATCCCCTGTATGCTGTTGTGACAGGAGCCATCCTGTTTTACCTGTGGATGGTGGTGGGTAGAATGGGACTTCTCTGGCGACTCATGACTATTTTTTTCATCCTTTACACGCCGCTTTTTCAGCGGGTGGCAAGTTCCATCATGCAGGAGTCCACCCTGTTTTTTCTGTTCAGCGTTTCAAATCTTGCGCTGATTGTTGGAATTTTTTCTTTCATGAAGGTTGGTAATGATAAAGCGGGGGCGCAGACGCCTGCTCGTTCCCCGTTTCGGGAGTGGATGGGATATTTATTATTATTTATTTCAGGTTTTTGCGCCGGCGCTCTGAGTTGCATGAGACCCACCATTTTCCCCATCATTATTTTTGATGTGGGGCTTCTTTTGTGGGTGTTTCCACGGAGACAAATTTTCAAGCCCGCCGCCTTTTTTCTTCTGGGGAGTTTTGCCTGTGCCGGCGTGATAATAATTTACATGTTCAGGGTGGCGGGATTAATAGACGTCACGGCTTACAGGCACTGGGGTGCGGGAGGGCTCAGGCGATTGTTCGGGTTCAGGTATGTCATGTCACCGCCTGTAAATGGGCGGTCATCGCTTTTCAACTGGCTTGTTTATCTACGGGCGATTTCGGGTCATAGGAGGGATATGCTTTTCTGGGGGAAAAATTCCGCCATCAGTTTATTTGTGGCGGGGGTGCTGGGAGCGGGCATTTTGACAAGAGAGGGTCTCTGGAGAAAAAAGGCAATGGGAGCGGAACAAAAGGGCGTTGATTTGCACTGCGTCAACTTTTATGTGTTTTACCGTCATTGCGTCATACTCTTTTTCTTCGCCCTCAGCCAGTATCTTATTCACATCTTTTACTTTTATCATGATGTAAGATTCTTTGTGCTTCTCCTTCCAGCGTGTGTGGTCTTTGGCATGGCAGGATGCGAAATTGTTACACGTCATTTATGGAAAGGGATGAAAAAGAAGGGACTTGTGGTAATCCTTGTTGCTGTATTTATGATAAATCTTTTCAGTATCCCTTTTTTCCCGGACATCCTTAGAAGGCTGGAATTGTTGGATACGGGAGGGGGCGTTCAGCAATATTTCTGGAAAGATGCTGCTATTCATAATACCAATAAGAGGATTGCGAAAAGTTTAAATTGCCCGATATTTGTGGACCGTCTGCCTGTTGTAAATGCCCGTCTCCTCCTTGAGTTGATGGATTATCCGTATCCGATTGCCCCCCTTGTGCGGGAGAATGACCTCCAGTGGGACGGGCATACCGTGCAGTTTGGCGCTTATTCCATCGGGCAACCGCGTGGATACATCAATCCCGCCTCATTATGGAAAGATAATCCCTATTACTCCTTCCTTTACGACCCATACACTCAGGCATTCAAGGGTGAGTTTCTGGATTCCCTGGTGAATTATTACGGCAGGATTGCCCTCTATTATCCCCTGTGGAGGGAAAAAGACCTCGCCCCCGTGATAAGTGAGATTGCCGCAAGGGGATATTCTCAAAAAAATATAAGCATCAGCAGGGAGATAAGGATAATTGTGGTCGGGGAAAATTCCGGGCAAAAAATTTAACCACGGGGACACAATACAGGAAATCCTAAAAGTAGCGCTATGAGAATAAATATTGACATATATTCAGTGGTCATAAAAAATAGAAAGCTGAATAGAGAGGTTGAAAAATGAAAAAAATAGTTATGTTGACCAGTATAATATTCCTCTTATGGGGAATGATTCCTCAACAGAATATCTTCGCAGAGACTCAGATTGAGATAAAGGTCGCAAAGCACATCGTTAAGGGCTCCGGCGTCACGGCGGCGCAGATGGAAAGCTGGGTGGCGGCTATGAATACGGATTGGGCGTGCAGTTTTAAATTTGTTCAGGTGGGTGCTCCCGATACGGTTGACAATATCGGCGATGGAAAAGCTGCGGGGGCGATAAATATTTATGGCTCTGCTCGCACAGCGACATCCCCCGGCAATCCTGGTCTTTGTTTTGATGAGAATTATATTGAGATAGGTCAAGGTTGCCCGCCGAGTTCAGCCTCTCATGAGTTCGGGCACTGGATGGGCGCAACACCCGACAGCACCACGACCGAGCATGGCAATCCAGTGGGGAAATATCCCGATTATCCCGCATATACAGGATATGACACGAATGGCGATGGAGTCCAGGATGATAAAGACCGGGAAAATATTATGTATCCGGGTGTGGGAAGGACAGGGACAAAAACGGATGACCTTCAGCAGTTTCACGCAAAGCAGGTTGCCCTTATATGGAAAGACCATAATGATTCTCTGAAAACCGGGCGTGGCGCCGAGGGCGATGATGCCGCAACTGATGGGAAATGTATATATGAGGAAATGACATTTTACCGATTCTTAGGATGGGGGCATTGCGCAGAAACATATATAATCTTTGCAACCATATTGGTTAATCTAATGAATAAGCCTGATGAGCCGAGCTTTTTTGGTTTTTATATTGAATCTGATAACGATACTGCAACCGGCATGCCGCCGGATGGGCTTGATTATTATGTGGGATATGATTTAGCGCAGAAGGCGCCGGTATTAAAAAGATATGATTCAGGGTGGGTTCCACTTGATGCAAGCGGCATCGGGGCGGAATTTGCAAATATCTCTTATGATGCGCCGTTTGACCCTGTTCCAACAGGGATTAAATTGAATTTTAACTTAAGTCTCCTGACGCGCAAATCCGGGGATTATATGTCAGTCAGAGCCGCCGCAGAGCACGGTTTTAATAGCAGCGACTATGATTATGCGCCGGACACAGGCTATATTCAAATCTTAACAACCCCTGTGCCTGAACCAACAGACGGCTGGACTTGTTATTAATATCGTTTAAAGAAGCCTGAGATATGGTCAGGACATAAAAAATTGCGGGGTCATCTGCAGAAAACAGTCTCAAATTCTATTGGAGACACCGGGAACACAGGGGATGACTATAGCAATCATGATTTTTCCCCGTGTCCCCCGTGGTTAATCCATCTGAGGCGAAGTCATCCACGAATCTCCACGAATTAGTGTAGATTCGTGTAAATTCGTGGATACTGCTTTTGAGAGATGAACTAAATTTAAGCAAATCCTCTCTATTTTCTCAAAGTGATAAACAAATTTCCTCTTGCCCCTAACGATAAGATACCCACCAGCCAGCATTAGAGTGATTGCGGTCAATAGAATAGGGACCAATAGTTGTTGCAGCCGGTGGAAATTTTTGGCTCTGCCATGACAACATAGAGCGCGAAGGGATCATCGCTATCTCCAGAGATAGTCCCAGCATTATAGTCAATTGACTTTCCGGGAAGCGCTTCCCAAAGTGGCCGTCCCTCAGTTTCTGCACGCATCTGATAGAGGTGAAATGTCTGGTCCCCTGCCAATGACTTGTTGTATGATAAGGTTACTCTGGCGGGATGGGCAGGATTTGCCATAGCTCCAACCGGCGCAGAGACTTGGTAAACTGGACTCAGAATCGCATATCCCCTGTCTCTCCAGGGATACATGTACTCGGGACTGATGTAAGCTACAGTAACGTTCGTCGGTGCATAAAGTGTTCCTGGCTCCACTGTCATCTCAAAGAAATGCGAATAGCCGTCTTGGAGCGAGGCCAGCCGAATTGTTCCTCCATAGTCTGGGAATAGTGGCCACTCCTCCCAGAATTTTTTCCAGTCCCGATACGCTATCACCTTCGCAGTAATTTTATCTTCAATCGACTGCTGAGGTAGTGTAGGAATGATCTTGCTTATATCTTTAAGTCTGCCTTCAACCTCGTCAAGTTTCTCCTGGTTTGTTGTCTTTCCTTGGAATGCAGCCTTTAGATGGTTCCCATTGCTTTCGTAGCTCTTTCCCATGTTTGGGGCCGGGGGATCCAAGTAATTGTTAATCACGTCGTTTATCTGATACTTCAACTGGTCGATCTCCCTATCCAGTCGTTCTGCCTCTGCTTGTTGCTCAGGCGTTGGTGGCCCAGGAATTTCAGCAAGACGCTTTTCCCGGGCAAGCTTCCATTGGAGCTTGAGTTCAATTTCTTTGTAATAAGCTTCTATCTCAAGCCAAAATGGTTCACACTTAGCCCAATTCTCTACGCATGCATAATATACGTCATCGCTATGGCACCGGAATTGCTCCGAATGGACCCACTCGTGGTATGCAGTCTGTGCAGTCGTCTTTACTTGCCAGAAACCATCCGCCGTTGCGATGTCGCTATTGACATCCCCTTCGTTTGGCAAGCCTATTCTAATACGAGCAGGGGTTGTCCCACCAAATCCTAATGGCTTATTAAGCGCCTGTCGCAACTGTTTCTTGCCACCAGCCACATTTGTTTTCAACATTGAAGTCAAGTCATCATCTGCATTTGTGGGATTGGTGCCTTCGTTGTCTTGGATGAACTTTATGGCGGCCTTTACCAGATCCAACTGCTTGCTGGGACTTGTAAAATCGCAATCCGTGGGTGTTTGTGTAGGAGTTGGAGAACGTTCGGCTAGCGCTGCAGCTGGCAAAACAAGAAGAGAGAGCAGTAAAACAAGGGACAAGATTTTGCCGACAAACCGGATTTTTTGTAATCCTTCAATCTTCATATGTTCCACCTCCTTTTTAAAGGCCTTGATTTGAGAATTCGGACCCTATCCAAACTCCTCAAAACTTATAAACTATTAACTTACCCTGTATATGCGTTTGGGGTCAATCTTACAAGCGATTACAAGTGAATAATTCATTGACAGGTACCCCTCTTGAAAAAACAAATGCTTTATAGCTCGACAGAAACATAATATCAATGACAATTTGCTTTAATATGCCAAAATATTGTATATGTTAAACAGAAAAGCATAATCTTTGAAAATTGCACAGGGTTTTTACATATTGACTTTTTTATTATTCTCCTTGGGCATTTATAGGATGGGTTCAAAATATATCAAGAATGGAGTTTTACAAATGAAACTAAATGGCATTTTATTTGCAAGCATCTTCTCTCTATTCCTTCTCGCCGGATGCCACATGTTTGGGCATACCACTTTGTTAATGGAATATAATGGAGTTCTGGATGATTTTGAAACCGGAGATTTGAGAAACTGGACAATCATCAGTGGTAATCTGAAGAAACAACCGACAACGGCGTCGCGCCAGGGAGTTCGCTTTGGTCAGCAGGGTCAATACTTTATTGGCACGACTGAAATCGGTGGCACAAGAGTTAGAGATTTTGATGATAGCCTCGTGGGTGAAATTCACTCGAAGCCGTTCACCATTAAGAGAAATTTTATTTCCCTCTTAGTCGGCGGCGGCAACAACCCCGATAATGTATACGTCGCCCTTGTGCGTAAATCAGATGGCTATGTTATTAAAAAGGAAACCGGCTCAGACTCGGAAGGAATGGTTAGAAAATATTGGGATGTGAGTGACCATATCGGCGAGGTGTGTTTCATCAAAATCTTTGATAATGCAAGGAGAGGCTGGGGACATATAAATGTCGATGACATGCGGACAACTGAAACAATGCCGCTAAGTAGATTCACACCGTTGGTGGTCGCGGGAGAATTTACACGGATTTACAATCCAAGCATTGGTGAGAATAAACAATGGTATATCAACGACCATTGCTTTATTGCAGGTCAGGATGGGACCTGGCATCTCTTCGGAATTACGCATGAAGAGCCTCTTCGCCCATTGGATGAAGATAACTTTGCCCATGCCACCACAAAAAATCTGACTGTATTTCCGTGGCAGAAGCAGCCGTTTGCGCTCAGTGTGATTGAAGACCCATGGAAGGAGATACACCTCTGGGCGCCGCATGTGGTTTATCATCAGGGAGTGTATTATATGTTCTATTGCGCCGGCGACAAAGACCCGACAAAATATAAAATTCATCTGGCGACATCTAAGGATTTATGGAAATGGGAACGTCATCCCGAAAACCCGGTCGTTGCGGACGGGTATCATGCAAGAGACCCCTTTGTATTGAATATTGGCGATAAGTGGGTGATGTATTATACCGCCACCAGTGAACCAACTGGCGGAAACCATGTCGTTGCCTACCGCATCAGCAACGACCTGATTCACTGGGGAGAGCGTCATATTGCATATACAGACCCAAGTGTGGGTAAGGGTGGCGGTCCCACGGAATCGCCTTTTGTTGTGCGTCGCAATGGTTATTATTATTTATTTACCGGTCCGAGCAGCGGGTATTCGAACACGAGTGTTTTCAAGAGTTCTGATCCTTTTCACTGGCGTATTGAAGACAAGGTTGGACGCATCGCATCCCACGCGGCTGAGGTTGTCAGAGATAAAGATGGAAAGTGGTATGTAAGCCATTGTGGCTGGGGTGAGGGTGGCGTATATCTGGCGCCGCTATACTGGAACGATGGCGCTGATGTGGATTCTTCAATAAGAATGCCAAAATAAATCCTGTATCATTATACTATTGTCGAGGGTACCTAAGATGATAAAAAGTAAAGTATATTTCTGCTGCATATTTGTCCTTTTTGTTTTATCACTTGCTTCAGAAGTAATAGGTGAAGTTCAATTTCCCGATTCTCTTTATATCCCGCGTTCAGGCGTGAAAAACAATCGTGCTGCCGGAACATCTCTACCTATCTCTCCGGGAGGAACATTACTCTGGGCTGATATCGAAGGTCCCGGTATTCTACGGCATTTCTGGATGACTAATGAAAAAGTAAAAACAGAAAAGGCAATATCAGATGGTAAAGTTACTATCCGTTTCTATTGGGATGGTCACCAGACGCCGGATTTAGAGGTTCCTCTAAATGAATTTTTCGGGAAAAAATTCACTGATGCTGAAGAAATTTCCTGGCACATGGATAGGAAAAGTAAGAATGCCAATTACACCATGCCTTTCCAGAAATCGGTCAAAGTAGAATTAAAGAACAATACCGATGAAATGTTGAAAGATATATATTGGCAGATTGATTATGAAAAAGTTTCGGAAATCCCAGCAGGTATAATATATTTTAATCTCAATACAAGGGTATCAAAACCCATCCCATTAGATTCAACCAAGAAGGCGAATAAGCATATTAAGGGGAAAGATTATCTTAATGCAAAATCCACTTCTGTTGTCGCCGGACTCGAAGGTCCTGCGGTAATAAGGCGCATTCAGATAAGTTATAAAGAAAAAGAAAAAATCCCGGCAAACAGGGGTGTTATATTAAAAATTTACTGGGACAATGAAAAAAATCCGTCAGTGGAAGTTCCTCTGGGGGATTTCTTCGGTGTTGGTTTTGGTGAAAATAATAATTTTACTTCCCAGGCTTGGGCGCAAAGAAATGGAAACAAACAAATTTTCTTCCCGATGCCTTTCAAGAAATCGGCAAGAATTGAACTTGTGAACCTCACTGATAAAAGATTGGGGATATTCTCCTGGCAGATTGACTATGAAAATGGAGCGATTTTTCCAGAAGATGTGGAATATTTTCATGCATGTTTCAGGGTTTCAAGACCGGTGCCTTTAAACAGTGTCCACAGGGCAATGGAAACCAGAGGCAGAGGAAAGTTCATCGGTCTTGTATGGAATCATCACTGGATAAATAAAGGTAAACATGCCGAAGGAACGCAAAATTTCCGGATTGATGGAGAACATGTTAAAGCAACAGGGTCTGAGGATTATTTCGGGCAGGCATGGGGATTTACTGGAGGACAGTTTCATCCTTATATGGGTAACAGTTTTGGTCCTGAAAAAAGTTCCGGTGATGATGTCGGCGACTGGTATAAACTAACCGCCTACCGCGCGCTTTTACTTGACCCTGTTCACTTTCAGGAATCGTTGAGGTTGGATTTAACATGTTACGGTGTTGATGTCGGGCATAAAACGGATGACTATAGCACCACCTGTTTCTGGTATCAATCTGAGCCGCATACGGAATTTTATCCCATTCCGCTGGCGGAAGACCTTTATCCCGTTGATTTTCCACAGTCTTTTGCATTTGGGATGTGGCGGATTTATAACCTGGAATATCAGCATAAATATTCTGAGGCGATAAAAAAGATTGAACAAATTTCGGAAATTTATCCTCAAAATCCCAAGGTGGCTGATTTGCTTTTAAAAAAAGGGTATCTGCTTGAAGAGCAATCCAAGATAGATGAGGCGTTGGCAATATACAGGGAAGTGAAAAGACGGTTTCCCGATTCCGAATCCGCTCAGGATGTTGAAGATAAAATATGGCTTTTTGGAAAACCCGGCAGAATGCTGTTAAAGATGGCATCACCTTCCGGTTGGGATGCTTATATTGATGGCAATGAGATTCCTCTTAATGAATCTATTTTTCAAAATATCCCCATGTGGGGAGTTGACAAAATATATCGATTTACCTGGGGACCATATAAAGTTCTTTGGAATGACAAAAGTTCTATAATAATGCGCCTTCCAACAATACGACTTGAACCCGGTCCAGGTGAACATACACTTGCAGTAAAAGCCATGACAAAAAATGATGCCCCCATTAAGTCTCCCAAGCTGGGATATTTATTTGCCGCCATTGATATTGTTGGACCGGATATTGTCACAGATAACAGTTGGAAATTCTCTCAAGTGGAAATTGAGGGATGGAAAACCGGAGCATTTAATGATAACGAGTGGCGGCAAGCCACAGTTTACAAATTTGATGAATATCCGGATAGCACCTGGAGCTGGTTATGGCCTAGAACATTTAGAAATTTCCCTGCTAAAGTGGAGCGCATCTGGGATGAAAATTTAAAAATGAACGCAAATAAAGAATTTAAACAAACGCTTTTTTTCAGAAAAAAAATCAGTATTCCTGTTTCCTTGAATTAAAGCCAAATATATTTGAAATTATCACCACGAATCTGCACGAATTTTCACGAATATATGCACCTCGGCGGATTAGTGCCGATTTGTGTAAATTCGCGGATAACATAATGATTATTTTGCGGATTTCAGTAGAAAGTCGTTTCTTCTATTTACTTCTTATATGCCTCCCTGCGATGGCGAATATGGTAAACCACCAGGCATTTTTCTTTTTTGTTTATTTCATACAGGATACGGTAATTGCCCACACGAAGACGGTAACTCGCTTCAGGGCCTTTTAACTTTTTTGATTGAGGCGGCATAGGGTTATCGCCGAGGTCTCTTATCGCCTCAACAATGGGCTTGATAAATTGTTTGTCTATCTGCCTTATATCACGGTTTGCGGA
>Ga0315294_10005305_pt1 | contig 14128 bp, 14 predicted proteins | sample YL17G13_40_MG_FD_203626 | JGI IMG/M metagenome (GOLD analysis project Ga0315294, IMG submission 203626) | Sediment microbial communities from Yellowstone Lake, YNP, Wyoming, USA - YL17G13_40 | ecosystem: Environmental > Aquatic > Freshwater > Lake > Sediment | place: USA: Wyoming | collected... | reverse complement strand
CGCAGGCGCACAAAAGATGCTGATACTGTTTCATGTCACACCTCAATACGTTCCACATTGGCGCGGGGGACGGTGACTACCTCGCCGGTGTCAGACAGTTTCACCTTCATGATACGCACCCGGGATTCGGTCTCAATCCGCGTCAAATCCGGCGGAAGTTCCATCAATGTGCCCAGACGTCCGAAATACGGTTCCCTGATAATCCGCATCTCATCCCCGAGCATGATGCCGCTTTCAGCCTTGGTAAAATGGGGCATAGCCTTCCCTGCCTCATCTTCCAGGAAGGGGATGATAATCTCAGGTCGCATAACTCCTGCGCGAATCTGCGTGCGACCGGAGATGGATGCCCTCCGACCGTTATTTTTCACTAAAAGGTCAAATGTCCGCTTCGCCATTGCCATGCGTCCAAAACCCTCCGTCACAATGAGGGTTGTGGGGATTTCCTCATCACCCGTCACAGCCACGCCCAGCTCATACCCCAGAATCGCCTTCAGGTCTTTGGCGCTGAAGCCCCCCACAATCACACCCTTCACCCCCACATCCATTGCCTTCTTGAAGACCCTATAACTAATGTTGGAGCCGCCGATGAGAATCTTACCCGCATGCTCCTCCTTGATATCATCCTCATTCACAACGGCGGATGGGTCGTTGGAGATAGCGCAAATCTCTCCATAGGTCTCCCCACCGATGCCAAAGATGCCTTGGATGAAGGTGCACGGACATTCAATATTAGCGCCAAGCCCTTCACGAATACCCTTTACCGTGCCGTCCACATATGCCATGATGGCGATGCGCCGGGGTGGCTTGCGAATAAGAACCTGGCCCGTCACATCCGAGATGCGCTCAACCGTTCCGTCAAAGGGGGCGCGGACAATGGTCTGGAAAAATTTGATGCCCAGAAACGGCTTGCTCTGGGCAATCGGTTCATTTGCCTGAACGGCATCCCCCTCTTTCTTCATCATATTTCTGTGAATCTCTTTTGCCGAAATGCTTAAGAGGTTCATGACATTGACGGTCTGAATGTCATTGGGAATTTCCGTTTCCGCAATGACCTGCTCCGCCCTGACCCGCTCGCCGGGTCTGACCATGACACGCCCGGGAATGGGCAGGGTGCGCTCTTTTTCAACGACTGTGCTGGCTATGACCTGCAGTCCGGGTGTGAAGACATTTGCCATGTTCGGGTCAGAACTCCCTTCTGAAGTCTTTTGCTTCCGAGTCCCCGCTCGCCGCTGGAACTGCACAGCATATTTTTGCCGGATGGCGCATAACAAGGGCGTGCGAACGGTTTAATCATACATCTTGAATGCCTGATACCATCCGCCAATCATTTTACGGCGTTGTGCAACATCCTCCGGAAAAATCAGGGGACGCCCCCTCGTGTCAATCACCAGCCCAACACGCCCGCCCTGCACCACCTTTTTCATAGTCCTTCCATGACCGGCGCCGACATCAAACCGGCGCGTGGGCGTTACCTCAACCTCCGCCTCCTCTTCCAGAGTCATGGGATAAAGGCGTATCTCACCCACAGGAATGGCTTCCGTGACAGGAGGCTTTACCTCGATGCCTGAGCGTGTGTGGATTTTGATATTCAGGCACGGCGCGCCATGTTTTGCCGCCCCCTTAGGCGCAATGCAGGTGCCAAGCGGAATCAGGCAGTCTTTTTCAAAGACCTCCTTTGCAGCCGCCTTGTTCACACTTGCCAGAACGCCCAGATGCGGCATCATGAAAATGCTATCCACCGCAAGACGCGTGAAGCCGAGCGGTTGGAAGGAGTCAATCATCATCATCATTGCCTGACAGCGCCTCGGGGCATGGGAAAGGATGCCGCCGCTGCCGATAAAGAGGTTCAGCTTCATCATATCAACAAGCGTCGCGCCGGAGGCAGTCTGGGTGAATGTATCAGATACTGAGCGAATGCGCTGGACACCTTTCAGTCCGACGGCAAGGAGCTTGTGCTGCTCAAAGGCGAGACGGAGCGCCTCACGGGCAAGCGCCTGTTCAATAATCAGCTCATTTTTCGTATGCGGGATAGTGGTGGGACGTATCATCTTATTCTTGATGCGGTTTGCCAGGTCATCTTCATCCATATCAAAAGGCACCCAGCGCAGGACATTATCCAACCCCGCCTCCGCCAGGACATTGGATATGCTGTAACTCATGCCGAGATTTGCCGAAACCGTGCGGTTGAAGACGCCATCAAAATCGGAAAAGATATCCGTCGTTGCGCCGCCGATGTCCACACCCATGACGTTTATATGCTCCTCTTCCGCAACGGCATGGATGAGATAACCCACCGCTCCGGGCGTCGGCATGATGGACACCTCCACCCACTCCTTGAGCTTGCCATATCCGGGCGCCTGCGCCATGACGTGCTCCATGAAGAGGTCCTGTACTTTCTGTCGGGCGGGGAAGAGATTCTCCCGCTCAAGGGTCGGGCGGATATTATCAGTCACATAGAGAGTCGTCTTTTTCCCCAGCACATCGCGGATATTCTCCTGCGCCGCAGAGTTGCCCGCATAAATGACGGGGAGTGTGTAAGTATGTCCAAGGCGCGGACGCGGGTCTGCGGCGGCTATGAACTCCGCCATCTCCACCACATGGGTGACGGTGCCGCCATCCGTGCCGCCGGAAAGGAGAATCATATCGGGACGCAGGCTGCGTATCCGGGCTATCTTCTGATGCGGAAGGCGTCCGTCATTGGAGGCAAGGACATCCATGACGATAGCGCCTGCTCCGAGGGCTGCCCTCTGTGCGCTCTCCGCCGTCATCGCCTTCACCGCCCCCGCCACAAGCATCTGGAGACCGCCGCCCGCGCTGGATGTGGAGATATAAATATCCACCCCCACCTTGCCACGAGCGGGATGAATAATTTTATCGCCATCAAGTATCTTCCTGCCGGAGAGTTCCTCCACCTCCTGAAGGGAGTTCAGCACCCCGCGCGTGACATCATTATAAGGCTCCTCAACGGTGGTGGGAGCCTCGCCCCTGAATGTCTGGCGGTATTCGCCCTTCTCATTCTTCTCAATGAGGATTGCCTTGGTCGTTGTGCTGCCACAGTCCGTGGCAATTATGACATTCAATTCCTTTTCTTCCATGCCCTTTTTTCGCTTTCTTCCTTCGTTACCCCTTTTTCAATTCAGCATCTTTCTCCTCAACGAGCTGTTCAATACGCTTCGTCAGGCGTTCAATGCCATCCCGCCGCTCAAATATGCGCGCAAGTCGCCCAAAATCATCGCGCTGCCAGGAGGTCTTCTTGCGCAGAAATGAGGCAAGATAAGAGTAAAAGGCATTGACAAATGGCTCTAAGGCAACCATGACCTGGCTTCCAATAAATGAGATGGGAATGGCGCTCTGCAGAAAAAGAATGGCGGGGGCTTCAAGATTCCGCGTGACGATGAACTGCGCAAGTCGCTCTAAGGCGGCAAGGTCTTCATCGCAAGGCGCCCCCTCATCTCCAACGGTGAAGGCATTGCCCAGCCATTTACGCAACGACCTGCGACTTCTCTTTGATGTGTCTCCTTGCAAAATCAAGCACCTCTGAGAGATTTTTCCCGCAGAGCAAGAAAAGCCCTCTATAATTATCCAACCTGCCTGGCGTCTCAAATGGTGAAAGAAAAACACCCAACCCTTCACGCTCCACTCTATGGAAATCCGACCATGCCCGACTCCGTGTCACGCCCAGAAAGGTGAATGACACATGAGTCGGCGTCAGATGGTAGGTGGTTGGCAGAAAAAATCGGGCGAGGGACAGAAAAAGAACCACCCCGGAAAAGACCACCCACACAACGGAGGAAAATCTCCATAAGACGAAACCGCAGAAGAGAGCGATAATCAGCACGGCGATGGCTGCCTTTTTGGGATGACTTCTCGCGGGAAAAACCCTCCATGTGAGGTTCTCTTCAGGCGTCTCGCCCAAATTTCCCCCCATGTCACAAAAACACTGTTCCTCACCCAGCATATGTAAAATGTCTTAAAGACACTTTTTATACACACGTCAAGTCGTTTTTTTATTATCGTCCAAATCCGCAGACTCTTGACATCAAAATAAAATGGCTCAGAATTCTTAAATATTCTCATGCGAGTGTTCGGTGTGCCAAAAAATTTGAAAATTGTTGTGGGATTGAGCGGCGGGGTGGACAGCGCCACTGCGGCAGCCCTCCTCTGTGATGCCGGATGGGATGTCACAGGCGTCCATCTCCGCCTGCTGAAAGAAACAGACGCCCATCTGCAAAAAAATGAAATAGACGCCTGCGCCGTGGCTAAGTATCTGGGCATATCTTTTATCACACGGGATGTCTCTGGTCAGTTTGAAAAAGACGTGCTCAATTATTTTATCCGGGAATATCTCTCCGGCAGGACGCCCAATCCCTGTATCTTCTGCAATCCGCTCATAAAATTCCGGTCGCTCCTCGATGTTGCACGTGAGACAGGGGCGGAAAAAATCGCCACAGGGCATTACGTCAGGGTGAACTATGACCATCATTTCACGAGGTATATCATCAGGCGAGGCGCCGACCCGAGACGAGACCAGTCTTATTTCCTGGCGCTTCTCACTCAAGCGGAGCTCGCCCCCTTTGTGGCTCCCCTGGGGGAAATGTCAAAAGATGAGGTGAAACACATCGCCCGCCGGTTCGGACTCAAGGCGGCTGAGCGTCCCCCCAGCCGGGAAATCTGCTTTGTCACCGGCGATTACAGGGAATTTCTTGAGAAATTCCCGGAGGTGAGGGAACGCCTCCAGCCCGGGGATATAATTGACACACGGGGAAGGCTACTTGGGAGTCACAAGGGGCTCGCCTATTATACCATTGGTCAGCGGGAGGGGTTGGGAATCTCCGCTCCGCATCCGCTTTATGTGGTGCGGCTGGAAAATAAAACAAACCAAGTTGTTGTTGGGGGGAAATCTGAAACCTTTTCCACAAGAATGAGGGTCTGCAAAATCAACTGGATTGCACTGGAGGGACTGAAAAGAGAACGGCGCGCCGAGGTGCAGATTCGCTATCGCCACCGCGCCGCACAGGCACGGTTGACTTCATTTGAGAACGGTGAAGATGTTCTTGTGGAATTTGACACGCCTCAGCCTTCCATCACGCCCGGACAGGCAGCCGTCTTTTACCAGGATGATGTTGTCCTCGGCGGCGGAATCATCACAAATCTGTGAGATAATCTTAGATGTCGCCTGTATGTCATAATTTTTTCAATTCAAAGCGGTGGGGCATTAACTCATTGAGGGAGTAAATGACCCGTCTTCCTTTGAGATTTTCAAGAATCACGGGGATATCTCCCGCAAATTCCACCAGGACCTGCCTGCATGCGCCGCAGGGCGCCGCCGGTTCCGGGGAATCCGCCACAACCGCAACGGCGAGAATCTGCCTCTCGCCTGAGGAAATCGCACGGGCAATGGCGCTCCGCTCAGCGCAGATGGTCAGACCATACGAGGCATTTTCCACATTACAGCCGGTGTAAATCCAGCCGGATGCGGCAATAATTGCAGCCCCAACTTTAAACCCGGAATAAGGGGCGTGAGCATTTTCACGGACACCCTTTGCCGCTCCCACCAGCTCATTCATCTTTTCGGATGTGATTGTTTCCATAGGACACCTTTACCATTTTTTCTTACGCTACCCAGATTGTTAAGTACAGTTCAAGCATAAAAGTGCTTGCAAGGAACGTCCGCCACGGCGCAAATAAACCTGATTTGACGGAAAAGCGGGAGATATATTTTTACCCATGCGCATCCTCTCAATTGACACATCTACAGATTGCGGCAGCATTGCCATTCTGGAAGATGAGACCCTGCGCGCCCTTCTGTCCCTGAATATCAAGAAGACCCATTCCCAGCGGCTTCTCCCGTGTGTGGATTTCCTGCTGAGCGAGTGCGGTCTGAAGGTCAATGACATGGACGCCATTGCGGTGGCGCAAGGACCGGGCTCTTTCACCGGCGTCCGCATCGCCCTTGCCTGCGCCAAGGGTCTTGCCTTCGCCTCTGGCAAACCCCTTGTGGGCGTCTCCACACTGGAGGCGCTGGCATGGCAGAGCGCCGAACTTGACATCCTTCTCTGCCCGGTCCTTGATGCGCGACGCGGCGAGATTTTCGGTGCGGCATACAGAGAAGAGCGTATCACGGGTCGGCTCTGCGAAGTCTTGCCCGGCCGCGCTGAACCACTCGATAAATTTCTCGAAAACATAAGTGAACCGGCGCTTTTTTCAGGGGATGGCGCCATCAAATTTGCGGACGCCATCAAGAAAAAACTGGGCGGAAATGCCCGTTTTGCCCCGCCCGGACGCAACCTCCCCAGCGCCGTCACCGTGGCGCTTCTCGGCAGGGAACGTCTCCTGCGCGGGGAATCCGATGATGTGGAAACGCTGGTCCCGATTTACCTGCGCCAGCACGATGCGCGATTGCCTTTGCCATCTCATTGAACACCGGAGGTCTTGTAATGAAAATTGCCCAGGTTGGTTATGGTTACTGGGGACGCAATCTGATGCGCGTAGGGTGCGCACTGAAGAAGGCGCAGATGGTCTTGTGCTGCGACACAGACCCTGCGACGCGGGAGGCGCTGAAATCCGCCCACCCCAATATTGAGTTCTGTGATGATTATGCAACCATCCCTGACCGTGCCGACATTGACGCTGTCATCATCGCCACTCCCGCCGGACTTCATTATGAGCAGGCGCATGCAGCCCTCGTCGCTGGAAAGCACGTTCTTGTGGAAAAACCGCTCGCCCTCACCTCACGTGAGGCTCGCGACCTTATCGCCCTTGCGAAGAAAAAACGTCTCACACTTATGGTCGGACACACATTTCTTTATAACGACGCCGTGCGGTATGTGAAGGAAAAGATTGACGCTGGCGAGTTGGGGGAGATTTATTACGCCTCTTTCACGCGGCTGAACCTGGGAAGCGTCCGCCAGGATGTGGACGCCCTCTGGAATCTTGCGCCGCATGATATATCCATTGCGCAATATTGGTTCGGTGAAAAGCCTGACAGGGTCAGCGCCGATGGCATCAGCTTCCTGCAGAAAGGGATTGACGATGTGGCATTTTTAAACCTGCATTATCCCAGCGGGCGATTTGCCCACATCCATGTGAGCTGGCTGGCGCCATACAAGGTTCGCCAGGCAATCATCGTCGGGAGCAGAAAAATGCTCGCCTGCGATGACACCTCCCCAGACCAGCGGGTGATGATTTTCGACAAGGGGATTGACCGCAAGGACCTCCCCGGAAAAGCGGACGCCCTGCCATTCCAGAACTTCGCCCAGTTCACCCTCATCCAGCGCGCGGGCGATATCCTCATCCCCAAGATTCCCTTCCGCGAACCGCTCCAGGTGGAACTCCAACATTTTGTTGACTGCGCGCTGAAGGGACAAAAACCGCTCACTGACGGATGGAACGGACTTGCGGTTGTGGAAATCCTTGAAGCGGCGGAGAAATCCCGCAGGAGAAAAAAAGAGCGGCTGGGAAAGTGAACAATTCGCCGTTACTTCAGTTGAAAAATGAGGACGGTGGGACCTGCCTTGTGCCAGGGAACGGGTTCATATTTTGCCACAGGCGTGAGTTCCCTGTTAATTTTTTTGTAAAAATCCCTTATGGGTTGGAGCCCCTGCCAGGTGTTTCTCTGCACGCGGTCATAATAATAACTGGAGCATATCAGCCAACCGACGCCTTTTTCTTTTAATCGCTCCACAGAGTATTCCATTATCTCTTCAGGAAAGAGTTTATCCTTCCAGTTCGGCATCGGGAGGAATGTCGCGCCGTATGATGGACCGGGGAGCGGATATTTCGCCATCAGGGAGAAAAATCTCCCCGACCCGCCCTTAATCTTCGCATAGGAAATGAGTCCTTCAATTGTTTCACGCGAAAGATTCACAGGGGGATGGTATTGGTAATAAAAATCCGTATCAAAGGCGATTTTCCCGGAGGTCGGGATATGCTCCGTAATCCAGCGTGCGGCGGTGATGCGCGTATCTTCTCCCGTGGTCTCCGCATCGAACTTTAATGCCCTGTAAAAGGGAAAAATCACAAGAATGATGCAAGCGAAAACCGTGATGGCGCCCTTCCATCTGAAAAAATCGGAAGTCAGAAAACAGGCGGTGAGAAGCGCCAGCGCAGGCGTCAGGGGAAGAATGTAATGCAAATCCCTATGACCCGAGAACTTGATTGAAATAAGATTCAGGAAAAGAAATAACAACAGGGCAATAAGCATCCAGAAGTCCTGATTTCGGGGTTTTCCGCGCCCCAGCCTGTATCCCTTATAAATTAATGCAAGGGCGAACAAGACAGATGCACATGCCACGAGGGCAAATATCCATCCCATCTCTAAAACGAACATATTGACGAAAAACCGAAGACCATAGTTGGTCTCCGACCCAAGCCAGAAGGCCTCCCACTTAAGCTGTCTGAATATCGCGGATGTCAGAACGCCGTGCATAAACCCGAAAGGATGGATGGCGAGATATGGAATCCCGATGCAAATCCCCGCAAGGAGCCCTGAAAGGACATACAGCGATGTCTTGAATGTCCGCGCCTTCTCCTTAAAACAATGCGGCATGAAAAGGATTGGGAAGATAACGGCGATAATTCCATTATATTTTGTGGCTGTGGCAAAACCAACCAGTAAGCCCGATAAAAAATATAAACCCGCCTTACCCGTCTCGCCCGCCCTGATAGAGGCAAGCAGGATTGCATAGGCAAGAAAGACAAGAAGCGAATCCTCCTTGGCAACATGGGCAAGACTCACGGTCGTATAGCAGAACGTGAGAAGAAACGCCGCAATCAGACCGGTTTTTACATCCCTGAATTTCCGCCCGAGCCTGTAACATAAATATATCGTCGCCGTCGCGGATGCAACGCTCAGAAGCCTCGCCGTGAAATAAAAAACCGTTGGATTCTGAATGAAAAGTCTTTCAAAATCCGCCGCTCCCTTAATAATCCCGAAAATCCTGTAAAAGAGAAAAACCGCTCCATATATAAACAGCAGCAAAACATTCATGAAGGCTGGTTTGCTGAAATGATGGGGCTTCAACTCTCCCGTTGCGAGCGAAAGGGTTCGCGCCACAACATCAATCTCATCTGAAGAAAAATAACCCGTCCGGGGAAGACCATAGGATATGGAAATTACGCGCAGGGCAAACCCTGCCATGAGAATGAAACATAAAAGCAGATATGCCTTTCTCTCAGTCACCTTGATTCGTGTTTCTCATCAAAGTTTATACGGATACGCTCCCCACAAATTCAATTCTTCCATATAAAACTCTCACCCAACTGTAAAGGTCAATATGATTATCCCCTTACCAGACTCACACACACGCCGCGCCCTATCATTACTATTTGATTGAAAAAGATTGAATCCCAACCTGTGATAATATTAATTATATCGTTACGTGCACAGCGAGCGATTCCTGATTCTGGGAAGGATTTTCTTTTTATCTCTTGAAAGACTCACAAGATATAACATTTATACCGCAACAGGGAGCATTCGCGCCATGAGGAAACTCCTGCTCATCTCATACGATTTCCCGCCAGCCATTACCGGCGTCCGGCGCATCCTGAAATGGATTCATTATTTGCCTGAATCCGGCTGGGAATGCGCCGTCCTGACCGTCAAGCCGGTGCGCACGGCGCGCCGCGACTCCTCCCCTCTTCTGGAACTGAAGGAACGCGGCGTCCCCATTTTCCGAAGCGGCTCCCTCGACCCGTATCGTCTTGCGGAGATTTTTTCCCGTCGGCGGGAAGGCGATGAAAAACCCGGAACTCATGCAACCGGTAAATCCAAATCGCTTATGGATTTTCTGCGTCGGTGGGTCTTTCTGCCGGACGACCGATGCGGGTGGATTCCTTTTGCGGTGGCAAGGGGTTTCCGCCTCATCCGCCGCCTCAAACCCGATGCCATTCTCACAACATCATATCCTCAATCGGCGCATGTGGCAGGGCTTTTTCTGAAATTACTCACCGGCGTCCACTGGGTGGCGGACTTCCGCGACGCCTGGACGCAAAATGACGAATTTTTCCGCCCGCCCACGCCCCTGCACGCACTGCTCCAGCACGCCCTTGAAAAATGGGTGGCGCGGCGCTGTGACCTTCTACTCGCCGTGTCTGAGCCAATCTCCGCCCATTTCCGCGGGTTGCTCGGCGGCTCGGGACAAAAAGTCCACACACTGACCAATGGTTATGACAATGCTGATTTTGCCGGTTTGACATCTCATCCATCTGGAAAATTTTCACTTGTTTACACCGGTTCCCTCTTCGGCGAAAGAACGCCCACCCCTTTCATCCGGGCGCTGAATGTCCTCCTGACTGAACATCCAGAGTGGCGGGCTGACTTTGATGTGAGGTTCTATTCCGCCCTCGATGACTCCTCTATCACGGAAATCCGGCAGGCGCATCTTGAGGATGTGATTCATGTGGATGGACTGTGTTCTTATCGGGAGAGTCTCCAGCGCCAGATGGATGCCGTCATCCTTTTAATCCTCATTGCGCCGGGTCCAAATGCCGTCGTCATGATGACGCAGAAGGTGTTTGAATATCTCCGGAGCGAACGCCATATCCTTGCGATGATACCTGAAGGCGCATGCCGCAGCCTTCTGCAGCAATTTGAGGGCGTGGAAATTGTCCATCCTGCGGATATTGAGGGGATTAAATCGCGCTTACAAGACCTCTACCTGAAATGGAAATCCGGTAGCCTGAGCGTCCCGATGCGAAAAGGGATTGAACAATACAACCGCCGCAATCTGACAATAGAACTTGCGTCACTTCTTGATAAAATCAATTAAAACTCTCATTTCCCGCCTATGCGATTCCAGATTTGCTGAGACCATTTATCTTCTCTCACCTTGGTTTTGATGAACTCCATATAGGAAATGAATTCATCTTTTCGCTTTTCAAATTCCTGCATCAATTTTATTTGCGATTGGCATTTGAACTCCACACAATCGAATTTTTTACATGTTTTAATCATCGCCTCCATATTCAACCTCCAAAGGGCTACGAATATCCATAAGACCATATCCATGTGCAAGATTCACGCTATTAAATTTCTGAATGCGCTGAAAGTTCACAATATGCTTGAAATTCCAGCTTATTATGACATCTGCTCTGGCAATTGTTGCCATAGCCACATGCAGGGCATCTCCCTTTGCATATTCCGGCAGAACACCTGTCGCCAGATAGGACTGCGCCAAATCTACGACCTCATCCGTAACCTCAACTCGTTCCAAATAATTTTGCGGCAATGATTCAAAATCCCGTTTGACTAATTCGGGAGAAGGCTGAAGTTCATCCAAAAGCATCTGTGATATCAACAGGGTAAAGCGTCCATTGCGAACGTTTTCAAAAAATCGGACACTTGCCTCGGCAAACTCATCATCATTAAGGCCCCCAAATACAGATGTATCAACATAAGCCCTGATCCTCTTAAATTTTGAAATTGGGATATTCATTCCCCACATACCTTAATTATGGTTTATAAAATATTTCCCATTTGAGAACAAATCAACTGTTAAGTTCTAACGAGTTGGAAACTTTATAGTAAATGAGGCGGGAATTAGTCAATATTTTTTAATTTTAGATCACTGACAAAGCTGATTCCACAGCGCGGTAAAGCCGAGCTATAAGAATGAGCTGTTTATATGATTCGTGTCAATTCGTGGAGATTCGTGGTTAAACCTCTTTTGTGATTGCTTGTTCGCGGCCTATCTGGGCATCCGGGTCGTCGGCGGCAATCTTGCCGGATTGGAAAATGACACCGGCGAGAACCATAATTGACATGCCCAGAGACGCAAACCAGGGCCACCCAATCGACAGGTTTTTCTTTACTTCCACCCCATCCACAACATCTGTATATTTGAACAGATTCAGGAAAAAGATAAATGCCACGAAGGGAAGCATTTTAAGAATGAGTCCGTGACTATCCTCACCGAAGTACATGGCTGCCAGAACAAAAAGGGCAGCCGTTAGAACAATCAGGGTGGACAGCGCCCAGCCGGTATGCTGCGCCACCGCAAGGACGCTCATGATGCTGAGAGCCGCCGCCCAGGGCAGCGCCCGTGAACCACGGCGAAGACGCGGTATGAACGCCAGCAGGAATGTCCCAAGGATGCCGCCCGCTGTCAATCCCACAACGGCTAAAGCCAGTTCAATGATTAATCCCTCTCCCTGCCAAACCGCCCAGAAACCCGACGCCATGCCGCTCAGGGCGATGCCCCACAGGCAGATAAAAAATCGGCTCAGGCGAATGTTCTTTTTGTCACTGCCCTTGAGTTTCCCCGCAAGCCTCAAACCGGTGATGGACTGCTCTGCAAGAGCGGAGAGGATGCCCTCAAAGGAAGATATGGCTGCGGCTAAAATGCCGGCAAGAATGATTCCACCGAATATGGGATGCACCCTGTATTTTATGAATACTGGAAGCACGTTATTCCCCCAATCAGCGATGGGCTTCAGCTCTGTGGGTCCAACGCCGGGGATGTTCGCCTTCTGGTAGAAAAACCACAGACCCACTCCCACAAAAAGGCAAATTATCATGACAATCTGACTGACACTGCTCCAGATAATCGCCTTGCGCGCATCAGATACGTTTTTGCAGCAGAAGGCTCGCTGCACCATCAGCTGGTCGGTTCCATAAGAGCCCAGACTTCCCAGGGAAGAGGCAATCACCGCCGCCCAGAAGGTGTAATTCGACCTGAGGTCAAAATCCCAGTTGAGCCAGTGGAATTTGCCCGCCGCATAGGCGGTGCTTATCAGTGTGCCGACTGCAATTCCATGTTTCCCCAATTCCAATACCACAACTGCGAGTGTTAAAAGTGCGGAAAACACAAAGATGAGGAATTGAATCGCATTGGTCCAGATAACTGTAACAATGCCCCCCATGAATGTCCATAGGATGGCAAACGCCCCAACGAACCAGATTGCCCAGTGTATAGGCAGTCCGGTCATCACCTGGACAATCATGGCGGTGAGAAGGACGCGGGTGCCCTGACCGAGCGCGCCTCCCAGCATAAAGAGAAAACTGGTCATTTTGCGCGCCCGATTGCCCAGCTTGTCTCCTATGTATTCATACGGGCTGTAAATTTCCCGTTCATAAAAAGCCGGTATGAAGAGATAACCCACCAGAACGCGACCGATGACTGTTCCAAAGCCGAGCACCATGTATGCCATGTTGCCAGTGGCAGTCCAGAGAAATGCGGGAACAGCCACCATGGTCATGGCGCTGATTTCAGTGGCGATGATGGAACCCGACACCGCCATCCAGGGCAGTTTGCGCCCTCCGAGGAAGAAGTCCCGGATTGTCGCCTGCCTGCCCGACATGTAATGTCCGAACCATGTGGTGAACACAATATAAAAAGCCACTATTGACCAGCTTATCCAATTAAACTGGCTTTTCAGTCCTTCGGCGCCCTGCGCCACAGTTGTTGTATCCATTTCTCACCTCTGATAAAAAATTCAAACAAGACATGACACAATATCCCTGAAGATTAAAAGTCAATAATATTATGACACAAAAAATCGCATACAAATTGTTATGGTTGACAGGGAAAGCTTCGGGATAAAATACTATATCTATAAGAAAAAATAGAATTGGGGTGATTTCGTCATCATGGATATTCCGGTGCCTGTTTTATGGATTGTGTCAGGCACTCTTGCACTATTGGGAAGCTGGATTATCATAGTCAACTACGCCTGTGCGATTCAGTGGTATGTGCGGCGGAAGCATAGTTCAATGATACCCTTGTTAGGTGGCGTCCTGTTTGCGCTTGCCATGCTGCATTGTCCGATGCCTGGAGTCAGAAGGCTGGCATGGCTACCCCTCGTTTTTGACCCGGGATGCCTTTTTACACTGCTGAACTTTCTTTATGCGGTTTTCGTGTTGAAATGTTTCAAAAAATAATTTAAACGCATAATTAGGAATCTCGAATAATATGTGATTCACCACAGAGTCACAGAGGACACAGAGAACAATAAAACAAAGAAAATATCATAAATTCTCTATTTTTATCCACGAATCTTCACCAATTTAAACGAATTTTTTTCGTGATAATTCGTGTGGATTCGTGGATTTAATTCGTCTCCGGTTCTTGTACACCACGCTTTATTGTTTCACAGACTTCCTCTTCAGTTGCACCACGTTCCTCACATT
>Ga0315294_10005304_pt1 | contig 14129 bp, 10 predicted proteins | sample YL17G13_40_MG_FD_203626 | JGI IMG/M metagenome (GOLD analysis project Ga0315294, IMG submission 203626) | Sediment microbial communities from Yellowstone Lake, YNP, Wyoming, USA - YL17G13_40 | ecosystem: Environmental > Aquatic > Freshwater > Lake > Sediment | place: USA: Wyoming | collected... | reverse complement strand
TTCGGATCGGTGATTGACTCGTCGCCCAGCACCGCCAGCATACGTCTCACCTGCAGCTCCGGCTCCGGAAAATCGCCCAGAAGGATCGGCGCGCAATCGTTGAACTCGACCGTGAGGCGGCCGCGAGGGTCCATGCAGACGGCCCTGAGGTCGTCCGCGCGATTCCCCGCGTACCGACGCAGAAGATGCTGCAGGTGAATGAGCCTGTCGAATTGAAGGTTCATTGTGTCGACATCGCATCCGCGAGGCAGGCTCCATGTCTCGGCCTGCAGATGAAGCGGCACTCCTCTGTACCTCAGCAGGCCCGGCGGAACCCCTCTTACAATCGGGCACAGGCACGTCTCGTCGGGCAACAGGATATCGATCAGCTCTCCCGTTCTGTCGAAGAGGAATTTCGATTGGGCGTACTCGACGGCCGCGAGGGCGCGGCGCTCGGTAATCTCTATGCGGAGGGACCAGGGTCCGGTTATGTGGATCTCCGCGTGCTCGATAAGCGGATCGGCTTCGAGCGACGAGCGTATGAGCTCTCTCGGAATGCATATGGTCCAGATGCCGTCGAGATTCTCCAGGGCGGCAAGCTCGATCACGTCGCCGTCGCTCAGACTCATGCTGCCTCGAACTTCGACGCTTCTCACGCAGAGCCATCCCGCATTGATGCCGTAGAATGCCAGCGCGAACAATCCGCACGCAACAAGCAGGCGCAGAAGCACGTCGTGACGCGCCCTGGGTCGACCCGCCGCCGTCGCTTGCACCTTCGCCGGGGGCCTGACCGCGACATCCTTCGCTCTCCCCGGCGGTCGATGCACCCTCAGTTTCAGCTTAACCCTGTTCCCATGCATCCAGCATCACCTCGATGGGATCGTCGAAGCCGACGGCCTGAACTTCCGGCACGAGCTTGACGCCCGTCAGGTCAAAGACCTTTCTTCTGGCTTCGGCCATGAGGGCAAGAATGTCGAGAGCGGTCGCCTGTCGGTCGTTCACGACGAAATTGGCGTGCTTGTCGCTTATCACGGCCCCCCCGTGCCGCGCACCTTTCAAGCCGGCGTCCTCGATCAGACGCGCCGCCGAAATCTCGCCCGGCGGGTTCTTGAACACGCAGCCGCAGCTTGGGATGTCGACGGGTTGGGTCTGTCTGCGGTGCCCAAGCCGCCTCTCGACCTCGGCGGCAAGCTCTTCGGGGTCCGCCGATCCGACCCGGATGCTGCATGCCAGTATGATTTCCTCCGAGTTCTGGAACCGCGATGAGCGATAGCCGAAGGCGCAATCGTCGCGATTCACGACGGACTCGCCGGACGATGTCGTATATACCTGAACCGATTCCACCATCTCGCCGAAATACCTGCCGTGGGTCCCGGCGTTCATGTAGAGCGCTCCGCCGACCCATCCCGGGATCCCGGCCAGCCTCTCGACACCGGCCATTCCCATTCTCATGCCGTCGCGAACAAGTCGAACCAGAGGCACCGCGGCGCCACATCGGACCATATTTCCCTCGTCCAGGCTCTCCAGCTTCGCGAAGCCGTCTGAAAGCCTGATAACCACTCCGGGAAAGCCGCGATCGGAGACAAGAAGGTTGGTGCCGCCGCCCATGACAAAACAGGGCAGGGGAGAATCCGAGAGAAGGTTTCTCAGTATCGCCAGGTCTTCCACTTTCGGGACTTCGGCAAGCACAGCGGCAGGACCGCCTATCTTGTAGTACGTCAAGGGGGCCAGGGGAGCGTCGAGCGAGACCGCTCCCGTGAAGCCTCCGTCCAGTAGTCTCCGACGGAAATCGAACACGATATCTTTTCGAGCGGTCACCTTGCGACCCGCTTTTGTGTCCGCGAAACGGAGTCTTTGGCCGGGCCCAAAGCTCGTGAGCGATCCACCCGCCTGAGGTGATGCGCCCCGATCCTTCGCGAGCTTTGGGGTCTGAACCGATTCACGTATCTCTCAGCCGCTGAAGCGTTGTTCCTTCTCCGTTGTATTGAGTCGCCGATCGCCCTATTCCTGACGCCGGGAGTGGCGGGACGTGAAGGGGTTTTTCTCACCGGGGGGGAATCCGTTTTCGCAGGCGTGCCGACGCGTGTCGATTGTTCCGCGCGTGCGCCGACGGTCTGGCCGAGGTTAAGGATAAGTCCGATCTCCATGAACGACAGGATGAGGTTGGAGCCTCCTGCGGACAGGAACGGCAGCGGCATTCCGGTCGTCGGGAGGAGCCCGAGGGTGACGCCGATGTTAATCGCTGCCTGAAGCCCGATGATCGACGATATGCCGCAGCCGAGAAGAATCCGGAAGGGATCGTTCTGCATCAGGGCGAGACGGAAGCCGCAGTAGACGAGCGCGGCGAAGAGCAGGATGATGATAATCCCGCCGACAAAGCCCCATTCCTCGCTGATTATCGAGAAGATGAAATCGTTTGCGTGATCCGGAAGCGAGTACATCGCGATGGACCCGCCCGGTCCCTGCCCGAAGAGCCCGCCGTTTGTCACTGCCCAGAGCGACAATCCCACCTGGTAGCCTGCGCCGCCGAGGTCGGTCAGCGGACGGAAGACAGGGAGGAATCTCTGGAGCCGGTCGGGATTCAGTGCGAGAAGGCCTGCGAACGCTGCGCCGCCCGAGAGAGCCATCATAAGCGTGAAACGTCCGTTTATCCCGCCGATCCATGCCATCGCCAAAGTCAGCACTATGAGAAAGAGCGCGCCGGAGAGGTTCGGCTGCCCACCTACGAGAGCGATCGCAATGACGACAGCGAGACCGGGAAACAAAAGCCTGTTGGGGGCCGCTTTGTCCAGGCTTCCGATCCTTGCGAACTGGTCGGCCAGAAACCACACCAGCGCGAGCTTCGCGAATTCGAGCGGCTGAAATCGGAAAGGCCCGAGCTGCTCCCAGCGCATGCTGCCGCGCTCCGCAACCCCGATGGGCGACCATACCAGTGCCAGCAGAGCAATCCCCGCTATCATTGCCGGGAATGACAGGCTGCGAACCCATCTCGCCGGGATCGCCCAGAGTCCAAGCAGCAGAACAGCCCCGACGGTTGTCCCGAGAAGCCTCGCCCTGATGAGATGAGCGAAATTGTCGGGATTGGCCTGACCCTCGAACACGAGCCCCGAGTCCAGCAGCATGACCCATCCTGCTGCAAGGAGCAGAAATACGCAGAGAAGCACGGCGCGCACCGAACGATTCGCGCTTTCTCTCAGGGCGGCTTCCGCCGAAACCGGATCTCTGCTCATGTGTCGCTCCTCTCGAGCTTCTTCTCGACCCATCTGCGGAACGTGTCTCCGCGGTCGACGTAATCCCGGAACTGATCGAAGCTGGACGAAGCGGGAGACAGGAGCACCACGTCGCCCGGCTCCGCAAGCATGTTGGCGGTCGCGCAGGCTTCCTGGAGCGTCTTCCTGACGGTCAGGCTGTTGAAGCCCGACTCCCTCAGCGTTCTTCGAAAGCGGTTTCGCGTGGAGCCCATGAGGATCACGTGCTTGACATGCCGCTGCATGTGCGGGATCAGGTCGGTTATGTCGAGATTCTTCTCATATCCTCCGAGCAGGAGGATTATCGGCTTCGTGAAACATTTGAGAGCGCTTATGGTCGAGTGTACATTTGTCGCCTTCGAATCGTTCACCCAGAGAGCCCCGTTGATCTCCCCGATATTCTCTATGCGGTGGGGAAGGCTCTCGAAAGTCGACGCGGCTGCCCCGATCTCCTCGATCGGGCATCCGGCCAGCCGGCACGCAAGGATCGAGGCGAGCGCGTTGAGCTGGTTGTGCTCACCGATGAGCCTCAGGTCGCCGACATCCAGAACCCGCTTATGTTTCCCGCCCTCCTCCAGCATCAGGCTTCCATTCTGTCGCCATGCCCCCCGCGGGACGGGTCCGGCCAGGCTGAACCCGTGCAGCGTCGACTTCGCCTGTCCGTAGGTCTGAAGAGTCACGGGATCGTCGAAATTGAGCACGGCGTGCTCTTCGGATCGCTGGCGATCGAAAATGCGCCCCTTCGTTCTGATGTAGGTCCGCATGTCGCCGTGCCGCTCGAGATGATCCTCCGCTACGTTCAGGAGGACCGCGACGTAGGGCCGGAACAGCCGCACAGTTTCGAGCTGGTAGCTGGAGACCTCCACCACAAGCCACTGGTCGGGCTTTGTGCTCCCGGAGAGACCGATGAGGGGAGAGCCGATGTTTCCGGCGAGATGCGCGGTAAGTCCGCACGATGTGAGAATGTGATGGATCAGGCTGGTGGTGGTCGTCTTGCCGTCTGTACCCGTGACCGCGATGATCCTTCCCTGTACAAGTCGCCACGCGACCTCGATCTCTCCCGCGATATGGATTCGGGAGTCTTCGCAAGCCCGGACGACTTCGGGCGGCACCTTGATGCCCGGCGACGGCGAGAGAACGTCCGCTTCCTTCCGCACGAAGGCGACAAAGTTGCTCACGCCGCCGAAATGGAACGCGACGCCGGCCTCTTTGAGTCTCGCGATGTCATCCGCATAGGCCGCGAAATCGTTCTCGGGTCGGTCCTCGATTACGCTCACCCGGTAGCCTCGCTGGCTGAGAACTTCGGCGAGGGCCTTTCCGGCGACGCCATAGCCCCATACCGTGAATCTGGTCTTTTTCGGATACGCTTTCATGCCGTCAGTTTACCGCTGTTACCGTCGTGGTTCGTTCAATGCACAGCGCTTGTGGTCGATAAAAATCTATAGCGATTCGTCTCAAGACGGGGCTCAGGGGGAGGGAAGACGTATCCCTCCCCCGGAGACTCCCTCTAAGGCCGAACATTGGAGTCGAGGAAAGAGTCCCAAGGGGAAAGGCGGGAAGGGGCCTGGGACTCGGCCCCTCCCCATTCGCAGAGGTATTGATCCCGGCAGCGATACAGTCGCTGCCATGCATTTGTTTCATCTCCGGCTCGCTTCGCATTTTTTCAGTCGACACGTCCATAGCTCAGTCCCTATGCCGACCACCAGCCTATTGCGCCGGAGATCGCTCCGATCGCAACCGCTGAAGCAACAATGGCCGGTTCTTTGTATCCTCTGAGCTCCCATGCATGGTGTATGGGAGTCATCCGGAAAATCCGTTTCCCGCCGGTGAGTCGGAAATAGACCACCTGCATGACGACGCTCGTTATCTCGATGATGAACACGAGCCCGATGATGAGCAGGACGATTTCGAGGCCCGTGGCGATCGCGGCGGCGACGAGCGCTCCGGAAAGGGCAAGGCTTCCGCTGTCGCCCATGAATATTTTTGCGGGATGCCGGTTGAACGGGAGGAACCCGGCGCACATTCCGATGAGAACGACCGGCACCAGCGCCGATCCGTCATCCACCGATTTCCAGATTGCGCCCCCAAGGCATAACGCCGCCACCAGCACCGTGCTTGACGCCAGCCCGTCGAGCCCGTCGGTGAAATTGACCGCGTTGATAATCGCGAGGTAACAGAAAAGTCCGAGCACAATCTTCCATTGCCCGATATCGAAAGATTCGTGCATGAATGGAATTCTTACAGTGCCGTCGCGTAAGTACCAGCAGACCACCCCGGTCGCGAGCAGTCCCACAACGATCTGCAGGGGAAGCTTGAAGCGGGCTTTCAGTCCCGATGAACTCTTCCGCGACACTTTCAGCATGTCGTCCGCCAGCCCGATGAGACCGGTGAGAAGTCCGGCGGTGATCCCCACTATGGCACGCGGGTCCATCATCAGAAGCGCGCCGGGGAAGCCGACCAGGAAGAGTGTCGCCAGGAATGCGCGACCGCCGGTCGACGGTGTCGCGAATTTCGCCTTGTGACTCTCCGGACCCTGTCCGCGTATCGCCGTGCCGCCCGCGGGAACCCTCGACAGAAAGTACGTGATCAGCGCGGTCAGGGCGGCCGATGCGATCAGGCAGCAAAGCAGGATGATCTTTCCGGGAGGTCGAGTCATTCCGTCGCTCACCATCCCCCCTTGAGCATTCGCTCGAAAGCCAGACCGCGACTGGCTTTGATCAATACGAGGTCGCCGGGTCTCAGCCACTTCGATAATTCAGCCGTGCATTCCTCCGTCGAGCCAAAATGCCTGCCTTCGATCGTTCCGCCGCGATGCTCTTCCGCAGCAGTGCGAATAAATGCGGCGAGCTCGCCGACCGTAATCACGCAGTCGATTCCCAATTCCGCGACGAGTCTTCCAGCATCGGAGTGGTATCTTTCCTGGTCCTTGCCGAGTTCGAGCATGTCGCCCAGGACCGCCACTCGTCTCAGGACGGGTGAGCCGTCGCTCAGGATGGTCCTTGTCGCCAGCACTTCGAGAGCGTTTCTCAGAGACAGAGGATTGGAGTTATATGCGTCAAAGATGACCTCGATGCCGCTGGGTCGAACAATTGTCTCCATCCGACCGGGCGTTGACGGCAGCGTATTTATTGCGTCTGCGATTTCGTCGAGGGTCGGCGATTCGATGGCCTTTCCCTTTCCGACTTTGATCTCCATCGCGCAGGCGGTCGCGCAGAGCGTATTGAGAAGGTCGGCGAGACCGATGCCCGGTATTTTCGCCGCGAACGATCCCATCGGCGTGGCTATCATGCATTGCATCGATTTCTCGTCGCTGGAGATATCGACCGGATGAACCGTATCGGCCTCCTCCAGTCCGAACGTGATCAGTCTGTGGTTTCCGCGGAATCGGGCTGTGTAGATCGATCCGCCGGGTGCGACAACGACGCCGTTTTCCTTAAGGCCCTCCACGATCTCCCATTTGCCTTCGGCGACCCTCTCGATGCTCCCGAACTCGCTCAAGTGCCCGGGACCGATGGACGTGATCGCCGCCACGTCGGGCTTCACAATGTTGCTCAGGTAGCCGATCTGTCCCTTCCCTCTCGTCGCGCATTCGATGACCGCGACGCGATGATGAGGACCGAGGTCGAAAATAGTCAGGGGCACCCCGATCTCGGTGTTCCAGTTGTGCGCATTCTTGAGCGTGGGCCAGCGAGTCGACGCTATGTGTGCGATGTTCTCTTTGACGCTGGTCTTGCCGACCGTGCCGGTTATCGCGATGACAAACGGTCTGAATTTGTCGAGAATCGCGCGCGCCGCGTCCGCCAAAGCGATGGTCGTGTCTCCGACGAGCAGGGCGTTGAGGTCGGGAAGCCTTGACGCCACAAGCGACTCGTATGCTTCCCTGTCGGAGACGATCACGCCTGCGGCGCCGGCGAAAATCGCGTTCGACAGGAACTCGTGACCGTCGCGTCCCGATTTCCCCCTGAGCGCGATGAACCACTGACCCTCCCGGACCGAGCGGGAATCGATGGAGAGGCCGCCCGGACCGTCGCCCCCGACAAATGCGGTCGGGTCGCCTGCGAGAATTTCGCCGCCGGTCGCTTCAGCCCATTCTGCAGCCGTCAGTTTCATTCTATTTGCCGCCCGTGTGTCCATGTTTCTCAAGCCATTCCCGAGCTACCTCCCGATCGTCGAAATGAATCGTGCGATCCCGGAATATCTGGTAGGTCTCGTGACCCTTTCCGAGAATCGCGACCGTGTCTCCCTTGCGCGCCCGCTCAAGCGCCGTCTCGATGGCTTTCCGCCGGTCGACCTCCACAACGATTTCCGCCGATGCATCCTTGACGCGGCCGACTCCCACGAGGATGTCGTTGATGATGTCGAGCGGTTCCTCCTTGCGAGGATTGTCGGACGTGATGACCGCGATGTCGGCGTCCCTGGCGAGCACTTCGCCCATCATCGGGCGCTTGCCCCGGTCGCGCGATCCGCCTGCGCCCATGACCGCAATCAGGTTTCCCGGGGTTGTCTCACGCAGGCACGCAAGCACTTCCTGCGCCGGCTGCGGAGCATGCGCGTAGTCCACGACCACAAGAAAGTTTTGCCCGAGGTCGATTCTTTCGAGGCGTCCGGGGACGCTCTTTGCGCGGTTCAAGCCCTGCGCGATTACGTCGGGCGCAAGACCCATCGACATCGCAACCGTTGCGGCCGCCGCAGCGTTCTCGGCGTTGAACTTTCCAATCAGCGGCAACAGCACTTCTCGTTCCCATTTTTTGGTGCGGACGGTCATGCTGAGGTCGATGGACGAGCGTGAATGAATGATCACGGCAAGATCGCTTGCGGGATCGAGCGGATTCTCCCCTTCCGCGAAAACGGCGAACCTGAGCCGATTCTCGGGTGCGATCGGGTCGAGGAACTGGGCGGAATAAGTCTCCCTCGCATTCGCGATCCCCTTTACCGACGGGTTGATTTTCGCAGCGTCGCGCGCGATCGTCAGCTTCGCGTCGACGTACTCTTCCCACGAGAAATCATCGAGGTGGTCGCGTGAGAGATTCATGTACGCGACCGTCTCGAATCGGGCCGAGGAGGTGCGAAGAAACGCGCCCGCGTGCGCGCTGATTTCGCACGCGAGGTCCGTTGCGCCGCGATCGGCCAGGTAGCGCAACCGCCCGTGAAACTCGATCGGTCCGGGAGTCGTGAGAGCCGAGCTGAAACGGTCCTCTCCGAATTCCACCCCGAGAGTTCCCATCGACGCCGGACGCAGTCCCGCTTCGCGCAGGATGTCTGCAATGAGATGTACCGTCGTGGTTTTTCCCTTGGTTCCCGTTACCCCGTGAATTCTCAACTCTCGGCTGGGATGCCCGTAGAACTCGTCCGCAAGGATCGACGCCGCCTGTCGCGTGTCGGGGACAAGCAGCACCGCGCGACCTCTCACCGGCTCCAGCAGACCGGGATTCGCTTCGACGTGTTTCGAATCTACGATGAGCAGCGCCGCCCCGGCTTCCACGGCCTTGGCGAGATACATGTGCCCGTCGGTCTCGCGCCCGACGATCGCCACGAAAGTCCCGGCGGCGGTCACTTCCCTGCTGTCGTCCGCCACCGTCGTGAGCTCGGCAGGCGCCTCGCCGCGCCACACGCCGTCGGGGAGAAGCTCTCTTATCTTCTCGATCTTCACTGGTATCTGGTGCGACTCGCTCATTGATTGGTCAGTTCTGCGCCGAATCCGCTGCATCGTCCGCGGCAAACGGATTCGGGTTTATGACGTAGTCGTCCGACGTTGAGACCTCGTATCCTTCTTCTGCGGACTGGGTGAAATCGGTCTCGTCTGCATTCGATTCGCCGTCGGAGGTCGATTGATATCGCCCCCCATCCCTGAGCATGAGAGCGTTGAAAATCTCGCGAAAGACGGGCCCGGCGGCGGTCCCGCCATACTGGTACCTGATGTCGGTCGGGTCATCGAGGACCACCAGAATCAGCCATTTGGGGTTCGGGACCGGACCGTATCCCATGAAAGTTGTGAAGTACCGGTCCCGGAAGTATCCGCCGTCGGGGTTGACTTTCTGTGCGGTGCCGGTTTTGCCTGCGCAGATCCATTGGGTCTTCGCGGCCTGAGCGGTACCTGTCTCGATCACGCCGACCATGAAATCCTGCATGATCGAGGCGGTCTCGGGACTGATGACTCGTTCAGTCGGGCAGACAGGCGCCGTTGTGGCGGTGTCCCAGAGCGGATCGCGCGTTCCATCGACCAGCCTGAGCGGAACAAGTACGCCGCCGTTGGCGAAGACACCCATCGCCTGCGCGAGCTGCAGGGGGGACACCGTTATTCCGTGACCGAACCCCATGTTCGCGAGGTCGATTTCCGGAAGACGTCGGGTGCGCTGTTTCAGGTCCCCGCAGGGCTCCCCCGGCATTTTCAGCTCCGTTCGCCGCCCGAATCCGAATTTTTCGAGACATCCCGTCAGCCTCTCGCGACCCAGCCTGACCGCCACGATCGCTGCGCCGCGGTTCGAGGAGTGCACGACTACATCGCGCAGGCTCAGCACAGAGTCGCCGTAGCTGTGGTCGGGTACCGTCCCGCCGTGAAACCGGAGCCTGCCTTTCGTGACCTCGAGCATCGAATCCCGCTCCACCGCACCTTCTTCGAGGCCCCCCGCGATTGTGAAAATTTTCATCACGCTTCCGGCCTCGAACGAAAGACGCGTCGACCGGGAAAACGTCGATGCCTCGTCTCCGACATATTCGTCGAAGTGCGAGGGATCGAACGCAGGAAGACTGGCGAGCGCAAGCACTCTGCCGGTGGACGGTTCGGTGATCACAATTGTGCCGCCCGATGCGCCGGTTTTGTCGAGGCCCCTCTGAAGAGCGCTCTCGGCGAGCGCCTGGACATCCGCGTCCAGCGTCGTCATCAGATCGCTTCCGTTTCGCGCCGGCGTAATCTCCCGCCGCGATCCCGGAATCCTGCGTCCTCTCTGGTCCCGGAGGTCCTCGTAACTTCCCGGACGTCCCGCCAACACATCGTCGTATGTGCTCTCGAACCCGGCCCAGCGCACAACCTGCCCCTCATCCCTCGCATCGGTAGCCCCGAGCACGGGACCTGCAAGCGCTCCAAGCGGATAAACGCGGGCTTCTCTTTCCGCGACCCCCACCTCGCGCATGAGCTCGGCGATCGGTCCCACCTGAGGAAGCCCAAGAAACTGCTGAACTTCCCCGGCGGTCATTTCCTCCTTCAGCTCCCTGTACGTGCATTCCGTGTCCCAAATGGCCTTTTGGACCAGGTCCGGGTCGCAGGCGAACCGGCGGACGATCTCAGATACCAGAGCGTCACGCTGATCGTCGGGGACCCGCGACGGATTGACGAACAGGGTGTAGATGATCCGGTTGTCGGTGAGGGGCCTGCCTTTCGCGTCGAGAATCCGTCCCCGCGAGGCGGGGATCGTCCCGGTATGTGCGTTGTCGAAGGGCGCGAGCTCGGAGAATTTCTCGGCGTACGTGGCCTGTACGCATGCGAGCCGCCCCCCGACCGTGCCGATAAACCCAAGGCAGAACGCCATGAGAATGAGTCCGCGGACCCGAAGGCGTAACAGGGCAGGGTCGGGCAGGGTCGTCGATGTGGTGCGTTTTTGCCTCATGGCGCTAATGGGTCGGTGGAGGAAGCGTCACTTTCGGCACATCGCCAGGATCGATCGGCAGTGTGCCCACGCCTTCCAGTGCGTCGAGGGCCTCGAGGTCCTTGTAGGCCTGCTGGAGGTCCTCCCGCAGCCTGCCGATCTCTCCATGGCTGTTCTGGATCGAGACGCGGGTGTCCCGGGCCTGGATTCTCAGCTTCAGCGACTGCAGCGAGATGCATGACAAGGTCATCAGGCCCAGGACTATCAGGGCGATAGAGATCCCCCGCTCGTATCTCATGAGAATCGGCAGTGGGGCGATGCCGATCTCGATCGGACGCAGGGCGATCTCTTTGGATCGGACCGGCCGTGCGGACGGTTCCGGGCTGTACTGCCGCTTCGGAATCGCCAGCTCGGCAGCCCTCGTCTCCATCCAGAAGCCGGGATTGTTCTTGGGTACTGCTGACACTTTGACCCTTCTCCCTTTTCCTTGTGCTCCCTCCCCGGGAACACGGACTAATAAATTTGGAATAGTAAGTTAAAGCAAAAACTATAGATTCGAACTATGCGATTTTTCGATATGCTCGTAAACGGGCCGACCGGCTCCGCGGATTGGACGCCGTCTCCGCTTCGCCGGGTCTGACCGCCTTGCGCGTGAGCTTCTCCCACCGATCCTGCGAGGAGCGAACGGACGCCTTCACAATCCGATCCTCGAACGACGAGTAACAGATGACAACCAGCACACCGCCTGACCCCAGCACGTCAGGGCAGTCTCCCAGGCTCTTCTCAAGCGACTCGCGCTCCGAATTGACCGCCGCCCTCAATGCGAGAAACGTCCGGGTCGCGACATGAATGCTCCGGGGATGGAATTTCCGTGGAACCGCCGACGCCACCAGATCTGCCAGTTCCCCGGTTGTCTCAATCGGGGCCTGGGCACGGGCGCGCACGATCGCCGAAGCTATCCTGCGTGCGAAACGCGCCTCGTCCATCCCGCGCAGGAGCTCGACAAGCTCCTTTTCCGACAAGCCGTTGACGAGATCGCACGCCGAGACCCCTCGATCCGGGTCGAAGCGCATGTCGAGCGGGGCGTCGTGACGTATGCTCATCCCGTAGGACGGATCGTCGAGCATCCCGCTCGAGACCCCCAGGTCGTACACCGCGCCGTCCGCCGGGATGAACCCTTCCATCCGAGCGATATCGAGGATCGACGAGAAATTGCCCCGTACGCGGACGCTTCTTGAGTCGAACTCGTCAAGGATCTCTTCCTGCTGCTCAAGGGCGCGAGGGTCGCAGTCGATCGTCAGCACACGGCCGTCCGGCGCGTTTCTCGTCAGGAGCGCACGGCTCACGTTGCCGGGACCGCCCGTGGCGTCGATGAAGTTCTTTCCGCTCGCAGGCTCCATAAACTTGACAACCTCGTCCAGCAGAACGGGCGTGTGCGAGCCGATCGGGGGGGTGGAGTGAAAAGAATTCTCAGGCGCAGTATGTCCCCTGCTCACAGTCCCGCTCTCCATCAACATAAGAAGACGCGCTAGATATCGAATGCCCCATATGCCGCAGGAACGCGGCGGGTGCGCATATCGCCGGTTTCGAGGAACAGTCAAGGCAAGAGAGCTTCGGATCGCCGAGGGGAGAGAGAGGGTTGCGAAATTCTTGAAGCTTTGGCATTTTCCCTTGCCTGGCAATACAATTAGTTGCAATTCGGACGATAAAAATGACTGCAGGTCGCAAGTTGTCTATGGTGAACATTAGATTATATCGGATTTCATGCGATATCTACAAACATATGTTTAGTTTTGTAAGAAAAATATCATTTTAGTGTAATAGCAAGATGGCAAATGCCAAATTTGAGCCATAATTGGTTGTCTAAAGTCAAACACACGGCCCGCCACTGTCCCCGCCGTTGCTTTATTCCCCCCTCCCGTGTAGAATCAACCCGCCCTTTCCGACTCCGACAATCAAGCCACTGCGAGGAACCGCCATGCCCTCAAAAAAAACCCATTCCAACCTTGTCTCCCAGGACCTGTGCAGAAAGGTCACCGACCTGAGACGCGACATCCACCAGCATCCCGAGCTCGGCTACAAGGAGGTCCGGACACAGAAGCTGGTACTTCGCGAGCTCGCAGCGCTCGGCATCAGGGCCCGTCCCATGGGCGGAACGGGTGTGCACGCCGTGGTGCCCGGACTGGGAGAAACCCGGGACGGTAAGGTCCTCATGCTCAGAGCCGACATGGACGCCCTTCCTGTGCAGGAGGAAGTCGACTGGGAGTACAAATCGAAGAACAAGGGAATCATGCACGCGTGCGGCCACGATTCTCATGTCGCGATGCTCATCGGGGTCGCTGCGCTTCTGAAATCGAAGCCGGTAGGGGGCCCGGTGAAGCTGTGTTTCCAGCCTGCGGAAGAGGGCGGCGTGGGTGCGCAGGTGATGATCGATGCGGGCGTGCTCGAAAATCCGCCGGTCGGCGCAGCGATGGGCATTCATGTGTGGGCCAGGATTCCCACCGGAAAGATGGGGATCGTGTTCGGACCCTGCATGGCGGCGGTCGATGAGTTCGAGGTGACGATCAAGGGGGTAGGGGGACATGCGGCCTACCCGCACTTCAGTGTCGACCCCATCCTCATCGCTTCCTACACGATCACGGCTCTGCAGACCATAGTCAGCCGCGACTTCGACCCGATAGACACGGCGGTTGTGACAGTGGGAAGCATCCAGGGAGGCACGGCATTCAACATCATCCCCCCGGACGTGAAGCTGAAGGGCACGTGCCGGACCTTCAGCGACAAGGGCCGCAAGCTTGTGAAGAAACGATTCTTCGAGATTGTGAATGGGACGGCGAAAGCGATGGGCGGGTCTGCTGAGATCGATTTCCAGCACAAGATCCCGGCCACCATAAACGATAAGGGAATGTGCAAAGTCATCTGGGACGCAGGGGAGATGGTCCTGGGCAAGGGGAAGGTCTTCGAGGACAAGCCGACGATGGGTGGGGAGGACATGGGTCTCTACCTGAGGAAAGTGCCCGGATGTTTCGGTTTCCTGGGCATGCAGAACCCGAAGGTGGGCTCCGATTTCCCGCACCATCACCCGAAATTCTCGATGGACGAGGCTGTGCTTCCGCTCGGGGTCGAGATTCTCTATCGCGCCGCGGAGCTGTACTACGGGCGATAGAAGCCGTCAATCCTGCCGCACACTCACCTGGCGGGGACCGGCACATTTTTAAGCAAAAGATGAATATGTTCGAGATTTCTCAGGCGGGACTTCGGGACTGGGGACAGGCACGAATTTCGCCCCGGGCCGCATGGAAAGAGTCAAGCCAGTGAT
>Ga0315294_10005303_pt1 | contig 14131 bp, 3 predicted proteins | sample YL17G13_40_MG_FD_203626 | JGI IMG/M metagenome (GOLD analysis project Ga0315294, IMG submission 203626) | Sediment microbial communities from Yellowstone Lake, YNP, Wyoming, USA - YL17G13_40 | ecosystem: Environmental > Aquatic > Freshwater > Lake > Sediment | place: USA: Wyoming | collected... | reverse complement strand
CAGATGAGTGCCTGGAACACTAATGCTTTATAAGGATTTTCTTGGAACAATGCTTATTTAAAAAGATTAATCCTAATTTCACTACATGAATTTAGGAATTGCTCTAAAGGGCATGAGGAACTCAGCCTGCAGGAGAAGTCCTAATTCTGTTTCTAAAAAAGTTTCCAAAGGAAACTTGCAAAGAAATTCAAAATCAAGTTTAATGGAGGTCGGTTTTATGAAAATATACCCAGCAATCATAGCCATAGCTCTTCTGCTTGCAGCCGCACCTGTTGCTCTCGCAGCAAACGGTGACGGCCAGGTGCTGAGCTATAAGCCAAACGTGGCTTCAACAGGAGACAGCGTCACTCTACAGATAAAGTTATACAACGACGCAACAGACGGAAAATGTATCGATGAGATACTTATAATGCCGCCTGACAACTGGACAGGCACGGCGTCAGTTGACAAGTACAGCCGTTCGGCTTATTCTTATGAGAACAAGGAATCGAACGACAACATAAATCTTGTCAGCGATTCTCAGTCCGTGAGGATAATTCCTACAAATATGCTGTGCGTGGGCGAGACGGTCGAGATAGAGATTTCAGGACTTATAGCGCCTGGTTCTTACGAGGTTTCTGAAATCGTTATCAAGACGTCAGACCAGTTCAGCAATTCAGGCCCATCCCAGGTCTACAAGACAATAGACACCCCGATACCTGGGACACTTCCACCCTTCGCCCTGCCAAAGGTTTACGTGACCAAGGCAACCAAGATAGGGATTGAGTACTTCAGAATCACTGATTTTGTGGGTTCTGGAGGAAGCAAGGGATTCAAGGGAAGGGCCTGGGGCGCGGACGCAAGGCTGAATCAGATGGCAATCCAGGCATCAGCTGCAGGAAGCCTGCAGATAAGAATGGAGACAGGAACAACAGACATTGTGATATTCAACGGGAACTTGCCTGCTCCGGGCACTTACTGGATTACCATGAACTATCCTGTGGATTCAAACCCAATGTACAACAACGGCTACCTTGAAGACCAGGCAGGCGCAAGAGACTATTATATTACATATACAGGAACTCTTACATTGCTGGGTTCAAACGACCAGATTCTTGACGACGAGGACCTGATTGACAGCGGCCTCACAGGAGCAAAGGGAACGATAATAACAGCAGGCTCCAGCGAGAGCAGGAAGGTCCTAGTCAAACTGACCGACAACAACAACTACGACGTCAAGGAAATAATACCGCTCGAGACCTCCTTTGACAGCAGCGAGCTTCAGCTCGTTGAGGTGGCGCCATACACTACAGACTCAAGGGGGGAGGCATTCTTCACTCTTAAGCCAGAATGCCTTTATGGCGTGCACGAATTTGAAGTTCTGACAGACCCTCTGAAAACACAGCCCGATGTGACTGAATACGTCGGCGTCAATGCAGGTGCACCCTACAGCTTTGATATAACAGAAGGAAGTGGCGCTTACGTTCCTGCAAAGGGAAGCCAGCTGATTGAGGTCAAAGTATACGACCAGTGCGGTAACGAGGTATCAAACACAGACCAGCTTCTGGTGGAATTTGACCTCCTAAGCACTTGCGGAGCGATGCTGGCGGATGTGCCAGGAGGAATAATCAGCCAGAACAACCATCACGAGGAAGAGACAGACATGGGCGTTGCGGACGCATACTTGGTCACAGGATGCACGCTGTGCACTCACACAGTCCAGGTGACTGTTGAAGGATTCGGAAGCGAGAACATATACCTTTACGGAGTGAACGGACCCCCTGTGAAGATGCAGGTAACATTAGACGATGACGACATAACAGCTGACCAGTGCGTGGAAGCGACGATAGAGGTTGTTGACGAGTGCGGCAATGTCGTCTCAGAAATCCCCAGCGAGGTCGGAGACGAGATGGAAGAATGGGAGTCAATAGTCAGGGTGACCATTGAGAATTCCTTAATGGTGGACCAGCCAGGATGGGCATCAAGCAGCTTCACATACATCTCAGATTCTGACTTCAGGGAAGAGCAGATTTACAACGGATATCCGAACCCATATGTACAAGGTAAGCTTAGAGGGGGCGTTGGCCACGTGGATATATGCGGATGCCAGGGCCTCGGAACATATGACATAGTTGCAATATCAGACACAATTGATGAAGGAAGGGAAACAGTAAATGTTAAAAACGCGCCTTACGACTGCATAGAGGTTGACACAGTAGACCAGCTCCTGCAGTGCGAGAAAAATGCAGACATAAACGTTGCGATAAAGGACATCTGCGGCAACTACATGACTAACCAGGCGTGCGGAACAGGCCAGGCAGAATACTGCGTGGATCTGGGGCTTTCAGGAACATGCGATGAGGGTGACGCCGAGCTCTCAACAGATACCGTGTGCATAGATATAGGGAGCGGCGGTCCCGGGTACCTTGAGATTCCTGTGGAGCTTGAGAGGCTGACCGACGACTGCTGCGAGCTTGATATATCAGCAGCCAAGGGACAGGGATGCTGCGGAGATTTCCCACCCTTGCAAGTATGTGAGCCAGTAAATGTGCTGTTCCACGGCGCGCCTTCTTACATGACAACGGAATTCTTCAAGACAAGGAAGATTTGTGGGCCTGCTTGCCCTGTTGGTGCGGCGTGCGTAGAGGAGATACAGGGCGGACAAACAGTTCAGTGCTACGAGCAGCTCCATGAGTCATTATTTAACGGCGGAATAGACAGACTAACAGAAAATGGCGCAGAAGAAACAGTCAGCGAGGAGGTCCTTGACCTTTTCAGTGTCTACGACAAGTGCGGACACATAGTGAAGGACTATAACGGAACGATAGACGTGGAAGTGAGAGGAGAGGACACAGCAAGCATCTACCAGGTTGACCATCCATTGACACTCGAAGACAAAGGATTGTGCGAAGGAAAAGTGCAGTGCAGGGCTCTGACACAATTCGGAGAAGACAAATGCGAGGAAACGGAAAAGTGTTCATGGAACCAAGACGGACACTGCTCTGGAACGCCTGTCTGCACAGTTATAAACCATAAGAACCTATGCGGACAAGCTGGATGCACATGGATAGGTGGTTCAGCAACTGAGGGATACTATTGCGCAGGAACATCTACCAGAAACTGTAATGTCATCGCAAACCAGGGAATCTGCCAAAATGTTGGATGCGCATGGACTGACACAAGCACGTGCCAAGGAGATGCAGTGAATAACAACTGCGCACCATACACAAAGGAGCAGTGCCAGATGGTGGGTGGCGCAGTCGCAGAAAGCTGCGAATGGATAGCTGACTGCACAACAGAATTTGAGAATTCAATACTTAAGAAACTGGTGATACACAACAGCAAGCCGGAGACACAGAAGCAGTGGATACCGCTTGAAAACGACGACATAATCGTGGACAAGCTGGCATTCCAGCTGACCTACGAGGAAGACCCGGCACTGTGGTTATATGTGTATCTTGAGAATGAGCAGACACCGGGATTCCAGAACGGTCAAGACAGGCTGATAGGAGAGGCACCTGCGTTGTTCGGTGAACCAACAATAATAGAGCTTGAGGATTCGCCGACACCATACTCGGATGACCAGAGGCAGGGAGGAGTCCTGATAAGGGCAGGAGACTCAAGGGACTTCTACGTGATGCTGGTCAATGAGAGGGGCCCGATGCCTTACATACCGTGCGGAACATACGGGCTGGAATTCCTGTGGTACCAAGATTACAATTCGCCTGACCTTACAAACTTCGGTTCAGGTTACCCAGACCCGGACTATGACGGAATAATAGAGGTTAACCAGCTGGGCGGAGTTGTGGAGGACACATGCATAGATTCAGACAACTTCAACTGGATAGACCTGAATCCAAGGGGACCGGGATCAATCTGTCCGAACAGCGGACCAGGAATGAACCTGAGGAAAGACGCGAGGAACGATGACTACAGGTTCATAACACCCGACTACGGATTCGGGGACAGGTTCCTGTACAACCTGAAGTTTGACAATGGACAGGCATGGATAAAGTTCAGGGATTTGGTTGCTGAGGACGTCAAGGTTTACGTCAGCGATGTATTCGAATCAGGATACACATGCAAGTATGATGTGGAGATTGACGAAGAGGAAGGAGTACAGCCGAACCCTGAGGAAATAACATTCAATGCGCAGCCCGCAACCCAGATAAAGCTGATAAACCATGACGAGGGCTCAAAGACAGCGGTCTGCGAAGACGAGTGGGATCCGAAGGAGAACGCATACCTTTTCAACATCCAGGTGACTGACGGCTTTGACAACCCGGTAGGAAAGCAGCTCGAGATTGAGCTTGAGTACTGCCTCAAGATGCCGTTCGGCGACTGGATGATTGAGAATGTGCTGTGGAAATACTGCATATCCCACGGAGACGAGGACGTGTGCGACGAGCTCTGGATGGACAAAGAGAGATGCTTCACGAGGGAAGACCTCAGGAAGCTGATACAGGCATCCGAGTACGCGCACGGATTCGAGAACCTCCTGTTCGGTGACTTCTTCGGAGAGGAGTTCGCCGACTGGATGGAGACATACTTTGAGGAAGCGAAAGTGGAGTTCTGGGACACAGGCGGACACGCGCTTAACTTCGATTCGCACGGCCACCAGGTGGTCATGACAGATTCGAACGGACAGGCGCAGGTGTACGTGACTGCCCAGAAGACAGGAGTGTACAAGATTATAGCACGGCCGCTGGCGCTTGACGGAGACTGGGCAATGGTCAGCTTCAATGCAGGAATTCCTGCAAAGCTTGACCTGATGGCGGTCCCGGCCTTCGGCATTCCTGCCGACGGCGAGGAGGAGGCAATGCTCTTCCTGAGGGCGCTTGATGAATGCGGCAACCTTGTGCACGAGCCTATCTACGGAGTCACAGTAGCAGTTACACAAGGAACGCAGGTCTACATATCCCAGGACTTCGAGTGCAAGAACAACTATGACAGCGATGTGACAGGCACCCTGTACCCCAAGGGATTCCTTGGAGAGTCATGCCTTGCGGTCTTGTCAGACCTTCCGCAGACAGCAACAATAACAGCATCCCAATACAGCATGGAATCAGACACAACACAGATAGCATTCCAGGGCGCACCGGTCAAGCTTGCAATAGCCAAGATAGAGCCTTCAGACAGGCTGCCGGCGGACGGGCAGACAGGCGCATGGGTGACCATACAGGTCCAGGACAAGAACAGCAACAGAGTAACAGGGTACCTTGGCAATGGATTCAGCAGCGACCCAGGTGACCCGTGGGGATTCACTGACTACAAGTTCGAGACAATCTGCATAGACCTGGACGACCTTGAGGCAAAGATTCCGGGATGGTTCATGACCCTTTTCGGAAACGCGGACATAGAGGGAACCACATACGGCTGGATAAACTTCCACCAGACAGGCCCAAGCACATACTGCGGTGACCTGATGTTCGGTGAAGGGAAGGTGTACGTGACCTACGGCAACCCTAACTGTAACCACGGAGGAACTGTGAACGTGAAGGTATGGGATGCCGAGCCTTGGCAGGGACAGGAGTTCGACAAGAACGGGATACCTGTCAGCGTGGAAGCAACGCAGCTCAGGGCGGCTTTCGGACATGTAGACTTTGTCGACCCGGCATCGCAGTGGAACCTGATGGCAGACAAGCTGATAGCGCTTGCAGACGGCAAGAGCACAGTGAGGATAGAGGTGCAGATCGAGAATGAATACATGGACGTGAGGCAGCCGGTTGAGGGCGTGCTGTACATAGGCGGAACAGCCCAGAATGGAGCCGCGCTTTCATGGAACGGCGCTGTAGATGCGCTCAACCCGACAAGCGCAAGGTTCATAACAGACCCGCTTACAGGGAATACGTACCTTGAGCTTACATCCACCAAGCCAGGTGTCGCGGAAATAACAGTTACAGGCGGAGATGCGTACATCTGCCAAGGACTTGAAAGCTGGTCAGACAGCATCTGCATAGCACAGGAAATGAGCGAATGCACATTCGCAGAGATGGGAATGGCATTCTGGGAAGAGAGCGGTCTGTCAGCTTGCGTGAAACTCGGACCAGCAGAAGTTTGCACATACGGAGAGCACGGAGAAGCGATGTGGATGCAGTTCGGCAAGGAGTGGTGCCGCAGCAGGGCATTCGAATACTGCGAGTCAGCTAACTTCGCGCTTTACACATGCCCTGGATGCGAGCAGTTCATACAGAAGTGGGATTGCCACTACAGCCCGCTGGAAGACATCACACCCAAGACCATAGAGGTCGAGTTCCTTGAGGTAGCAAGCAAGCAGATATTCCTTGACAAGGGATGGAACTTCATCTCAGTGCCGTACGCGCTCAACACAAGCGCCGACCAGCTTAGCGAGCTGTTCAACATGAGCAATGTTGTGCAGGCTTGGAGATACAACGGAGGCTGGGTGGCCTTGTCAGGAAGCGATACGCTTGCGCCGTTGAACGGATACTGGATAAAGCTGTTGCAGCCGGAAGTGATAACACTGAAGTACGCAACACCGACAATGCCGAGCATACCGACTAGGTCAATAGCTCCTGGATGGAACGCTGTGGGATTGGCATGGGATTCACCGATAACAATGAGGAACGGGCTCATGTCAATAGACAAGATATACAGCAATGTGATTGGCTGGATTGCAGGACTGCAGAAGTATGCAATACCTGTAGCCAACACTGGCGGCAGCGGACCATTCGAGACAGGCGGCGTCAACATAGAGCCCAAGCAGGGTTACTGGGTCTGGGCAACAGGCTCGGGAACGCTGGCAGGGCTTGCTGCATAAGCAGCGCAGTAAATGCGAATAATGGGGAGGTTTTTCCTCCCCTTCTTTTCCATTTTATATTTTTGGATTTCATGGGGTTTTACGTAATTGGTAGGAGAAAATGAATCGGGTGGTAATGTGCCAACAGGAAAAATTTTCAGCAGGGGAAAATTCGCTTTATCAGCCCTGCTTGTCTTCATAATTCTCTCAGGAGCTGCCTCAGCGCAGCCCGCACTCCCATGCTCATTTTACGGGTCTGCCACCATAAACGGCAGGTCTGTGCCTTCCGGCTCCGTGATAACGACACAGATTGACGGGATAAGCAGGGGAAGCATTGTTATTGCGAATGACGGGAAATATGGAGGACCTCTTCTTGATGACGGGAAGCTCAATGTTTACGAAGGGAACAATGGAGATGAGGTAATTTTCTATATCCAGACCCCGTCCATGGGGAACAGGCTTGAGGCCGGACAAAAAGGTACATGGCAGTCCGGGGAAATAATCCAGCTTGACCTCATATTTTCAGGAGAGGAAATACCCAGGACTGAATCTCCGGTCACGGGTGGCGGAACTGGAGGAGGTGGAGGAGGCTCACAGGAACAAACAGTGACACCAGTCCAGCCCTCTGAGGAGAGCTTCCAGAACGCTGGACATGTTTATGATATAACTGCAAACATAACATCCGGGAACGTGAGCCTGAGCCTTGCGAAAGGGGATGAGGCGAAGTTCACGTACAACGGCAAGGATGTTTCTGTCAAGGTTAAATCGCTTAGCGAGTTCGCTGTTCTATTCACAGTCTCCGGAAATGATATTGTTATCGCAGAAAAAAGTTCAGCAATCGCTGACATCAACGGGGACGGCTTTGCAGAGCTCCAGATAAATGTGAGCAAGGTGAAGGACAACAAGGCGGAAGTGAGCTTCTCGCTTCTTGCGAAGCCTGTGGCCACATCAGGGCCGGGAGCAACAGGAATGATTTTCACTGACGGGAGCGGGCTGTGGATATCCGTGTCAGCAATAATAATAATCGCTTTGGTGGGAGGCGGCATATATCTTTTCAGGAAAAGGGGAGGGGTTAAGAATGAAAGCTTCAAGTACAGGTACGAGTAGGATATTCATATTCAGTGTTGCTGCAGTGTTTTTGGTCGCGAGCAGCATTTTCTATTCTTTGGCACTTGCAAACGGAGGGACACCTGTAGTGCCCCATAACTTTTACGGAACCCTCACCATAAACGGGAATCCAGCTGGCACGGGAACCCGCATCAAAGGAATGGTTGGCGGGATTGACCACACCGGAAACAAGACAAACCCTCAGACTTACCTGACATCAACCGAGGGTCAGTACGGGTGCCTGGTTGGGCTTGACTGCAAATTCGGGGTGGACTGCACTCAGGGGGAGCCTATATATTTCGAGATTGAAAAGTCACCGGGCTCTGGAAATTTCTTTGTTACAACACAGATGGCATCATGCGATCCCGGAGCTGATACAAACCTGAACATTGTCATCTCTTTTAGCGAGACCTGCACGAACGGACAGACAAGGGATTGCCCGCTTCAGCAGGGAGTGTGCACAGGCAGCCAGGAAACATGCACGGGAAACCAGTGGCCAGGCTGCTCTGCAGCAAATTACGGTCAGAATTACCAGGCGACTGAAACAAACTGTGATGGTCTTGACAATGATTGCGACGGAAGCACAGATGAGGGACTCAAGACAACCTACTACCAGGACAATGACGATGATTTGTACGGAAACCCGTCTGTTTCAACACAGGCTTGTTCAAAGCCAAATGGTTACGTTTTGGATAACACAGACTGCAATGACGCCAATTCAGGGATTCACCCTCAAGCAGCAGAAATCAAATGTGACGGGATTGACCAGGACTGCTCAGGGGCTGATAACACAGGAACTGACAACGACCAGGATACTTACAAGATTGATGGAGGGCTTTGCGGATCCATTGACTGCAATGACGCGAATGCGGGAGTGAATCCAGGAGCCACAGAAATATGCAACGGGATAGATGATGATTGTGATGGACAGGTGGACGAGGGATGCCAGCAGCAGGAATACTGCATGCACATAACAGGCATGAGAGTCCTCAATTCCACACAGCAGGAAGACTACACGATTCCTGCGGGCACAATGTATTACATAGAAATGAGCACGTACAACAACTGCGACAAGGATGTGGAAACAATGCAGATAATCCAGGTCTTGAAGGGCCTGATGCCAGTGAACCTGGGAAGCCTTACATCAACCATACACGCGGCAGAGACTTCCAAGATAACAGTCGGCTTCATAATGCCTAACGGAACATCTCCGGGAACAGCGTTCACGGCAAAGGGATTCAACTGGAACCACTGGATAGACCAGAACCCCGGGACATTCGAGATACTTTCGGATACCAGCCAGGTTGCATTCCAGTCTGAATGATCAGGACACAACGGCACGATTAGAATAAAGGTGCCAAGAAACACCTTCCAACGAATAAAGGGCAGTTGAGGCTGCCCTTTGAAAAATCTAAAGGGGTATATGTCATGAAAGGATATTCTTCAGCGGCCATAAAAAAATGTCAGTCCAACATGAGTTTCTTTTTTATTTTGACAGTTGTTTTTGTTGCTTTCTTTTTTATGATTTCTATCTACGGAACTACTGCACAGCCGGTGGTGTGCGGCGACGGAATTGTAGCGGGTCCCGGCGAGCAGTGCGATGACGGGAATACAGTTCCAGGAGACGGGTGCAATGCCACTTGCAAGATGGAAACAGGATGGAACTGCACGGGGCAGCCAAGCATTTGCAATACCATAAATCCCACCCTTTCTGGCTCTTGCGGAATAGACATGATGCTTATAATAGACAGCTCCGGGAGCATTGACAACACTGAATTGGGCCAGATGAAAACAGCCTTCAATCAGTTCGTGGACGCGTTCCTTCCGGACACGCCCACGGAGATAGCGGTCGTGGAGTTCGATACGCTGGCCAAGCTGAACCATGGCTACACGAGCAACATCACCGCGATAAAGAGCGCCATAAATTCCGCCGTGAGCGGAGGCTTCACGAACTGGCAGGACGCGCTCAACCTGTCCTTCAAGCAGTTCGACAACCGGGTTGACAAGCCTGACCTTTTTGTTTTCGCCTCAGACGGGAACCCGAACAGGTACGGGAACCCGGCCATTGATCCGCCTCTTGACAGCACAGCAGTTGCGGAGGCGGTGAAGGTCGCCGACCAGATAAAGCTCTCTGGGATAAGGATAATCACGCTGGGCATAGGCAATGACCTGGAAGCGAACAACCTGAAGGCCATATCCAGCGATGATGCATATTATCAGTCTAATTTCAATACGCTCGCGCAGACGCTTGCACAGCTTGCGGAGGACCTGTGCGGAGGGACAATCACGGTGAAGAAATACGTTGACGGCGTCCCGCAGGGCGGATGGAACTTTTCCGCGAACGTCACAGGGGGGTCATCAACACCGCCTTACGGCGTGACTGATATAGGCGGATTCATAGTTTTTGACATAAACGTGACAGGGAACACGTCCATCGTTGCCATCACTGAAACCCTGAAACTCTTGCATCAGCTTGTGGATGCTAAATGCTATGACGAGAACCAGAGCGTGATCGGGACGCTTGTAGGACTGACCGTGAAGAATCTGACAGTCAAGCCGAATAAGGCGATTTACTGCGAGTTCAACAACACTGCCCACGAGTGCGACACGAATGAGGGCTGCAATAATCTTGATGATGAGTGCGCTGACGGGGTGTGCAACGCGAGCTACCAGTGCGTGCAGGCATTCAAGCCGGACACGGAATTGTGCAGGGCCGCTTTGGGGGTTTGTGACGTGGCCGAGTACTGCACGGGCTCCAATGCAAAATGCCCTGCTGATGTTTTCGCTCCTTTGAGCACGCCATGCGAGGCTGACCAGCTGTTCTGCACTGTGGACCACTGCAATGGAGCTGGGAACTGCGTTTACTGGAAGGATTATGACTGCTCCGCGAACAATATTCCTGAAGTATCCACATGCTATTATACTCCTGATAATAATCCGAAAACATTTGACTGGAGGAGCCCGTTCGTAAGCGTATGTGACGAGCAGAATAACAATTGCACGGCAGGCTGTGATGACGTAAGCCATGCCTGCGCTGATCAGGACGCGGGTGACGGGGTTTTCAATTATAACGGGATAAAGACGTGCGAGGCTGAATGCGATGGCGCCGGGATTGAGTGCCAGTCAGGATGCATAGGAAATATCTATTATACCAATGGAACCTGCGGCGCTGGCTGCACCTGTAATTTTGCGCAGTCCGAGAACTGCGATGCCAAGGACGGCTGGTACGACAATAACTGCAGCACCTGCTGGAAGTATTTTGACTGCAAACGCTGCAAGGAAAAGGAGTTCAGGGATTACTTCTGCTCAGCTACAGGATGCAACTACACGGTCACGAACACGAGCCTGGTATGCGAGAACTTGAACGAGGGCCAGGTATGCAAGACAGATCCGTTCTCATGCAAAGACTTCTGCACAAAGGCCCAGCTGCAGCATATATGCCAGTCAGGGCAGTGCGTTCCTGACGGATGGATAAGCCAGAATTCATGCAACCCGTACTCATGCTCAGGAGGAGTCTGTGACGGCTGCTCCCAGACATGCGGGGCCCAGTGCGATGAGAACTCGGACTGTTCATCCAGCACATGCTCCCAGACTTACAATGATTTATGTTCAGGGAAAAAGCTAACAGAATATGATAGCGACAAGATAAAGGATTCCACTCTTGTCACCAATTCCACGGTCAACACGTGCACAGGATCCTGCGCATGCACAAATAATGCTGTCACATGCCCTGCGCCGCCCACGAACACATACTGCGTGAAGGACGTGTGCGGTGCTGTGTGCGATTCCAATGATGACTGCAATGACGGAGACCCGTCAACTACTGACACCTGCCTTGGCGACTGCACATGCTACCATGAATACACACCATTCTGCGGGAACAGCCAGATAGACCCGCCGATTGAGATTTGCGAGCTCCCGAACACCAACAACAATATTTACTGCCCGCAGAGCAATTCTGAATGCTCAGGCAAGAAGTACGGGGTGAGGGACTATTACGGGAACTGCATAGGCAACTGCACATGCAACAGTGACAATTTTGTCTATTCCTGCACAAAGGGGCAGTGCGGGGCAGAGTGCAGCTCGAATTCGGACTGTGACGACCAGAACCCGAGCACAATAGACACATGCCTTGGAGACTGCACATGCTCACATCAGTGCCAGCCCGTTTGCCAGAGGGACGGCCTATATGGCCAGGGTCACGAATTCATCTGCAAGGACGACGGGACTTATGACAGGTGCAGCCAGGACGGCTGCGGATACGAACATTCTAACATATGCAAGGAGGAATGCACCGCCTCTGTTGAGTGCGACGGCTATGCTCCAAGCGCAAGCCTTGCAACATGCACTGTTTACGGCCAGGCATACCTCCAGGATTACTGCGATTCCCAGTGCCACATAAGGGATGACAACTGCGAGGATGATTATGCGGGATGTACATCAGACATTCAGTGTGACGAGCTGGTTCCAGATTCGGAATTCTGCACATACCAGTGCGATTACAAGCCGCTGCTGTGCTACAGGGATGGGCAGTGGGGCGAGGGTCATGAGTTCAAGTGCAGGCCTGATAACACTTATGAGAGGTGCAACGAGCAGGGGACAGGATACATCCACATAAATGTCTGCAAATATTACTGCAGCGCTTCTGTCGAGTGCGACGGTTACGCGCCGAACGACTTCCTGACCTCATGCACGCTTTACGGCCAGGATTACCTGCAGGATTACTGCGACTCCAGCTGCATGATACAGGACGACAACTGCGAATCAAATTACGAGGGCTGCACCTCTGACACGGAGTGCGATGAGGCGGTCCCCGGAGCGAGCCAGGAGTGCGACACGCAGTGCGTTTACCATTTTTGCGGTGACAATCATGTAGACCCCTGGGAGCAGTGCGAGCTGCCGTTCACAAACAACAACCAATACTGCCCGCAGTCCCTTACGGACTGCTCGGGACACAAGCTCGGGACCAGGGATGCTTTTGGCAACTGTAATGACGTTTGCGGATGCGTGGACGACCAGTTCATATACACGTGCACGAAAGGGGAGTGCGGGGCTGAATGCTCAACCAGTCAGGACTGCCCAAGCAAATGCATAGGAAATGTAAGATATCATTCAGGCGCATGTGATACTCAAGAAACGTGTGCATGCTCCTACCAGACAGAGAACTGCGACTCCCTTGACGGTTACTACAACACCACAGAATACCAGTGGGTCTCCACAGGCGAGTGCACAGAGAAGCAGCAGATAAAGCAAGAGTACAGGGACTATTCCTGCACTCCCGGAGGCTGCACATTCATAATAACAAGCAACCGCTGGGTTGACACAGGCCAGACCAGGAACAAGCCCAACGGGACAGCATGCAATGACGGCCTTTACTGCACAACCCCTGACACATGCACTAACGGCGTCTGTTCAGGGCTTGCAAGGGACTGCTCAGGAAACAACCTTCCCACAATAGCCACATGCTTCCATATTCCTGATTCCAAGCCGCTCACATGGGATTATGCACTCGGTTTCACGAGCATCTGTGATGAGGGGAATGACAGGTGCACCGCAGGAAGCTACAACCTTACTCATGTATGCTCAATCCAGAACTGCTCAGCAGAATGCGAAAAGACTTTGGACTGCGCAAACAAGTGCGTAGGAAATGTCCGCTACTTCAGCGGAGTTTGCAATTCATGCCTTTGCTCCTACCAGACAGAGAACTGCGACTCCCTTGACGGTTACTACAACACCACAGAATACCAGTGGGTCTCCACAGGCGAGTGCACAGAGAAGCAGCAGATAAAGCAGGAGTACAGGGACTATTCCTGCACTCTCGGAGGCTGCACATTCATAATAACAAGCAACCGCTGGGTTGACACAGGCCAGACCAGGAACAAGCCCAACGGAACGGCATGCAATGACGGCCTTTACTGCACAACCCCTGACACATGCACCAACGGGATATGCGGAGGCCCCTCAAGGGACTGCTCAGGAAACAACCTTCCCACAATAGCCACATGCTTCCATATTCCTGATTCCAAGCCGCTCACATGGGATTACGCCGCAGGCTTCACGAGCGTGTGCAATGAGGCCGCAGACCAGTGCACCACAGGAAGCTACAACCTTACTCATGCATGCTCAATCCAGAACTGCTCAGCAGAATGCGAAAAGACTTCGGACTGCGCAAACAAGTGCGTAGGAAATGTCCGCTACTTCAGCGGAGTTTGCAATTCATGCCTTTGCTCCTACCAGACAGAGAACTGCGACTCCCTTGACGGTTACTACAACACCACAGAATACCAG
>Ga0315294_10005298_pt1 | contig 14137 bp, 14 predicted proteins | sample YL17G13_40_MG_FD_203626 | JGI IMG/M metagenome (GOLD analysis project Ga0315294, IMG submission 203626) | Sediment microbial communities from Yellowstone Lake, YNP, Wyoming, USA - YL17G13_40 | ecosystem: Environmental > Aquatic > Freshwater > Lake > Sediment | place: USA: Wyoming | collected... | reverse complement strand
CACGTTTCAGCACGAAATCAAAGACAACGTTTTGCTCGCCGTCCGCCAAGCTCTTTCGGGCCGCAACCCCTTGATCGGTCAAACGCCACTCGGAAGGCTCCAGGCGCTCGAAATGGAAGGGGGCAACGTCGCGCGTGTCGCCTTGCTTCCACTGGCCGTAGGCGTCCCGCCAGTTTGCCCACAGGCCGGCGGCAAGGGCTTCCATCGCTTGGACGACGCCGTACTCGCCGGTGGCCGTGACCGTCGCTTTTACAACAAGCGGATGGTCAATCATCCGTAAGCGCAACCGCTCGCACCGCTCCACCATGCCGGCCGCCGTCAGCAGGAAGAGTGCCTGGGATTGCGTTTCCGATAGATCGTCGGGCCGGTAGGTCTGCCACGTGTCGGGGATCCGGCGCAATAGTCCCACGATGGCTGGGGCCAGCATTTCGGCCGGCGCGGTGATCCACTCTGGGATGTTGGATACGTTCTTTGCGCTCACGCGCTTGCCCTCACTCGCTGCCCTCGTCCGATCGGTCGAACAGGCCCGTGTCGGGCGGGCGAGAGGGCGGCTTGCGTGCCGCGGCGGGCACGGCCGGCCATTCATCGCCCTTGAAGCATGGCCCCTTGACCACGACCGACAAGGGATTGGCCTGAGCGGGGTGACAGGGTCAAGGACCACCACCGCCCAGATCGCCTGCCCGCCCCTCGGCGGGTATCCCGGCGTCTTCTGCCCACAACTTACCATGTCCGCCTTGGGGTGTCGACTGCCATTTGCGGAGTGTGGGCAGCGGGATCGAGGAACCATGCCGATGTCGTTCTCGGATCCCGGAGTACCCGCTTCAGCAGCAGCGGCGCCCGGCCCGCGAGCGGCAGCCGCAAGGCATCAGGCGCCAGACGTGGCCGGGATGGTACTTCACGTGGAATTGGGGCGGGAGGCGAAGCGCGAGGCCGAAGAGACGCCCGAGCGCATCACGCCCGGGCACATCTTGGAGGTGCGCTGATGCTACTGGCGGCCTGCGGCCGAGAGCTCGAACCGGCCCCGCTCGGCCTTACAGAACCGGGCGTTGTCGCCCTTCGCGGCTATCTCTCGGATGATGGGGGCGCACAGCCGCCGCGTCGTCGCCCGGCCGGGTTGTCAATCACATCTTCGCCACCACCATCTCACCATACCCGTGCGCGCCGTGCAAAGGCTTTCCGCCCGCCGGAGGAAAATCGTTACAGATGTGTAACGAAGCCCCACCGGGCACCTGGCTCGGTTCGCCCAGAAGACGTTCCGGTTCACAGACCGGCGATAGCGCACATGTCATCTATCCTGTACGGACGCTCTAAGACCCGTTTCTGCCGGGCGGAAAGGACGGGTTGCGGGATTGTTACCGCGGCAGACGTGGGCACCAAACAGTGGAGGCGGAACCAATGGGCAGGTCACGCTCTGGTCTGGCGCGAGCAGCGGAAAGGGCTGTCATCCGCAGGGGCGCTCCAGGCGGCCAGCCCGGAGCACCCCTGGCAGACTTGCCGCACTTCGGCAGGCAGTGAGATTGCTTTGCCGGTCAGAACTTCCACACGAGGTCGGCCTGCACGGTGAACCGGTCTTCCTTGATGTTGGCTCCGGCTGCCTTGATCGGCTCCGTCAGGAAGAGCGAGACGCCTGCGGTCATGTTGTCGGTGATGTTGTAGTCGACGCCCAACTGATGGCCCTTGCGGTTCGTGAACGTGTTCCAGCCGAAATCGCTCTCGGCGAAGTAATCCGGGACCGCGTCGGCCTCAAGCCGCTTCCACGCATACCGCCCGGACCAGTCGCCCTTCTTCTTGTTCTGCCCCACCTTCGCGCCCACAGCGAACCCGGTGTTGCGGTGCGTCGCGAGGTTGTTGTCGTTGTTCTGGACCCAATCGGCATAAGCAGTCCAGGGTAGGTTGAAGGCCTTGAATTCGACCTTGTTCGACAAGTCGAACATGTGGAACCTGGAATCGCGGATGTTGGTGTTGCCGCCGCGCCCCGCGAAGGCCCCGCCCGCCAATGCGTCATCCAAATTCGAGTACTCGAAGAAGTTGGCGGCCGCGGTCCACCGGACGTCTTTAGTGATCTGGAACCGCAAGCCGGTCGAATAAGACATGAGATCGGAATTCGACCTCGCGCTATTTTCGGGGGCGTACAACTGGAACACGCCCGCGCCGACAAACGGCGTGATCGGACCGAGGCCAGGAACGTCGTACTGGACCCAAATGCCGTCGGGGTTCACGTCGCCGTCCCAGATCATGTCGGACGTTTCCCACGGGTTGGCCATCTTGCCGGCCGTGACCGACAGCCCCTTGACGGCCTTCGGCGTCCATCTGGCGTAAGCCCGGTCGATCCAGACTGGGGTTTTCTGGAACATCTGGAAGGTCTGGTTCGTGGACGTCGGATCGTTACCCGATCCTGAAGCCAGCCGGAAGCCGACGGTCAGGTCCTCGGCCGGCCATGCCTTCTCAAACCCGAAGCGGAGGCGGAACCGGGCGCGGCTCTCGTCGTTCAGGGGGCTGGTTTCGCGCCGGCGGAACTCGTATCGCAGGCGCAGGTCACCGGAGAACTTTAGGTTCTCCATCCAGTCTGGGGAGAACATCTTCTTATTCTCGGCCAGTGTCTGGTCGATCAGCATCTTGACTTCCTCGCGCCGCATCTGCTGCTGCTCGGCGCTGGCGCCGATCTTCGACTCCAGTTCCGTCAACCGCCGTTCAAGGTCGCGGTTGCGCTGTTTGAGCGCCTCGACGGTCATCCTGACGTCCTCCGGCTCTGTCGGGGGCGCCTGGGCCATCGCCGCCGTTGCGGCGGCCAGCAGCACAACACCTGCGGTGAGAATCGAGCTTCGTAACATGGTGCCTCCTTTCAACGTGTGCTTGATGCGTGAGCCGCCACAACCGGCCGCGCGGCCGACCTGGCTGCCTTTCCGAGAGGGAGTATTGCCGAACCTGGTTAAGCGAATAGGAAGGAGAAGTGATGATTGCGTTAATCTTCCTACACACTTCGCACCGCGGAAAGAGATGAGTTACGTCGTCATCTACGCCTCGGGCGAAGGCGGCCGCACCCACGAGTTCGAGGTTCGCAGCGGCAGTCTCCGCGACCTGGCCGGTGCTCCGGCGCCAGCGTCAGAGGACGTAGGAAGACAAAGGGGGAACCCGGTCAAGACCGCGTGCCGCGTTCGAGCCAGTCCCTGATTCTGGCGGCGATCTGGTCGCGGGCCTCGCGGAACTTGCGCAGCCGGTCTTCCTCGGTGCCTTCGGCCTCGGCCGGATCATCAATCGGCCATGCGATCATCGTGGCGCCGGTGGCGGGGAACGCCGTCGGGCACCTCTGGCGGGCCTTTTCGCACACGATGATGACATAGGCCGGGTTCATCTTGCCGAGGAACTCGCCCACCCCCTTGGCTCGCTGGCTGGCCATGTCGATGCCAATCTCCGCCATGACCTTCATGGCGTAAGGGTGTACCTGCGTGGGCTGCAGGCCGGCGCTATACACGTCGAAACGGTCGCCGGCATGTTTCCTCAGAAGCGCTTCCGCCATTTGGCTTCGGGCCGAGTTGGCGGTGCAAAGGAAAAGCACTTTGGGTTTCGTCACGACAAGTCTCCTCTTCTCTGCTCGTGCAAGCGAAGCCGCCCTTACTCCTTCGGCTCTTCGCGGGCCTTGGCGTGGCGGACGATGTCGCCGGTGCAAAGGAACACCACATCTTCAGCAATGTTGGTGCAGAGGTCGCCGATGCGCTCCAGAGCGCGGGCCAGAAGCGTCAGCGTCAAGACGACGTCCACACCCGCCGGGTCGGACCGCTCCTTTGTGAGAGCGGTGCGGACGAACCGGCCGTAGGCGGCATCGACGTTGGGGTCCGACGCGATGACGGCGCGGGCGGCATCGAGATTCCGAGTGGCGATGGCGCGCAGCGTCTTGTCGAGCCTGTCCGTAACCTCCCGCACGAGGTCGGTCCATCCGGGATACTGAGCCAGGTCGATCCGCTCCGCGGCGACGTGTTTGACGCGCCGGCCGATGCTGGCCGCCTTGTCGGCGATGCGCTCCAGGTCGTTGTTGACCTTTATGGCGAAGCATATCGTTCTGAGGTCAACGGCAGCAGGCTGGTAGAGGGCCAGCAGGCGGATGCACTCCTGTTCGATGTCCACTTCCTCGCGGTCGATCTCGGCGTCCTGTTCGTCCACGAGGCTGCCGGCGTCGGCGTCGCGCTCCTCGGCGGCCGCGATGGCGTCCAGGACCGCCTGCTGGCAGCGCATGCCCATGCGGTCCAGTCGAAGCATCAAGCGGTCAAGGCGATTCTGAAGTTGGGGCATGGCCTGAACTCCTGTCTGTCATCCGAAACGTCCGGTCACGTAATCCTCCGTCTGCTTCTTCGACGGCTTGGTGAAAATGACGCTCGTCCAATCGTACTCGATGAGTTCGCCCAGGCAGAAGAAGGCCGTCCGGTCGCTGACGCGGGCGGCCTGCTGCATGTTGTGCGTGACGATGACGATGGTGTAGGCGCTCTTCAGGTCAGCGATGAGTTCCTCGATCCGCCCGGTGGCGATGGGGTCCAGGGCCGAGCACGGCTCGTCCATCAGCAGCACCTTGGGTTGCGTGGCCAGCGCCCGCGCGATGCACAGGCGCTGCTGCTGGCCGCCGGAGAGGGCCAGGGCCGACTTGCGCAGGTTGTCCTTGACTTCATCCCACAGGGCTGCCGCGCGCAGGCACCGCTCAACGGCTTCATCCAGTTCCCCCCGGTGGCGGAACCCCTGGAATCGCCGCCCGTAGGCGACGTTGTCGTAGATGCTCTTGGGGAACGGGTTGGGCTTCTGGAACACCATGCCCACCTGCTGGCGCAGGTTAGGGAGGTTCACGCGCCGGTCGTTCACGTCAATTCCGGCGACTTCCAGGCGGCCCTCGACACGCACGTTCGGAATGAGGTCGTTCATGCGGTTGATGCTGCGAAGGAACGTGCTCTTGCCGCAGCCGCTCGGGCCGATGATCGCCGTAACGGACTGGGGGTGGATGTCCATCGTGATCTGCTTGACGCCGACCTTCTGACCATAGAAGAGGGAGAAATCGCGCGAGCGGATGAGGGGTTCGCCATTGAGAGGTCGCGGACCCGCCGCGGCAAAGAGCGTGGGCACCCGCGCCCGCACCGTCTTGTCCGGCGCCTCGGCAGTCTGAGGCATCTGAGCCGGTGAATCACCGGGTTCCACCATTTCCGCCTCCTTGAGTCTCGACGCATCACTCACGGTGCACCTGCCTTCCTACTGTCCGCGCAGCCGCTTGGCCACGCGAGACCTTACGAGGATTGCCGCAATGTTCAGAATGAGAACCAGCAAGATCAGCGTCATCACCATACCATATTGGTTATGGGGAACCAGCGCGGCCAGCCGGTCGCCGACGGCAATGTGGTAACTGGAGTAGGCCAGCGTGCAGGTCGGCTTGGTCACGGCCGACCACGGCGGCCACGCCGTGGACCCGATCGCTACCGCTGCCGTGAAGAGGATGGGCGCCGTCTCTCCCGCCGCGCGGCTGACGCTCAGGATGACCCCCGTCAGGATGCCCGGCAGCGCCGCCGGAAGCGTCACCGTCACAAAGCACCGCAGGCGGCTCGCCCCGAGGGCCAGAGCGGCCTCCTTGTACGTCGGCGGCACCGAGCGGATGGCCTCCTCGCTTGCGCGAATGATGATCGGCAGCACCAGCAGCCCCAATGTCAGAGCACCCGCCAGGATGCTCGCGCCCTGCGGAAACCCGAACTTCGGCAACAGGAAGATGACAAAGAACGCCAGCCCGAACAGCCCGAATACGATGCTCGGCACGCCGGCCAGCGTGTTGATGCACGTGCGGATGAGGCGAACGACGCGGCCGTCGCCGGCACACTCCACAAGGTATGCCGCCGAGACTACGCCCAGCGGCAGGGCAAACAGGATCGCCAGGACCGTGATCAGCAACGTTCCGAGAATCTCGGGTCCCACGCCGCCGAAGTAGTGGCCCGAAAGGCTGTCGTCGATGAAATACTGCCAGTAAAACGTCAGGCGCGGGTCCAGCATTTCGACGGCACGCTCGCGCACAAACGGGAAGAGCGGCACCAGGTCGGTCCCGGCAAACTGCTGCTCGCGCGGCACCTCAATCCGCTGGAGCGGCTGGCCCGGCTGTACCTCAACCCACTTCTCCGCCGTGAGCAGCCGCGCCAGTTGCCTCTCGGCCATGTCCCAGCGCGTTGCCCCATACTGGTCCATGACGAGGGGCGGTCGGGGTTCGCCCGGCCTTGGACCGAAGAGGGCACGGATCGCATCCCGGACCTCGCCGAGCGCCTTCGCGTACTCCGCGCGGCGCGACAGGTCCACCGTATCGACGATATGCCCGTAGTCTTGGGCCGTCCTGAAGAAGCCCTCTGCGACCGTGCCCTTCAGCCGCGGATCATCGGCGTGCCTCAGCACCCGGCCCAACGCCTCCCGGGCTGCGGCCTTGTCGGTTGATTCGACGGCCTCGGTGAAATCGTCTCGCAGATGCTTCGCCAAAGACCGCAGTTCGGTGCGCTCCTGGGCGGGTGTGTCGCGCCGGTCCAACTGTTTTCCGAACTCTCGGTAAAGCCGACGGGCCTCCTCCTCCAGGTCATCCGTAGCGATGCCGCGGCTAAACCGGTCCAGCATGCCGTAGACCGGCTGCCGGACCTCGGCCACCTGGACCAGTTCCACCGCAAGGTCCGCCCGGTTGCCTCGCCCGAACTTTTGCATCTGCATCAGCCGAAACTCAACCGTGCCCCTGAAAAGGACCGCCGTTGCCCCGCGCCAGAGCATCGGCGCCAGGACCACCACGAGTGCCAGGGCAATCAGAAGGATGGAACCCGATGCCAGGCCGGTGAATATCCTGTCCACCGCGCCGCGAAGTCGCAGGAGGCGGCCGGGCCGAAGGGGGTCAGTGCTCGGACGCCGGCGGATCATGGCGATGTCCCCCCGGCGCGCCGGACACGATGAAGGAAGTGCTCCGTGATGAGGTTCAACACAAACGTGAATGCCAGCAGGAGTAGTCCGATGGCGAACAGCGCGCGGTAGTGGTCGGACCCCTGGACCGTCTCTCCCATCTCGCCGGCAATGGTCGCGGTCATCGTACGGACCGACTGCGTCAGGTCCCACCACGGGCTGGGTATCTGGGCAGCGTTGCCCGAGGCCATCCAGACGACCATCGTCTCGCCGATGGCCCGCATCATGCCGAGGATGACCGCCGCGATGATGCCGCTGTGCGCCGCCGGGATGACCACCTGCACCATCGTCTCGGCCCGCGTGGCGCCGCAGGCGTAGGATGCCTCGCGGAGTTCCCTGCCGGCGGCCGTCAGCGAATCCTCCGAAACACTCACAATCGTCGGGATGGCCATGACGGCCAGGATGATGGCCGCGTTCAGCGCGTTCGTTCCGGTCGAGAGGTGCAGATGCTCCTGCATCCAGGGGGCAAGCACAAGCACCGCGAAGAACCCGTAGGCCACCGAGGGGATCGCCGCCAGGATCTCGACCACCGGCTTGACGGCCTGGCGCGCACCGAACGGCAGGATGTCGCTCAGGCACACGGCTCCCAGCAGGCCGACGGGCACCGCAATCAGAAGCGCGCCGCCCGTCACGTACAGGGAACCCACGAGGATAGCGAGGGCGCCGAACTCGGGGCTTGCGGCTTCGGGATACCATTGAGTGCCGGCCAGAAGTTCGGCCAGTCTCGCGACGATGAAACTCAGGGCCGCCCGTGCCCAGGCGAAGGCCGACCCCGTCGAGGTCCAGTCCAGCGGCGGCAGCGCGGCTGGGTTGACGAAGAACGCCACAGCCTCCCGGATGATAAAAACGAAAATCAAGAGGACGGCAACAACGCTGGTGGCGGTCACGAGGAAGAGGGCGGCGCGGCCCAAGTGCGAGCCGAGGTACCCTGCCAGGTTCTCTCTGGGCGTAAGCAACAGCGGCCGATCAAACGCGGCCGCCGCGCCCCTCGGTCTCGCCTCGACTGTGCCTGCCGCCTGCGCCATGGCTTACCTCATACGGGCATCTCTCTAGTAGTTGGTCAGCGGCACGAAACCCTTGGCCTCGATGATCTCCTGCCCCTTCTCGGTCAGGAAGAACGTGCAGAGCGAATGGAGCGTCGAGCCGAGCTCGGGATAGCCGTTTGTGAAGAAGAACAGCGGCCGGCTGATCGGATACACGCCCGTGGCAATGGTCTTGCGGCTCGGCGCCACGCCGTCAACCGTAAGGGCCTTGACGCTCGCATCCAGGAATCCCAGGCCGACGTAGCCGATGGCCCCGGCCGTTGTCTTGATGCGGGCATGGGCCTGCGGGTTGGAGTTCACATACTCCACTTTCTCCGACATCTTGTCCTTGCCCATCACCTTTTCGGCGAAGACCTCGTAGGTGCCGGAGGAGGTGTCGCGGCTGATGACCACGATGGGCATGTCCGGGCCGCCCAGGTCCTTCCAGTTCGTGATCTTACCGGCGTAGATGTCGCGCAGTTGGACCCGCGTGATAGCCTTCAGCGGATTGGAAGGGTGCACAACCGCACACACGCCGTCCATCGCCACGGCGTGCGGGCAGGGCGTCACGTTCTTCTCGACCGCCTTCTGATACTCGGCGGGCTTCATGAATCGGCTCATCGTGGCGATCTGGCAGCGGCCGTCGATGAGTGCCGCAGCGCCGTCGCCGCTGCCGGTCATCTTGACCGTGATCTGAACGTTCGGGTTCGCCTTCATGAATGCCTCGGCGAATGCCTCGGCGATGGGGCCGACCGTGGTCGAACCCTCGATCTGGAGCGTCTGCTTCGAGGCTTCTGATGCAACGGCGAAAGCGGCCCACGCCGCCAACGTCGCACCTGCTACAAGTCCCGCCACTACCGCGATTCTCCGTGCTTCCATCGGTGTCGCTCCTTTTTCCGTGTTCCGTCTGCCTTACCCGGTGCCTCCCGCCGGCTCTCGCATCCTGTCTTTTCCTACATTCATTATCCCAACGGCGTCTTAAGCGCCCGTTGAGGGGGCGTTAAGGTTGCGCTAAATGAGATTCCGGCTGTTGTGGTCTGCCCCCAGCGCGCAGTAGAATCAAGTAACATGTCAAAGAAACGCATCGTGATTGTGGAAGACGAGAAGGACATGGCCGACCTGGTGGCCCGGCGGCTCACGCGCGAGGGCTACGCCGTGGAAACGGCCTCCGACGGCGTGGCCGGCCTCGACAAGATCCGTTCGCGCCTCCCGGACCTTGCCCTCGTGGACATCATGCTGCCCAGGATGTCCGGCCTTGACCTGCTGAGCGAACTCCGCCAGGAACCGCAAACGGCCAACATCCCCGTTATCATCATGACGGCCAAGGGCGAGGAGAGCGATGTTGTTGTGGGCCTGACGCTGGGCGCCGATGACTACGTCGTAAAGCCGTTCAGCCTGTCGGTCCTCGTGGCGCGGATGGCGGCGGTCCTGAGGCGCGCGGCCGCCGGGACGCCCGACAAAGGCGTGCTCAAGATCGGCCCCATCAGCATCGACGCCCAGCGCCACGTCGTCAAGGTGGACGACGAGCCGGTGTCGCTGACGCTGACGGAGTTCCGGCTGCTGGTGGCGCTGGCCTCGGCGCGCGGGAGGGTTCTCACGCGCAATCAACTCATCGACCACGCCATGGGCGTCAATGCCGTCGTTACCGACCGCACCATCGACGTTCACCTCACGTCGCTGAGGAAGAAACTCGGCGAGGCCCGCGATTATCTCCACACCGTGCGAGGCATCGGCTACCGCCTGCTCTCGGAGGAGGAACAGGACCATGAACGGTAACAAACTATTCTTCAAACTGTTCATGGGCAACCTCCTGATCGTCGCCATCATCGTGGCCGCCGCGGGCTTTATTTCCTACCGGTCGCTCATAGCAACGTTCCTTCATGAAACGGAATTGTATCAGGACCACATGGTCGTTATGGCCCGCGAGTGTATCGAGCATCTGTGGCCCCTGCCTGACCAGGAAGTGGACCGGCTCTGCAAGCGGTTTCCCGAGGAACTGACCTCGCAAGTCAAGGCTGGCGACCGCCCGGCTCCTGAGCACAGCCTCCCGATCCGGGTGACGGTGATCGCCGCCGACGGCCGCGTTCTCGGCGACAGTCACAGCGATCCCACTCGCATGGTGAATCACAAGACCGAAGACCGGCCCGAGGTCCTGGCGGCCCTGGATGGCCGACCCGGCCGCCACTCGCGCCAGAGCGAAACCGTGCGCGTAGAGTACCGCTACGTGGCCCTGCCGATCCGCAATGATGGCCAAACGGTGGGCGCTGTTCGCGTCGCGATACCGGCGATAGCAGTTGTGCAGAACCAGGCCGTGATCCGCGACGTCCTTCTGGCATCGGCCCTCGCTGTGCTCGGCGCGTTCGCCCTGGTTGGGCTGTTGCTCAACTGGACTTGGTACAGACCGCTCAAGCAGATAGCCCAGGCCGCCGACCAGATTGCGTCCGGCGATCTGGAGCATGCGGTGCCGATCTCCGGGTCCGGCGAGCTTTCTCAATTGGCCATCGCCCTGAACGAGATGCGCACCACCATTGCCGAGAAGATCGCCACCATCACAGCCCAGCGTGAGAACCTGGAAGGTGTCCTCGCAAGTATGCAGGATGCCGTGATTGCCCTCGACGCCGAAGGCAACGTCGCTCTTGTCAACCGCGCGGCGGAAGACCTTCTTCTGCCCCCGGGGGTTGAGGTTGAGGGCTTTCACCTTCAGGTCGCGGTCCGCTCCGCCGGCATCGTTGACGCTTACAACGAATCGGTGAAGACCGGTCGGCCGGTCGCCAGGCAGATCGAGGCGGACATCAAGGGGCTTCCCCGCCACCTTGACATGTTGGTCACGCCGATGGCCCCGGCCGAGAAGAGGTTGGCCCGGCTGGTGGTCGTTCGAGACATCACGGACTTGGTGCGGGCTGCCGCAATGAAGGCGGAGTTTGTGGCCAACGCGTCCCACGAACTCCGCACGCCCCTGGCCTCGCTCCGCGCGGCCGCCGAAACCCTGACCGATGTTGACCCCGCGAACCGACAGGACCTCGCCGGAGTCGCACAGGTGATCGACCGGCAGATCCGCCGCCTCGAAGACCTGACGCACGACCTGTTGATCCTGCACAGCGTGGAGAGTGCCAAGCGGGCCGTCTCGTCCGAGACTATCTCCTCTGCTTCGCTGGTGGAGTGGCTTCGAGCGGAGTTCGCCGAGCGGGCGAGCAAGAAGGGGTTGACGCTGGAACTGACGGCCCCAGAGGACGTCTTCACGTCAGACCGCCCTCTCATCGAACTCATCCTTCAGAACCTCATGGACAACGCGATCAAGTTCACCCCTTCCGGCGGGCGGGTTGCGTGCGCCATCCAGCGCCAAGACTCAAGCCTGTGCCTCCGCGTCTCCGACACCGGCTGTGGCATCCCGCGAGAAGATCAGGCCCGCGTCTTCGAGCGCTTCTACCAGGCCGACGCCTCGCGCACCGGCAACGGCGAGGCGCGCGGCACCGGCCTCGGCCTCGCCATCGTCAAGCACGCCTGCGAACGCCTGGGCGGGAGCGTTTCGCTCGAGAGCGAACTCGGCAAAGGGACCGCTGTAACAGTCGTTGTCCCTGATCAAGCCAGGCGATGACGACGCGAGAGCGACGCGAGAAGATGGCGGCGGAACAGTGTATGTGCGCCCAGACAGACGCCCAGGCGTGTACGGCCTGGGCGTCTTGGGCGGATACGGCTACTGCCGGGCGGCCGGCGTCGCCTCGAACTGGCCCCGGTCGGTCTTGCGGAACCGGGCGTCCTTGCCCTTGGCCCGCACCTCCCTGAGTATGGCTGCGTAAATTGTGGCGGCGGGCGTCTTGCCGCCGGTCTTCCAGAGGCCGTCGGCCAGCATCTTCTCCACCATCTCCTTGGTGTTCATCGGCCTGCCCGCCAGGACCAGCACCTTCGCCGCCGCGTCCAGGCCGCTGAGGCCGTCGCGCTTCTTGGCCTCCCGTTTCGCCTTGGGGGCCTTCGGGGCGGCCTTGACATCCTTGGCCGCCTTGCCGTCCGGCTTCGCCCCTTGGGCCGCGGGGGGGGCGTCGGCGACGACATGGCGGCACTTGGCGTCGACGGCCTCCGGCTGTTCGGCCGGGCCACGGAGCCGCTGGGCGCTCTTGATGTGGACCTTCTTGCCGGTCGTCTCATTGACCGCGTCCCAGCCGCCGTGGCCGCTCGTGCCCGTGATCCGCACCGGCACGACCTTGTCGGACACCTTCGCCAGGTACGCGCTCCCCACTTTCACCTCGTTCTTTTTCATGACTTCGCTCCTTGCCTCGCGTGCTTCACCTTGCCCCGGAGCCGCCGACCGGATGGCCATGTGCTTCGCCGCGATCCTCGCGGCGCGCCTGGCGGCCCGTTCTTGTCCCTCTCGGAGGGTAAGCATGTCCATCTCCTACTTCGTCGGCGGTGTGTACTGCTTGCCGCAAGTAGTGCACTTGACCGTCTCGTCGTCCTGCCAGACGAGGTTGCCCTGGTTGCGCTCGCCGCACCGGGGGCAGGCGTTGGCCTCGGCCACCTCGTCATCAAGTCGGGCGTTGAGCGCGTCGCGGACGTAGTCGACGTCAACCGACTCGGTGTCATCGACGCCCGCCGCCATGTCCTGGACGATGCCCTCCAGGCCGTCGAGGTCGCGGCCCAGGACCCGCTCCACCTCGCGGCACTTCTTCCAGACCTCGTGCAGGGCGGCAACGGCAGCCCGCATGGTCGGGAGGACCGTTTCGGCTTGCTTCGTGGTAACCACATGTCTCCTCCTTTCTGTTTGGCGCTACAGCGAGCGCTCGATGTCCGCAATCTCGACGCCACGCAGGCCCGCGAGAACCTCGAGGAGCCCGGAGCGGACGCGGTACAGGTCGCCCGACCGACTCCAGTCCTTGGGCTCGGCCTTGGCCGCCTTCTGGTGTTTGGTGAGGCCTTGCCCGAGCCACTCAAGCAGGCGGTCGATGTCACGCCGGCGCTCGGCGTACACCTCGGCGGCCGTCTGGCCGTCCTTGGTTGGTGCGGCGACGCCCATTCCCAGGAACGCCAGCCAGGCCTCGCGCGTCATCGGCTCGTGGGCCTGGACGCTGCCCGGCCGCTGGACGCGCCACAGGCGGGCGTCCTCGGGGTCGCGCCTCACCTTCACGGTCTTCCACCGGCTCTTGGCCAGGCGGTTCGCCTCGTGGACCGTCAGCGGCCGCCAGGCCTCGTGCTGGGCCGCTTGGGCGGCCGAGAGGTCGATGTACCCGTCCGTCTTCTTCGTCTTCTTCGTCTTCTTCGCCATCGCACTCTCCTTTCGCGGTTCCAATGTCTATCCTTCTATGCAGATCAGGGCATGGGAATCGCCCCCATGCAAGGCGGATTCCGGAATAGTCCGGCTGCCGCCCGCCTACCGCTTCCTGCGGCCCAGCGGCGTCACCTCGAAGTCCCAGAACCAGTACTCGCCCTCCTGGTTCCTGGCGACGGTAGGCGGGTCGCCGCTCGTCGGCTTGACGCGGTAGAGCCACCCCCCGTCGAACTCGCCCTTGGTGATGACGCCATCGCACTCCTCGGCGAAGTGGTCGCTCTTGATGTGGACCCGCGTGCCGTTCGCCAGGCGAGCTGGGCGTCGCTTCTTCGTGGCCATCGCATGTCTCCTTCCGGCGGAATTGCCGGGCTGGGGGCCGCCGAGGGCGGCCCGTCGCCGGGCATCTCCTACCTGCCCGTCCGCTCCACCAGGACGCCGCCGTCGATGAGGTTCCAGCCCCACGCGTCGCCCCAGGCGGCCGGCGGCCGAATGGTCGCCAGCACCTCGTCGCTGCCGGTCTGGCGGAGTTCCACCTTGCGACCGACCTGGGTCGCATACCACGCGGGGGTCTCCGTGCGGCAGACCAAGCGGCGGGGCCTGGGGTTGACCACCCGCATCCAGGGGATGTCATCCCGCTGGGCGGTGTCGAAGTTGTTGTTGAAGAACTGCGGGTCCGGCCCGTTGCCCGACCAGTGGCAGGTGCAGCAGTAGCGCGGGAAGTCCGGCTCGAAGGCGACCCGGTCGACGACCCACTCGTAGCCACCGCGGACCACCACGTCGCCCACCCGCAGGTCCTTGCCCATCACGTTCTCGGTCTTGGGTGCTGCTGTCTTCATCGTTGGCTCCTTGTGCTGGTCGCTCAGTCGGCGAAGGTCTGGATGGCCCTCAGGTAGTCGGCCACGTCGCCGGC
>Ga0315294_10005297_pt1 | contig 14137 bp, 10 predicted proteins | sample YL17G13_40_MG_FD_203626 | JGI IMG/M metagenome (GOLD analysis project Ga0315294, IMG submission 203626) | Sediment microbial communities from Yellowstone Lake, YNP, Wyoming, USA - YL17G13_40 | ecosystem: Environmental > Aquatic > Freshwater > Lake > Sediment | place: USA: Wyoming | collected... | reverse complement strand
CTCGTCCATTGCATCCAGTATCGCCAGCGCGATCCGGCTGTCCCCCTCTCGAGTGAAATGTGTGCCGTCCGCATTGCACTCGGGAGCGATGTCCCACAGGTTGTTCGGGTCCCCGCCTGCGCGACGCACCCCCACGTACGGGTCGCCGTCCACGTAGACAAAGCCGTCGTAGCTCTCGACCAGCGCTCTGAGAGATGCGTTCCACTCGTCCCTCGTTCGCATCCTTGCGTTCGACCCGTTCGACCAGGGAAGAATTCCAAGGACGACCGCAACGATCCCATTTTCCTCGCACGTGTCGAGTATCGCGGTCCACGATTCGAGAAAAGCGGCCTTCGATGTGCCCCATGTATTCAGATCATTGACTCCGCCGTTGATGATCGCGATTTTGGGTTTCAGCTCCACGCAGTCGCGAACGAACCTCTCCTCGATCTGACCGATCGTGTTCCCGCCGGTACCCATGTTCTGAGCCGTCACATCCAACGCTCTCGCGACGATATTCGGGAACGACGCGCTCAGATCCATGGCCTCTCTCGCTTCGGTGAACGAGTAATTCCCCGGACGTCCCGCGACAATCGAGTCGCCTATCGCCACGATAACGGGAGCTCTCATGCAGAGACGTATCGGGACCGCCTCGCCGGGCCCGATGGCATCCTCCGTCCCATGTTCCCAATCGACATGGCTGTCGCCGGGATTTTCATCGAACCACAAGACCGCCGCATGCTGCACGTCGCTACGAAGCACCAGTTGCGAAACGTCACTGTCGCCGCTCTGTGTCAGTCTCATCCCATAGTAATCGCCGGTCAGCACACCGTCTATCGGCGACTCGAAATCCACCTCGTTGACCTGTCCCGCGACCAGTCGCGAAATCAGGTTTTCCGATTCGCCCACCCGGTCGTATGCGTCCCCCTCGGCGTTCTTTCTCCAGATCGTTACATAGACTCCGTTGGTATCGGTCAGATCGTTCACGTAGAACTCGGCCCTCTCAATCGTCCCGTCCTGCCTGATCCTCAGTTGCTGGCCCCAAAAGAGGAATTCTCTCTCGGGACAACCCTGAGAGCCGATCAGGGTCCCCGTCGCGACAATGTCGGGATAGCACGCACACGGTACGAGGTCGGGATTCGGCGTGAGAAGGTCGCTTTCGAGCGACGGGGCAGGTCCCGCAAGGCCGAGCGTTACAAGGGCTGTCGCGAGAGTGTATATCAGAAGCCGTCTATTCATTCAGGATCTCCTCCAAGGCGGTTCATACGCGCAGGCTCTATGGCAGGCCAAGTTCCCGCTTGCAGACATTTATTGCCTCAGCGGCGTCGGGATGTCCCAGCTCGTGCGCCTTCTCAAAACACTGCAGCGCCTCCTTCAACCGTCCGACGCTGCCCAGCATCGTCCCCTTGTTGAACCACGGCAAGGGGAGACGCGGATCGATCCTTATCGCACGATCCTGGCATTCGATCGCTTGGTCTATCCGGCCGAGATTGGCGAGCGCCGCTCCCTTGCTCGACCACGCCTGGGCATCCTTCGCATCAATCTTGATCGCCTCATCAAAACACTCGACCGCCTCCTGCTGCCTCCCGAGTTTCCCGAGAGCGACTCCCTTGTTGTACCATGCCTGCGTTCCCACAGGATCCATCTCTATCGCGCGATCATAGTAGGCCAGCGCTTCCTCGTTTCTCCCGAGCTTCGCGGTCGCGGCCCCCCTGCAACACCACGCATGCGCAAGGTTCGGGTCAATCGCAAGCGCGTTATCGAAACAATCGATTGCCTCGCTGTGCCGACCCAGAGTCCCGAGCGCCACACCCTTGTTGTACCACGCGAGCGGATTATCCCGGTCGGCCTCCAAAGCGCGATCGAAACACACTATCGCCTCTTCATGCTCGCCGAGCGCACCGAACCTGACTCCCTCGCTGTACCAGTCATTTGCCATCGCCTGTGTGCCCTCTCGATCGGAGTTCACCGAATTCCACGATAATTATACAGTAGCGGTTGCCCGCCCGCCTGCGTCATAGCCAGAGCGCCCCTGCACGAGACACTACCGCTCCCCTGCCTTCGCCTTCGACTGAAGCTGCCGGATTCGCTTCTCATAGGCATCGTAGTTGCGCAGAGAGTCCTGGTCCTTCATCTCCATCGCAATCTGTCTCATTTCCATGACATGCGCCTCCGCCTCTCGAAGCTTTCCGCGCTCGATCAGGCCGTCGATGTAGCCGTCCGGCGATGTCACGTCGGACACGATCTGCGCCACCGGGTGCGTCACCTTCATATTCTCCAGCTTCTTTCTTTCTCTCTCTTCATCGAGCTTCTGCGCTCGCCTGCCGGATACAAGCCATCCGAGCGAGTCGAGTCCCCACTTGATGATCGCGACCAGCACGAATATCGCGAGTATTGCGATTACGACTCTTGGGCTGATGTATAGTCCCATGGGCGGAATACCTCCTCTATCTGGACTGCACACGGACAGCAGGGTTGCATCGTAACATGCGCCTCCGGCGCATGGTTCTTACTTTTCAGCACCCAAAAGAGTCATGCGCGGGACGCGCATGTTACAGTCCCCAATATAACTCGAACTCGAGAGGATGGGGAGCGCCCCAGATCGGATAATGCTCGTTCTTGATCTTGTGGGCGACGTAGTTCTCGATCAGACCCTCATCGAACACCCCGCCCTCGAACAGAAACGCGCGGTCCTTCTTGAGGGCCTCGAGCGCTTCCAGGAGATCCCTGGGGAGAAAGCAGGACTGTGACTTCTCCTGATCCACGACCGGCGGCTCACCGTCGAACGGCCCGAAATCGAGCGGTTCCGGATCGGTCTTCCGTTTCACGCCGTCGATTCCGGCCATAAGAAGCGCGGAAATCGCTAGGTACGGGTTCATTGTCGGATCGCCGGGTCGGAACTCGCATCGCGCATGCTGTCCGGTGGAATATTTCGGTATCCGTATCGCCGCCTCCCGATTGGCCACGGAGTAGAAGAACCTTGTCGAGGTCTCGTGGCCGGGACGGAGCCTGCGGTAGGAATTCGTCGTCGGACAGAAGAACGCACACAGCGCACGCCCGTGACTCAGTATCCCGCCGATGAAATGCTTCGCGAGATCGCTCAACCCGCCGTACCCGTTCCCCGCAAAAAGGTTTTCCTTCCCCTTCAGCAGACGGAAATGGATGTGCAGCCCGTTTCCGGCGGCATCCGCGATCGGCTTCGGCATAAAGCATGCCTCGATCCCGTGCTCCACGGCGATCGATCGTACGATGTATTTCCCGAGAAGAATACCGTCGGCGGCGGTGAGCGCTTCCGTGAATCCAAGCTCGATCTCCTGCTGGCCCGCCGCGCCGACCTCGACGTGATGGTATCGCACGGGCAGGCCGGTCTCGGCGATCCGCGCCGCCATCTCCGATCGCTCGTTCTGCCAGATGTCCTGCGGATGCGTGGCCAGGTAGCTTCCCCCCTCCTTCACTCTCTCGCTCGCGCCGACGGTATCCGGCCCGATCGGACGGCCCACGCCCGGCGCGCCGAGCGTAAACCTGGCCCCGTACGGATCGTTCATGAATCCAGCTTCGGTGAAAAGGTAGAATTCCAGCTCCGGCGCGCAAACGAACGTATCGGCGATTCCGCACTCCTTGAGATAACCCAACGCGTGTTTCAAAGTAGTCCTCGGATCCAGCGGAGTGGCCTGCCCGGTTCCGGCTTCCACGATGTCGCCGATCGCGCTCAATGTCGGCGTCTCGAAGGTCGAATCGACAAAACAGGCCGAGAGGTCCGGCCGCACCGCCATGTCGCCGCGCTGAACCTCCCGGAACCTCGGTATGCTCGACGAATCGAACCCCACGCCCATCTGAAGCATGCGCGCGTCCACCGACTCCCGCATGAGCGTGATGTGATGCCACCTTCCGACAAGGTCGCAGAATTTCACGTCGAACTGCCGGATGTCCTCTTCCTCCATGAATCGACGGCAATCTTCGACAGTCTTGAAAACGAGCATAACGAAGCCTCCGGCCTCCCCCGTACGCTACCTGAATGGCTCACTGCCCCAACCGCTTCCCTTGTCTATATATATCGTAATTTCCCCCGAAGAGGATTACATATTATATCACGGATACCGATTCTGTTGCCCGCTTTCCAAACGCTGTGGTAGACTTCCGCGCGTTCCGGATCGTCGGGGGGCGGACCGGAAATCCGACAAGGAGAAGATGGGGTGAAAGAATGGACTGCAAGACCGCCGGCGACGTGCTCGACGCCGTAAAAGAACGAGACATCAGGTTTGTTCAATGCTGGTTCAGTGACGTGCTGGGCATCCTCAAGAGCTTCACGATCACACCGTCGGTGCTGCAGGAGGCCCTTGAAGAAGGGATGGGATTCGACGGGTCCTCTATCGAGGGCTTCGCGCGCATCGAGGAAAGCGACCTGATCGCAAAGCCCGATCCCACGACATTCCAGATTCTGCCCTGGGAAAACTCCGATTCCACCGTGGCTCGCGTTTTCTGCGACATCCTCAATCCCGACAAGACCCCCTACCAGGGCGATCCCCGCTACGTGCTCAGAAGAATGGTCAACCGCCTCACGGAGCAGGGCTTTACGCCCTACGTGGGTCCGGAGCTCGAGTTTTTCTATCTCAAGGACAGTAGAAGCTGCGAGACTCTCGACGACGCCGGCTATTTCGACTCGATCCCCCTGGACATTGGCCACTCGCTCAGGATGGAAACCGTCTCGGTCCTTCAGTCCATGGGGATCGCGGTCGAGTACGAGCATCACGAGGTGGCCCCGAGCCAGCATGAGATCGACCTTCGATACGACGAAGCGCTCAGGATGGCCGACAAGGCAATGACATACCGCGTCGTTGTCAAGGAGGTCGCGCGACGTCACGGCTGCTTCGCCACGTTCATGCCCAAGCCCATCTTCGGCGTGAACGGCAGCGGCATGCATGTCCACCAGTCCCTCTTCAAAGCCGGCAAGAACGCGTTCTACGATCCCGACAACCAGTACCAGCTCTCCGCGATCGCCAGACACTACATCGCAGGCCTTATGCGTCACGCGCACGAAATCACCGCCGTCACGAACCAGTGGGTCAACTCCTACAAGAGGCTCGTGCCGGGCTACGAGGCCCCGGTCTACATCTCATGGGCGAGGCGAAATCGGTCCACCATGATCAGGGTACCCATGTACAAGCCCGGAAAAGAGAAGGCCACCCGTATCGAGTTCCGCGCACCCGATCCTGCCTGCAATCCCTACCTGGCTTTCGCAGTGATGATCGGGGCCGGTCTCGAGGGTGTCAGCAACAAGTATGAGCTCTGCGATCCGGTCGAGGAGAACATCTTCGAGATGTCTCGCGATGAAAGAAAAGCCCGAGGCATCAAGGAGCTCCCGGGCAATCTCTACGCCGCTATCCTTGAGCTCGAGAAGAGCGAGCTGGTGAGAAAAATCCTCGGCGACCAGTGCTTCAACAAGCTCATCGAGAACAAGAAGATCGAGTGGGACCGCTACCGCACCCACGTGTCCCGTTTCGAGGTCGAGACATACTTACCTATACTGTAGGATCGGGACTCCATTTTAGCGGGAACGCTCACAGCGATGGAGGGCGCACAAAAAACCGGCATTCCGCTGAATGCCGGTGTGTTTTCTTCACACGGAGACTGAGTCCTAGTACAGCTCGCTGATTCCGGTGATGTCGTCGGCCTCGAGCGTGCGCTTCTTCGTTTCGCCGTTGGAAGCGTACCCGTACATCGTCACATCGATGCAGGACGAGGAATACTGATCGGAAAGACCGCAACTGTGGCCGAGCTCGTGCGTCGCGATATTCTCGAAGTCCATCTTGCCGGGCTCTCCTGTGGACGACCAGTCGTTGTAAGCGTCATCGTATACCTGGTCCCATTCGACAAGCTCTCTGTTCTGGATCGGTCCCGAGAAGATTCCCCATATCACCGTTATCGCGATCGTCTTGGCGTCCAGAACTCCGAAGTACACCTCGTTCACTCCGTCGGGCGCGAAATAGTCGGCGCTCAGGGTTGCAGAGGTCAGCGATCCGTCGCCGAGGATGTCGATGTAACCGCCGTCGCCGACAACCCCGTCCGCGGCGTCTTCCCATTTCGCGATGTCGCCCGTCATGTTGCTGAGAATGAACGAATCGGGCAAACCGTCGCCGTTAGCAGGATTGACCAACCAGTTCTCAACATGCTTCCATTTCGCCCCCTTTGCGAGGAAGCTGAAGCACGATACCGGCGGCTTGGGTTTTACTTCCGGCTTCCCTTCCGCCGATCTCGAGACGAATCCCCTCGGATGTCGGATCAGGTAACCCTCGACCGTTCGGCCGCTGCGCGGATCTACCGCTGTGCCCAGATACTCGACAAACGGCAATTGGCCAATCGGTGTATCGTCGCTTATCACTGCCGGAGCCTGTGCTTCGCGGGTGGTGTCGACGGTGACCGGCGTCCGTTGTCCCTGGGAACAACCGACGGACATCAGCAGCAGGACCGCAAGCCAGAAAATGAGGAAGATGGTCTTATTTTTCATCTTATTCTCCTTTATAGCCTCTTAATGAGATACTGTGTTATGATAATGGACTATCACTGGTGAGATGGTACATGAGCCGCGTGACCATGTCAAATTCACCTTCCGCCCGTACCGTCGCCTCCTCGTGACTCGCCGGACCTGCCCCGTGCCACGGGCTTCTCGTGCATCCTTTTTCGCACACTCCGGTCATTTAAGGGTTGAATTCTCCTTTCCTAGATGGTAGCTTTTCCGTTCTTTTGAGAAAACGCTCTCTGCAATAATAGAAGGAGATGATCGAGCGAAATGGCGATTACAGACAAGAAGGCTGACCTGGCAGGGCCCGGTATCGGCAACTATGAAGACCTGGAAAAGGTACTGCCGACCGACTACAAGCCCATCCTGGACCCGAAGGAAACCCAGATCGCCCTCAAGGAAGTCAAGGGTTACATCGAGGATGGTCTCGGGAAGGAACTGAACCTGATTCGAGTTGAGTGCCCACTCATCGTGGACGCCCTCAGCGGCATGAACGACTACCTGGACCGGGACGGCTCGCGCACGCCGATCCCGTTCCACATCTCGAACGACTACAACAAGAATCCCATCGACACGCAGGTCGTGCAGGCGGTCACGAAATGGAAGAGATGGGCGCTGAAGCAGTACGGTATGCAAGTCGGAGAAGGACTCTTCACCGACATGCGCGCGGTCCGAAAGGACTATTTCCTGGACCACGACCACTCCGCCTATGTCGACCAGTGGGACTGGGAGAGGGTCATCACCGTCAAAGACCGCAACCTCAACTTCATGAAGGACATCGTGAGGAAAATCTGGAAGGTCCTCAAAGGCGCCGAGCAGAACGCTCAGAAGCTGTTCCCGAAGCTCAAAGGCGGAAAGTACCCCGACCTGCCCGATGAGCTTGTGTTCCTGCACGCCGAGGAAATCCTCGACATGTTCCCGGACCTGCCCCGCAAGCAGCGAGAGACGGCGATTCTGCAGAAGTACCCGGCCGTTTTCATCATCGGCATCGGATGGACGCTGCAGGACGGGTATCCGCACGAGATGAGAGCCGCCGACTACGACGACTGGGTGACGGAGACGGTTAGCGAGGACGGGAAGCCCATGCACGGCCTGAACGGCGACATCCTCGTCTGGAACCACGTCACCAAGCGCCGTCACGAGCTGACCTCGATGGGTGTCCGAGTCACCAAGGAGACCCTTAAGAAGCAGCTTGAGATGACCGGCCAGCTCGATTTCCTCAAGCTGCCGTACCACCAGATGATTCTCAACGACGAGATTCCTCTCTCGATCGGCGGCGGGATCGGGCAGTCACGAACCTACAGCTACATTCTCAAGAAGGCCGCGCTGGGCGAGTGCAGCGTCACCGTGTGGCCGAAAGTCCTCCGCGACATGTGCGCGAAGAGGAACATCCACCTTCTGCAGTAAGAAGAGCCTTTGGTTAGTCAACACAAAGCCCGGCGAGACGATCGCCGGGTTTCTTTCATCCTGTCCGATTATTCATACGCCAGCGCGTCTACCGGATCGAGCATCGCCGCACGCCTCGCCGGGTAGTATCCGAAAAACACACCGACCGAGACGGAAAACGTCAGGGCGATCAGTATCACCCAGACCTGTATGGAGGTCTGAAATTGAGTAGCTTTGGCAATGATGCTGGACGCTCCGACGCCCAGAGCCACCCCGAGCAGCCCCCCAATCGCGCACATTATCACGGCCTCGCACAGAAACTGAAGCAGGATATCCTTGTCCTTCGCGCCGATTGCCTTGCGAACCCCGATCTCCCTCGTCCTCTCGGTGACGGTCACAAGCATGATGTTCATGATGCCGATGCCGCCGACGATCAGGGAGATGCTCGCTATCGTGCCGAGCAGCACCGTGAAAGTGCGGCTTGCAGATGATGCAGTCTCAATGATATCGGCCTGGCTGAAAACCGAGAAATCATCCTCCTCGGGCGACGGGATCTTGTGACGTTTGCGCATCACGTTCTCAATCTCCGCCTTCACTTCCGCGATATCGGCCTTCGGATTCACCTGCATGCTCACCTCGTTAAGGTTGTCCATCCCGAAGACGATGCCCATGGCGGTCGTGTAGGGAATGATCGCGATGCTGTCCGATGAGAAGAACCCGGCGCTCCCCTTTTCCTTCAGAATACCGACGAGTTTGAAGGCTATCCCCTTGAGCTTGATATTCTCGCCCAGGTTCCGCTCGGTGAGACCCAGATCGGAGGCGGTCTGGGAGCCAATTACCACCACCCTGTCCCGACCGTTCACCTCCTGCTCGGTGAAGAACCTGCCGTACTGCACCTGGTAGTCCCTGATGGACGGCCAGGTGATCGCGGTACCGTACACGTTCGAATTCGTATTTAGATTACCGAATTTAAGCTGCGCGCCTCCGCGCGTTACGGGCGATGCCGCCTCCACATCCTTTACGTTCTCCAGGATCGCGCGCGCATCATCCACCGTCAGCGTCATCACCATCCCCATCCTGACGCCGCCCTCCCGATGCTGACCCGGCTGCACGGAGAGCAGGTTGGTGCCCATGGACGAAATCCGGGACATGATCCGCCCCTCCGCCCCCGCCCCGATAGCCAGCATGGAAATGACCGCAGCTATCCCGATCACGATCCCGAGCATCGCGAGAAGCGAGCGCATCATGTTGGCCCGGAGGCTCTTAAGGGCAACTCTAAACGTTGTCACCAGCGGCATTGGGCTGATTCCTTTGGTTTATCGTATCGCTGACAATCCGTCCGTCCACCAGGCGCACAACCCGTCTGCATCGCATCGCCACATCCGGGTCGTGCGTAACGACTATGGTTGTCAGTCCTTGTTTGTTGAAATCCTCGAAGAGCCGGAGCACCTCTTCGCTTGTCACAGAATCCAGGTTGCCCGTAGGCTCGTCCGCAAGAAGGATGGACGGTCGGGTTACAAGAGCGCGGGCGATGGCCACCCTCTGACGTTGACCGCCCGAGAGCTGGTTAGGCTCGTGATGCACTCGGTCCGAGAGCCCGACCATCTCGAGGGCTTCCATGGCTTCCTTTCTCGCGCCGGTTTTGCCCGCGTACAGAAGAGGAAGCTCCACGTTCTCGAGCGCGCTGATCCGGGGAATGAGGCTGAACAGCTGGAATACGAATCCGATTTTCCGGTTCCTGATCTCCGCAAGCCGGTTGTTCGGCAGCTTCGACACATCCTGCCCGTCCAGAAGATATCTGCCCGTGTTGGGACGGTCCAGGCATCCCAGCATGTTCATGAGAGTCGACTTGCCGCTTCCGGACGCGCCGGTGACGGCGACCATGTCTCCTTCCTCGATCCCCAGGCTTACACCGTCCAGCGCATGCACGACGGAATCGCCGAGCTTGTAGATCCTGACCAGGTTTTCAGTCTGAATGATCAATGAATTCCTATCATCCCCGGAGGAGGTCCATGTCTTTCATTGGAAGGTTGTCGCCACTGGCTCGCCTGTCCGTTATTACTAACAAGGACGATGTCGGTCTCGGACAGGCCGCTGACGATCTCGACAGATTCGCCGTTATCAATGCCGGTCACCACTTCCCGGGGCACGGGCTGCCCATCGGCTCCGAGCACATTGACCGTGCTCTTCCCGTCGCTGACGGTCACCGCCCCCGACGGAACCTGCAGAGCGTCCATATTCTCTGCGATAACGATTTCGACATCGGCGGTCATCTCGGGCATCAGAAAGCTCTTATTGTCGCTCGTCACTTCGATCCTGACCTCGAACGTGACCACGTTCGATACGTTCTCGCCGGCACGGGCCATCCGCACCACTTCGCCGCTGAATTTCTCCTGCGGGAAGGCATCTACATTTATGGTAACGCGTTGGCCTATCCCGACCTGCCCGATGTTGCTTTCATCGACCCTCGCAAGGATGAACAATCGTGAAAGGTCCGACAGCTTCATGACGGCCGTGCCGCCTGACGTCGCGCTTATGCCGGATGAGATTATCTGACCTGCCTGAACGAACCTGGCCGTCACATACCCGTTCATCGGGGCATAGACCCGAGTGTCGTCCAGCCTCTGGTTCGCCGTCTCGAGACTGATCTCCGATGCCTGTACTTCGGCCCCAGCCAGGTTCACGTCATGCCTTAGAAGGTCCAAAGCGGCCTCCTGATCGTCAAGCTCCCTGAACCTGACACGCGCACCCTCGAGATCGGCCTTGGCAGTCTGCAGCGCGGTATACGCCTGGTCCTTCTCGTCCTGGGATGCAAAACCCTTGTCGAAAAGCTCCACAACATGATCGTAGTTGGCCTGCGCCTGATCGGACCGCGCCTGGGACGCGTCGAGGCTGATCCGGGCTTGTTCCCGTGCCGTGGCCAAATCCCGCTCCGAGTTTTCGAGATTCTCCTCGGCCCTGTCCCGTCTGGCCTGACTCTCATACAGGTTGATCCTGGCAAGTTCCATGTTTCTTTCTTCGTCCGACGGGTCAAGCATGACGATAAGCTCTCCCTCGACGACACTGTCGCCTATGTCGAAAGGCAGCGAGGTCACTGTGCCGCTGGCCTTGCACTTGATCTCGACATCCAGGTTCGAAGTCACGCCGCCGCTTGCCGCGACAGTCTTGGCGATGGGTCCGCGAGTCGGCTTTACCTGCCTGGGCTGAGGAGCGCCGGCCTCGCTCTTTCCGCCGCACGAGTACGCCGGCAAAAGGGCGAGGATGCATACGAGAGCGACTGCGATTACCGATAGTCTCTTCATGTTTCGACCACCAGAAGTGTTTGGACGATATTAGCATAGAAAATGTTCACGGCGCATGCCCTCGCCGGTGCGCGGGCTTTCCAGCCCGGCCTAAGAACGGTCACTGTCGCCGGAATCGATAATCAGCATCAGGGGACTTCTCTAAGAGAGGCTGTCGCGTCCGGGGACTGCGTAAGGACTATCGTTTATATATAAATTCAGAAAAACAGGTCACCGGCACCGATTTCCCTTAGAAACCATCCGATATAGAGACCCTAAACGAGTCATTTGACCAACCGTATCGCCAGGGTTGGCCCTGGAAGCCGCATGACGATCGTCAACGAGTCGATCAGACGTCCTAACGGTCGCAGCAGGCAAGGATAATAGAAATCCAGCTGACCGACACGTGTGAAGCCGATAAAATCGGCGCTGCTGAAATCGCGTGCGTACCTCAGTATCTGTCGCGGCGTGTTCGCACGATAGTAGGTCGGATAGTTCCTGTAGCGGTGAACCCCTGAGTCTCCCTGAATGCAGGTGAGATACCTGTCTTTGATGCCGAGTCGCGAGGCCCACCTTGACGCGGGACAGAAATAGTGACGGGCATCCGTGGCAAGAGCCCAGAATACTCCCCCGTCGACAAGCACCTCGTGCAGCTTCCCGAAAAAGCTCTGCGGGTCCGCCACGTGTTCGAGAACCATCACCGCCACAGCGATGTCCACCGAGCACGGCTCGATCGGCGCCTCTTCGAACGTGCACCGATGCGCCTCGTGAATGAAAGGAGCTACCTGTACCTCGATGTCGGGCTCGATTCCGATGTAACGTCCTGCCCGGGACGCCAACTTCTCCTGAAGCTCCGGTTTCCCGTCGAAGCCGCTTCCGCAACCGATGTCCAGGAAAGTAGGCCGATTGCCGCGGCATTGGACATCCTCAAGAATCATGTCATGGAGAATCGGCGTCCGCCATTCCCCGTCCCGATATCGAGCGAGATACTCCGCCCAGTGCCTTTGTCCCAATGAGCCTCGACCCCGGTTCATCTTGTCACACGTCCCAGTTGTGCAGCCCGCCTTCGCGAACCATAACCTGCATTCAAACCGCCGACCCGTACTCCGAAGCCGGGTTTCATAATAGCTCCACCGGGCCTCAGTTTCAGAAGTATACCATTCCATCCACGAAGTAAGAACGGGTCGCCCGCACCTGTTTCCCCGGGGAGGATACGGGATCTGGCGTGCGCCCGCAGTGAGAAGTGCTGCAAGCCTTTTATCCCAGGGCTGATCTTCAACCGTCAGGACGGTCGCTGTCGGCGTGGCGCCCGCCATGGTCTGACCGAACCTTTGTGCCGGCTGGTTGGTCCAATCTACCGACTGTGTTTTTTTGTTCTATTTGGTAGCATATGGTATCCTGCCGTGGGATATTTTGTGGAGGAAACAGATGGAGAATCGAAAAGCTCGACTTCGACCGGCTGCATTCGCGTCGGCCGCGCTGCTTCTTACCCTGTTGATCTCATCCTGCGGAGGCTCGTCCGATCCCGCCGCGCCTGCGAATAACCCTGACCAGGCAAGGACGCCCGCAGCGGACGACCTCATGAAGGGACATCACCTCTGGGGCTACTGGAACTGCTACATACCCCCGTCGAACGACACGATCGAGTTTCTGCCCCTCAGGGCCGGGGCATTTCACCTGAACGCCCGACGTTTCCTTGAAGATACCGCCTGCACCAACTGTCTGAAGCTCGTGTCGCTGGACAAAGACCTCGTCAACATGGTCATCACAGCGCAGATCGAGATCACTCATCCCTTCAGCGGACTGGCCAGGTTCACGGGATTCGACGTAAGAGGCATTGTCATATCGGACGGCAGCCTGTATTTCCCGACCCTCGACGCCCGTCTGCCCGACGCGTCCCAGGGCGATTTCACGCTGCTCAATCCAGACGGTTGGACGAGACTGTGGAACTCCAACGAGTTCCCTCCCGGCTCGGGACCATACCCGATACTCGAATACTCGCCGGGCAAGTTCGCGACCGGAACTTCTTTCACCGCCACAGTGAATCCATACATCGAGTTCACTCAGGATCCCCGGTCCAGCTTCCCGGCAGGGGCCTCGATCACCCGAGAGTACAGGCTGACCCTGAAGCCCGGCGGAGCGTTCTTCGGCTATGCTGTCGATGCGTGCTGGGAACCTCCCCTGGTGGACCCGCCCGTCGATCTCATGACCGACTTCCCCGAGAGCGCGAATGCGATGGAGCCGTACGTGCTGTCCACCTACCTCGATCAACCACTGAAGGATCAGGTGGGCGACACCGCGTCACTCGCGCTTGAAATGGCCGACAGGCAATTGTTCGGGCTTCCGTCGATTGCCTACGTGGAGTGCCCCGACCTGTTCACCGGCCTGGTGGAGCCGCAAATCTGGGGCATAGGACCCGGGGGACCGCTCTGGAACTGGGTATTTACGAGTTTCGATATTGCGAACGAGACCGGCGCACCCGCCGGGGAGTATCCGGCTCTTATAAAGGTCGAGGACAGCCTCCAGGACCCGTATCTGGGTTACATCAACCATCGCTACGAGCTGACATACCTGGAGGTCAAGACCTACGTCCCGCCCGATTTCAGCGGTCTGGCTGTCTTCACCGCACCCGGTCCCCCGGGCTCCAGCGGCGAGCCCGGGGCGCCAAACATGTTCCTGCTCGACCTTGACACAATGTGGGAATCCCAGATCACTAAATATGTCGGCATCGGGGCGAATTTCGAGGAGCCGAGGATCAACGCTCAGGGCACTCTCGCATTGCTGACATTCTGCCCTTCACCGATGGACAGCCACCTCGAGGTGTTCGAGATCGGCACCTCTAACAGCTGGCTTGACTTTCCTCCGGCGGGATACTACGGCCACGCGGATTTCCATCCCGATGGCGAGCATATCGTGCTTGCCGTAGGTACCGGATGGGGTAACACGCCCGACCTGGTCACCATGAAATACGACG
>Ga0315294_10005296_pt1 | contig 14140 bp, 12 predicted proteins | sample YL17G13_40_MG_FD_203626 | JGI IMG/M metagenome (GOLD analysis project Ga0315294, IMG submission 203626) | Sediment microbial communities from Yellowstone Lake, YNP, Wyoming, USA - YL17G13_40 | ecosystem: Environmental > Aquatic > Freshwater > Lake > Sediment | place: USA: Wyoming | collected... | reverse complement strand
GGAACCCGTAAAGGCCGAGCCGGCCGGCGTCCTTGCCCGTGGTCATGACCATCCAGGCGGGGATCGTGATGGGAGGGTCCGAGCTCCGCATCGTCCCATGCCAACCGCCCTCGATCAAGCCGCGGAGCACGGGAAATTCGCCGCGCCGGTCGATGACGATCTCCGCCGGGGCCGAGTCGAGCCCGATGATCAGCACCTTGCGCTTCGGTTTCTGTCTGATTTCACTCATGGGACGGGTCCCTGTCGTCGCCGCGAAAAAACAGCGGCACGATCCCGAGATCGGGGAATTCCTCGAAAATGTCCTGCGCGGCGAAGGGATGGTAGTAATTTCCGGCGCCGGCCCGGTCCCGGTCGATGATGATGTGCGTGCAACCGAAGTTCTTGCGGATGAGGGCATGGAAGACGGCTTCCCGGGGACCGGCGTGCCTCGTCTGCAGCTGGAGGACGGCCATCACCGCCCGTTGCTTCCAATAGGGATCCTTCATGTGCTCTTCGCACGAGGCCAGAATGACCTCGTCCTTAGCGGCCCCTTTCTTCTTTTTTTCGACTACGGGGCTGAGGAAGAGCCCGTCGGTGAAGGCGAGGGCCGGCTTCCGCATCGACTCCCGCCCGAGATGAAGGGTGCCGCTTGGTTGGAAACCGGCGACCGTCCGCCAGCCTTTTTCCTTGAACAGGACCCGGGTTTCCCGGGGGCTGAGCTTGAACCGGCCGTACGGAGTGGGGGCCTCCCGGAAAAGGTCGATCTTGCCGGAAAGAAGGACGTCTTTCAGGCCCAGGACCTTGGCCGCACCTGGATGAGCGGAGTCCGTCGTCCCGAGCACCTTCCGGGCCATCTCTTCCCGATCATAATCATATTTTTCTTCAAGGTGGAGAACGGCGACGGGATCGCCCTCTTCGTCGGCCAGGACGACATCTCTTCCGGCTTTGAGCCGTGCGGCCTCGCCCTTGTCGACATCGAGAACGATCGGAATGGTCCAGGGGATATCGTTCGAAAGCCGCATCTCGTTGAGGACGTGGTGGAAATCCTCCCGGCCCATGAACCCCGCCAGGGGACTGAAGACTCCCGTGGCGATGTTCTCGACGTCACTGATCGATCCCTCGTCCAGCCGAACGTGAGGCAGGCCTTTGGTTTTCTCGAGGACATCGCGTCTTTGAGCGTCGTCGAGGACGCGATCGACGAGCTTAGGACCGTGGGGCGGGATCATGGAGTTCCCATTTTTCGGGCAATTCCTTCAGTCGATATATCCCAGCGCTTTCAGGCGCTCTTTGATCTTTTCCTCGTCCTCTTTGTTGAAGACGTCCGGCTCGGCTTCCGCCTTGGAAAGAGCCTCTTGGACGACCTTGGCGATATAGCTGCTGACGGACGAGATCTCCGTGCCTCGGATCGATTCCTCAATCTTCTTATACAGAGAGGTGGGGATCGAAATCGTGGTGAATTCCTTATCCATTTGTCTCTCCTGGGCGCGGCGTCCGCGCGAAAAAATTAAGCGTATTTATATACCACCTGCCCTATTTTTTCAACCTGGGCCTCCCCTGATCGTCTGTCAGGATCCTCTCTCTGCCGTGGCCCGAAGATCCAGAGAAATCGGATCCGTGAGGGAGGAGGGACGTTCACCCTTTCAAGGGAAAGATCCCGTCCGCCCGCAGTCTCTTCAGAATCTGTTCAGCGGCGGCATCCGCCTCGGTCTGGACCGGGGAAATCCGCAGATGGGGATGGGCCGGAGGCTCATACGGCATATTGACCCCGGCGAGGTTCTTGATCTTCCCTTCCCTGGCCTTGGGGTAAAGCCCGGCGGTATCGTGCTGTTCACACCAATCGATCGGCGCGTCCACGTGAACCTCCAGGTAACGGTCCTGACCGATGATCGCGGCCGCTTGAGCGCGGACCGACTCGGTCGGCGAGACGAACGCGCCGATCACGATCAGGCCGGAGTCATTGAGCATCCTGGCCGTCTCGGCCACGCGGCGCAGATGCTCCGCGAGGCCCTCCGAGCTGAAGTCCAACTCGCGGCTCAGGCCGTGGCGGACACTCTCCCCCTCGAGCACCAGGCAGACCGCGCCGAGCTCGAACAGCTTCCGTTCGAGCGCGTAAGCGATCTCGATTTTGCCGCACGAGACGAGGCCGGTCAGCCAGATGGTGACGGCCTTCTGTCTGTACCGCGCCGCGCGGTCCTCCGGCGCGATCCGGCTTTCGCGGCGGCGGACGCGGGAAACCTTCTCGTCCGCGGCTCCGGCCATGCGCGAGGGGAGCTGGTCGGCCGGCTCGCGGTCGATGATCATGCCGGCGGCGACCGTCGTGTTGTTGACGGTATCGATCAGGATGAACGATCCGGTGCCGCGGTTCTTCGTATACGGATCGCAGAAGAGAGGAAGATGGGAGGTGAAGACGACCCGGCCGATTTCGTTCAAAGCCAAGGCCTCCGCGGGCGATCGCTGGAGGGTGTTGACGTTCACCTTGTAGCGGACCTGGTCGATGCGGGCCCGGGTGAGCCGGGTGGTGTGCTTGATGAGATAGGGTGAATTGAGATCCATGGGTTTGTCTCCCATCCACACCACCATGGCCTCGAAACGCCGTTCCACGCGCGGCAGGTTGTGCCGGTGGACGAGCATCTCGCCGCGGCTGATGTCGCGTTCGTCCTCGAGGGTGACGCAGACCGACAGCGGCGGGAAGGCTTCCTCCAGGTCCCCGTCGTAGGTCACGATGGACTTCACCCGGCTGGTCGTCATGGACGGCAGGGCCAGGAGCTCATCGCCCTTCCGGAGGATCCCGGAGGTGACCACGCCGGCGTAGCCGCGGAAGTCCGGGTGAGGACGGATCACGTGCTGGACCGGGAAGCGAAGGTCGACCAAGTTGTGGTCGCTGCCGATGTAGATGTTATCGAGAAGCTCGAGCAGGCTCTCCCCGGTGTACCATGGCATGCGGGCGCTGCGGGTGACGACATTGTCGCCCCGGAGCGCGCTGATCGGGAGGAACCGGATGTCGACGTTGCCGAGCTTGGCGGCAAAGGCCGAGAACTCCTCCTTGATGGCGTTGAAGACCGGCTCGCTGTAGTCGACGAGGTCCATCTTGTTCACGGTGACGACGAGGTGCGGGACGCCGAGGAGCGAGGCGATGAAGGAGTGGCGCCGCGTCTGGGGCAAGACGCCGTTGCGGGCGTCGATCAGGACGACGGAGAGGTTGGCCGTGGACGCTCCGGTGGCCATGTTCCGGGTATATTGCTCGTGGCCGGGCGTGTCGGCGATGATGTATTTGCGTTTAGGCGTGGAAAAGTAGCGGTAGGCCACATCGATGGTGATCCCCTGCTCCCGTTCGGCCTTCAGGCCGTCGGTGAGGAGGGCAAAGTCGATCTGCTCGGCGGACGTTTTCTCGCGCGATACCTTGCGGATCGAGGCGAGCTGGTCGTCATAGATATTTCTCGAGTCGTGGAGCAAACGGCCGATCATCGTCGATTTGCCGTCGTCGATGCTTCCCGCCGTCGAGAACCGGAGGAGGTCCTTTTTCGCGGTTTTCAAGAGGAAGTCGTCGATCGAGGACATCAGAAGTAACCCTCCCGCTTTTTCATCTCCATCGAACCTTCGGCGTCGTGGTCGATCACGCGGGTGGAGCGCTCCGAAACGCGGACCTCGAGCATTTCCTCGATAATCTCCGGGACGGTCTTGGCCGAAGAGCGGACGGCGCCGGTGCACGGATAGCAGCCCAGCGTGCGGAACCGGCACATGACCTTCCGAGGCTTTTCGCCCGGCTTCAAGGGGATCGGCCCGTCGAGGGGGATGAGCTGGTCGTCGCGGACGATCATCTCCTGTTCCCGGGCGAAGTACATGGGCACGACCGGGATGTCCTCCATGTGGATGTACTGCCACACATCGAGTTCGGTCCAGTTCGACAGCGGAAACACGCGGATGGATTCGCCCTTGTTCACCTTGGCATTATAAAGATTCCACAGCTCGGGGCGCTGGTGCTTGGGATCCCACTGCCCCAGTTCGTCGCGGAACGAGAAGACCCGCTCCTTGGCCCGGGATTTCTCCTCCTCGCGCCTCGCTCCCCCGAAAGCGGCATCGAACTTGTGGACGCGGACGGCGTCGACGAGGGCTTGCGTTTTCAGTATTGCGCAGCATTTTTGGGTGCCGAGTTGGAAGGGATTGACGACGCCGGCCTGGGCGTGTTTGTAGACAATGAGATCCGCGCCGATCTTCTGAACAAACCGATCCCGGAACTCAACCATTTCGCGGAACTTATAACCGGTGTCCACGTGCAGGAGAGGGAACGGCATTTTCCCCGGATGGAAAGCCTTCTGGGCCAGGCGGACCATGCAGGACGAGTCCTTGCCCACGGAGTAAAGCATGACGGGCCGCTCGAACTCGGCCGCGACCTCGCGCATGATGTGGATGCTCTCGGCCTCGAGCTGCTTGAGATGGGTCAGCGAATAAGTCTTCACGTTTGGAAATGACTATATCGCCGACGGCGGACTCGTGTCAAGGAACAGAACAGGGGCACCCCCTCCCCTTCTTCCTTCCTTGTATTGACAAAACGGCTTTATCCGTGTTTATAATGATTTCAATGGTTGACGACTCATTTCTCGCCCTTTGATATGGAAAAAATCACCCACCCCTTTACCCGGAAGAACGTCTTTTTCGGCGTCCTCGACCGCAACCTGAAAAAGCTCGAAAACCGGCTGGGCGTCAGCCTCTCCATCCGGGGCGAAAGCCTGATCATCGACGGCGACCCGAAAAAGGTCGAGTACGCAAAAGCCTACTTCGATAAGATCCACGAGCTCGAAGAAAAGGGCCACGACCTCAAAGAGGAGGATTTCCACATCGTCTTGGACCTCTTCGAAGAAGGGCAGGCAAAACCGCTGGAAAACTATTTCCCGGCCGAGGCCTTGAACCTGTCCCGGAAATCGGTCACGCCGAAAAGCCTCAACCAGCAGGATTACCTTCAGGCCATACGGAACCGCGACGTCGTCTTCGGGATCGGCCCGGCCGGCACCGGAAAGACCTACCTGGCCATGGCCATGGCCCTCTCCTTCTTCCAGAACAAGCTCGTCAGCCGCATCATCCTGACCCGGCCGGCCGTCGAAGCGGGCGAGAAGCTCGGCTTCCTTCCGGGCGACATGTATCAGAAGATCAATCCGTATCTCCGACCTCTCTATGACGCCCTGTTCGACCTGGTCCAGGCCGATCACGCCAACCGGCTCATCGAGAAAGGGACGATCGAGATCGCCCCGCTGGCCTTCATGCGCGGCCGCACGCTCAACAGCGCGTTCATCATCCTCGATGAAGCCCAGAACACGACTAAGGAGCAGATGAAAATGCTCCTGACGAGGGCGGGCTTCGATTCCAAAGTGGTCATCACGGCCGACATCACCCAGATCGACCTGCCCCAGCCGGCGAAGTCCGGCGTGCTCCATGCCCTCAAGATCCTGGCCCCGATCAAGGAGATCGCTTTCTGCACCTTCACCGAGAAGGACGTCGTCCGCCATCCCTTGGTCCAGAAGATCATCAGGGCCTACCAGAAAGCGGAAGCCAAAGCGGCTTCCTGATCATGAGCTTCATCTCGTTCAAGAACCTCAAGCTCTTCAAGGGCCCGGCCTTTTCGCCCAGGCGCGAGAACGGTCAAGCCCAGCCGTCCCAAGCGAATCCGGCGAAGTCCGTCCGCGTCCTGTTTGAGAGCCCGTTCTTGTACATCGTCCTCTTCGCTCTGGTCATCGGCTTCATCATCTCCTACAGCCCGACGAAAGCCCTCCCCGAGCTCAAGCCCGGAGAGATCGCCGGCGCCGATATCGTCGCGCCCGCCGACCTCACCGTCGAGGACATCGAAACGACGGAGGCCCAGCGCCGGGCCGCGGCCGAGGCCGTCCTGCCCGTCTATGTTCTTGATCCCAATGTCTTCCTCGCCACCGAGGAAAAGATCCGCCAGTTTTACGCCTTGGGACGGGACTGGCTGAAGACGCCTCCGGACAAGAAGGACTACGGCCAGATCCAGAAGACCGTCCAGGACAAGTTCGGCCTCGAACTGGGAACGCCCGCCTTCGTCACCCTGGAAAAGGAAGGCTTCGGTCCCGATCTCGAGGCCATCCTCATCGGACTCGTCGAAAAATATTCCGGCCGGGGAATCATCCTTTCGAAGACCCTCTTCACGCACGGGGAGCAGGAGCGGGGATTCACCCTCCTCCGCAGCCGGGAATTTGAAAAAATTCTCCGCCCCCAAGATATCCGCGAGATCAAGGAAGCCAAGGACGAATTCGTCGTCGAGATCAATAAGCTCGAACTCTCGGCCCGGAAGAAGGGCATCCTCATCAGCCTCTCCTTCGGATTCGTGGTCCCCAACGTTTTCTTCAGCGATATCGCGACCGCGACCAAAAAGGACAAGGCGCGTCTCGACGTGGAATCCGTCTTTTTCACGATCAAGAAAGGCAAAGTCCTCCTCCGCAAGGGCGACGAAGCGGCGCCGGAGGCCCTCAAACAGATCCGGCTCATCAACCAGAACCTGAGGACGAGGCAGACCTGGCTGACCAATTTTCTCGGGGCGTTCCTCCTCTTCGTTCTCCTCCTCTTGTCCATCTGGTTTTATCTCCGGTCCCTGTTCAGCCGGCGGACCGCTCTCAAGTATTTCCTGATGATGGGGCTGACCCTGGCCATCGCTCTCATGACCTATAAAACCATGCTTTTTCTGGCGAATATCTCGAGCCAGAATGCCCGGATCTTCCTCTTTTCGAACGCCGACAGCTACAAGTTCGCTTTTCCCTATCAATTCGGAGTCCTCCTCTTCGCCTTCTTGACGGGAAACACCGTCGCTTTGATCTATGCGATCCTCAACAGCCTGGTGGTGGGGTATCTGTTCGGCGCCAATTACTACCTCATGATCTTCAGCCTGATCGGCGGCCTGGCGGCCATCTACGGCATCAAATATTACCAGCGCCAGAAGCGGACCTCGGCCATCCGGGCCGGCATTTTCCTTGTCGCCCCCTTGAACGTCGTCGTCATCACCACCCTTCACCTCGTCCGGGCGCGCCTGGCCGGCCTGGACGCCCTGTTGGCCGAGATCCTGATGGGGGTCGCGGGAGGGCTGCTCGGCGCCGCGCTGGCCTTCGTCCTCCAACCTTTTTACGAAAAGATCTTCCGTTTCCTCACCCAATCGAAACTCCTCGAGCTGACCAACTCCGATTCCGAGATCTTCCGGACGATGGCCATGGAGGCTCCCGGTTCCTATCATCATTCTTTGCTGGTGGCCTCGCTCGCCGAAAAGGCCGCGGAAGCCATCCGTCTCGATCCCCTGCTGGTCAAGGCCGGGGCGCTCTACCACGACATCGGCAAGATCAAGATGCCGGAGTATTTCATCGAGAATAAGAACCGCAAGATCGACGTCCACAAGGACCTCACCCCGAGCATGAGCACGCTGGTCATCATCAACCACGTCAAAGAAGGCGTGGAGATCGCCCGCAAGGAGAAGCTGCCGCCGGAGATCAAGGAGATCATCGAGCAGCATCACGGCAACTCTCTTGTCCGCTATTTCTATCAGAAAGCCAAGGAAAAATACGATCCCGACTTGCAAAAGATCGGCGAGGAGACCTACCGCTACCCGGGGCCGCCGCCGCAGACGAAGGAGGCTGCCCTGGTCATGCTGGCCGACTCGGTCGAAGCCGCCTCGCGGAGCCTGAAGGTTCACAAAGAGGAAAACCTCAAACGGGTCATCACGGACATTTTCGACAATTACATCCAGGACGGCCAGCTCGACGAAAGCAATTTTTCGCTGAAGGACCTGCGGATGATCGCCACCTCCTTCCTGGCCACGCTGACTCTCATCTATCAGCCGCGGGTCGAGTATCCCGGTTTCGATTTCGAGATAAAAAAAAAGAAAAAGCCCGAAAAAACTCCCAAGGACAGCCATGATCGAGATCCTGAACCGCCAAAAGAAATTCCGGATTGACCTCGACCGGTTCGAACGTCTTTTAAAAAGACTCGTCCGGCGCTATGAGCTCAACCGGCCCGAGATCGTTCTGGCTTTCGTGGACGATCCCGAGATCCGGGAATTGAACCGGAAGTTCCGGAAAAAGGACAAGCCGACCGACGTCCTCAGTTTTCCGCTCAACGAGCGGGGCGCGGACGGCAAATTCTACCTAGGCGACATTGTCATCTCGATCACGACGGCCACGGCCCAGGCCGCCGGCCTCGGCCACGGCCTGGAGCGCGAACTCGAATACCTGGCCGTCCACGGCTTCCTCCATCTTCTCGGATTCGAACACGGCCGGGGCCACGAGGCCGAAGAAGAAAAGATCCGACAGGCCCTGTTCCCATGATCGTCGTGTCGGGATTGATCCTCAGCGCCCTGGCCGCCTTTGTCTTGTCTCTCTTTCATATGGCCTTGGCCGGCTTCTCCAAGATCGGCCTGAGCGGTTACCTCGAGGAACGCGACAAACCCTATCGTCATGACGTTTTAAAACATTATGAAGAGATCTATATTTCCGTCGAATTCTGGCGGACGATCTTTCTCCTCGCCTTCGCGGTCTATGTCTTCGTCGCGATTCCACGGGCCGGCCTCTGGCCGCTCTGGCTTTTCCTGGGACTGGCGCTGGCTTATGGGCTCCTCTTCGAAGCCCTCCCCCGCCTCATCGGGACGATGAACAAAGAGCGCCTGGCGGCCTCGTTCCTGCCGTCTTACAAGCTCTTCCTCGTCCTTTCCACTCCCCTTCTCGTCATGAACCGCTGGCTGTGCGCACGCGAAGAGAGCGAAGACGAGGCCGAGGACGACCGTGAAGCCGGCGACGAGGAGATCGAGACTTTCATCGACTCGGCCAAGGAAGAGGGCATCATCGAGAAGGGCGAAGACGAGCTGTTGCGGAGCGTCGTCGAGTTCGGGGACATCGTCGTCCGGGAGATCATGACCCCCCGGGTGGACATGGTCTGCATCCGGAAGGACGCCACGGTCCAGAAGCTCCGCAACCTGATCATCACCGAAAAGTATTCGCGCATCCCCGTCTACAAGGACCGCGTCGACAACATCGAGGGCATCGTCATCGCCAAGGACCTTCTGGCCTTCTCCGAGGCCGCGCACGACCAGGATCCGATCGATCCTTTTCTCCGGCCGGTCATCTTCGTTCCGGAGTCGATGATGGTCGCCGAGCTCCTCAAGGAATTCCAGAAAGAGAAACAAAAGATGGCCCTCGTCGTCGACGAACACGGCAGCGTCTCCGGCCTGGTGACCATGGAGGACCTGGTCGAGGAGATCGTGGGAGAGATCCAGGACGAGTACGACAACGAGGAGGCCCAGATCACGACGGTGAGCCCGACGGAATATATCGTCTCCGGCGACGTGAAGGTCGAAGAGCTGGAGGACATTTTCGACCAGGAGCTGGCCGAGGACGATTACATCACCGCCAGCGGCCTGCTTACCCATCACCTCGGGCGGCTGCCGCACAAGGGCGAAACGGCCGAAATCAAAGGCCTTTCGGTCGAGGTGCTCGAAGTGGACCAAAAGCGGATCAAGAAGATCCGGATCAAGCGTCCGGCCCCGGCAAAGGAAGCGGAGCCGAAGGATTGACCATGCTCAGACCAAAAAAAACGAAGGCGCCCAAGAAGGAAGGCAAAGTCGGCTATGTCGCTCTCGTCGGCCGGCCCAACGTCGGTAAATCGACACTGCTCAACCGCATTCTGGGCCAGAAGATCTCGATCATCTCCAATAAACCCCAGACGACGCGGATCAGCATCCTGGGAATCCATACGACGGACAAGGGCCAGATCGTCTTCATCGACAACCCGGGGATCCACAAGCCCTTGCACAAGCTGAATAAACGGATGATGAACTTCGTCCACTCTTCTCTCGAAACGGCCGATCTCGTCTGCCTTCTCATCGACGCGACCCAGCGCTACGGCCACGGCGACGAGTTCGTCCTCGAGTTCCTGAAAAACGCGAAGAAACCCATGTTTCTCCTGATCAACAAGGTCGATATCGTGGCGAAAGGGAACATCCTGCCGATGATCGAACAGTACCGGGGCCTAGCCGACTTCAAGGAGATCATTCCCCTTTCGGCCCTCAAGGGCACGAATGTGGACGTCCTCGAGCGGCTGATCTTCGAGAACCTGCCGGCGGCCGAGAAGCTCTACGGCGATGACGACGTCACCGACCAGTCCCAGCGCTTCCTCCTGGCCGAGATCATCCGGGAAAAGCTGCTCGCCCACGTCGAAAAAGAGCTGCCCTGGGTGACGGCAACCTACATCGATTCGATCGAGAGACGGGAGCCGGAGGGGCCGGCTGAACAAGCGCCGGGCAATGAGCCGAGGACGGAGGACAAGAAAGCGACCGGAGAGGAAGCGAAATCCATCGAACCGGACCACTTGCCCGGCGTCGGCCCCACGCCGAAGCCGAAGCGTCCCGTCATATACATCAAAGCCCACATCTTCGTCGAGAAGGACAATCACCGCAAGATCATCATCGGCCGGCACGGCCACCTGATCAAACAGATCGGGATCGAAGCCCGCCGCGAGATCGAGGAGATCCTGGAGGCGACGGTGTACTTGGACCTCACGGTTAAGGTGCGGGAGGACTGGCGCGACTCGGCCGACGTTCTGGACCTGATCGAGGGCCAGAAGGAGATGTGACCCTCTGGGGTCATCCCGAGCCTTTTTCTGTCATCCTGAGCGAAGCGAAGGATCTCACCTACCCTAGGCGCTCCTCGTCGTCCCGAGCCTTGCGAAGGATCTCGTCCTCTCAACTTATTGACTTTCCCCCCGAAGGATGCGAAAATCATGTCCCTTTCCGCGGACGGTGAGTGTAGCTCAACCGGTTAGAGCATCGGACTGTGGATCCGAAGGCTGGGGGTTCAAGTCCCCTCACTCACCCCGCTTTTTACTCAATAACACAAAATCTTTTTCAGCATCGATTCGATCATGAATCTCGCTTCGTTTCCTTTGTCGAGGTTATCGTCAAGACGGGGCGCCCTTGCAAAAACATAAAGAGAAACTCGGCGTTTCCTGTGGCGAAAGGATGGGAAAGTCAATTCTTGACAAGACGCAGTAAGAGGAGGATATTGATTGTCGTGTAAGGAGGGGGATATGTCCGCCGATCAAAACAAACGCGGGATGTGGCTGCTCGTTCTCTACCTCCCGATCAGCGGCCTCGCGATCGGGCTTTTAAGTAATTTATTGAGATTGGCCGTTCCGGTCACGGGCCGCCGGGCCTTTGTCGAAGTTTTCTGGACTTATGCCCTGCGTTTTCCGAGCGATTTCTCCGTTCTGCGCTGGGTCGCCCCGGCTCTCGGTTGGGTCCTTCTTCTTCTGATGCTCGTCGCCGTCCGAACCCGGAAACCGATCCTGACCTTGGTCGAAATTCGGGTTATCCTTCTGGTGCTGATCGTCATCTTTACTCTCCTCGCCAAAATATTCACGGTTATAATGGTCCATGCGCCCGGTTCAGCCCCGGGGCCTTTTTACGAGGAGAGGAATAACCTCATCATTCTGCTTTTTCTGTTCGTGGACGTCGATCTCATTCTGGTTTTATTGGCTTCGTATCTTCGGATCTTCAAGTCGTTGAAACGCCGGCTGGTCTGAGGCGCGGCTTCAGATTGCAGCCGAATCAAAGCGACTTCTCTTGATCTGTTGCGCTGATAGGCGGAGATTTCAACGCTGGAGGCGGCATAAACAAGAGTTGACCGTCTTATACACGAATTTTCAATATGCGGCGGGAGCGATATAGACTGCGATGGAAATGAAATGCATGAGCGCGCCGAGAATGACGAAGATGTGCCACACGGCATGGAAACCGAATCGATCCGGGAAGAAATCGAGCCTTTTGGTGATATACACGGCCGCGCCGAGAGTATAGATGACGCCTCCGATTCCGATACCTATCAGAGCGCCGGCCGGAAGCATTCGTAACATTTCCTTGATGGAAAGGAGCGAAAGCCAGCCCATGAGCACATAGATTCCGGCCGTGAACCAACGCGACGCGCTCATCATGAACATTTTCACGATGATGCCGATCACGGCCAAAGACCAGACGATCGCCAGAATTCCCCATCTCCAAAAACCCGTGAACATGATCGCGCAGATGGGCGTGTAGGTCCCGGCGATCAATAGAAAGATCGCGGCATGATCGAGCTTGCGCAGTTTGGCGATGATCTTCGGCTCCGCTTTGACCCAGTGATACGCGGCGCTTGTCGCAAAGAGCAGGATAAGGCTGGCGCCGTACACGCCCAATGCAACCGTTTTGACAAGGCTGTTCCGGCCAATATACAGCAGGATGCCGGATCCGATAACGGCGCCAATAGCCGCGAAGAAATGAGTGAATCCGTTCGCGGGCTCGCGAATATTCTTAATCATTGAAAAACAGGATTTTCCTTTTTCCGCGGCGCGGTGAATTTCCGCTCTGGGCGATGGATCTCCCCGCCCATCCATTGCGGAACTATATCTCCAGCCGGGCGGCGCTGTCAATAACGGCGAAAACCGCGCCCGAAGATCATGTGAGGTAACAGATGCGGAGATTTCAGCGGTGGCGGCAGCATAAAGAAGAGTTGGACCGTCTTATATCGGATCGCGTGGAGTAGAGTTAGCGGGCTATAAGACAGTTTCTAACCTGCCTCCGCCAGCGACCCCAGCTGAATCCCTCTATGATTTGCGATAAAATATGATTTGCGATAAAAAAAGGAAGAGCGGCCCGCGTCGGCTTGCTTGTTTAGCCGGCTATCGCCGCCCGATATCATGAAAAACAATGGCTATCGTTATCCGGATCGTGTTCTCAAGCCGGACGAAGGCCTTCCGGTTGCGGCTTTCTATGCCCTTCATTACACCCACTCGACCCAGGAAACATGGCGGCAGCGAATCCATGCGGGACAGGTTTTGCTCAATGGACGGCCGGCATCGCTTGACGATACTCTGAGTCGGGGCGACCGCCTCATCTATGATCGTCCTCCTTGGAAGGAGCCCGAGGTTCCAAGGAATTTTATGACTCTGTTCGAGGATGAAAATGTTTTAGTCCTGGCGAAACCTTCCGGACTGCCGGTCCTTCCCGGCGGCGGGTTTTTGGAAAATACGCTGCTTCACTTGGTCCGTCAACGCTATGATGCCGGATGTTCGCCTCTTCATCGGCTTGGGCGCGCGACTTCAGGGGCCATCCTGTTCACCCGGAACGCCCGAACCGCACGCTTTTTAAGAAAGGCCATGGACGAAAGACGAATCCGCAAGGTGTATCTGGCCTTGGCCTCCGGAACCGCCATGCCGGACGCCTTTACGGTCGATGCGCCCATTGGGCCCGTTCCGTATCAGCGGCTGAAAACCATACACGCGTATTGTCCCCATGGTCGGCCATCGATGAGCCATGTTCGAGTGATCCGTCGACTCCCTCATGAGAACGCGACACTCCTGGAAGTAACCATTCCCACGGGACGGCCCCACCAGATCCGAATCCATCTCAGCCATGCCGGATTCCCTCTGGTGGGCGACCCGCTCTATCGATCGGGTGGAATTCCTCTTGACGGCAGCGAGGATGGCGAATGCGCCGCCCTGCCCGGTGACAGCGGGTATTTCCTGCATTCATGGAAAATCCGGTTTCCTCATCCTGAAAGCGGGAGAGACGTGGAGGTCCTTTGTCCTCCCCCGCCCATCCTTGACATCGTTCCAAGCGCGGCGATATAGTTGACCGCGATCGGCCATGTGGTTCCCGGGCTCGAAGAAAAAAAGAACGCCTGCGGAGCAAAGCGCTCCGCCGGCCGATGTCCGCCTCCCCGTCGACGATCTTTCCGACGAAGACTTCCTCGGCTTTATCTTCAATAAAATGCTGGGCCGCGATCCGGATCCAGAGGGAAAGGCCCATCAGCTCAAGTTCCTGCGGGCCGGGAATTCGCGCGTGTCCCTCCTCCTCAATATCATGGAAGCGCCCGAGTACGTCTTCAAGATCGTCCGGGACAACATCCACCACTATGTCAAGCTCCTCCCCATCAAGGACGAGCGCCCGGACCGGTATGAGATCCGGAGCGATCGTTCCGGAATCGAGAAGAGCTGGTTTTACGGCGTTCGGGAGGACGCCGATTTCGATTGGCTGGAACAGAAGATCGTCAAGAACGGCTATTACGAACGCCCGGGCGTCTGGAGCTTCATCATCGACGAGGACAAGCGGATGATGGCCGAGATCGCGGCGGAGTTCGGGCCC
>Ga0315294_10005294_pt1 | contig 14141 bp, 31 predicted proteins | sample YL17G13_40_MG_FD_203626 | JGI IMG/M metagenome (GOLD analysis project Ga0315294, IMG submission 203626) | Sediment microbial communities from Yellowstone Lake, YNP, Wyoming, USA - YL17G13_40 | ecosystem: Environmental > Aquatic > Freshwater > Lake > Sediment | place: USA: Wyoming | collected... | reverse complement strand
TCATTTTTTTGGTGGACTTGATGGGGAGTATTTAATGGAGTTAGTATTAGCAACCCAATCTGTTAAAGTCTTTAATAATGCCAAGCTGGATAGGGCTGAGCGCATTGAAGGCTGAGGAGGTTTGCTTTGGAAGAGGAGAAGGTTCAGAAGAGAATAGAGGAAGAGGATAGGGAGTTCTTAGAGCAGCTGGATGAAGCTCTTGCCGTTCCCGAGCAGAAGACTCTCGGTGATGCTGTGCGTGAAGTTCTCCGAATGTCTGAGAAGTGTGCTACGGTTCCTTCTCAGGTAATTTATGCCATAGCTGGAGTCTGCTTCATCTGCAGGGCTAAGATACCGCTACCAGAGCCTCCCAACAAGAAGTTGATCTTTACTGATGTCTTGTGCGAGGCTTGCAACAAGTCAGTTTGGTGAATTGAAGGAGCATAGATGGAAAAGGAAGAATGGAAAGAGCACTTTAAAGAACGTGGAGAGCATCATCTTAAGCTTGATGCACTGGCTGATCAGTATGTAAAAATAAGGGACAGCCTTCCCGAAGTCATAACCAGGGATGCCTTTCTAGAGATGGAAGGCATTAGGTTAGAGATGGAGCAGGGCTATCGCGCCCTTCATAACCTAGAGATGCTGGGTGTTATCAACCTCATAGAAAACCTCGCAGAGCAGCTTGAGAACTATTTGGAGACGAAATGAGTAACAGTGGCCGCATAGGTGGGAAGAGAAAGTCTTCGACCAAGAAGATGACTATATCGAAGGCGCAGGTTGGCTTGGATGGAAGTACCGATAGGACACACCGAAGGGCTTATGCCGCTATGGCGCGTAAGAACAAGGAGCTTCTCGTGGAAGCCAGCATCATGGCCGTGAGGTTTCATGATGGTGACAAGGAGAAGGCCAAAGACTGGCTGTATCTGGAGAAGGATGGTCTCTCGCCGCTTGAGAGGATACTAGCGGGCGAGGGGAAAGAAGTCATCGCGCAGCTGACTGAGATGCAGGAGGGCAAGCTCGCCAAGGAAGCAGCGCAGTGGGACAATAGGGAGATAGATCCAAAAACATGGGATGATATCCCAAAGGATTTCTGATGCAGAGATGGGAAGTAGAAGATATAGGCGTACATGCGAATATCAGGGTCTCAGGAACAGAAAATGATATGATAGGAATGGGATTTCCCTTGCGCCTGGCTGAGATTATAGTTCGTCGGCACAATGATGCCATTGAAGAGGCTTATATGGAAGGCGAGTTCGGCGGTAGCATAGGAAGCATCGGGTTCCACCCTTTACATGGAGGCACAATATGACAGTATGCCCAAAGTGCGGCGATGAGTTCCAGGATGGTGAGATGCCTCTTAAGGTATCGGTATCGGGTTCCACCCTTTACAAGGCTGTGGTCGCTTATCTTAAGAATGATGAGACACTTCAGCAGGCGATCAGGGATAAGGTGGATATTGCCTTAGACTCCGAAGCGATGAAGAAGGCGATAGAGAAGCGCCTTGAGCGGGCACTTGTCAGCTGGAGCATCAAGGATGACATGGTCAAAGCTCTACAGGACCTCACCACTAAGCAGGTGAAAACTTTTCTCACAGATGATAAGGTTTCTGAGATTGTGAAGAAGGTTTTTTCCAAAATGATTGTGAAGTGAGGTTGTTACATATGTTTGATTTGAATCCTGTGAAGGAATCTGTTTTGATCGATCACATGAAGGCCGTAGGTGGAGTCACCGCTTTTCTTATGACCTCCCATATGCAACACTATGTCCATCTGTCGAAAGCTAGGGAGATCATGCTTGAAGCTCTCCTTACTCTAGGTATTGAGGGCGAAGTGACGCGGGCTGAGATTCAGGATGCCCTACAGATATATGATGAGCTTGATGGCCGCGTGGCGGCGCAGGAAGTTAAGATGCTTCAGTTCAAGGAGCGTTATGGTGCCCTTCCTGTCTTTGATAAGGATGAGTAGCATGGAGTTCACTCCCGTCACAAAAGATGAAGTAATTAGGAACGGAGTGTTGGGGTCTATTTTTGGCTCCCTGCAGATCAGCCGTTGGGTTATACTGCGTAAGTTGACATGGAAGGAAAGGTTAAAGGCCCTTCTTTTCGGGAGGCTCACAGTAATGGAGACTTATTCATCTGATCAGCCTGAAATTCGCTCCTATAATGCCCGCATAGGTTAGTTTTTTTTTGGGAGTACAAGATGTCTGGTGGTCACTACAACTATACCTACTTTAGAATAATGGAGCTGGCAGAGGATATCCAAAGGGATGTCGAGGACGAGGACCAGAACCTCTCTGAAGAAATGAGGGCCAAGATGCTTGAGATGGCGGCGGAGCTTACACGCACCGCGGCGAAGGCTAAAGCCCTTGAATGGTATATGTCGGGCGATACCTTAGCGGAAGACTTCTTGGAATTCTGCCGGCGTTAATACCTTGCCCCATTGTCAAACAATATCAGTGATATCTTTAATATTTTCCTCATGGTTTTGACAAGGCTCAGCTCCTGCTGATATACTCACCTTCCATAAAAATTTTTTCAATTATATTCGGAGTTGAGATGAAGATGCAGGTGAAGCTTTATGCTGATGATGGGAAACGATTGTGGGTCAATGAGTATGCTGTCGGCCTTGATGTCGATGCGGCAATACGAGTCATTGACGATGAGTTGAATAGTAGGCTAGGATCGGCCCTTAGCAATAGCACATATAAAAATCTTATGGAGATACGAAACCAACAGCGTACCGTCCAGCTTAAAAGCGGGAAAACAGTTACCGTGGAGCGGAAGGCGATACGCACCCTGTGAGGAGGCACATCATGACGGTTCAGCAATTAGACATAAATTTTCTTCGTGGTCTTGACTATAGGGAGGCCAACCTCAGGAATGTGGAAGTGGAAGTTACTTCCGATGGTGAGGATGGCTGTGGTATTGCTCTGAAGGATGGGAAGGATACCTTCCAATTCACAGAGCAGTCCCTCAAGCACCTCTGCAAGTACATCGACCTTCCTTATGCGTTCTCGAAGACGCTCAGAAGCAAGGGGCGAGCGCATGTGATCTCCTATCTTCAGAAGCAGCTAGCCCAGACCGTGAGCGGTGAAGTCACGCTTGTCTGTGGGAATGGTAGCGAGGAAGGGGTGAAGGTCATCCATAGTGTCACGGATGCGGAGAAGCTCCACTATCGAGGCCTGGAGGCTGAGAAGCTGGACACGAGGCTGATGGAGTCGCTGAGCCGTCCAGATTCACCGCTTGAGCTGTCTTCCCGGATGTTCAGCATGGACGGAAGCATAAGGTACGGCCTTCTGTTCAAGGAACCTAAGAAGGTCGATGAAGACATTGGAGATGCAGACAAGGAAAAGGATCTCGCCGGTCTTTGGAAGTTCGGCTTCACGCTGAAGCACTCAGTAACTGGACTTTCGGAGCCGAGCATAAGCATGGAGCTTCTCCGCCTTATATGCGCTAACATGTCCTATATGCCCGAGAAGCACTACACGCATGCCCTAGGCCAGAACCCCGAATTCGAAGGGAGATGGGCCGATATCGAAAAGTTCCTTCAGGATCCGCCTATGGTGAATGTCTCCGATCTAATCGCGCGAGCGACGAAGACTTTTGCTTCGATGGCAGAGCTACGTGATGCTCGTAACAGGCTGATGCGCCTTAAGGTTGATGCCGAAGACACGGAGACTGCTGAGCGCATAAACCAGGCTCTTCAGTGGAAGCGTATTCAAAAGGCCTATGCAATTAGGGATATGGACGACAAGCCAAGCCCTGGATGGTACAAGAGGGCTACTACGCCGATTAAGTTATTCACCCTTCAATGCTTTCTTACTCAGGAGGCTACCCATGCTCCTAACACCACGCCATGGGATGTGAGGCAGGGGCTTCTAATCCATGGGGGCAAGCTCCTTTGTGGCAAGCCTGATCTTATCGATGTTCCACCAGTCGTCGATTGGTCAATGAACTAATGGAGGAAGAGGCGATGTCCTGGCTTGACTATGTTCCTTGGTGGTTTCTGGCTCTCTCTGCTCTTGGTTTTTGTGGATGTCTGTTCTTCGGTTATCTTTTATTCAAGGTGGTACGCGGCATCATAAGAAGCATAGGTGGACACTTATGATTGATAACTGGCCGGAAGTGTTCATATGGCCTCCTTCTGATCAGACTATAGAAGGACTAGCAGATCGTAATGGGCTAGGGCATAAGAAGGAGTATCTGCCGAAGGAGCCGGAGAAGATCCATCTTCTTCCCTTCTTACGGGGTAGGCTCCGAACTAAGAGGCTGAGGAAGAAATTCCTGAAGGACCCTCATTATTACAAGCTGCTTGTGATATGCGAGGTATGGGATGAATGGGAAATAAAGAGATGGTGGAAGGTGGGTAAGATATCCGCTGATTACATCCTCGATACTTTGGCGAGAACGGGATTTGCGAGACGCCTGTTCACTGTGGAGGTTCCTGATGAAACTTGATGATCTTATGAGAACCCTGGCTGCCGTGAAGGAGTCGCGAGGCTTGGCCCCCGACCTCGACGTGCATATCATAACTGAAGTCGATGGCATTCAGCACGAGCAGTTGCTGGGAGACGTAGTAGTCGCCGTTCGTTACCTTGAAGGTGAAGAGACAGGTACTCCCGTCAAGCTCATGCTGGTTCCCGAGGGGTTTGATGAATGACCGTCTTCCTTTTCAATTACGATATCAAGTCTGAGGTCAATGGAAGCATTCGGCTATGCCCTGGGAAGTCCATCGCACCTCTCCAGCTCATTGAGATGAGCGAGAGTGAGTGGGAGCAGTCTGGGATAGACGAGTCGAAGCTCCCCGAGGGTATCAGGATAGAGAGGGTCAGCCATGATCACCCTGCCCTGAATGAGGGGACAACCAACCTTAAGCTCCTCACCCTCGTTGTGCGGCACAGGTTCGAGGCTCTCCAGCGGGAGTGCAGGGCGCTGAAGAGGGATGTGCAGCTCGCCTCTGCGACGGCAGCCCGCCTAGATCGTCTGGAGGCTGAGTGGAATGAGGCCGGCGAAGAGGATGATGGTATTGACCTTATAAGAAAGTCGGCATGGGAGGCCAGCCAGAAGGTTCTTCTAGACCTCTATGAGGAGCTTGAATTCCATATGGTAAGAATACCCGACGACAATGTAAGGAAGGCCATTGAGGTCTCCCATAGAATTTTCCATGCGAGTATCCAGTCTTGTCTGACTTCAGACTAGTAGTGATACCACCGGTTACTATGAATGAATGATATGTCATGTTTGAAGAGCTTGATAGGATAGAAATAGCACTTAAGCTTATCGCCGAAAGGAAAAAGAAAGCGGAGGAGGATGTCAAGCTGGCTTATGATCTTATCTCGATGAACCGCAAGTCCACTTATGAACTTATAGACTACCTTGCTCAGTTCCTACCCCAGACTCAGCAAATAAAGATTCCACAGGATGAAAAATAATAGTATCATTTTCTTCTAGCAGAAAAATCTTATATTAGGAGAAAAGACTATGTTTACAGTAGAGGTCATTTATCAGGATCAGAATCGTGAGACAGTTGATTTCGAAAGCAAGCCTTCGCTAGACGTTAAGGGCAACTTTGTGTGCCTGGAATGCGGCTCAGGACAGAAGCTGGTATTCAACATTGATACCGTACTGTATGCAAGGGTCAGTTATCCACCGCAAAACACAGTAAAGCCTTTCAAGTTCACAAGTGAGGCTCATTACCATACTAAGAATGAGACTGTAGAGCTTCTCATGCACTCGACAGCACCTAAGATTGAAGTCAAGGTTGGCGGTAACGGTGGTGTCCTTCTCCTTAAGGAAGATGACAACGTGCTGAGAATCATCAATGGCGACTGGCTTGAAGGTATCAAGGTTGACTTTTTCAACGACCAGCTCGCGGGGAAGAAGAAATGAGGAGTTCGGAGCCTAAGAAAGAGGACATCCTCATGTTCCTCGATGTTGTAGGGAAGCTGTCACTGTTTGAAGCTGAGCACCGCAACATTAGGGGATGGGGACTTTTCAGCGAGGAGAGGGGCGAGCTTCCCTTTCCGGCTGTAATCCGCGTCCAGAAATGGCTGCAGGAGTTGGCTGAAGACAAAGGAGTTGACGGCCAATCTTGCCTGGGTGATCATGAGTGAGAACCAAGCGAAAAAGGATACTAGATGACTCACGATGATACAATTAGGTCATTCATTAATAATACACTCATCGATTATGAGACTACGGAGCATTGGTCATCATCCTTTAGGGGTTCCGCCCTCCCCCTTTGTCCTAGAAGACTCATGCTTGGGGAGTTTCAGAAGAGGTCTGGTCACATAGAGCGCCGGACGGGATTTGTTACTCAATACAACTATCAAGTAGGCAGGAGCATCCATGCCCTTGCACAGGAGACGTTTGCGAAGCAGGGTTTGTTGTGGGGGGACTGGCGTTGTAGGGATGCTGGTAATTGCGGGGTAAAATTCACTAATACGAGACTAGAAGGTGGGAAGTGCATCCGTTGTGGCGAACCCTGCCTTTATATCGAGAAAAAGGTAACGGAACCGGAATCCAAGTTCTCTGGTCATGTTGACGCTCCTGTGTTTTGTCCATCAATGGATGCTTATCTCATCTTTGAGTTGAAATCGAGGAATTCCAACATTATCTCGGCAGCTTCTGAGCCATATAGAAGTGACCTATATCAGGTAAGCATGTATGCCACGCTTCTTCATAGGACATATTGGATGCGGATAGCGGGTAGAGTGATCCTATGGATTGGCAAGCCGAAGCCAAAGCCCTTTAAGTTTTGGTTTTATCCTGGGATAGGTGAGGAGATGGCAGATGAGCAGTTCAGGGCCAAGAAGGATCTTGACCTGAAGATGAAAGAAGGACGCGTGCTGGAAGTTGAAGGCATATGCAATGGTGTTGATAATGAAGATGGATGCCCTTACGTAGGCATCTGCTCATCGCCGGTCCTGAACAGATTGATAATGACGGAATATGAGGAATTTTTAAATTGGCAAAAGTAATTGATATATCAACATACAGACAGAAGGAGAGCGCATGTAGGAAGGTAAAGGAGATCATTAACCTTTTCCCTCTAGTTGAGGATGCCGTGGATGCCGAGATCGCCCGCGTGTCCCCATCAAAGGAAGTGTTTGACATGGTTCGTGACTCCCCCCAGGTGAACCTGTCCGTGGCTTCCTCCCTATGTTTTACCTTGGCAAACTATCTTTCAAGGCTTGTGGTCAAGCCCAATGAATTTGACATGACGGAAGACACCGTCGAGAGCTTCATCGTCGAAATGATCATCCCTATGATGCGGGATATACTTTTAACCAAAGAAAAGATGAACTTATGAGTAATTTACCGGAGCCTCGCCGAAGGCTGTTCAAGGCAATATTCATCGATGGAAGCTTTTTGTTTCACTGCGTTCAGCAGCTTTCGGTCAGAATAGACTATAAAAAGCTCAAGAACCTCTTTATAAACCCAGGCGACCACCTGGTCTCAGCCGCCTACTATACTGCCCTTCCCAATGAGTATGACCTCGAGGACAAGCACAAGGCTTTCCTGCGCATCCTCAAGAAGGAAGTCCGAGTCAAGGTCCGAAGCGTTCCCCTTCTCAAGGCTTATGACTTCAACCAGCAGCAGACTGTTCAGACACCTTTTCAGGCGACTGGCAGGTACTCCAAGGGTGAGGATATCCTCCTTGCCTGCGACCTAGTGAGGGGTGCTGCGACAAACCAGTTTGATGAATGCGTGCTTGTGACTGGTGATGGCGACTTCACTCCGGCCGTCGAGTGCGTGCAAGAGCTAGGAAAGTCGGTCATCGTGGCTTCCTTTTACTCATCACTATCTAACTCCCTGGAGCTTGCTGCTTCCGATGTAATATACCTCGATGAGCATCTCGATAAGCTGAGACTTATTGCGGAGGACAAGTGATTCATCTATACTGCAGCTGCTATCCTTACCAGAGCGCATGGTACATCTTCTGCCTCGGTGATACAGTCCCTGAAGATGAGTTCGACGACTGGGAGGTATCAGGCAACATTGAGGAGGTAACCTGTCCCTATTGCATTAGGATAGACAAGGAACTCACTGAGCAGATGAGGGCAGACGGTCTTTTGGATGACGCTGGAAACCTCAAGCCATATGAGGAACTCGATGCCTCGTTAAAGATTGGAGCGATAAATGAGTCGAAGTGATACAAGCTATGAGAAAAAGTATAGATACCTGCTTTACCGTATCCAGCAGGCTCTTTTGGAGATGGAAGTGGAACCTAAGAGCCACCGCGGGAGACGCCATTTGGAGAATGCTCTGTTCTCCTGCGAGGCAACGATATTCCCAAAGGAATGTGCGGTATCCCATGAGGAGATGCTTGCGATCAAGGGAGAGCTGTTTGAGATGGAATATGAAAAGGATTAAAAAATGAATGGAGATTACTGCGAGTGCTCGCAAGATGTTGCAGACACGAACGCTCCTATGGGCGGCTGTACAAACTGCGGTAGGATAACAAGAGAAAGAGCTTCGAAGATATCCTATAGTCATTGGAAGTCAGAAGAGGCGGATTCTTATAAGGCGCTTAAGATGCTTCACGCCGTGAAGGCGAACAGGGCTTTCATTCTCGATTTTATTGACTTCTACCAGACGCACTTCTCCCTGCTATGGGATGATGATGCTCTCATTAAGTTAAGGGGAATCGTCGAGACGGTTGAGAGTTCCGTTGAAAAGCAGCATGATCGGCTCACTTCGGCGGTTAGGAAGCAGCACATACTTGAACTGGAAGGAGTAGGCAATGACAAGCAAGTTTAGGAAGAAGCCGATAGTCATCGAGGCGGTAAGATGGGATGGCGAAAACCATGAAGAAATATGCGGATTCATAGGGGAGCGCCTTCCGAAGAGGGAGTCGATCTCCCAAGAAGCTACACTCCTCATTCCTACGCTCGAAGGAGTGATGACGGCAGGATGCGGAGACTGGATCATAAAGGGAGTGAACGGTGAGTACTATCCCTGCAAAAATGACATATTTAGTAAGACATATGAGGAAGTGCTATGACAACCAAGGCTGACTGCGTGCGAAGATGGAAGCATAAGGAGACGGGCAAGGAGTTCAAGGTATTACCTTGGTGGAGCTGTGAGGGGAACCTCATTGACAAGCCTAAAGAGATATTGGATAGTGAAGAAGATACTTGGAAAGAAAGACTCTATGCTATAGGCGTATTGGCTCAGATTGGATGGCTCATCGAGAATGATGAGGGAGTCTGGTTTGGTATTGGACCTTCTGCTTTAAGCTCCTTTACTGAGATCGAGGACGATCTAGAAGAGTCGAAATAATGCGCTGTTTTCTCTTCAAGAAGGTTATCATAGACAAGGTAACGATCATATACTCGCCTCTTCTCATGGCCTTGTGCGGCGTGATTGATTACCTAACAAAATGGCTTTATAGGAAGAAATGATATGGGAACCTGTTTTTACGAGAAGTCCACCGACTACTGTGGGCACTGTGGGAGAGGAAGTAGAGCCACCCTCATAGGCAAGCGTTCGGCAGCAGGATGGTGGTGCTGGGATTGTGGGGTATCGCTATGCAAAGCTGGCTCATCCAATGTGCATTACAGTGCTAGTGCGTGGCATGAGTCTTGCCCGAAGTGTGGGAAAAAGAAGGAAGAGGAATCTCTCAGCGAGAGTACCGCAGGCAGGGAGCTTGGCTTTAATAATCACAAGCCCGGAAGGAAGAAGGGCGTGGCTTCATGCTGCTCGTTCGCCTGGGGCATCGAACCGGACTCCCTGAGGAACTATCCGAACATCGTCGATGAGTATGGGCGTGAGTTCACCATCGAGCAATTTAGGGACATTCTCACCGAATGCCCCATTCAGTCCACCGACCTCATAGGGCAGGAATTCTTTTGATATACCAAGTTTTTGATATAGATGGAACCCTCGCCCATTATGACGGGTGGTCAGTACACTTCGAAGTTCTTAACCTCATCAAGTCTTTCGACTCAACTAAGAACAGACTGTTTTTCCTTACGGCGAGATGGGAAGCTGAGTATGAGTCTACGTTTAGATGGTTAGTCCAGGTTCTGGGGCATGAGAACTTCAGGCTGCACTGCCGTTCTATTCTTCATCAGTTTTCCATCGCAAGCTACAAGCGTACGGTCATAGACAGCCTATGGCAAGGAAACCCAGCAGAAATTCACTTTTATGATGATGATATGGAGAACCTTGCGAACATTAAGCGGTATAGGAGACATGGCAAGAAGCCTATCTATTTGTATCATGCCCAGGAAGGGAAGCTAACGAGCCTCGACTCGGAAAAGGCTTTAAAAGAAAGTGGAGAATAGGAGAGTCGAACTCCTGACCCTTAGAATGCAAGCAAAAGGGACTGGGTATTAGAGCATTAGATTTGAATTAAGATAACTTCGGAAGCTAAGACCTGGTTAAGATTAACTTGTAGGCGAAAATAAAAAAAAACAACCGTTAGGGGTAAGATATGTCATTCTTGAGCAAGGTGGAACTAAAAAAACAATTAAGGGATCTTGGTATTAAAGTAGAAGGTAACTGTGTTCGCAAATCTGATATTAACCGTGTGCTTGCAGATAAAATTAAACAAGTATTCTTCGAGGATATGCCAACATCTCTCAAACAATTGATTAATCGAAGCAATGATTTCTTTACATTAGATTATAAGGAAAATCCCGCTAAGATTGTTATAAAAGACGAAGATATAACCGGAGTGGTTTTGTATAGCCGAGGCGATTATTTTTCTGCACCCAAATCATATTTTATCTTTCAATTAAAGGGTAATATGTTGATATGGGATAGAGATCTAACTCAACAATCTAATTATGCTTCGTGGAAGACAAGAGAGGTTCGATCCCAACCTGTTTTAGATTGGGTTCTTAAATTAAATGTTTACCCAAAACCTGTAAAATATTCAGATTATCTTAAAAATAAAAATTTTTTAAAACCCTATTTAGAATGAGTGGAATGGCCTATTTCGCCATTTCCGAAGTTAGATCATTTATTTCAGGCACGACACCCGCTCCCGGGTCAGCCCCTATAGGCAGCACCCCAGAAGAGTTTGAGCCCGGACAGGATAATAGAAGACTGGGAAGAAGCGCCCGATGAGGGCGAGGGTAGTAGGCAAGACGAGCAAGAAACCCGCTCTGGGGCATCAAGCAAAGAGACCTTGGTCGAGACCTTTAAGCGTGTAAGAGTGGGGCACCCGCTCCCGGGTCAGCCCCTATAGGCAGCAAGAAACCCGCTCTGGGGCATCAAGCAAAGAGCGTTCTAGTATGAGCTTAGCCGTCACCAATATAGATGAGTTCACGAGTTCAAACGGTACCCTTTTAAAATATGGGAGGTGGCAGGCGACATGAAATCCAACGGGTATCCAGACCGGCGTACTCTCAGACAACCAAAGACAACTCACGCCCCGGCGGGGAAGTTTTCTTTGTGTGGAGCTTACTTTGCGCCACAGCCGTCAGAAGACGGCACCCTCCCCGCCGTGACGTGTAAGCGGTGCATCCGTACACTCGATAAGGTACAAAAGGACGGCCGCCCAGAAGCCAGACCGTGACCGTTTTAGAACTCCTCTGCTGGAATTATGCGAGCACGGTGTGGCAGAAGACGTGGGCCTTTATCAAAAAGGCGATGAATTAACTCAAGCCCGCGAAGCATTTGAAAGGTTGATGAATCAATGAACGATGAATTATCTAACGAGGCCGTGGGCAAGCGTGTGGCAGCAGACCGATGGGAGCCACGAGGATAGCTGCTGCTCCAATGCGGCCGGTCAAGATAGAAGGATCTGGGCCGCGATCTCGGCCCTACTCTTGAGCGGCATCGTCTTCATGGCCAGGATTTCCTGCGCGATCTGGATCTTCCGCTCGGTCGGTTCCTGCGAGCGAAACTTCTCGACCTTCTCGACCACCTTCTCGACCTTCTCGACGATGACCTTCGGCAACGTCACGATCTTCCGCTTACCTTGGCGGGGCGACGGGGCGTCGTCGCTATCGTCGTGGATCCGCAACATGTAGACGACCATCGCGACCGTCGGGACGCTCTTGGTCTTGGGGCTGAGGTACCCCTCGTCGCCGAGCCGCTTCGCGATAGCTTCGTAGGGCTGATTCTGATCCCTCATCGTGAGGGCTATCTTCAACGCCTGCTCCTTATCCATAGGACCTCCGGTCCCACGGGTGTATATAGGCGGGGACAAAACTTTATACACCGACAGGTCAAAAAATCAAGTGGCCTTAAAAGGTCAGCTGGCTGATCAGCCCCTGGCCCTGGGTCGACGGGTGGAAACAATCGATCGTCCCGAGGTCGGCCTTGTCGAACGGGTGGTCGCCCGCCGCCCGGTTGAACCGGACCTGCGGGTGTTGGTCCGCCACCCGGCCCAGCTGGTCGTTCAGCTGGTCGATCCGCTGCTGGGCCGCCGCCCGGTCGTTATCCGTCAGGTCGCGGGCCAGCACCGCGGGACAGACGTGGAATAGGTCCCAGATGAGCCGGCACCCATATTGGTCGGCGTTGGCCTCGTAGACGCTGAGCAGCCGCGGGATCGGCGCCAACACGATCTTGACGTCGGGGTTGCGGGCGACCAACTTGGCGACCAGGGCGTCGACGTGGTCGGGCGTCCCGGGGACGAAGCCGCGGCACACGTCGTTGGCCCCGATCTCGACCGTCACGTAGCCCGGCACCTGGTCGCCCAGCGCCAGGAACTGGTCGTCGAGGTCCCGCGACTGGGCCCCGACCTGGCTGACGTTCAGGACGTTGACCTCGTGGCCCTGCTCGGTCAGCCGGACCCGGTGCGACTTGATGTCGCGGCCGGTCGCCCAGTTGACGTCGAGGTTGACCCCTTGGTTGACCGCGTTGTAGCCCTGGCTGATCGAGTCGCCGAACGCCGCCATGGTCAGCGGCTGGGCCTGGGCCGGGAAGGCAAAACACAGAGTAAGAACAAGACGACGCATCGACGCCTCCTTTGGAGTAAGTGATGGATCCTCAAATGCTTGAACTGTCCTTCGTCCTGAATGAACTTTTTGGTGCCCGGCATCACGCCGCTTTTTGGGCCCGGGCCTTGAACTCGACCCGGTTACGGCCCTTCTGCTTGGCCTGGTACAGCGCCTGGTCGGCCTCGGCCTCGGTGTACCCGACGCCGAGCGATGCCGACAACTGGAGGGCATCTAGCTGGGGCTTGAGCGCCGCGTCGCCCTCAAAGTGGTGGCTGAGTTTCTGCCGCCGGATGTTGTCGAGGATCCGCTTGGCGATCGCGACCCCGGCCGACAGCGTCGTGTGCTCGAGGTGGACCAGGAATTCGTCGCCCCCGGCCCGGGTCACGGATTCGCCGGACCGGAGCGCCGCCTTGATGCCGTCGCTGATCGACAAGATCGCGGCGTGGCCGGCCCCGTGCCCGAACTGGTCGTTGATCCGCTTGAGGCCGTCGCCGTCAATCATGATGAAGACCCCGGACTCCTTGTCCTGGGCCTGGAAGTGCTGCTTGTGCTGCAGGCCGGTCATCGGATCTTTCTTGACCGTGTCGAGCAGCCCCTGCAGGAGCTTGAGGTATTGGCGCTCCCGGGGGGTCTGGGGGTGCTTGAGTTCGTCCGGGATCCGGGCGATCTCGTAGTCGGCCAGAACTATCCGGTAGTGGGTGGCAACCTTTAGGCTAAACATCAGGACCTCGCGGTTAAGTCCCAGTGAAACTTGTTGGTCCGGGCGATGCAGGACCCGCTGACCGCCAGGACGTGCGGCGACAGCTCGACGAGTTGGCGCCACGACGCGAAATCTCGCCGGTAGGTCGAGATCGCGAGGTTGACCTCGCGGGAACTCGCGAGCTGCCAGCGGCCGAGCGCCTGGTCCTCCAGGTACTGGAACAGCGGCGGCACGGGCTCGCCGGCAAAAAAATGGCGGTGCGTCAGGACGGAGCCGCTCCGCCCCCCGTGGCGGCGGATCACCCGGACGGGGCAGCGACGGCCCAGCCGCGCGACGGTCTCGCGCCCGTAGTGGACGTCGACCAACCAGACGTCGCGGTCGTCCGGGATCTCGGGCAGCGGGTCAGGGTCGCGGACTGGACAGTAGTGGGCGGCGTCCCCGAGGCTCAGGTGGGCCGCGAACGCGGCACCGAAACCGTCGGGGCAATCAGCGGGGTAAAGGACGTACAACGATCACCTTCGAGGGTGGAGGGGAATGCGCGAGTCCGGCTGAGTAGCTGTAGCCG
>Ga0315294_10005292_pt1 | contig 14146 bp, 9 predicted proteins | sample YL17G13_40_MG_FD_203626 | JGI IMG/M metagenome (GOLD analysis project Ga0315294, IMG submission 203626) | Sediment microbial communities from Yellowstone Lake, YNP, Wyoming, USA - YL17G13_40 | ecosystem: Environmental > Aquatic > Freshwater > Lake > Sediment | place: USA: Wyoming | collected... | reverse complement strand
CGGTCCAGCGGCTCGTTCGCGATGGCAGTGGACACGAAGAGCGTGGCGCCCGAGGGCGGCGAAGCCAGGCCCATGGAGAGGTTGACCACCATGATCACCCCGAAGAAGACCGGATCAATGCCGAGCTTCTTCACCAGCGGCAGGAGGACCGGGGCGAAGATGATGATGGCCGGCACGGTTTCCATTACCGTCCCCACCAGCAGCAGGAGAACATTCACCAGGAGGAGAAACGCCCAAGGGCTCTCGGTCATCCCGGTGAAGCTGTTCGCGAGTTGGAGCGGAATGCCCTGACGCGCCAGAATCCAGCTGTAGGCCGTAGAGGTCGCGATGATGAACATGACGACGCCCGTGCCCACGCCCGTCGTCACCAGCACCTCGGTGAGGTGCGCCCACTTGAGCTCCCGGTAGACCCAGCCTCCGAGGACGAGGCTGTAGAACACCGCGACCGCCGCCGCCTCGGTCGGCGTAAAGACCCCGCCCAGGATCCCCCCGACGATGATCACGGGCATGAGCAGCGTGAGGAGTGCCTCCCGGAACGTCATCCAGGCCTCGCGCGCCGTGGGAAACGGCGTCCCGCTGTACCCGCGGCGCCGGCTCACCGCGTAGGAGTGGCCCATCAGGGCGAGCCCCATGAGGACGCCCGGCACGGCCCCGGCGATGAACAGGGCCCCGATCGAGGTGCCGGTGGCGACCCCGAAGATGATCATCGGAATGCTCGGCGGGATCATCGTCCCGATGGTGCCGGCACAGGCGACGAGCGCCGCCGCAAAATCCTTGGCGTATCCCTTCTTTTCCATGGCCGGAATCATCACGGATCCCACGGCCGCGGAGTCCGCCGCCGCCGAGCCGGAGATCCCGGCGAAGAACATGCTCGCCACCACCGACACCATGGCGAGTCCGCCGGTCACCCAGCCCACCAAAGTGTTGGCGAAGCCGATCAGGCGCTGCGAGATCCCCCCCTTGTCCATCAGCGCACCGGCCAGCAGGAAGAAGGGGACCGCCTGGAGCACGGTGGAGTCCGCCCCGCCGAACATCTGCTGGGGAATCAACGTGAGGGGAACGTCCGTCAGGAGGACGAGGAAGACCGTGGCCGTCAAGCCGAACGTGACGGCCACCGGCACGTTGAGGGCGAGCAGCCCCGCCAGCAGGCCGACCAGGACGAGGCTACTCACGATAGCCTTCCTCACCGGCGGCAGGCAGCGATGCGCCTCGGAGGCCCACGGCCGCGGCATGCAGACCCATGAGGAGACCGGCGACCGGGACGGCAAGGTACGGAAGGCTCATGCGGAGGCCCAGACTCGGGGAGCGCTGCAGCCACGTGCGCTGGACCAGCACCCCGCCGTAGACCACCAGCATCAGGAAGAAGAGCAGGGAGAGGAAGAGGGCCACGCGGGCGGCGATCCCGGCCCGGCGCGGCGGGAGTGCCCGCACCAGGCTGTCCACCCCGGGGTGCGCCCCGCGGCGCACGCCGACACTCATCCCCAGGAAGGCGACCCAGATGAGGAGGAACCGGGCGGCCTCATCCGACCAGAAGATGGAGTAGCCGAAGAGAAACCGGCCCGCGATCTGCGCGCCGGTGAGCAGGGCCATCGCCGCCAGCAGGACGGCCATGACCCACTCGGCCGCTCGATTCACACTCTGACTCACCGCGTCCAGCATCCGATCCGTCCTCGCTCGTCTCGGCTCGGTGGGGCAATCCTACTTGGTGTTCACGATGCGCTGGACGAGGTCCTTACCGAACTGCCCCTGGAACTGTTCGAACACCGGCTGCATGGCCTCGCGGAACGCGGCTCGGTCGGGCTGCTCGATGATGGTCATCCCCTTGGCCTTGAGCTCCCCGAGCTGCTTCTGCTCTTGCGATCGGTTGAGCTGCCGCTGGACCTTGGCCACCTCCATCGCCGTGTCCAGCATGACCTTCTGTATCTCGGGCGGCATCCGGTCCCACGTCTTCTTGCTCATCAGGAGGGGGGCCGGCGAGTACACGTGGCCGGTGAGGGCGAGGTACTTCTGCACCTCGTACAGCTTGAAGGTGGACACGATGGGGATGGGATTCTCCTGGGCGTCCAGGAGGCCCTGCTGGAGCGACGTGAAGACCTCGCCCCAGGCCATGGGCGTCGCGTCCGCCCCGAGCTGCCGGAAGGCCGCCTGGTGGACTCGGTTCTCCATCACCCGGATCTTGAGGCCCTTCAGGTCGGCGGGCCGCTCGATCGGCTTCTTGCTGGTCGTGATGTGCCGGAAGCCGTTCTCCCAGAACGCGAGACCCTTGATGCCCACCGCCTCGAACTTGCCGAGGAGGCTGCGGCCGATCTCGCCGTCCAGGACCTTGTAGGCGTGGTTCGCGTCCCGGAACAGGAACGGGAGATCCAGCACGTTCATCTCGGGCACGAAGCCGCCCAGCGGTCCGGTGGAGCTCACCGCCAGGTGGATCGTCCCGAGCTGCAGTCCCTCGACGACCTGCCGCTCGTCGCCGAGCTGCCGGGAGTGGTGGATCCGGATGTCCACGCGCCCCTGCGTCCGCTCGCGGATCAGCTGGGCGTATCGGACCATCCCGAGGGTGTACGGGTGTTCAGGTGTGGTGGTGTGGGCCTCGGCCAGGTCGAACTCCGCGGCACGGATGTTCGCCGGAAAGGCCAGCACCCCGAGGGCCGCGGCCAGGACCGCCAGGAGCGCGACCCCGTGGGCCCGCAGGACGTGTGGCATCGAATCTCCTCCTTGTGTCGGCGTTCCGCCCCGGGCGAACTCGCCGCACCTCTGCCGTCTTCGTCCTCCTTCCGGCCTATCCCGAAGCGCTCCCGGGCAGGACCGGGCCATATCCTCCCATGATTAGGCCGTCGCGGTCAACCGTCAGCTCGAGCCGTGAATCTTTGGACGGCGTGTGGCCGACGCCGCGCATCGAAGACCGTCCGGGACCCGAAAAAAGGACCGGCCCCAGCTTCACCGTGGGGCCGGTCCGAAGAGTCACCCGAGCCGGTAGACGACACGCGCTCAGGCAGCGCACCTATGCGAAGAGGCCGGCCTGGCGCCCCTGGGCGAGCTTGATGGCCACGTCGATGGCGTCCATCATGCTCTGATGGGCCGCCGTCCCCTTGCCGGCCTTCCCGAAGGCCGTGCCGTGGTCCACCGACGTACGGATGATGGGCAGGCCCAGCGTGACGTTCACCCCGCTCACCGACGTCCACTTCTGAGCGACCCGGTCGAAGGTGAAGCCCAACGTCTTGAGGGGCACGTGCCCCTGATCGTGGTACATGCAGACCACGATATCGTACAGGCCCCCGCGCGCCCGCCCGAAGACCGTGTCGGGCGCGATGGGGCCGTCCACCGTGATCCCATCCGCCCGGGCCGCCTCGATCGCCGGGATGATCTCCTTGATCTCCTCGTCGCCGAACAGGCCGTGCTCCCCCGCGTGGGGGTTGAGCCCGGCCACGGCGATCTTCGGCTGTGGGATGCCCAGGGCCTTGAGCGCCTGGTGGGCCAGGCGGATCACCGTGAGGATCCGCGGCTTCTTGGTGCGCTCGATCGCCTCCCGGAGCGACACGTGGGTGGAGACGTGGACCACGCGCAATTCCTCGCTCACCAGCATCATGGCGTAGTCCTTGGTCTTCGTCAGCACGCCGAAGATCTCGGTGTGACCGGGGTGGGGGCAGCCGGCCTGGTTGATGGATTCCTTGTGGATCGGGCCCGTCACCACGGCGTCGATCTCGTTCGCCAGTGCCAGGGCAATGGCTTTCTCGATGAACTCCACCGAGGCCTTCCCGCACATGGAGCTGACCTTGCCGTAGGCAAGGTTCGCCATGTCCACGTTGGCGAGGTCGAGCACGTCCAGCGTCCCATGGGTGAAGGCAGCCTCCGCGACTTCCCGGATGGAATGGAGCGTCAACGGGAGCTGGGTGATGCGCAAGGCGTCCTGCATGGCGTTGCGGTCGCCCACGACGAGTGGGCGCGCCTTCGCGTAGACGGTCGCCTCGGCCAGGGCCTTCGCCGCGATCTCGGGCCCGATGCTGGCCGGGTCGCCCATGGTGATGCCCAGAATCGGCCGGTCCATTGCTATTTCTCCTCTTGAACCGCCAAGACGCCAAGAGCGCCAAGGGGCCCAGTCTTGGCGTGCTTGGCGTCTTGGCGGTTGATTCGACTCTACCCCCGGATGGCGGCGGCCACGGCATCCCCCACCGCGCCGGTCTTGGCCGTGCCGCCCAGATCCGCCGTGTGGAAGCGCCGGTCGCGGAGCACCGTTTCCACCGCCGCCTCGATGGCCCGGGCTGCCTCCAGGAGCTGCCGATCCTGCTTCCGATCAGAAAGCCACGCGCACAGCAAGCCGCTGGAGAGGATCTGCGCGATGGGGTTGGCGATGCCCTTCCCCGCGATGTCCGGCGCCGTGCCGTGCGACGGCTGAAACAGCCCGTAGGCGTCGCCCACGTCCGCCGACGGCGCCAGGCCCAGGCCGCCCACGGTCCCCGCCGCCAGGTCCGAGATGATGTCGCCGAACATGTTCTCGGCCACGACCACGTCGTAGTGGAGCGGCCGCTGCAGCATGTACATGGTCATGGCGTCTACGTAGGCATGCTCGGTCCGGATCTCCGGGAACTCCTTGGCCACCTCGTAGAAGATCTGCCGGAAGAAGACCATGCTCTTCAGGACGTTGGCCTTGTCCACGCAGGTCACGCGCCGGACCTTGTCCTTCGGCGCCCCCTGCCGGCTCTCCGCGATGCGGAACGCGTAGCGCACGATCCGCTCCGTCCCGGGGCGCGTGATGACCATGTTGTCCACGGCCACCTGCTCGCCCACTCGGACACCGGCCCCGCGCGAGGCGTAGAGCCCCTCGACGTTTTCCCGCATGATCACGTAGTCGATGGCCGGATCGCCTGCCAGGGCGGGCGGCACACCGGCATATCGCTTGATGGGCCGGATGCCCGCGTACAGGTCCAGGCCAAAGCGGAGCGTGAGCTGCGGGGCGATCTCCGTCCCGTCGGGGAAACGGATGCTGGGGTCGCCGGCCGAGCCGAACAGGATCGCGTCCGCGCTGCGGCACGCCCGGACCGTCTCCGCCGGCAGGTCCGTCCCCGTCTCCTGGTAGCAGCGGGCGCCTGCCCGGAACTCCGCGCAGTCGAACGCCAGTCCCGGGAAGCGGGCCTCGACGGCGCGCAGCGCCTTCAGCGCCTCTGCCATCACCTCGGGGCCGATGCCGTCCCCCGGGATGACCGTGAGGCGATAGGTTGCCATGCGTATGTCTCCGCTCCTTGTGTCAGATTCGCGCGGCGCGGCGCCAGCCACCCGTCGATCCGCTCAGCCCGCCTGGCTTCCGCCGAACGGGCCGCGCACCCTCGGCTTCCCCCCGTCCACGAGCAGCCGCCCGCGGCAGAAGACGCGGTCCACCTCGCCCGCCGACGTCAGGATCAGCAGGTCCGCATCCCCACCGGGCGCCACGCGTCCCTTCCGGGAGAGCCCGAGCAGGTCGGCGACATGCGACCCGGCGAACGCGGACGCCTGCCCCCAGCTCATGCCCCCGGCGACCAGCTCCCGCAGCGTGGCGAGGATGGCCTCGGGCCCGGCCATGTACAGGCCGGCCACCTTCCCATTCGCATCCAGCCGCGGATAGGGCACCCCGCTGTCCGTCGACAGCGTGATGCGCGCCGCCGGGACCCCGCCCGCCAGCGCCTCACGGATCGCCTCCGCGGGTCGGAGCGCATGCGGGTGGCCCGTCTCCGGCCGCTGCATCGCCGTCAGGTCGATGCTTCCGCCGTCGCGGGCATACTGCATCGCCTGCGTCCAGAGTCCCGGGTTGCGATTGACGTGGATCGCCTGCAGCCGATCGCGCGGGATGCCCGTCCGGCGCTGCACCTCCCGCAGGGGGGCCAGCCCCTCGGGATGATCCCCGATGTGGGCGTGGAGCAGCGTGCGCTTTCCCGCGAGCCGCCCTCCGGTATAGGCGGCGTGCGCCAGCCGGCACAGCTCATCCAGGCCGTAGAGCGGGGCCAGCGGCTCGGACACCGCCACCTTGATGCCGAGGATCCGATCCACGAACGCCACATCCGCCTGGGGATCCCCCGTGAGCGTCGGCACCGGCTGCTTCCATCCGCCCGTGTAGCAGTAGGCGCTGATCCCCTCGCACTCCAGAGCCATCGCGCGCGCCAGCAGGCACGGGATGCTCCGGCTCAGGCTGTCCGCGCCCAGCGGCGAGATCACCGTGGTGACCCCGACGCCGGTGATGCGCTCGATCTGGAGGTCGGTGCTGCGCGTCGTCGGCCCGCCCAGGCCGCTCGCCCCCATGACGTGGATGTGCCCGTCGATGAGGCCCGGCAGGACGATCCGCTCGCGGACCTCGAGGGTCGCACCCTCGCCGATCCCGGTCGGCACCCGGAGGTCGGCTCCCACCGCGGCGATCTCGCTCCCCAGAATCAGGACGTCGGCGACGCCCCGGTCCTCCGGGTCGAACACGCGCCCGCCCTTGAGCAGCACCCAGCCCATTTCTTCTCCCCTCTCCGCAGAACCCAGCATTGAAGACATCCGCAGAGTTCCCCCTTACCTCATCCTCCCCCCACCCAGGGGGTGCCCGGAGAGGGTAGCCGAAGGCCGGGTGAGGGCACCTTCCCTGCTGAATCTGGGTAATCTGCGTAATCTGCGGATCAATCTCCCCTAGTCGCAGAGGATGCCGCCGTTCACCTCGACCGTCTCGCCGTGCACGAAGCGGGCGGCGTCCGACGCCAGGAACGCCACCACGTCCGCGATGTCCTCCGGCTCGACCAGTCGCCCCAGCGGGGTGTTCTTGGCGATCCCCTCCAGGATGCTGGGCGGCCAATCCTTCGTCATCTCCGTCCCGCTGGTGCCGGGGTTCAGGCCGTTGACCACGATGCCGTACTGCCCCAGCTCCTTCCCCAGCTTCTTGGTCATGGCCAGGACGCCGCCCTTGGACGCCACGTAGTGGATGCCGGCCATCGTGCCGCCGTTCCGCGCCGCGATGGAGGCGATGTTCACGATGTGGCCCTTGCCCTGTTTCCGCATGATGGGGATGACCGCCCGACAGCAGAAGAAGGTGCCCTTCATGTTCACGTTCACGACCCGGTCCCACTCCTCCTCGGTCATCTCCTCCGTCGGCAAGAGCTTCCAGATGCCGGCGTTGTTCACCAGGATGTCCACGCGATTACCATACGTGGACAGGGCCGCCTGGACCATGGCCTCGACGCTCTTGGCCGAGGAGACGTCCACCTGGTGCGCGATTGCCTCGCCCCCGTCCTGCTTCGTCAGGGCCACCGTCTCCTGGGCTCCCGGCAGGTTGATGTCCGCCGCCACCACCCGGGCCCCGCCCCGCGCCAACCGCCGCACGATGGCCCGGCCGAACCCCCGGGCGACGCCCGTCACGATTGCCGTCTGTCCAGCGAACTCCATGGCAAACTCCTTTCTCCTCCCCCTGGTCATCCCCGGGGCGACGGCCACCCTCCCTGCGAGCTTCATGGCATATCCCTCCCTAATTCCTGATCCAATCCTACCGAGGGAACCGCACCCTGCACTTGAGCCCGGCAGGCATCCGGTTGTCGGGGTTGGACAGCTCGAGGCGGACGCCGAAGGTGCCGCTGGCCGCGTCCACCACCGGGTCCACGACCTTGACCCGCGCGGTGTGGACGCCCCCCACGGGCGCCTCCGGCAGGACCTCCGCCTGCATCCCCACCCGGATCTTCCCGAGCAGGGCCACCGGGGTAATCACCTCCACGTAGAGCGGGTCGAGTCGGGCGAGTCTCACGATCGGGGTCTGCTTCGTCTGCTCCATGGCCGAGAGGGGCCGCTCCATGACCACTCCGGTGATCGGGCTGCGGATGATGCGAACCGCCAGGTCCGCCTCGGCCCGTCGCAGTTCGAGTTCGGCCTGGTGCTTGGTCTCCCGGGCTTCCACCAGGGCCACCTCGTTCAGGTCGCGTTGCGCCTTGGCCTCATCCACCTCGCGCTCGGAGATGCCCCCCTCCCGCAGCAGCTTCTCGTTGCTCGCGACCTTGCGGATCGAGTAGTCCAGGCGCACCTGACTCGCGTCGATGCCGGTGGTCATTTGGGCACGCGCCCGGGCCAGCGCCACCGTCGCCTCCTGCACGCTGGCCTCCAGCCTCGCCAGGATCTGCCCCTCCTTGACCAGATCCCCGCGATCCACCTCCACCCGCTCCACCAGGCCGTCGATCGGGGATGAGACGTTGACGACCATGGAGGGCTGAATGAGGCAGTCCAGTTCGGCGGCCTGGGCGCTGGTGGTGGGCAGCGTCAAGGCCGCCAGGGCCAATCCGGGTGCAAGCCACAGGCTCCGCGTGCCTCTCATGGGACGACTCTCCTCCTCACTCTCCGCGCCCCGAGAAGGCCAGCGCGGTCTCCAGGTGCTCGTCCATCTTCAGGAGCTGCTGCCGGGCCCGGGAATGCGCGCGCTCCGCCGCCCGCTGTGCCCGTCGGAACAGGAACCCGCCGACCCATCGCGGCACCTGTCGGCGGGAGCCCGCCGGCCGGCCGGCCAGCCGGCGCCACAGCCTCCCTCCGTGGACCACGATCAACTCGTCTTCCAGGGATACCTGCGCCTCGTAGCTCCCGGGATCGCCCTGGCGCCCGCAGCGGCCGAAGAGCTGGCGGTCGATCCGGCCCGCCTCGTGCCGCTCCGTGGCGATCACATGCAGCCCGCCCAGCTCCGCCACCCCGGGGTTCAGTTGGATGTCCGTCCCGCGCCCCGCCATATTCGTGGCCACCGTGATCCGGCCCGGCTCGCCCGCCCGCGCGATGATCTCCGCCTCGGTCTTGTCCTGCCGGGCGTTGAGCACCGTGTGCGGAAGCCCTTGGGCGCTGAGCAGCCGGCTCAAGTGCTCGGACGCGGCCACCGAGCGCGTCCCCACCAGCATCGGCCGGCCGCGCCCGTGCAGATCTGCGATGCGTGAGACGATCGCCTCCCACTTCGCGTCCCCCGTCGCATACACCCGGTCCCCCAGGGAGAGGCGCCGGAGCGGCCGGTTCGTCGGCACGCGGACGACCGCCAGGCCGTAGACGGAGGCCAGCTCCCCCCCCACCTCGCGCGCCGTGCCCGTCATGCCCGCCAGCCGGAGGTAGCGGCGGAAGAACCGCTGGTAGCTGATGCGGGCCAGGGGCATGTTCTGCCGCGTCGCGGCACAGCCCTCCTTGACTTCGATGAGCTGGTGCAGCCCGTGCTCCCAGGAGCGGTCGGCCATGACCCGGCCCGTGTACTCGTCGATGATCTTCACCCGGTCGTCCTGGACCAGATAGTGCTTGTCGCGCTCGAAGAGGTGCGTGGCCGTGAGCGCTTGGTGCACCAATTCCTCACGCCGCAGGCGGCCGACCCAGGCCCCACCCAGATCGCGCGCCAGCTCGCTCAGCCGGAGCCGGCCGGCCTCTGTGAGGCGGACCATCCGTTCACGCGGCTCGATGTGGTAGTCCCGCTCCGGCTCGAGACGCTGGCCCAGCTCCAGGGCGGTCTGGTACACGCTCCGCTCGGCCGCGGCCGACGGGTGGGCCTCCCCCGAGATGATGAGCGGCGTCCGGGCCTCGTCCACCAGGACGCTGTCGGCTTCGTCCACGATCCCGTAGTGGAGCCCCCGCAGCAGGAGCCGGGCGGCGCCGGTCGCCGTGCCGGCCACCCGATCCAGCGCCAGGTGGATGCGCCCCTGGCGGCGCCCCAAGGCCAGGCGGTCCTTGAGGTAATCGAAAACGACCTCCTTGTTCGTGCAGTAGGTCACGTCGCAGGCGTACGCGGCGTGCCGCGCGGCCGGATCCATCCCGTGGACGATGACCCCCACCGTGAGCCCCAAGGCGCGGTAGATCGGCCCCATCCACTCGGCGTCCCGCGCGGCCAGGTAGTCGTTCACCGTGATGACGTGGACGGGCACGCCCGCCAGCGCCGCCGTGACCGCGGCCAGCGTGGCCGTCAGGGTCTTCCCCTCGCCCGTCTCCATCTCGGCTACCTGCCCCTGCAGGAGGATCCAGCCGCCGATGAGCTGCACGTCGTAGTGGCGCTGTCCCAGGCTACGGCCGGCCACTTCGCGCACCAGCGCGAAGACGCGGGCCGCGAGCTCCCCACGGAATCCCTCACGCCGGAGGGGCGCGCCCAACTCCTGTCCCATCGCCCGGAGCGCCGCATCGTCCAGATCCGCCACGCTCCGCCCATGCGCCGTCACCGCTCGCACCAGGGCCTGCCACTGGCGCCGGCGAGCCATCCAGCGGCGGACGACGGACGCCTGGACGCGCGCGCCCAGTCGATCGAGGAGGCCATCCCGCGACGGGAGCCGCTCGGCGTACGGGCCCACGGGAATCTGCCGGGCGAGGAGCGCGTCAGACATTGAGCCGGGCCAGGAAGAGTTGCCGCACCTGGCGCGCCCACTGGACGGCCAGGGGCTCCCAGCCGTGGTCGAACCGCACATAGGCACGGCCGCCGACGTTGAGGAGCGGGAGAGTCGAGGGCAGCTCCAGGTCGATCTGGAAGACCCGCTCCATCGCCGTGACCCCTTGGGTGTCGCGCGGATCGACCGGCACCCTGCCGCCCCCGCCGAGGCCGAGGGCCGGGCTCGGCAGCCGCTCGCTGGCGCCCGGCACTTCGCGCCGGACGGTTGCCGGCACCGTCTCGCCGATCCGCTCCGACAAGCGAACCTCGACGCCAATCGTCCGCTGCTGCACCAGGTCGACGCTCGTCTGGGGGATGACGGCACGAACCGTGATGCGCTCCAGGTTGACGGTGTAGCCGAGCAGCTCCCCGCGCCGCACGAACCGGCCGGGCAGGTCCGCGGCCGCCGGCAGGACGAAGATGCCTTCCGCCTGGCTCCGGACCGTCAGGGCACCCTGCTCCGCGCGGGCGCGGGCCAGATCCTCCTCGACGTAGCGGATCTCCTCCTGGAACTGGGCGGCCTTGACCCGATCCGCGGCACGCTGCTCATCGTAGCGCGCGCGGAACTCCCTGAGCCGGGCCGCCAGCACCTGGACACGGGCCAGGAGCGACGGATCGGCGCACTCCAGCAGCACGTCCCCGGGACGGACGCGACTTCCCGGGCGCGCCACCATTCGTTCGACGAACCCGCTCGCGCCCGCACGGACCAGAGCCTCCTCCGGGACCCACACCACTCCCTCCGCCGCCGTCCGGGAGGGGACGGGCAGGAAGCCGACTAAGGCCACCACCAGCCCGGCAAGCCCAAGGCTCACCCCGAGGGCGCGACCCCGCACCCGGTGCAGGCGCGGGTTGCGCAGCACGAAGCCGATTGCCTTCCAGGTCGGGACGCCGATCCACGCAGCCACGAGCGCGACCGTAGCAGCCACCCCGAGATAGAAGAACTTGTACAGCAGGAAGAAGGCAATCCCGGCGATGACGAGGAGCCGGTAGGCGAACGCGCTGACGGCGTAGACGACGAACCACGTCCGCTCTGATCGGGAGGCGGGAGGCGTCTCGGCCTCCTGATGGCCGAACAGGTAACGTTCGCAGAGGTAGGCGAGGTAGCTTCGCGATCGGGTGTAAAGGTTGGGGATTTCCAGGAAGTCCGACAGCATGTAGTAGCCGTCGTAGCGCAGCAGCGGGTTGGCGTTGAAGAGCACCGTGGAGATGCCGGCGACGAGGATGGTGTTGTACGCCACGGTCCGCAGGACGCCGGGCTCGGCAGCCAACCAGACGAAGAGGGCCAGGGCGGCCAGGAACAGCTCCACCAGCATCCCCGCCGCCCCGACGACGATCCGCTGCCACTTGCTGGGAAACGCCGAGGCGGACGAGGCGTCCACGTAGGGCAGCGGGGAGACGATGAGGAGCATGACGCCCATGTCGTGGACCTCGCCCCCGAAGGCCTTGGTGGCGAGGCCGTGGCCGACCTCGTGCAGGGCCTTGAGGGCCGGGAGCAGCAGCCAGAGGACCAAGAGGTTCCGCGCGCTGAGCACCCGATCCAAGAAGTTGGAGGTGAGGTCCGCCCAGTATACCCCGACCAGAACCAGGGCCACCCCCACCACGCTCGCCCAGAGAAAGGCCCCCCCGATCCCGAAGAACGGTCGGGCCCAGGGGAGCAACCGGCCCAGCAAGCGCTCGGGGTCGAGGAGCGGGAAGCGCCACCAGAGAGGGCTCAACAACTGACCGATCAGCTTGCTCCGTCGCTGCCGCTCGTGACGCTGGAACAGTTCGGCGATGTCCGGCGCCACGTCGCACTGCAGAATGTCGGCGCTATGGAGCTGGCCCAGCAGCTGGATCATCTCGTCCTGGGTCGGCGCGTCGTCCCCCAGACCCGCGAGCGCCGTGTCCCAGATCTGCTGGATCGTCCTGCAGCCGTCCATCAAGCCCAGGACGAGATAGCTGGCCGGCGAGAAGCGGTGGACGCGGCCGGAGGCCAAGTCCTGCAAGACGTACCAGGTCTCACCGCGGTACTGGTGGCGATGGATCTTGGCGTGGCTCCGGATCCGGGGCTTGAGGTCTGCGACCCGGTACCAGGCACCACTGAAGAGCGATTCCGTCATCCCGGCATCACTCCGGGTCTCATGGCAGCCAGGTCCACAGAGCCAGGCGGACCCAGTCCACCACGTCGTGAGTCCAAATCCAGACCAGCCGGCGGCGGTCAACGGCGATCTTGCCCACTCCCTCCATCCCCGGCCGCAACCGTTCCGGCGCGCGCGCGAGTGTCGCCTCCACGCGGAAGTAGTTGCGCCCCTCTCGCGCCGTCGAGACCGGTGTGATCTTGGCGACCTGGAACGGCAACCCTTCGTGGGGGGCGCCGGAGAGGACCAGCGTCCCGGACTGCCCCTCCCGCACGTCGGCAATGGCGTACTCATCCACCTGCAGGACGATCCGAAACGCATCCAGCGGGGCCACCTCGAACAGCACCTGTCCGCGCTCCACCGGGGCGCGGAGCGCCTGGCTGAGGTCGCCGCTGACGACGATGCCGTCGATCCCCGCCCGCAGACGGCTGCGCGTGAGCTGGTCGTCCAGCAGGGCGATCTCCGCCCGCGCCTGGTCCATCTGCGCACTCAGGATGCCAACCTGCGCCGCGTTCCGCTGGGCCTGCGCCTGCTGGTGCTGCCTGGCAACCTGCTCCAGCTGGCTGGCCCACTTCAGCCGCTGGAGCCGAAGGTCTCGGTCGTCCAGCGCGGCCAGCACCTGGTCCCGGCGCACGAGGTCCCCCGCCCGGGCGGGCGCCTCGGCGATATAGCCAGCGAAGGGGGCCGCCACCGCGCGGCGCACGACCGGCTCGAGCGCGGCCGAGGCCGAGACCCGGTACTCCCCCATGGCCAGCGCCAAGAAGAGGATGAGGCCGGCCGCGGCGAAAAGCGAGAGCTTCAGGGACATGTGGCGGGGTCCGATGATCTTGCCGATGAGGTCGCGAGCCCAGACCGCAATCTTGGTGATGAGCCAGCGGTCCTCGCGCCGCTGGATCTCCAGGATCGGCCCCGCCAGCGCCGCCAGCCCCTCGCACATCTCCACCGCGGCCGCGTCGAAGGGCTGGTCGACGGGACGCTCCAACGTCAGCGCGCCCACGAGACGGTCGCCCGCGCCCAGCGGGACGGAGCAGATGGCCCCGGCCCCGTACTGCCGCGCCAGCTCGGCGTGTGCCCGCGCGGCCTGGGGCCGGTCCGCCTGTGGCGGATACACCACCACGGTATACTGGTCGATCGCCTCATCCATCGCCGCCGCGATGGCGCGCATGAGATTCGTCTGGGCTTTCGGCTGCGCGCTGTGGGAGACGGACGTGACCCGCACCCGGCCGCCTCGGACGAAGCCCAGGCTGACCCGGTCGCAGCCCAGCCCAGTGGCCAGCGCCGTCACGAAAGCCGTGGCCGACCCGTAGAACCGCTCCTGGGAGAGGGCCGTGGCCGTCAGGTCCAGGACGGTCTGCAGTCGCTCCACCGTCGCGCCGCGGCGCGCGCCCTCCTCGCGGAGCCAGAGGAGCTCGATCCACGCGGTTCCCCACTGCAGCTGCCGCAGGACCGTCTGGAGTTCGCGCTCCGGTCGCGAGCGGATCTCGAGGGCCACCACCCCGTGAAGGCGTTCTGACACGTGAACGGGATAGGCGACGCCGAGCCGCGGGTCTGCCGTCACCTCCCCTTCCTCTCCCCCCTCGTCCGGGACAACGAGGCCCCGGCGCTCGGCCAGCGCCCGCTCGGCCACGCCGGCGAGGAACTTCGAGACCCCCTGCCCATCCGGCCAGAAGGCCGCAGGGGT
>Ga0315294_10005291_pt1 | contig 14146 bp, 14 predicted proteins | sample YL17G13_40_MG_FD_203626 | JGI IMG/M metagenome (GOLD analysis project Ga0315294, IMG submission 203626) | Sediment microbial communities from Yellowstone Lake, YNP, Wyoming, USA - YL17G13_40 | ecosystem: Environmental > Aquatic > Freshwater > Lake > Sediment | place: USA: Wyoming | collected... | reverse complement strand
AGGAAATTTGATTTTGGGTTGGCCCTCGGTCTGGCGATGGGCTGTGCCCGGGGGGCGGGAGGTTTCCGCCGCGGCGGATCGATTCTACGCCACGCCCGCCTGCCCGGTGTCTTCGCCGGTCTTGTAGCCCCCGCCGGGAATCCGCCATTAGAGGCGAAAAATCTTCGCGAGCGTAGCGCAGGCGTAGCGCAGAAAAAAGAGCTTGTTTCAGGTGCATAGAAAAGCCCCTGTAAGTGCTTGTCTTACAGGGGCTTCGTACTACGCCGTCCTGGGCTCGAACCAGGGACCCGCTGATTAAGAGTTAGGCATAGCACATCTTTGAACGGGGTTGTCGTCTGTTGCTAACTATTGCACAAGTCGTTACTTAAACGCCGTTTATAGCCCATGATGATGCCCTCAGTTATTGGCAATCTTTGACGGTTTTTGCTTGACCCAGTTGCTAATTGGTTGCTAATTTGGCGTCGGCAGATATGAATGGGAAGGAGACGATCATGGCAAAAACATTCGTTTTCACGCAGACCAGCGTCGGCAAACTACAAGCCCCAGCCTCCGGAGTTGCCCGATTCAAGGACGCCAAGACACCGGGCCTGTACGTTCGCATCCTGCCATCCGGCAGGACGACGTTCGAGGCCGTGCGGCATGTCGGCACGCGATACATCCGCCAGGTCATCGGTACGTTCCCTGGCATGACCGTCGGCCAAGCTCGGTTGGCGGCCACGGAGATTGGCGTGCGAATGGCTAAGGGCGAAAACCTGGCCGATGAGCGCAGAAAGGCCCGAGCGGAAATGGCGTTTGGCGAGCTCTTCGCGCTATACCTGGACGGGTACGCCAAGCACCACAAGCGGGAACGGAGTTGGAAGGAAGACGAGCGCCAGAACAAGGCATATCTCTCCAAATGGCAGAGGCGAAAGCTGTCCGAGATCGACCGGGCAGACGTCTCGGCGCTGCACGCCAAGCTTGGGCGGGATAACGGGCCGTACCAGGCGAACCGCGTGCTGGCGATGTTGTCGGCGATATTCAATTACGCATCGAATATTCTCGGCTATGAAGGGCGGAACCCCGCCAAGGGCGTCAAGAAGTTCAAGGAGCAGTCCCGCGACCGATTCCTGCACGCCGACGAGCTGCGCGCATTCTTCACCGCCCTTGCCGACGAGCAGACGCCCGAGTTGTGGCGGGACTTCTTCATCGCCGCGCTCTTGACCGGCGCGAGGCGGTCGAACGTCGAGGCGATGAAATGGACCGACCTCGAACTGGGCCGTGGCATCTGGCGGATTCCAGAAACCCAGAGCAAGAACAAGGAGCCGCTGGTGTGCGTCCTCCACCCGAATGCCGTCGAGATCCTGCGGCGGCGCGCCGAGGCCAACGCCGCCAAGGAAGAGCCCAGCGCATTCGTCTTCCCGTCTTGGGGCAAGACCGGCCACGTCACCGAGCCGAAGAAGGCGTGGACCGACCTGCTCGAGCGGGCGGGAATCAAGGGCCTGCACGTCCACGACCTTCGCCGGACGTTGGGAAGTTGGCAAGCGGCGACCGGGGCAAGTCTGTCCATCATCGGGCGGACGCTCGGCCACAAGAACATCGCCACAACCGCCGTTTACGCCCGGCTCGACCTGGACCCCGTGCGTGTAAGCGTTCAGGCGGCGGGGGATGCGATGCTCGCGGCCGGGACGCTCAAGGCGCTGCCGGAAAAGGCACTATAAGAACTATAACTCGCGACCGGCCCCGTTGCATTCAAACCCCGAATACTGCCGCACCCGCCTCGACGCATCTCACATCTCCTGTACGTGGCGATAGTTATCAAACAACAATAAACTACAACAATGTACGGGGTTTCTTCCGTTTTGACGGTTCTCTATGCGATAGTGGGTAGAAGAATTACGCCAGAACTAGAAGGAGATACGACCATGACGGACGAACGAATACTTCTCACCCGCGAGGAAACGGCGGCTGTGCTTCGAGTGAAGCCGCAGACGCTGGCGGTTTGGCTCTGCCGGGGGACCGGTCCCCGGCTCCCGGTGGTGCGTGTGCACGGCAGGGCGCTATACCGCCGCGCCGATATTGATGCGCTGATCGCGGCGAGCACCATAGGCGGCTCGCCGGAGCCGCGCCGTCGCTGCAGAGGGTAATGGGCAGCTATTATGACCAGTAGGAAAGAGACGGACGCGATTCAGAGCGCGATGCAGATAAGGGTTCCCACACCCGTCGAGCGGCACCACGAAATGGCGGCCGATTCAGAGCGACTAAGGAAGAAGTGGCAGTCGGACGAAATGATGAAAAAGGCGGTCCACTACATCGACGAGGAGTACTGTGCCGCCAACGATGATGCCATAAGCGCCATTCGACACGCTATCCGAGCGGGCCGTCTTCTGATGGAGGTCAAGGCGGTGGTGGGGCACGGCAACTGGATGACGTGGCTTGGTTGGGGTTTCCAAGGTTCACCACGGACTGCCCAGAACTATATGCAGCTGTGGAAACATCAGGTTCAATTCGGGGGGCCAAATGCGAAACGCGTTTCGTTTTTGGGGGTGCGGGCGGCGTTGGACGAGATAAGACGTCCCAGACCGCCAGAGGACATACCAGAAGCCGATGTTCCCGATCCAGAGGGCATACCAGAAGACAACATTCCCGAAGACAACATTCCCTATGATGCCGCAGAGTATGTATTTGCCGGAGCCGCCGCCATGACGCCAACCAAGATGGCGGAGGATGACGGGAGTCCTGTCGGCTGTGTACTCGTGCACCAGGCCCTGGTGCTGCTCGATTCGATCCCTGTCGACGACGAACAGCTACAATACGCGCGAGAGATGGTGGCCCAGTGGATTCAGCGCACTAGAGGAGGCGGCGAATGACAAGCTACGAACCACCCCCACAACCGCCCACGACGCACCACGTTTGCGCGTGTGCCAAGATGTCGCCCCGGGTTGGGCATTCAGGCGTGGGACGGGAGGTACCTTCACCAGAATGCCGCAAGAATCGCGTCTTGCCCACACAAGAGACTCAAGCGGCGCGGGCTAGGTTGGCCACCGAAAAGCGGGTTATCCCTACCCGCCTGCCCCGCCAACATTTTTCAGGGACCGCGAAAGGGAAGCGGACATGCGAAAGCGAGTAACATACGAGCAGTACCGGGCTTCAATCGGAGTGGCGGCGGGCAACGGAGAGAAGGCCAGTCTTGTGATTTCCTGCCTGGAAGAACTCAGGGCCAGGAACAAGAAGCTGCTGCTCGTCCTCTACATGCGAGTGTCCACGAGGGAGCAGAGAACGAATGGTAATCTGAACAACCGCCTTCGGTGGCTCAGGCGGAAGGTGCGCGGTATGGGCCTCCTTTGGGAGAAACGGTTCAAAGAGGCCGCAGATGGACGGAGCTTACAGAGAGCGAAACGGCCAGCGTTCGTAGAGGCTATCGAATACGCCCGCAATCTACAGGCCGAGAATCATGATGCCCTCGTGGTCGTGGTTACTAACACCCGCGACCGGTTTGTCCGGGGCAGGCATTTCAACGGCTGGGCCAGGAATGACCGACTGGACAAGCGTCAACTAGATAAGCTCGGGCGCATCGCCGCCGGTGTTCTCCTGGCATCGGTGCTCTGCCCGGACGCATCATTCAAAAAAGTCAAACGGCACGAGCAAGAAGTCGCTGCCGCCGCAGGCCGCCAAGTCGGCAGGCCGAAGAAGCGGCGTAAACCTAAGACCAAACCAGGCGAGAAGAAAGCCCGCAAGGAGGCACTGCTGCCTTTAGCGCAGAAGCTGCTGGGGTCGAACGGCATGAGCATCCGGGGGATCGCTAAGCGGCTGGGAATGGCGCACAGCACCCTTGCGGCTTGGCCATTATGACCCCTAGGGCTGCTGTACGGTTTGCGGTTCGGTACAGCGTACGGTTCGCCTTTTTGTGCAGCGTACGGTTCTTCTTCCCCTCCACAGGCCACAACGACGAAATCCCGCATAAACACTAGACATACCGCTATTCTCCCGCCTTACAGCCGCGGGGCGTAACCTTACTACATCCTCCTCCTAAGACCGTTGTAAAGCCCCTTGTCCACAGCCCCCGTCTTCATATCCTGTTGCCCATGGCCCACAAACGAAAACAACCAACGTCGAACGTCAAGGCCGGGAAACCCGCGCTTGGCATTCACGATAGCCTTGTGGTTCGCGCGTCAGACCGGGCCTTCGCGGAAGAGGTAATGGCCAAGACCTACCAGAAGTTCTTCAGGTTCCCGCCGCTGGTGCATATAGTCTATTAAGCGGCATTGCCATAGGAGACACACAATGCTTGAGGTAGAGGCGTATGGCCGAATTCTAAAGTTCGATGCCGAGAAGCGGGAGTGGTCGAGCGACTCACCCGATGCGGGGCTTCTTCTGGAGTGGCTCGAGGAGGGCATGCGGAAGCATCGCAATGATTACCGCCCGCAGCCCGATGCGACTGCTCTGACCGTCGTCAAGGAGCTGGGATTCAAGGTGCTCCACCGGGACTTCAAGGATCCCGACCCGGACGAAGTCTCTGACCCTGACGTAATCTACTAGGCCCAGCCCCGCCGTACCAGAAGCATTATCTCTTCAGAAAGTGCGCCATTTCCCTTGATTCCCCCTGCCCGGCACGGCTCCATGTCCCCCTGAAATAAGCGAACGGCCGCCAGGTAGAGCGGCCGTCGCGGGACCGGGCCAAAAGGCCCACAACCGACGAGGAGCAGAACCATGCCGAAGACGAAGATCACGAAGAAAGCCAAGACCACCAGCACGCCCCCGGTCAAAACCGCCAAAGCGAAGACCGGGAAGGCCCAGGCGAAGAAGGCCCCGGGGCAAATGAGAGGACTCGACGCCGCCGCCAGAATCCTGGCGGAAGCGGGCGAACCGATGGGCACGAAGGAACTCGTCGCCCGCATGCTCGACAGCGGACTCTGGCAGACCAAAGGGAAAACCCCCTCCGCAACCATCTACTCCGCGATCTTACGCGAGATCGCCGTCAAGCGCGAAACGAGCCGCTTCCGCAAAACCGGTAAAGGTAAATTCAGCCTCGCCAAATAGAAGGAAAACACCGGAACGCCAGCGCAACCGAACCCCGGTCGTATGAACCCGACCGGGGTTCCTCGTTTGGCATCCGTACAAACGCCAGCGCCCAACCGATAATAATCAAATACGGCCCTGGGGACGCCATCGCAGAGAGAGAATGATCGGCGTACCGCGTGGCAGACCGCGAATGCGTGGCGAGAAGTACTAATCAAACGCGGCACCGATGGCAATCATATCAATTCATACATCTGTCCTACCAATGCCAGGCGCGGCCCGATTCCGCATAGAATAGACGCCCGCCAGGTACGCACCAGACGCACCACGTTCGCCCCTGCCGCAAGATGTCGGCCCGGATCGTCCGAACATGCCACGGACGTCCACGACGCCCCCGTTGGCACGCTTGTCAGAAATAGAGGTCTACGCCCCGAGCCTCCAAATCACCGAGGAACTCGCAAGTTCTGGCCTACTAATCTTTCCATGAATAAACGTACCTTTAACCGCTCGATCAAGATTCGTCAAGCCGATCCTCGAATTACTTCCGACGCCGGGGCACTGCTGCTTCGCGAGGTCGACCATCGGCTCGGGCTGACTGCCGACCTGGCCGCCGGGCTCTTCGACCCCCGCGACCCAACCCGCACACGCTACACGCAAACTGAGCTGCTGCGCCAGCACCTCTACTCTCTGGCCTTGGGATACGCCCAACGAGACGAGCCTGCTGCTGAAGCTTCTGGCGTTCAACCTTGCCGGGATGATCCGCGGCGAACTGGAGGACGCATCCGGCAGCGGCTGGGACCTGCGTCGCGTTCAGCAGACGGTGCTGAAGGCCGGGGCGCGGGTGGCCGAGCACGGGCGGCGAATCTTCGTGGACGTTGCCAAGGCGGCGGGGGTTCTGTGGGGCAGGCTGCTGGAACGCGTGCGGCGAGTGCTGGAAGCCGCCGGCCGACGGGAGTTGCGGATGGGGCCCTTTGATGAACTTCAGGTTTTCGATCAGCCCGTGGTACAGGCCGGTCACCGCGGCTGTTGAGGTGGGAGTATCTGCGGCGGACACAGCCGCGCAGATGCAGGAACTGTCGAATAAGATCGGGTGTCGCCTAGGCCAGTAGCCATTCCGATTGATGGGCCTCGCGAACGTCAGCGGCCCACCCACGCCTACTTGTCGATGTAGTTCAGCCGCCGGGCCATGCGATGGCACTTGTACGCCAGGAAGCGGTATCGGCCGTATCGCCCGTATGGCTGGACGGCCTGCCCGGCGGCCACTGCTTGTCCATCGAAGTGAGTTTCCCGAAGGTATTTAAGAACTTCTGAGTCCACAGGAATGTTGCCATACCAGCCCAATAGCACCAGCATGTGGTTGACGGAGTACGGCCCCACGCCCCGGATCGCCGCCAAGGCCGAGCGGACGTGCTCCCAATCGCCGCAACCAGCCCACTCGTCAAGCGGGAGCTTCCCGTCGGCCGTGAGTTTCGCTATCGTCCGCACCGTCTCGGCCCGGTAGCCCAGCGGAGCCCTGGCGGCCAGTGTACGTGCCGAGTATTTCAGCACGAGCTCCGGCGTGGGGAACCCGCCCCCGTCCAGGGCACACAAGGCATCGGACATCTTCTTGGTGTTCCGCCAGTCGCAGTTGGTCGTGCAGACGGTCTTGGCCAGGTCTTCAAATGCCGTTGGCGCCCGGAGCAGCCCGCCGCACCTGGCCCGGCTGACGAAGCCCAAGACTGGGTCGCCTCGGCACATGGCGTGGAACTCGGAGAAGTCCTGGTCCAGGCAGAGCATCCGCCGGACTTGTGATCGGATGGCCTGGCGCTCAACCTGAGACAAGCGTGCGGCGGTGTTGACCTGCACGATTGACTTGCCGCCGCTCGTGGCGGCACGAATCTGGACCGGCACGCACTGCCCAACCGGAAGGCGCAGCGGTCGACACATGATCCGGGATTCGTCGGACCATTCGAACGGGGATAGGAATGCCCATCCGTGCGACAGGACAAGCTTGGGGAAGTCGAACCGCCTTGTCGTTATTCGGATCTGCATCGCCGGGCATGATAGCCGAAGCCGTGGGCAGACTCAACACGGTGGCGACCTGTGGCTGGCAGCAAAACGGTCCGTGATTTATGACGCGGGTCTCTGCCCTGAGCATGGGCTCGGTGGGCACGTCGGGCATGTCGGGCGGTCATGTCAGGCATTGCCAAGAAGCTGGCTGGGTGTTAGGCTAGCCTAGTTGCCAAGTACCTCGCCCCAGAAGTGGGGCGGAATCATGGAACCAGGGACAACTGGCACTTGGCCATGTTCAGTTTACGGAACAAGCACATGGGACCTCAAAAAACGCAATCTCCAGCTTGGACCCGAGAACAATGGGCAGATTGGGTGACTCAGCAAATTAACGATCGCGAGACAGTATATGCAACCGACCCAGACGAGATGATGGCGGCCCACAGCCGCGAGGTTGGCTATGCTCGGGATTATCACGGCCGCGAGATACTTGAGTTCCTTCAGAATGCGGATGACGCCGGAACCGACCATACTCAGTCGAGTAAGGCCGCCATCGTCCTCATCGACTCCGGATTTTGCATCGCCAACACCGGTAGCCGCTTCTCGCCCGAAGGCGTCAAATCGCTGATGATCAGCGACAACAGCCCAAAAAGATTCCGGCGCTCGCAATATATCGGAAATCGTGGTCTTGGTTTTCGATCCATTCTCAGCTGGACTGATTGCCCATTCATCCTCAGCGGCACCCTAGCCATTGGGTTCTCCCGATCCACTTCCTACGTCTGGATGGATTCCCTGTGTAAGAGACACGAGAAGGTTAGAGACACAGTGAGGCGAGAGGCCTCTGCTGGCACATCACACCCGATTCCAACCCTTGCCATACCTGTCACACTTGATCGAAATGGCAACGCTCCTGCGTTCAAGCCAGGCATTGCCTCGTTCAGGCCGATCTGGGATCTAGCGCAATCTCTATGCGGCCAGGGTTATGATACCGTCATTGGTATCCCATTGACTTCGGCGCGGCTGTTGGCCGAAGTCAAAACCCAGCTCAGCCAGTTGGGTGGTGAAGTCCTTCTGTTTCTGCAGAAGCTTCACGATCTGCTCATCCAGACGCCCGAGGGCACGCGATCCTGGCACCTAACGCGCCGTGGCCAGACCGCCACAGTATCATCAAACACCGATGCAACCTCATCACAGCGATGGCGACTATTTCGGACGTCCGATGCGATCCCAAAGAAACACCTCCGCCCGGACCAGTGAGGTGCTCAGCGTTACGAGTTCCAGATTGCCGTGCCTGCAGACAATGCCGCGTCATCCACGTTCTTGTATAATCACTTTGTCACGCAAGCATCCTTTCCTTTTCCACTCATTGTTCATGCAACATTCGAACTGACAAACAACCGACAGAATCTTGTTGAGAGTCCAGCCAATGAGTATCTTGCCGGTCGGCTCGTTGCATTTATGGCGCAAGTCGCGGAGGCCTGCGGAGATGCCTCCCAGCCGTGGCGGGCGCTATCCCTCATCAGCCCACAAGGTGACTTGGACCCCATCCTGGCGAAGTGCGGGTTCAGGCAGGCGCTTGTCGTAGCGGCGCGCTCCCGGAATGTAGTCCCGGTTCGAAAAGGCCCCCTGCGTCGGCCCAGCAAATGCTTCCGGCTACGGGCTTCGGTAGGCACATGGCTCCCCGCACAGTTCTTCGAGGACATTGCGCTGTCGCCAATAGATTCGCCTATCGTCAGCATGGTTGAAGCATTAAACATCCCAACCCTCAGCGATCCTGAATTCCGTGCCAGGCTCAACCGAATCTCCCAAACGCTTTCCCTTGTAGATCGGGCGGCTCTGATTGCGTACCTGATTAAGGCGGATATTCTTCCCGGCAATCCGGCCCCAAACCTGCTCATTGACGACACACAGCGCCTTATAACGCCGAAATACCAGACGTTTATGCCGCCAGTAGAGCGATCCAGTTTTGTCCTTCCCCAATGGATGTCGGTTCGGATACTGAACGGGGAACTGGTCAAGCGCCTCCGTGCGGAGTTGTCTGTCTCAAATCCTCGTGACCTGGCGACCCGGATGGCCGCCTTCCACATTCGCGAGTATTCCTTCGCAAGCTTGGCGCAGGCCATCAACGCTCGTGTGAACGAGAAGGTGAGAGAACAGCCCCGCCAGGAGCGCGAGCATCGCCTGGCTGGCCTGACCGCAATTTATGAGCTGTACCGGCAGAACGGAGAAGATCGCGCCACGAAGAGACCAGAGGAGCTTCACGCTCTTCTTCCCACACGAACGAGCAAGATGGTCGCCGCGACCAGTCTCTATTTCGGCAACGAGTATCCAGATGGTGCGTTGACAGAGGCCATTTACGCAAGTGTAAAGCCGGACGTAATCGTGGGACCGCCGAGCATGTTGCCGCTGGGCGGCAGCACCGCGGATCTTGCTTCTTTTCTGGGCTGGCTTGGTGTCGCTAACCACCCGCGGACTATTCGCCTTCCGCGAGTTGATGAGCCTGCATTCGTTGCGCACGTTCTTTGCGGGCTTGAGTTTCCCGTCAGCTTCGAACCCCCTGATTATGTTGCTTATAAATCGGCAGACCTTGGCGGTTGCGTGATAAGCAATCTTGAGTCAATGGACGGGTTCGAAGATATTCTGAGATATGCCGATCCTCACGTTATCGTCGCCTGGTTAGCGCTTGACCCGCGATTTGAGACAGGGAGAACTTCCGGCGACAAGCTCGCTCGGATTAAAGTGTGCCCGCCACGAAAGCAGAATTCCCGCACAGCGATACGCCAGGTGGTTCCATCGTACTTACTCTGGCGTCTAAGCACTCAGGAATGGATGCCAACGAGTGAGGGGGTGAAACGCGCTCCTTGCCGATGCACGGTTGCCAGTAATCTGCCGGGAGAATTGGAATCGATTGTGCCTAAGCCAGCTATCGACACGTCCCATCAGGCATTTCGGCAGCTCCGAATTGATGCGAAGGCCATCAGATTCGCACTTGAACGCACTGGTGTCTCCCGGTCGCTTGACGACCTGACCTGGGACGAGGTCTACTCGCTACTTCTCGAATTGCCGCGGCTTGACCCGGCGGGCCAATCTGCGCGTGCGCTATATCGTGTTTTGATCGCAAGGCCGGAGGGGACGGAGCCGCCAGGTGGGGCTTTGCGGAATGAGTACCTGAAGAGCGGACGACTATGGGCGACTTGTGGCACTGAAGCGAAATATTGCCGGGTCTCAGATGGCGTGTATTATCTTGATGAAGCCACGGTGCCTGAAGCCGTATCGAAGGCCTTTCCGTTGTTTGCGCTGAATCGCCGTTGTGGCGTGCTCAAGGTTCAGAAGCTCTTCGGCACCCGACCGCTTATCAGCCGCAGCATCAGCGTTTCGGTGAATGAAAGCGTGCCATCGCTGCGGGCGGAGGATCTAAATGCTGAAGTTGAGCGACTGAAGCCTTTCATCTACGCCATGCGTCTGAGTGCGGACCAGAAGGGGGAGAAGTGCTCACGGCTGAAGAAACTTAGAATCCTGCTGTGTCGCTCAGCCAGGGGGATGGCTAAAGTGGGCGATGCCGAAATCCCCATTGATCTTGATCTCGGGGAGGCAATCGTTGTCGGTGAGGCCGCTTATCTGTGTGCAGCGGATGTTGACGACGAGCACATCCTCAGAAATGAGTTAATTGCGGATCGAGTCGGGGAGATACTCGCAGATGTCTTGGAGGTGGAGCGCGGCAGCGACTTCGCGCGGCTTGCATCATGTTTGCCGTCGCGGCGGCTTGAACTCTTAGGACGCATTCTTGGCACCGACCCCAACGATCTCCTCGGTATCGCTAAAAAGAAGCTCGAAACGCAGGAATCGGGCGAGGACCGACCGGAGGCAGGGTGGTTTGTGCCGACACCAGATGCGGTCCACCTACCTCCGCCAGCCTCCGCTCTGCCTCCGGGGGAGCCAGCACCGCAAGCAGCCGTTGTGAAGACTGGAGTCGGACCGGTTTCCGCAAAGGCAGAAGAGCACGTTCCGGTTGAGCACAGGGGGAAGATCCAGCGGCGAGTGCGAGCGACACCCCTAGTTAAGATCGGAGGGTGCGGCGTGAGCCGAGTACTGGATCCTGGCCGGTGCGAGGAACTAGCGGAGCGATTTGAAGAGTCGGACGGCCAGAACCGGTTTCCTTTGTCTGTTGCGCATCTCCAAGGCAGCGAAGCGTACGGATGCGACATCCTTGCCTTTCGGAGCGGCAAGGACCGGGAAGACTTCCGGGGGCACCCGGACCTCGACCTGGTCGCACGTTTCATCGAAGTTAAGGCGAGGAGAAGCCATGCGAACGGAATATGGCTGGAAGGCAACGAACTGAAAGCTGCGAGAAGCAGATTAGACAGGTTCTACATTTACCGGGTTTACGAGCAGTCCGACGGGGATTTCCAGATTTTGGTTCTAAACGACCCGCTGCAGGGCGAGCCACACATCATCTACGAGATTGATGTGCTCGGCGATTCCCGCACAAGAAAATGGCTGGTCAAGGAGTTGCCCGAGTCTAAAGCCGATTCGCCAGGTTAACGTGGTTAGGGCCCACTCAGCGATGCCGAGACCAGTGCCGCCTTCGAGAGCAGGAACGGCGTCGGACGCCTCCTCCACGAGAACATGGTCAACGAGCAGAAGAAGGGAGGCTGGTTATCGTTCCGCGCGGGCGATAGTCCCCCCCGGTTGCGCAGGGCGGCCTATGCCGGTGACGCAGGGCTGCCACCAGCCCGCGGCATGATGGCTACGGTTCGGGAGCCGGAAGTGGCCCTTCGTCGGCCGGGCCGTTTCCGCGTGCCGGGGATGTTGACGCGCAGCCTCCGCGGGCGTAGGCTTGTCGGCGACCCACGGAAAGACATCACATGCGACCAAACCTCGTGCTTCCACTAGCGGGCCTGCTTCTGCTGGCCTGCATAGGCTTCTACGCCGCATCCGACGCCAAGGCGCCGGCCCCTTGAGCTGTTCCGCGGCAGTGGTACGATGTCGGCAGCGCATGACTCAGAAGTGCCTGGTTCCAGGCCGCGCGCCCGGCCGCCACGGTAAAGGAGAACCATTATGTCCCACACATTCCTCGTCGGGCTCCTGACGGCATGGCTGGCCTTAACGCTGGGAGCACAGGGCGCTGCGGCTCGCAATATCCACGTCGCCATCACGGGCAGCGACTCCGCCGTAGGCACCAAGGAGGCCCCGTACCTGACGATCGGCCAGGCCGCGTCGGTCGCCCAGCCGGGCGACACGGTGATCGTGCACACCGGCGCGTACCGCGAATGGGTCAAACCGCCTCGCGGCGGAACGAGCGAAGACCGGCGGATTACCTACCGCGCCGCGGCGGGCGAGGAAGTGCTCGTCAAAGGCTCCCAGCGCGTCACATCGTGGATGGCGGAGGGGGGCGGGGTCTGGAAGGCGGAGCTTCCCAACGATTTCTTCGGCGACTACAACCCCTACGCCCTGAAGCTCTCCGGCGGCTGGCTCGAGTATGGCCAGTGGCATCACCGCGGCGACGTCTACCTGGACGGAGAGGCGCTGCTCGAAGCCCAGACGCCGCAGGAGGTGACCGAGCGCAAGGGCACGTGGCATGGCGAGGTCGGGGAGAAGACCACGATCGTTCGGGCCAATTTCGGCGAGGCGAAGCCCAACGAAGCCCTGACCGAGATCAACGTCCGCCCGTGCGTTTTCTTTCCTGAGAAGGCCGGCCTGAGCTACATCACCGTGGACGGCCTGCACTTGATGCACTCGGCCGAGAACTGGCAGCCGCCGGGCCTGGAGACGCAAATGGGGACGATCGGCCCGCGGATGGGCAAGCACTGGGTCATCCAGAACTGCCGGGTCACCAATGCCAGGTGCGTCGGCATCGTGCTGGGGCACGCGGCGGGGGTGAAGCTCGACGACATCGACGCCTTCGGCGACCACATGGTCCGCAACAATATTATCCGCAGGTGCGGCCAGGCCGGGATCGCCGGCCAGAAAGGGGCCACACGCTGCCTCGTCGAGGGCAACCTCATCGAGGACACCAACTACCGCAAGGAGTTCGGCGGCTGGGAGACAGCGGCCATCAAGTTCCATCAGTCCGTGGACACGGTCATCTGCGGCAACCTGATCCGCCGAGTCCCACTTCGGAGCCACGGGGCCTTCGGAATCTGGATGGACTGGGGCAACCAGGGCACGCGCATCACGGGCAACATCATCTATGACACCGGCGCCGCCGGCATCTTCGTCGAAATGAACCACGGGCCGATCCTCATCGACAACAACGTCCTTATCGGCGGGGGCATCCGGAGCAACTCCGAGGGGACCGTCTTCGCCCATAACCTGTTCGTGGATTGCGGATTCAACATGGGCTCGGACACCGAGCGGCAGTCGGAGTACTACCGACCGCACATGCGGCAGGTGGTTGCGCGAAAGGTCGGCGTGCCGCAGGATGACAAGTGGTTCAACAACCTTTTCGTCGGGCGCGGGCTGGACGGCGTGAAGAATGCCTCGGGGTACGCCTCGGACTACAACGTGTTCCTCGGCGGGGCCAAGAAGAGCACCTTCGGCGACGGGCACAGCGTCGTTGCGGCGGCTGGGGCCGACGTGAAACGCAAAGGGGCCTCCTTGGGCGTGACGATCGAGTTTTCGATCGGCGAGCCGTTGCCTGGGCCCGGGCCGTGGGTGGACGCCAACCTTGTGGGCGTCCTGCCCACCGTGGGCCAGACCATCGAGGACCGCGACGGCAAGGGTATCACGGTGGACACGGACCTCACGGGCGCCAAGCGCACGCGGGCGATCCCCAGCCCCTTGGCCGAACTCAAGCCGGGCCGCAACCGCATCGAGTGGATCAGGAAGGACTGAGTTGCCCAATTCGACCAGCCACTGGCGGGCCTGCTCCTGCTGGCGTGCATCGGCTTCTACGCGGCATCCGACGGCAAGACGCCGGCCGCGACACCGCCGGCCACCGACGACGGGCTGGCCGTCTACTTCTCGCCGCGTGGCGGCTGCACGGAGGCGGTCGTCGACGCTCTGGGCAAGGCCAAGCAGACGGTCCTCGTCCAAGCGTACTCCTTCACGTCGGCGCCCATCGCCAAGGCCCTGGTCGACGCCCACAAGCGGGGCGTCAAGGTGACGGTCGTCCTGGACAAGAGCCAGGAAACGGAGAAGTACTCCTCGGCCACGTTCGTCG
>Ga0315294_10005290_pt1 | contig 14147 bp, 10 predicted proteins | sample YL17G13_40_MG_FD_203626 | JGI IMG/M metagenome (GOLD analysis project Ga0315294, IMG submission 203626) | Sediment microbial communities from Yellowstone Lake, YNP, Wyoming, USA - YL17G13_40 | ecosystem: Environmental > Aquatic > Freshwater > Lake > Sediment | place: USA: Wyoming | collected... | reverse complement strand
AAATCCCCCCTGCCCCCCTTTGCAAAGGGGGGTTGGGGGGGATTTCAGCGATGACTATCCTAATCGATATGGCTTTGACATAATTTTCAAACGGCTAAATTGATACAAAAATTAAAGATGAACCGCAGAGAGCACAGAGATTATGAAATCTTCAAAATGCTTTTTGGCCTATGCCCTTTAGCAAAAAAATCTCTGCGGTCTCTGCGTGCTCTGCGGTTGATATTCTTTTCTTCATCCACGGAGGGCACAGACAAAGAAAGATTTTTATAATTTCCTAAGCAATGAAAAAAGAGCCCGAATGCTTTTCCGGATTGCCAATCCAGATTATCACCCAAGGTTCCAGCTGGCATCAGCAAAAATGAAAACGGGACAGAAGGGAAACTCATGTTCCCCCGAAAATCTGTTCCCACCTTCAGGAAAAGAGGCCCCGGGGCAGCCCTTTCATCCCGCCTTTCCTGAAGGTCCGGAGCATTTTCTTGGTTTGAAGGTACTGCTTGAGCAACTGATTCACATCCTGAACGGTCGTGCCGCTTCCCTTGGCGATCCGCAGCCGGCGGCTTCCGTTCAAAACCTCCGGATGCCGTCTTTCCTCCCGGGTCATGGAATTGATGATCGCCTCGACCCTCCCCAGTTCTTTTTCGCTCGCCTGGAAGTCCTTGGGAAGCTTGAGCTTGCCCATCCCCGGAATCATGGACAGGATCTGATCGATGGAACCCATCTTTTTAATCTGCTTCAGCTGCTCCCCGAAATCCTCCAGGGTAAAGGAGTCTTTGAGCAGCTTCTTCTGCAGTTCCTGGGCTTTTTTCTCATCGATGGTCTCTTGAGCCTTCTCGATCAGGGAGAGGACATCTCCCATCCCCAGGATCCGCGAAGCCATCCGGTCGGGATGAAAGAGCTCCAGGGCATCGAGCTTCTCCCCCACCCCCATGAATTTTATGGGCTTGCCGGTGACCGCCTTGATGGAAAGGGCGGCCCCTCCGCGGGCATCCCCGTCCAGTTTGGTAAGGATGACGCCCTGAAGGTCCAGGGTTTCATTGAACTTCTTGGCCACCTGGACGGCGTCCTGCCCGGTCATGGCATCGGCCACCAGCAGGATCTCCCGGGGAGTGACCTCCCTCTTGATCTGCTCGAGCTCTTTCATCAGGTCTTCATCGATATGCAGCCGACCGGCGGTATCGATGAGGACCACGTCCCCGCTCTCTCCCTCCGCCCACTGGATCGCCTTGCGGCAGATCGTCACCGGACTCTCTTGGGGATCGGAAGGGTACACCGGGATGGAAAGCTGTTCTCCCAGTTTCTTCAACTGTTCAATGGCCGCCGGGCGGCGCACATCGGCGGGAACCAGGTAAGGTTTTCGGCCTTTGTCCTTTAAAAATTTCCCCAGCTTGGCCGCGGTGGTGGTCTTTCCGGACCCCTGCAACCCCACCAGCATGACGGGAATCGGGGGTTTATAGGACAGGTTGAGCCCGGTATTGGACCCTCCCATCAGGGAAACGAGTTCTTCATGAACGATTTTAACGACCTGTTGCCCGGGAGTTAGGCTCCCCAAAACTTCCTGCCCCAGGGCGCGAACCCGAATCCGGTCGATGAAGTCTTTGACGACCTTAAAATTGACGTCCGCTTCCAGAAGAGCCAGGCGGACTTCTTTCAGGGCGTCGGAGATGTTTTGTTCCGTGAGTTTCCCGTGCCCGCGGAGCTTCTTGAAGACCGAATTCAGCTTCTCGGTTAGTGAATCGAACATACTTTTTTGATAGGAAAATGGGCTTAAATAATATAGATTAATGGATATTTTAACTTGCGTCAAGGCATAAATGGGCTGCCGCTGAGCGGCCATTCATTTTTTCATTCCTTTTGCACCATTTCCCTGCTAAGATAAATTATAAAAAATGTTGAGCCTCAGACCTTCTTTTCTTTTTTTCACCTTCGGTCTCCATCCCGGCACAATCCAAAACCATTTGTTTTTTCAGGGAAAAGGAGAATTAGAAATCATCAGTGGAAGTCCTTCCATCGCCGTTTACCGATCTCCCGCGGGGAAAATCCACTGTAGGTGGTCCCGGCTTGCCCGTATTTTTGAGAACCGCGTGTTCTGGGCGATTTTCAGCTTTTATCTATTCACCCTGTCCTTTCTTCTCTTTCCCGGGTCCCTCCGGGCGGAACTGGCCAGAGTTGGCCTGCTGATTTCCTTGCCGGAATCCGGAACGGAGGTCGATTATCCTTATCTCCGGGGGGCGGAGATTGCCGCTGCCGAGGTGAATTCCAACGAAGGAAAACAGGGCACCCAATTTCTTCTTATCCTGCGGAGAGGGTCCTTCCAGCAGCGCAGAGACCTGAACGCCCTCCGCGACCTTTTTTTTGAACAAAGGCTGCATTTTCTGATCGGGGCACTTCCAAGAGAGGCAATTCTTCCGGTTTCCCGGTTAGCCCACGAACATCAGATCCCTTTCCTGGTATTCCCGGTGGACTTTATGGAAGCGGCCTCCACCGGAGAAGAACCCCCCAACCTCTTCTGGATCAGCCCCACCCCCGAAGCCTACCAGCGGGCAGCGGTCCGGACCGTGGCCCAATTTTCAAAAAAGCGCTTCTACCTCCTGGCTCGAAACTCGGCCATCGGCCGAAACTGGGTAAAATATTTCTGGGAAGCAATGAGCAAGCAGAAGCCGGATGCCCAGCGGCTGGGGGAGACGTTCCTCCCCTCGCGGATTGAAGATTACACCCCTTTCCTCCAGACCGTCCTTTCGGCCAACACGGAGGTCTGCCTGAGTCATCTGGGAGTGAAAAACTGGCTGGATTTTTACCAGACGGCGAACCAGCGGGGGTATTTCAAGAAAGTAACCCATTTTGAACTTGAATCGGGAAACCTGGAGTCCCTGGCGGCCATGAAGAAAAAAGTCCCCGAAGGAATTTGGGGCGTCAGCGCTTTTCCTTTCTGGAATCTGGGATGGAAGGAGGCCAAGGAATTCGTGGCCAAATACAAAAAAAATACCGGTTCCTACCCCAGCCTCGCCGCCCTGAGCGGATACATCAGCATCTACGCCCTTTTTGAAGCGATCAAAAAAGCCAGGCCCATAGATTCGCAAAAAACCCTGGAAGCCTTAGGGGATTTAACCTTCCGCACCCCTGTGGGCCAGATGACCATCCGCAAAACGGACCATCGAACCATGTGGCCCATCTGGTGCGGGTCCACCCAGTCCAGTTCCGATTACCCCTTTGCCATTCTGGGAAATCTAAAAGCTCTGGGGCCGGACTCTTTTTCTCCCTGACCGCGGGAGAACGAGGGATGCCGTTCTTTCCCCCCGGCAGAGATTGCGAGGATATGAGTACTTCCAAGCTGATACGCCCGTCTCTCCACTACCCGGAGGAGCCGGTCTATCATCTCCTGAAAAAGACCGTGGAACGCCTGCCCCATAAAGTGGCGGTCATCGACCTTCAGGGAGAGAGGGAGCTCACCTTCCTCGACATCGACCGGGAAAGCGATGCCCTGGCCCACGCCTTTCTCGACTGGGGGATCCAGGTGGGAGACCGGGTTTCATTTCTCATGCCCAACGGGTGGGAATACTTCGTGGGTTTTTACGCCTCCATGAAGGTGGGAGCCGTCGTTTCTCCCATGAACCCCACTCTGCGCCAGCGGGAAGTGAAGAGCCTGGTCAATGACGCGGAGAGCAGGGTGCTTCTGGTCCAGCAGGACCTCTTCCCGATGGTGGAGAAAATCCTTCCGGAAATGCCTTCCCTGGAAAAGGTGATCATCACCCGGAAGGCCGACTCACCGGGGGATAGGTTCTTTTCTCTGCCGCACCTTTTAAAAAAATATTCCGGCCCTTTCTCCGCTCCTCTCCCCCGGATTCAACCCCAGGAGGATCTGGCCGCGCTTCCTTACTCTTCGGGCACCGCCGGCCTGAGCAAAGGGGTCATGATCACCCACTTCAACCTTCTCTCCAACACGATCCAGTCCATGCACGCCGTGGAGACGGCGGAAAACGATGTCTTTATCAGCTTCCTCCCCTTCCATCATATCTATGGTTTCACTTATTTCCTCTGCGGCTCCATCTACCTGGGGGCCACCCAGGTCGTCGTGGCCCGCTTCCATGCCGAAGATTGTCTGCGCCTCATGGAAAGATACCGGGTCACGGTGGTCTTCGGCGTCCAGCCGGCCCTCCTGGCCTTTCTCACGGTGCCCGAACTGGAGAAATTTGACTTTTCCTCCCTGCGGTACATATGGATTGGAGCCGCTCCTCTGGTCCCCTCCGTCGCCCGGGCCATTCAGGAGAAGTTCCGGGTACCCATCGCCCGCCATTATGGATTGAGTGAGGCATCTCCCACCACCCATTCCAATCCCCCTAAGCGCGCCAAAGAAGGCTCGGTGGGGATCGCGGTGAGCGACATGGAAGACAAGATCATGGACTGGAATGAGGGAAAGAGGGAGATGAAAACGGGAGAACCCGGTGAGCTGGCGGTCCGGGGTCCCAACATATTCCAGGGCTACTGGAAACATCCGGAAGATACCAAGCTGGCCCTGCGTGACGGATGGCTCTACACGGGGGACATCGCCTGGATGGACGATGAAGGGTACGTGTTTATCCTGGACCGGAAAAAGGAGATGATCAAATACCGGGGATACCAGATCGCCCCGGCGGAACTGGAAGCGATTATCATGGAACATGCGGCGGTGAAAGACTGTGCCGTCGTGGGGATCCCCGAAGAAAACCTGGGGGAGATTCCCAAGGCCTTTATCGTAAAGAAGGAAGGGGTCACTCTTTCCGCCGAAGAAGTTATGGCTTTCGTGGCCGAGCGGGTCGCCCCCTATAAAAAGATCCGCGACGTGTCCTTCATCCACGAAGTCCCCAAGAATCAATCCGGAAAGATCCTGCGGCGGGTTCTGAAGGTCGGATAAAAACAGTGTCCGTGGGTGTGTCCGAGTGTCCGTAAGAGAATTTCCTTTTTATCCCACTGACACGGTCACTGACCCTTCCTTTTCTGGCACTCACACAGACACGTAAAGGGGGTTTTTGTGAATTCGTCTATCTTTGAATCCTTTGAACCTATCTTTTACCCCAGATCCCTGGCCGTCATCGGCGCTTCAGCGGATATGACCAAGTTCGGTAATATCATCCTCAGCGCCGTCCTGGAGATCGGCTTCGAGGGTCGAGTCTACCCCGTAAACACCGAAGGAGGAGATATTAATGGACTTAAGGCCTACCGGTCTCTCCAGGAGATCCCCGGGGAAGTGGATTTCGCCGTCATGACCATCCCCGCGCCGGCAGTCAAGAACTCCCTGGAGGAATGTCTCCGCAAGGGGGTTAAGGGAGTGGAAATCCTGACCTCCGGCTTCCGGGAAACCGGAACTACCGAAGGCCGGCGGCTGGAAGAGGAGGTCGTCCAGGTTGCCCGGCGGGGGATTCGGATTCTCGGCCCCAACTGCTTCGGGATCTACTGCCCGGAGAGCGGTTTGACCATTCTTCCCGGACAGAACTTTTCGCGGGAGACCGGTCCCGTGGGCTTTCTTTCCCAGAGCGGCGGTCTGTGCGCGGACCTGGGCCAGATTGCCAAAGGGCTGGGAATCCGGTTCAGCAAAATGGTCAGCTACGGCAACGGATGCGACGTGGCGGCCTGCGATCTCCTGGAATACTTCTTCGCCGATCCCAAGACCCGGATCATCGCCGGGTACCTGGAAGGAGTGGAGGACGGCCCGCGATTCCTGGAGATTCTGAAAAACAATAAAGGAAAAAAGCCGGTCATCCTCTGGAAGGCCGGGCTGACCGAAACCGGGAGCCGCGCGGTGATGAGCCACACGGGGTCCCTCAGCGGGGCGGCTGAAGTGTGGAAATCAGTTTTGCAGCAGGCGGGCGTAGTCCAGGTGGGAAGCGCGGAGGAGCTCATCGATACGATTTACGCTTTTCTCTACCTCCCGCCCAATGCCGGACCAAAAGTGGCTCTCATGGGAGGCGGCGGAGCGATCGGGGTTGCCGCCTCGGACTCCCTGGACCGGCTTGGACTGTCGGTCCCGGTCTTATCCCCCCCCATTCTGGAGAAACTCAAGGCCTCCTTCCCCGCGGTGGGAAACAGCCTGAAGAACCCCGTGGACCTGGGCAATCCCATGATTCCCCCCTCCATGCTGCGCAAAGTGATGGAGGCTGCCGGAGAAGACGGGGGGATCGACACCTTGATCGTGATTCAAATCCTCTTTTACATCCTCTACCAGGTTCGCCACCGTTTGGGGATGGATGACAAGCCTCTCTCTCAGTTCAGCTTCCAGCCTGACTTGCTTAAGGCCTGTAAGGAAATTCAGGAGAAATACCGGAAGCCCATCATCCTGGTTCTGCCCGACATCGTCACCGATGGAAAGATGATCGACCTGGAGATCGAATGGCGCCGGGAGAGGGACAATTACCAGGCTGCCGGGTTCCCGGTCTTCCAAAGCCTGGACCGCGCCGCCCGGGCATTAAGTCATTTCGTGAGATATCATCAGCGGCTTCAAGCTTGATGAACCCGTAAAAAGTCACACCCACCCCCTCTCCCTCGACGGGAGAGGGTCGGGGTGAGGGAGGGGGGGAAATGGCAATTTGGAAAAGCCGGCTGGAGAAGAAAAAACTATTAATCGCCGACGGCGGATGGGGGACGGAGTTGCAGAAGCGCGGACTGGCGCCGGGCGAGCCTCCCGAGGCCTGGAACCTCAGCCGGCCGGAAGATGTTCTGGCCGTCGCCCGCTCCTATGTGGAAGCCGGGGCGGACATCATCCTGACCAATACCTTCGGCGGCAGCCCCCTGAAGCTTGCCAAGGTGCATCTGGAAGGCAAGCTGCTCGAGATCAATCGCCGAGGGGCGGGGATATCCAAACAGGCGGCCGGAGACCGGGCCCTGGTATTCGCCTCGATCGGGCCGAGCGGTGAATTCATGGCCCCCCTGGGGACGATCAGCGAAGCGGACATGATGAAAGGCTTTGCGGAGCAGGCCAGGGCCCTTGCCGAGGGGGGAGCCGATGGAATCGTGGTCGAGACCATGATGGACCTGGCCGAGGCCAAAGCCGCCCTTCAAGCTGCCAGAGAGAACACCTCCCTGCCGGTGGCCGTCACCCTGACCTTCAACAAGGGCCCCAAGGGATACGCCACGATGATGGGTGTCCGTCCGGAGCAGGCCGCCGCCGAACTGGAAAAGGCGGGGGCGGATATCATCGGGGCCAACTGCGGGGCGGGGATCGAGGTCATGATTGAACTGATGGGCGTAATGTGCTCGGCCACGGCCCTGCCCGTCTGGTGCAAGCCCAACGCGGGCCTTCCGGAGCTGGTCGAAGGGAAAACGGTCTACCGCGAAACGCCGGAAATGATGGCCTCCAAGCTGAGGGCTCTGGTGCAGGCCGGTGCCAGCATCGTGGGCGGCTGCTGCGGCACAACCCCCGCCCACATCCGCGCCCTCACCCTGGAGCGAAACAAAATGGTAAGCCCTGCTTAGATAAATTGCTGTATTTCCTAACCGGGGCAAGCCGGAACCAAGCAGGATGATGCCAGGGCCGATCCTTGGGGTCCGCCTGCAATCCCCTTTCAGAGGGAAACCATGGCCGGAATCGAACCGGTTTCCAGCGATCAGAGAACTTTGGGAGGTTGGGATCTCTTCCTCCTTTGGGCGGGAGCGGCGGTTTCCCTGGCCGAGATATGGGCGGGCGGGCTGATCGTTCCCCTGGGTCTCGGTTTGGGTCTCTGGGCGATTCTGATCGGCCATTTGATCGGCAATACCCCCCTGGCCCTGGGAGGGGTGATTGGAAGCCGCTGGGGAATCCCGACCATGGTGGCCGTGAGGGCTTCTTTCGGTCTTCGGGGGTCTTACCTTGCGGCGGCGCTGAATGGAATTCAGCTGATCGGCTGGACGGCGGTGATGTTGATCCTCTGCGGAGGGGCGGCGGAGGCCATATCGAAAACCTACGGCTTTTCCAACCCCGCCTTCTGGGTAATCCTTTCGGGCGCGGTCACAACTTTTTGGGCGCTGGTGGGGTCCCGCTTCTGGAAATGGCTGCAGCGCTTCTCCGTGATCGCCCTGATCATATTGTGCGGGGCCATGACCTATCTCCTTTTTGCCCAATACGGCTGGTCCCAACTAACCCAAATTCCCCGGCAAAAAGAATTCCCCTTCATGATCGGCATGGACCTGGTGATCGCCATGCCCATTTCCTGGCTGCCTTTGGTGGCCGATTATTCCCGCTTCGCCCGAGAATCAAAATCCTGCTTCTGGGGCACATGGATCGGCTATTTCCTCGTCTCCTCCTGGATGTACCTGCTGGGCTTGGCCGCCTCCCTGGCCACGAAATCCCCCGATCCTTCCGGCGTGGTCATGAACCTCCTGGTTCAGTTCGGCTGGGCCATCCCGGCCCTTCTGATCGTCCTTTTCTCTACCTTTACCACGACCTTTTTGGACATCTATTCCACGGCGGTGTCGAGCCTGAACATTTTCCCCAGGCTGGGAGAGCGAAAGGGGGTTCTCATCGGTGGAATCCTCGGGACTGCCACCGCGCTCCTCTTCCCGACCCTCCTCAACTACGAACACTTTTTGCTCTTCATCGGGGCGATGTTCTGTCCTCTGTTCGGGGTCGTTCTGGTCGACTACTTCCTGTTGCGGAAGGGGATTCTGGAACCAGGAGATCTATACCGAAAAGAAGGCCGGTATTGGTTTTGGAAAGGCCTGAATCCCCGGGCGCTTACAGCCTGGGCCGCCGGCTTTGTCCTTTACCTCGGTTTTTCACCCCTCCTCCTGGACAAAGTCCTGGGCATCCAGACGGCATTTCCGTGGGCCTTGGGCTCCTCTTTGCCCAGCATGGGAGCCGCCGCCCTGATCTACTGGCTCCTGGGCCGCAAGCGAATTTAAGAAAGGGCTGGCAATTTTGGAATTTGAAAAGAGGGGTAAGATATCCCCGTCTACCCTTTACTCTCGCAAATCACACTCCTACCGGACAATTGACTTCAAAATTGAACTTTGAAGGTTTGACCCCTAATACGCCGGCTCTTCAAAGCGATAAAATGTTACGAATTGATTATTCCGTGGCCATCTTTTTCCCCAGCTCGTAAGCCTTATCCATGACTTCCAGGTTGTCTTTGATCTTCCCGGCCTCCCAGGCGCTTCCGTAGACCATTCCAACAATGGTCGCATTGATGAAATTCAGGGCGTCCTGGAAAGTACGCAAGGCGTTCACCGCTCCCGAGGTGAAAGGGTCCGTGTCCGCATAGGTCAGGACAATCCCGAACTTTTTCCCCTTGAGGGCATATCCCTCCGGGCCTCCCAGGGCATACCAGCGGTCCATGAAGAGTTTGGTCTGAGCCGAAACCGTGAACCAGTAGATGGGGCTGGCGATCACGATCCCGTCGGCCTGTCGGAGCTTCGGGAAGATATCCTTCATGTCATCATCCAGGATGCAGTCCGTGTCCGTCTTATCCCGGCACGTATCACAGGCATCGCAGGGCCGAACATTCATGTCGTGGAGGAAGAAGCCTTCCACCTCTGCTCCGGCGGCCTTTGCTCCAGCTTCAACCTGTCGGGCAAGGATGCTGCTGTTTCCCTCTCTTCTCGGGCTTCCCATGAAAATCAGGATCCTTTTTCGGCTCATGGCCTCCTCCCTCCCCTTTCCATAAATGTAGGCTAGAGAAATAATACTCCATTTCTTGGACTAGGGGAGGAAAAATGCGGTAGGGGCGGTTCGCGAACCGCCCCTACTGGCTCGCACTTTTTACGGCTCCGACATATGATAAGATAGTTCATCTTATTCAAGGGAGGAAATGCAAATGAAGAGAGGCGCGTATCTCTCGGGAAAGTCACCCGCTTTTTTTCTCCTATGGATGATCACTCTCCCGGGGGCCTTTCACCCCCATCAAGCCTCGGCGGCGGAAGCGCAGAATGTGCGGTTCATCGGGCACAACGACCTGCAGGGCCGGGACAGCCTGCAGATCGTCCTGAAAGGAAACTTCGCCTACCTCGGCCACCACCGGGGAGAGGCTTTCAATCCGTTGACCGGAAAAACCGAGCCCAACGGAACATCCATCGTAAATGCCGCCGACCCTCAGCAACCCAAAGTCGTTGCTCACATCCCCGGCAGAAAGGGAGCGGAGAGCCGGGCGGTTCAGGTGGCGATTCAATATTTTGACGGGAGGGACTATCTCCTGCGCAACCAGGAATCGGGCGAGTTCACTGGATTTGAAGTCTGGGATATCACCGACAAGGCCTATCCCAAGATGGTCTCCACCATCAGCCCCCTGCAGGCGGCGCACAAGAGCTGGTGGGATGCCAAGACCGGCTATGCGTACCTCTCCGGGACCCATCCCGGATGGAGGGGACAGCATCTGATCATTTATGATCTTCGGAATCCCTACCAGCCCAAATTCGTTTCCAACTGGGGCCTGCCCCAACAGCGGCCCGGGGGTTCAGGGGGCGATGGGGTCAGCCTGCATCATCCGGTCATATCCGGCACCCGGGCGTATCTTTCCTACCTGTACGGCGGGGATATGGTCATCCTGGACATCGCCGATAAAGCCCATCCCAGGATGATCTCTCATCTGGATTTTTCCCCTCCTTTCTCCGGAATCCACACCACGGTTCCTTTCAGCGCGATGAGAGTGTCTAATTACACCAAAGGCCAAGGGGACGTGCGCAATTTCCTTGTCCTCAGCGAGGAATCCTTCGCCTACAACTGCCAAGAGCTCAGGCGGCAGATGTACATTGTGGATGCCACGGAAGAAAGCAACCCGATCCCCATCGCGATTTTTAAAGTTCCCGAGGGGGATTTCTGCGAGCGGGGCGGCCGCTTCGGCCCCCACCAGCTTGCAGAGACAAAAGACGGGGAGATCATCGATGGGACGCTGCTCTATGTGGCCTATTTCAATGCCGGATTAAGGGTAGTGGACATTGCCGACCCTTACCATCCCCGGGAGGTTGGGTTTTATATTCCGGATCCGGTCCGATCGGCGAAATCCCGTGGATCCAGAATCATCCAGACCAATGATGTGGACCTGGATTATCGTGGGCTGATTTATATCACCGACCGCGCCGGGAATGATCTTCACATTCTAGAATTCACGGGTGGCAAATAATAACCTTCAATCAATACTTCAGGATCTTCACATTCAAACCGGGGTCGTTGATCCTTAATAACTGATACACTTTGTTGGCCTCCTCTAGCGACGAATACCGGGAGTACGCTAAAACATAATAGCCTTTCCGAATCTCAAACACACCTAGGTCCTTGGGTGAGTAACGCTCCGTTCTCTGTCTTTCCTCTCTTAATTTCCTGTAGTCCTCCCAGGCAGTTTTTTCACTTTGGTATTCACCGATGATTACCAGATAACCGTGCGCCTGAGCGAAAAGAAGGCGTTGATCTCCTTCCTTTTCTTCTGCCCAGGCCAAATTCCTGAAATTTATTCCCTGCTGTTGGCCCGAGGGAGGGGTAAGACGGATCGGCTCTCCTGGAGCGCTCTGCAGCTGGGGCGGATTCAAAACCACACTGGTTAAGCTCTCCTTCACGTCCGATATTTTGCTCACCGCCTTGAATTCCGTGCTCAGGTTGCTCACCGTGGCGATGAGAATGGCGGGGATCCCCAAGGCATAGAAAAATATATCCTGTGGCCCTTTTTTTTCAAACTGGTTGGCGAAGAGGATGGAAGTGATAGCGCCGACTAAAATACCCGTTAAGAGTATAGCCAAATAATTGGGCGGGTCCAGGTGCAAGCCCGGGTTTAACAGGGCTGGCAGGAGCTGCATAAAAAGAAATGGGGATATGGCCGCTATGAATCCAATGGTGAAGGTAATAAAAACATTACGAACCATATTCGGATTGGAGACCATGGACTCCTCCTTTCTCCTTTCGTGGGTCTAACTCCAAAAGCTCGGTGGCAGAAACCTTTGTGTGCCCGCCTCTTTGCGGCCGCCCGTAGAATGGGCAACCATCACGCGCTTCGCGTGATTGCCCGTACACTTGCTTTGCATATTTTTTAATAATTTTTATCTGCGTTTATCCGCGTTCATCTACGTCCTAAAATTCTTGATCAGCTCATCGATCTCCAGGATCATCCCATCCCTGGCGGCGATGATCCTTCTTCCAGTCTCCTGACTCAGGCGCTCGGCCAACTCTGAGGGCTCGGCCTGGAGGATCCGCGTCCCAAAATGAGTCAGGACGATAACCTTGGCCTTGGTTTCCTTCAGAATGATTTTTACATCCTCGAAGGAGAGGTGGTCAATTTTGCGGTCCAGAATCTCAGCGAGGAGGACCACGTTCAGCAGGAGAACTTCTCCGGGATATTGGGAAATCAGGTCGGGATGAAACTTGGTGTCGGTGATGTAGGAGACCGTAGCCTCCGGAAGGTGAAAGTTGAAGCCATACGTTTCCACCGAGTGGTGATGCCTCCCGGCGGTTAAGAATTTTAAGTCTCCCAGAGAATAAGTCTCATTTTCCCTGAGAATTTCGATCTTTCCGAGGTAGGAACGGATATAGCGCAGAATCACGGGGTCGTCCTCGAGGGCTTCCTCCGGGGCAAAGAGTATGCCCTTGCGCTGGTACCCGCCTTCGGTCATGGCCTCGATCATGGCGTTGATATCGCCCGAATGGTCGAGATGCTTGTGGGAAAGGAGGATCCCATCCAATGTCGCGGGGTCGAGCTTGGGATTGGCGGACAAGCAGCGTATCAGCGCTCCGGGCCCGGGGTCCATGTACAGGTTGACCCCCTGGAAGGACAGCCAGAGACCGCCCGATGATCGAAGCTGCCGGGCCACGACGAAACGGGCGCCGGCGGTACCGATAAACTTAATCCAATTCTTGTCGGCTTTTTTTTCCTTTGAAGGAGTTGTCATCGGGAGTGCCTTAAATGCGTAAAGCAAAAAATCCAATACATTTTCTCTCGCCCGCTCCGCGAGGCGGCAAACACTGAAAAAACGTTATTCGTTACTGGTTATTCGTTGCTCCTTGCAAACCTGAATCCTGAGGCCTGGGACCTGAATCCTGTATTATTTTTTCAACTCTGCGAGCTCTGCGGCCTCTGCGAGAGACAATTGTATTTGCTTTTTTGTTTTCCTTGCTTGCCTGTTGTTTTCTCTGTGAGAGATCCTTTATTCTTTATAAACACGGCAGGGGATAGCCCTCAGATTTGTTGAACCGATGGTCGGCTCATAGGGCGGATCGTTTTCCGTCAGGATGTTGACGTTCGACTCTTTCCAGCCGCTCAGCTCCAGGTCTTTTCTCTCCGGAAACCACCATCCGTAGGCGACGACTACGACGCGGGGGTCAAGGTCGGAGTTTAAAGCGGCTTTCTGGCGGATCGTTCCCCGCCGGGTTTCAATATGCACCCAGTCTCCTTCTCCGACTCCCATCTCTCCCGCAGTCTGGGGATGGATCAGCACAATCGGGTCGGGGGAGAGTTTTCTCAGGGAAGGAAGATTCCGGTAGGCGGAATGGAAATAACAGGGGTCTTTGGCCGAGGTGAGAATCAGCGGATAATTTTCCATTCGATGGGGATCGCTGTCGGGCACCGAGAATTCCTCACGATAAGTCGGAAGGGGATCATATCCCCAATCCTTCAGACGAGAGCAGAAAATCTCTACTTTTTTCGATGGAGTGCCGAAGCCGTTCCGCTCATAACTCTTGTACTTCCAATTCCCCTTCAGGATTCCCGCCCTCCTAAAACCTTCATAGTCAAGGCCTGCGGGTTTTAACACCTCATCCAGGCAGGGGCGAAGATCGGGCCAGAAGGATTTTTCCAACCCGCACTTTTTACCCAGCTCATTCAGGATGAGGAGATCCGGCCGGCATTCTCCCGGAGGGTCGACCACTTTGGGCCGGGCCAGGAGGAACCCGTGGGGCATTCCATAGTGTCCCATATCGTCGAACTCAAAGTTCGTCGCCGTGGGAAGAACGATGTCCGCAACCTGCGCCGTGGGGGTCAGAAAGATCTCGGCCACCGCCAGAAAATCGAGTTTCTTCAGGGCCAGGTAAGTCTCCGTGGCGTTGGCATAGCTTAGAAGAGGATTCCCTCCCTGGATGTACATCATCCGGATGGGGTATGGTTTCCCGGAAAGAATGGCTTTCACGACGGTCTGGCTGGGGGTAAATCCCATCATGGCCGCCAGGCGGAACTCAGGGGCCAGAAGTTGCTCCCGCTTTTCGGGAAAGCCCTTGCTTTGTACAAAAT
>Ga0315294_10005289_pt1 | contig 14148 bp, 12 predicted proteins | sample YL17G13_40_MG_FD_203626 | JGI IMG/M metagenome (GOLD analysis project Ga0315294, IMG submission 203626) | Sediment microbial communities from Yellowstone Lake, YNP, Wyoming, USA - YL17G13_40 | ecosystem: Environmental > Aquatic > Freshwater > Lake > Sediment | place: USA: Wyoming | collected... | reverse complement strand
CTGGCCGTTTCTCCCGGATTCCTTTTGGTTCAGGAGGGGGGCAGCCAAGACTGGTCCAAGCTGGGCATGTTCATTTTCAATCCGAATTTCCGCAACCGTTGGGGATGCAACCTCAGCGGGAATGCCGGCAAGTATTATGAAATGGATACAAGCTATTTCTACCGCAGCGCCAATCTTTCGGTCTGGGGGCCGCTTTTCATAAATCAAATTAATTTCGGCGGCAATATCAGTTACGGCTGGAACTATTACCCGGACCGCAATTTCCTCGCCTACCAGGGGTACTCCTGGCTTTCCTACCGTTACTCGATCATCCCCCAGCTCAGCGTATCTCTGAACGGCAACGTTACGGTCGAATGGGATCCCGATAATCAGATCATCGATGCCTGGCCCCTGCTCACCCCGCGGCTGCGGATATCTTTCAATTCCAAAATGACGATCGAGGTGTTCGATCAAATGGTCATGCAAGCGCCCGCGGGTGATTTCGGCGGGATAAAATACGTGACCAACCGCGTGGGCGGCCTGTTCTCCTGGAACTTCCGGCCCAAGAGCTGGATCTATATCGCGCTCAACGACTTTCGGGCGGACGACGGGACCGGTAAGCTGGTCGTTCAGGACCAGATCGGCGCGATTAAGGCGAAGTATTTGCTTTATTTCTAACTTGGAATTCCCCGCCCCTTGGGGCGCGGGAGGATTCTTTCTGTATTTGCCCCATTCATCCCGTTAGAGACTCGGAGAATTATTGCGTATAGTATTATGATGGGCGACCCGCATGAAAAGTATAGTGTCTCTAACGGGATTTATGGGGCGCCGTTGCCGGTCATACCAACGCGCGATAAATCGCGCGAATACAATACATCGTCAGATGTCTTAATAAACAGTTGGTGGTTTCGTGCGTGGGAGGGGTTTCCTAACCCCGATTGTTTTATTGAGGCTGGGAAGCCTCTCCCACAACATTGCTATTTGTTTTCCAGGGCGTCCTGCCCTTTGGTTTCCTCGTTTCTTGACACCGGGCGGAAAAGGAGTAGTATTAACCGACGATAAAGATTTGTCCTGATCTGAGAAGGAGGAAAAATGAAAAACCAATTTAAAGTCTTATTCGTTTATATCGCCTGCCTGATAGCACTTCCCGTATCCGGCCTGACCTTGCGGTCCGGCGCGACCGTCGACGTTTTGACCGACGAGGTGATCGACGACGACCTCATTGCTTTCGGCCGGCAGGTTAATATCAAGGGTAAAATAAACGGCGACCTGTTCGCGTTCGCCCAGCAGGTATACGTTTCCGGGGAGGTCGGCGGTACGATCGTCAGCGCCGGCTCGCTCGTGGATATCGGCGCCAAGACCAGCCGGTCGGTCTGGGCCGCGGGCGGCAACGTGCAACTGTCCGGGATCGTCGCCAACAACGCCCTGCTCTGCGGCGGCACGCTCAACGCGGATAAAGCCAGCCAGGTCGGCAAGGACCTGATCGCCTTCGGCGGCCAGTTCAACCTGGCGGGTTCGGTCGGCCGGCAGGTCCGGGGCGGCGTCGGCGTGCTGACCATGAGCGGCAAGGCCGGCCGCGTTGATATCGCATCCGACGAAACCAACATCGGAGCGCAGGCCGAGATCGGCGGCGACCTGATCATCCGCGGCGAAAAACCGCCGGTGATCGAAGCCGGCGCGAAGATCGCGGGCGAGCAGAGATACACGCCCGGGGAAAAGGCGAAAAGATCCCGCGGCGCGAGGATCTCGGTCTTCACGATCCTGATGTTCCTGGCAAGCCTGCTCGTGGGATTCATTCTCATCGCCGGGTCGTCGCGTTTCACCCGCCGGATCGTGGATGAGCTTTTTCGCCGGCCCTGGCGGTCACTGGGTATCGGCTTCGCGGTCCTGGTGGCCGGTCCAGTCGCGATCGTCATCCTGCTCGTGATCATGGTCGGAATTCCCCTGAGCGTTTTCGGGTTCTTCACCTACGTGGTCCTGCTTTACCTGTCGTCGATTTTTATCGGCCTGGCCGTCGGCGAGAAAATCATCCGGCTTTTAAAGAAAGAAGGCGACATCTCCCAATACGCGTCTTTGGCCCTGGGAACCTCGGTTTTGTTCCTCGTCGGCTTGGTTCCCTGGATCGGGTTTGTCGTAAAAATGCTGGTCGTCGTCTTCGGCATGGGCATGCTCGCGGTCGGTATTACGGGTTTATTGAAGGAAGCTCGGTCTAATGGACTCCTCTAAGGGGAAGATATAATGCGAAAATTTCTGATGGTAATGATCCTGGCCTGGCCGCTTTTCGGCCAGTACCTGATCACCACCCAGGATTCCCTGCTCACGAACGCGGCGGATTACCTGATCATCACCCATCCCAATTTCACGGGCCAGCTCGATCCGCTCTGCCGGCTGCGGGACAGCCTGGGTTTGAGCGTAAAGATGGTCCAGACCGATCTCATCTACTCCGTATTCCCGGATACCAGCGCGGCCATGTCCATCCGCCTCTGCCTCCAGCGGGTTTATGATCATTGGACCACGCGGCCGACCTACGTCCTTCTGGTCGGCGACGCGCAGCGCGGCGGGGGAGCGAACAATTTCATTCCCTGCAAGCTGTTCCCCAAATTCAGCTATCCCTATGCCGGCGGCCTTACCCAGCACTCGACGGATAACTGGTACGTGACCCTGGAAGGGAATGATTCGATCCCGGACCTGATCATCGGCCGCCTGCCCGTCAACACCGCGGCGCGGACCGAATCGCTGGTGAATAAGATCATCCGCTACGAAACCCAGGACCCGCCGGGCCTCTGGCACCGGACCGTACTGCTCAACTCATCCACGGACCGGGAAGTCTACGCGACCGGATATGTCGCCGGTTTTTTCCAGCCGGCCGGTGATTCGGTCATCAAAATTTACGAGTCCCAAGGCAACACGCCGAGCCTTCGCACCCGGCATGTCCAGGCGTTCAACCAGGGCGTGGTCATGGTCTTCGCGTGCTGCCACGGCACCCAGCCACCGGCCTGGTACGGGCCGAACTACACCCTCTTCAGTTACCTGGACATCCCGAGCCTGACCAACGCGGTCTATCCGGTTTCTTTCCAGCGCGGCTGAACCGACGGCTATTTCGACAACTCCGGTTCGGAGTGCATGGCCGAGCAGCTTCTGGAATACTCGACCGGCGGCGCGATCGCGACCACGGCGTTCAGCCCCTGCGGCACGCCGACCGGCGCCGACCTTTTGACCCGGGAGATCCTTAAGAAGATCTATATTGAGCACGAAAGAATTTTGGGCCGGATCATTTATGACGCCCGGTGCCGGATGATCAGCCAGTACCCGACCATCGATTCGCTTTACGGGCCGGCGGTCATTTACCAGACTTTTGGCGATCCGGCCTTGCGCGTAAAATACCCGCTCATCCCGGGCATCGCGGAAGATATCGGGATCCCGCATGGGAGATCCTTCAACTGCCTTGGTAAATTCCTGGTCATACCTTCCGCGGCCGAGGTTACGGTTTACGAGCCGGCGGGCCGGATCGTGCTGGCAAATTTTAAAGCCTGCGCGGGTGAGCGCTTGACCCTGCCGAGCGGCGTGTATTTCGTGCGGCTGCGCACGGCGGATCGGGAAATTTTCGGTAAAGCCGTGATCGTAAAATAAGCGGTTCTTTTCCAAAGAGCGGGAAGGAGGATATTGTGAAACCCAATACGGCCGCGTTCTTTTTGATCTTGCTGCTCGGCGGCGGGTCCCTCGCCGGCCAGGTCGTGCCGGATACTGTTGCCCGAACGGTTCCGGACAACCGGTTGAGCATATACGTCGACTGGCAGGACGCCGATTATGATTATGTTGATTTCTTCAAGATGGAAATCCCCTGGGTGACTTATGCCCTGGACCGGGCCGATTGCGACGTTTTCATCCTGATCACCACCCAGGCGACGGGCAGCGGCGGCGCCGAATATGAGCTCACCTTCTTCGGCCGGCAAAATTACGTGGGGATGAACGACACCCTATCTTTCATCCTGGGCAAGGACGTGAGCGATGACGACGAACGTAGCGCGGTCGTTCAGAAACTTAAATTAGGCCTGGTGCGATACGCCAGCCGAACCGATGCCGCGGATCGGCTGACCATATCCCAGAAAACATCGGCCGCGGCCCCGGCGCCGGCCGCCGACAAATGGAACCACTGGGTTTTCAACATTTCCGCGAACGGTTACCTGAATGGCGTCCAGGTTAGCCACTATAATGACTTTTACGGCGACCTTTCCGCGAATCGGATCACCGAAGACTGGAAATTGGGGCTTTACGCGGGCGGTTCGTACAACTACAACATCTTTAAGCTTGATTCGGTCACGACCTACATCGATTCTTCCCGGAGTTATTACGCCGAGGCGAGCCTGACCCGCAGCCTGACCAGCCACTGGTCATTTAGAGCAATGGCGGATTACGAGTATTCGAGCTACTCAAACCTCGCTCTGCATTTGGTCGCGGGACCATCGGCCGAATACAGCGTCTTCCCGTATTCTGAAGCGACGCGGCGCGAATTAAAAGTCATCTCCAGTACCCGTTATATCTACAACCGGTATTTGGAAGAGACGATCTACGAAAAATGGGAGGAGAGCCTGTATCGGCAAACCGTATCCATGCACATCGACACCAAGCAGCCCTGGGGTTCCATATACACGGTTATCGGCGGCAGCGCCTATCTGCACGATCTTTCCAAGAACAGCGTCTCCATCACCAGCACGCTGTCGCTCCAGCTCATCCGGGGTTTGTCCTTCAATCTGACGGGGTATGTTTATCTCCTGCACGATCAGTTGAGCTTGCCGAAGCGGGGCATGACGCCCGAGGAGATCCTCCTGCAGATCAAGGAATTGTCATCGCAGTACCGCTACTATACGAGTATCGGCCTTTCATATTCCTTCGGCTCGCTCTTCAGCAGCGTGGTGAACACGAGGTTTGAATAACAAAGGTTATCAGCCGATCCGTGAATCAATTGTCAGTATATCAGGGGATCAGTTAATCAGGGCATCAGAAATTCAGTTAAAAAGTATATCAGTGAGCAACAGCCAGGGGATCAGTGCATCAGGGGATCAGTACATCAGAGTATTGGGTAGTCAGAAAATTAGGTTATTAGGGAATAAAACATTCAGAGTATCAGTATATCAGATATCCTAATGTTCTGATATTCTGGTTTTTCCAAACCTGATAATCTATTCTCTGGTTTCCTGATAATCCGGTAATCTGGTATTCTGAGATCCTGGTTGTTAACAACTGATCTTCTGATCCCTGACTTCCTGATAAACTGGTATCCTGGTAAACTGATATTCTGATGTGTTTACGGTTCCGTCTCCAAATGCAGGTCGGTCATCTCGCCGGATTTATTGAAGATCCGGTGTTCGTTCTTGTACACGGTCTCGACCCGGCCCTGGTCGTCGACGCGGATCGCGATCGTGCTGCGCCGGCAGGTCAGGCAGATCGGAAATTCGTATTCCCAACTCTGCCCGGACCCCAGGTCGCGCTCGTAGACAAAGTCCATCAGCCGGGTGCCTACCGGCCGGCGCGCGTGCAGGACGATGTACCGGAGGCTGGGCGATAACTCGTACTGCGCGATCTTCGGCCAAACGTCCTCCGCGATCAGAACCCGGGCGGCGCGGCCCGGACGCAGCAGTTCCAGCCGGGGCCGGCTGAAATCCTTATTGACCGTGCCGAGGATGAGGCTGCGGCCGTGGAATTTTGTGATCGCAAACGCGATCCGGCGCAAGCCGGCGCGCGTTTCGGTCAGGATCGTTTTCCGATCCGCAGTATACAACGTGATGCGCGTGAAAACGCTTTCGGGCTGGGAGTAAAGGCATTCTTCGTGAACGAAATATAATTTTCGGTCCGGGGAAACGCGGGCCGAAAGGGTACGGGTGACCGAACCGCCGTTGTCCAGGGTTTGCGTCGTAACGCCCAGGGTCATCGTGTCCAGCCGGCGGTCGCCGGCCATGAAAAGCAGGGTGTCGCCCTGCTCAACAACGATGGTTTGGGTGAGAAACAGCAGCAAGTGAACGAAAGACATGCGGGCCGGGATTATTGATCAGCGGGGGGCCGCTTTATTGCCCGACGAGCGTGAATTTTGCGTCGAGATATGCGCCCTCGGGATCGGTCGCCCGGACCGTAACCACGATGGTCCGGTTTTCGTCCGCGCTGCCGGAAAGGATCCCCGTATTCTTGTCAATCGTCATGCCCGGCGGCGGTTTAAGCAATTCAAAAGACAGCCGGTCGCCGTCCGGGTCGGTGATCGGCACCGGATAATTGACATCCCGGATGTCCAGCTTGATGACCTCGGTCTCCGTCTGAAGTTCGGGCGGCGCGTCGGATATCACGATGGGAAACTCGAACGGTCGGGACCGGGTGGATCCGTCGTCGACCGTTGCCGAAGCGAAGATCGTATCGTGTTTCTTAAGGTTGAGCGGCGCGAGGTTGAGGATCGAAATAGTTTCCGGCAGGACCTTATTGTGGACCAGATAATTGCAGAACAGGTCCAGGGTGTCCCCGTCCGGATCTTCCGCGTCGGCGTCGACGGTTATCTGCGGGGTGTTGGCGTAGACCGGATTCGGAGTGTATTTCACGGAAAGGATGCGGGGTTCCGAGCTCAGGACTGTAACGGCCGGGGATTTCACCGGGCTACCCCAGGTTTTTCCGTCATTGGGCGTTACTTCGGCGAGGAGCACGTCCCCTTTTTTAACGGTTTCATATTTCAGGAATTGCCCTTCACCGACTTCCCGTTGATTCACGAACCATACGACTTTATAAGTAATGGGATCGCCGTCCGGATCGTGGCTTAAGATCTGGGCGGTTATTTCCGAATTGATGTTGGGCGTCAAGGGGGAAAGCGCGACATTGTCGATCACCGGCGGGCGGTTTACCCCGGCGGGTTCTTTGCCGCCGCCACCGCCGCAGCCGGGAAACATGGTGGTAAACATGGCGGTAATGGTGACGGCGATCAAGCTATAATTTTTCATTATGCTCCCTTCGATTCTATGGCCCTGAAAAATCCGGCGCGAAACCGGAAAAATTATATTGTAAAATAACGGGAAGTCAAGGGACGGAAAATTCATTCCGGTCCGCGGTCGGCGGAGCGATTCGGATTTTTCGCAGCGGGGCAGGCGTACGCCTGCCCCGCTGCGCATGATTAGTGTGTTTTCTCGACGGCCCGGCCGTCCTTGATCTCGTAGGTTTTATCGATCCGGATCCGGACGGATATAAAACCGGGCACTTGATCGTCTCGGGTTTCGTCCGATCCATCAGCCGGTTGGATGTTTTCCCTGAGCAGGGTCGCGGTGAAAGGGAACTGGACGTTCTCGAAGCCGACGATTTCATTGCGCTGGTTGACGAACGCCTGCCGCGCGTTGGGCACGTGGATCTTAAGGCCGTCGACGAGGATCAGGCTGTCGCCGGCGATCCCGGCGACCATGCCGACCGAGCATTCTTCGGCGGCGAGGGGCAGGGCGATGATTATTAAAAAGAAGAGCAGTTTTTTCATTTTGGCCTCCTTATCTTCCCTTCCAGAGGATCAACCCGGTGCGGGGCATTTCGGGCGCCTGGTAATCGTATTTATCGATTTCACCGGCCCGTTGCAGGATGATTTTATTCAGGTAGATGGCCGGTTCGGACGGCATGCCGCCGCCCATGGAGATGACGTAACGGTTGTTCTCGCCGTCCTTGCCGACGATCGTATCCTTGTAGGCGGTGCCGGTGCGGTAATAGAGCGCGTAGAGGAAACCCTGGCCGCCGTAGGAGCAGATGTCGCCCTGGGGCGCGAACGAGGTGAAGAAAACCGCGCCGCCGTAGATCAGGGTGGTGGTCAGGCTGCGCTCGCCGTCCGCGATATCCAGCCAGCGGTACCAGCCATACCGGTTCGCCACCGCGTTCACGAGCGAGTCGAAGGTGATATGCGTGCCGTTCGTCAGGTGCACGACCTCGGTCGTATCCACGTTGATGCCGGTGACGTTGTACAGGTTCATGGGGTTGATAATAGGAAGAGTATCGTCGCGGAAACCCACGTACATCTGCTGGGTAAGGTCGCCTTCGTCGACGTCGCTGAAGAAACGGCCGGTCCCGAAGAAGACCCAGCGGTTGCCGTTGATGTCCCGGGTGACGCTGCCCTCGCCGGTTACGGGGCGCTGCATATCCATGAGCAGGGTGCAGGTCCAGTTATCGGGATCCGTATCGCCGAGGGTGTTGATGCGGTAGATCTTGCCGCCGTAGCCGCCGGGCAGGGCCAGGTTTTTCTGGACGGTGCCGAAATAAAGGAATTCGACGATGTAATCCTGGTTCCAGTCGAGGCCGAAGATGTTGGTGATGAAGGAATTCGCGTCCAGCGTGAATTTACGCAGAAGGGCGCCGGTCGTGAGATCGAGGATATAGACCTTGGCGGAACGGGTGCATTCGCCGCCGCAGGTCATCGGGCCGGATGTCAGGGCTAGGAACCAGCTGGTCCCAACCTTCATGATCGCGGAATAGCAGGCGGTGAAATTGAGCGAGTCGTCGTGGAATTCCCACAAGGGCGTCGGGCTCAGGGGATCGGTGATATCGATCATGAAATATGAGGATTTGCAGGTGTCGACGGGAGTGATGATCTGGCCGCCGCCCAGGCGCATCGCTCCGATGAGGACCGTGCCCCAGCCGTTGATATGAAGGTTGTCGGGGGTGAAGATCCGGGCGTCGCTGATGTAGGTTTTCATGTCCACATAGTAAACGTGGCAGTATTCCGTGCTCTTCAGCCAGCGGAGATGGGGCAGGAGATTGTAGGGTATGTAGGCCCAGAGTTCCTCGCCCAGGGTCCGGCCCAATCCCTCCAGTTCCCCGGTCAGGGAATTGAAGCGGCCGGCGTTAAAGGCGTGGAGCAGACCGTCGTTGGCGCCGACATACAGGATCGGCCGGCGCGTTTCGTAGGTATTCCAGTACTGGAAGTAGGTCATGTCGCCGTAGATATAATCGTATCTTTCCATCGGCGCGCCGATCGCGACCGGCGTGGAGCTGATGATATCGCCGAGTTTCCAGACCTTGGTCGCCGCGGTTCGGGTTCGAAGGTTCAGGAAATCCTCGCCGCGCACGTAGCGGATGATCGTATCCGCGGCCGCGGCGGTGGCGACGCCCAAGTAGGGCTGAAGGATCGCGGCGTGAGCCGAATTGAATAGCCGGATCTCGCCCGCGTCCACCCGGTTGTTTTTATTGATGTCCGTGAATGTCTGGATCGTGCGGGTGGCGGGAGCCGTGTTCCAGAGCAGCTTGCCTCCGTCCCACACCGTTTTGATGTTTTCGATGGGCACGACGCTGTGGAACTGCAGCGATTCGCCGTTGCCCAGGACGTCGCGGAACAGGGAGTCCGATACCCCGGTGCCGTTGAAGAACATCTTTTTGATGACCAAGTCGTTGAAGTTGTTAAGGACGTCGTTCGAATCCGAGTCCTCGCGCATGAGTCCCAGCGAATCGAGCCAGAGCGTATAGAGGTTGCCGGTCCAGTCCAGGACCTCGGTGCCGAAATAGCGCCGGGGATAGAACTGGCCCTGGGCCGTGATACCGCCGGCATCACCGCCCTGGGTGATGACCGCGGCGCCCGAACCCGAGGAGATCCGCGCGAGCATTTCCATGATCGCCCGCATGATCGCCTCTTCCATCTCGTAGCCGTTCTTCGCCTCGTAATAGTTGTCCGGTATGCTGTCGTTATTCTCGTCCCACTCGATGCGCAGGTCCGGCAGGTTGTTGCCGTTCTTGTCCTCAAAACCCCCGGTCATGGCGGCGGATCTGAGCAGGTTCGAGCCGATGGTCCCGAAGGCGTAGACAATGAAACAGGTGATCTCCTGGTTATCGCTCAGGGACCGGTTTCCCCAGCCCGCGTCCGGCCGCATGTCGTTGACATGGCCGTAAAGGGTGATGTCGTCCAGCCAGTCGGTGCCTTGGTCGGGCAGGGTGGGATTAACACCGTCCCAGTAATTCTGGAGGTTCGTGCAATTGGGCATGCCCGCATCCGAATTGGGGATGTTCTGGTCCATGGTTGATTCGCCGTCCGTGATCATGAGCACGAACGAACGGCGGCAGGGCACCATTTCCTGGATGCGCTTGTCATACCAGGGGTCGTGCAGGCCGCCCGCGTTGGGCGTGTAGTCCGAATTATAATAGTGGCGCTGGGTGTTCTGGGAGAAGTAATGGAGGAGCTCGAAGTAATTCTCGGCCAGGGGCGTCCAGGTGTCGCAGACAATATCGTTAATGTGGTTGCGCATGTCGATGATGTCCGGATCGCCGATATAGTCCCGGACATGGCCGCCTTCGCTCTCATTATAATGCCAAAGGCCGAAGATCGGCGCCTCGTCGTCCCAGTGCCGGTCGTCGTCCTTGTCACCGATCTGGTCGAGCACCCCCCGGTATTCGGGTTCCGGTATGTCCACCTTAACCTTTTCGTTGGATAGCGTGGAATTGATGGGCGGGTTGGCGCCGGTGCGGGTGACGGTCACGTAGGTCGCGTTGGCCGAGTGCGTGATGGATAAAGTGTTGTAATTGCTCGCATCGCGGCGGTAGGTTCTGGTCCAGCTGCTTCGGCCTTCGCTGAGCAGCGACGCGACGCTGCCGTTGACGTTGCCTTTGCCGCCGGTCAGAACTTTCTTGGCCACGTCGGCGCGGGACATGCAGGCCCAGTTGAGGATCTTGCCCGGCCAGACGCCCGTCAGGCTGGATTGGAAACCCTGGGGGGTCGGATTATACAGGCTTTCGGGCTTGAAATAACCGTACCATCGGACGGTGTCCGTTATGTTGATGGTGGCGGTGCTATAGGCCGGATCGAACATCGAGCCCGAGTTATCCAGGGAGATCATGATGTTGGGGGGCACGACCGTGGTCACGTAGGGCGGAGCGCAGCAGTAAGGGGCCATGGATTGGCCGAAAGCGGCCGCGGCCAGGGCGCACAAAAGTGCCGCTCCAAAGGCCGTGGGCGGACGGATCGGGATGATCTTTTTCATTTTTTCCTCCTATCCTAAGGTTGGAATATGAATCTTTGGATCGCTTCCAAAGAAGCTTGTTCGCCGGCTTGGCCGACGACGGTCGCGTGAACGTAAAAGTTGCGGTAGTATCCGGAAGGGCCGCCGCCTCCCGGGCCGAGCGTCGCCCGGGCGAACTTGATGGCGGTTCCCGCCGCGCCGAAGGACTGGGAACTCGCGCGCGACACGCGGATGGTCGCCGCGTACGGGCCGATATTGAGATTCCGAACGATGGGCGGGGCATTGGGATTGATGTTAAGGATCTCGGCTTCGGTTTTGCCGACTTCCAGGGCGGCGACCGCGGCTTCGTAGGCGGTTTCGTAGCGGGCTTGGCCCGAGGTTATCGCCAGCCCCCGGACGATCAGGAACAGGACCAGGGAACCGAGGATGAGGATGATGATCATGGTTCCCAGCGCGACCAGGAGGGCGATACCCTTACGATGCTTTATATTCTTCATAATTCCTCCAGAGTGTGGGTTTAATGAAATGCTCATAAACCCTGCTTTATGGCTGCAGGTTCTGAGGATAAACGACCGTGCTCATGAAAGTGCGTTTTTTCCGTATACCATTCACCTGGGCAAGCGGATCGTAATTATGGTCTTCGACCAGGATGTTGCCGCCGGTCCACAGGTAACCGGGCATGCCCCGGGAAGTGACGACCATGGTGAAGCGCAATGCCCATTTGCGCAGGAAGCTCGGGTTCGCGGGTATGGTATTTTGCCAGAGTTCGATAACCCCGTCGTTGTTCTGGTCCAGGCCATAGGCGATTTGGAAATCCTCGACATTGTCGAGCAGGGCCTCGCCGTTCCTTATCAGCTGGTTGTTGGCGACGTTGAACCGGATCCCCTGGAAATAGGTGTTCGGATTCCAGGAAAACATGCAAAGGGCGTCGGCGACATCCTTGGCAAAAGGCTGGGAGAACGTTACGTGGTTGGCCGGTACGATTTCGCCGCTGGGAAACGTGTAATTAAAGGGCGTGACGGTTTGGACGGTCAGATTGACCTGGATCGGATTGCGGTTCTGGTTGATGATGGCGATCACGTCGCCCGGAGCGAAGTCGATTTTCGGATCGTCCCAGCGCCGGACTTCGACCGTCGTTGATCCGGAAGGGATCAATGTTAACACGTAACTCCAGTGGACCTTGCCGATCTCGAAGCCCAGCCCGACCGACCGGATCGTTACTTCGTCGGGGGCGACGTTACTATTGATGCCGGTTAAAACTGCGGGGTCGTTGAAAGGATACCCGAGACCGGACATCATCAGGTCCCATTTAAGAAGGGTCATGGCGACCTGGGCGTCGGTTTGCATGACGGTCGTACGCGAAACCTGTTCGGACCGGGTTTGCTGGGCGATCATTATGGAATAAATGGCGATCAGAATCAGGGAAAGCATGAGGATTGATATCATCAGTTCGATGAGGGTAAGGCCTCGGGACCGGAGTTTTTTTAACGCTTGCGGCATAGATCCTCCTTGTACCTTAATAAGGTTTGATCAGGGTGGCGCTGATCCGCTGACTGAGCCAAAGGACATGAACGCGAATCGTCATAAACCGGATATCGGGCGTGTTGGCGGCGATATTCCAGGCAATGGTATAAGAGATGTTACCGGTGGCCTGGTTGTTGATACCGGTTGAGTGGTCGGGATTGGTGTAATCATCCAGGTCGCCGGCGTCGCCGTCATCGGCAAGCAGGGAATCGTTGGGCGGCCGGCTGTTTAGCATGCCGCACCAGTTGTCCATGGCGCTGCGCGCATACATCTTCGTGTTGATCGCGGAACTGGTTTTCATCCCCAGGACGGTCATCTGGGATACGGCCAGGATGCCGATCGTGAGGATGATTATCGCGACGATGATTTCGATCAGGGTGAATCCCGGATGGGTTTTATTTCGGATAATTTTTTTCACGGTTCCTCCTGCGAATTATTGCCAGGTACCAGCGGCGAACCTGTAGACCCGGACTTTGCCGAGTGACCCGACACCTATTGCGTAAGTGTCGCGATCGTTGGTCAAATAAAGGACACCCCGGGTGGCGCCGCCACGGAAATCCATCTCCAATTCGTCGTTGGGGGGGAAATCAACGGCCGGGCCGATATTAAAGCCTTCCGGCGGCATGCCGGTGGCGGTGCCTCTGCCAATATAGGTATGGCCGCCGACCGTACCGGTGATATTGAACGTTAAAGTATCGAACGGGCTTAAGATTCGGTAGGTGTTATTGGCGATATTAAAATCGAATACGTATGTACGGCCCGTGGAAATAGCGCGTTCCCGGCGAGATCGGACAACCTGGGCGAATTCTTCCGTGGTCGAATTTAGGCGTGCCCGGCGCTGCAATGCGCTGAAAGTAGGAATGGTAATGACCATGAGGATGCCGATAACGCCTACAACCACCATCAATTCAATCAATGAAAAACCGCGTGATTTTTGATGTTTGATCATAGTACCTCCGCTTACTTATAAATGCAATATCTATGCCCGTGTCTGGGAACAACGTGCCGTTTTTTCGAGACTTATTTCGTGGATATATAATCTTCCGGAATACAATTACATATATTGGGTAAAAATTTACCCAACTCGTTATCAGAGTATCAGTTTACCAGAATACCAGGTTATCAGGAAGCCAGGGATCAGGATATCGGATTTTAACAACCAGGATCTCAGGATACTAGATATCAGTTTCTGATATACTAATATTCTGGTCGTCGTTCCCTGATATACTTTTTCACTGAATCCCTGATGACCTGATTCACTGATAATCTGATATCCTGATATTGACACCGAAGGTGTCATGCATATAATTTTCCATGTTTACTATCATTATTAGTTTACTCATCGCCATGCCGCCGAATCCGAGCATAAAAGGATTTGTTCATCCACCTAAAAAACCGGGTCGGATGGACATGGGGCCGGGTTTTATCCCACCCCCGCCCGACTCGATGAAGGCGCTGATCCTGCTCGTCGATTTCAGTGACAACCCCGCGACCTATCCGGCGACTGATTTTGACACCCTGATTTACGGTACCGGTAAAGGTTCGATGCGAGATTATTATTCCGAAGTATCCTACGGCAAATTTACGATCAGCCGTTCAAGCCGGGTCATCGGATGGCTCCGGATGCCGAAAACGTATGATTTATACGTGGACCATAATTACGGCTTTGGCAGTTATCCGAATAATGTCCAAGGCCTAG
>Ga0315294_10005288_pt1 | contig 14148 bp, 12 predicted proteins | sample YL17G13_40_MG_FD_203626 | JGI IMG/M metagenome (GOLD analysis project Ga0315294, IMG submission 203626) | Sediment microbial communities from Yellowstone Lake, YNP, Wyoming, USA - YL17G13_40 | ecosystem: Environmental > Aquatic > Freshwater > Lake > Sediment | place: USA: Wyoming | collected... | reverse complement strand
CGGTGCAATAACCGGTATGGTCCCTGCCGCACAGAGGGCCTTTAATACAGATGCGTTCACCTCGGTAACCTGTCCAACAAGTCCGAGGTCAATCTTTCGCCCGTCCTCTCCGTTTAACCGCAGCACCTCAGCCGCCAACACGCAGCTGCTGAGGGAATGAAGTCCCATCGGGTCGCAGCCAAGCTCTCGCAGCGTTTCACAAATAGGAGTATTGGTTTTGTGTACAAGCGTATGCTCTGCTATCGTCAGAGTTCGCTCGTCGGTATATCGGCGTCCCTGCACCCAGACAGGTTCCAGGCCGGCCTGGTTCATCGCCTTTGTGATGGCCTTTCCGCCGCCGTGAACAATCACGGGCTGAATTCCCACGGTGGCCATAAAAGCCACGTCGGTCAGCAATTTCTTTTGCAGACAGGGATCGTCCAGTACGCTGCCGCCGAGCTTGACAACCACGGTTCGGCCGCGAAACCGGCGAATATACTCCATCGCCTCGATAAGCGCACCAGCTTTTGCAATAGCTTCTTCCACGTCAAATAATCCCTTGAATAGCAGTCCACGGAAAAAAGTAAGTTTATTATTGCTCAAAGAGCTCGTCAAGCTATATTTGCTCACCATCGTTTCAGCTGTTCCTTACTGTCACCAATGCGCCAATTATTTACAAGCGATTCCTGTTACAAGTTCAGTTGGATAGTACCGTGCGAGATGACTGCAATCAACTCTTGAATTCCACATTTTCCGTTTTTTTCATCATTGCTTCTGCCGCAGGCATCTTCAAGTAAATCCAGCCTCGAAGCCGTGCGCTTATAACAATGCAATTCCTGCTTCTTTACATCGCCTTACCATGTCCTGCGGCCATACGCTGGACTGTACTTCGCCGACATGCAGCTTCTTCAGAAAGAACATGCACAATCTTGATTGGCCGATGCCCCCTCCTATACTAAGAGGCAATTCGCCGCTTAGCAGCCTTTTATGCCATTCCAGCTCTTTCCTGTCCAAAGCATTTCTTATCTCTAACTGCTTTAATAATGTGTCCCTGTCAACCCTGATGCCCATGGAGCTTATCTCAAACGCTTTTCCTAAAAGCGGATACCACAGCAGTATATCGCCGTTGAGTCCCTTGCGGCCTTTGCCGGTCGGAGTCGTCCAGTCATCGTAATCAGGGGCCCTGTTGTCATGAATACTCCCATCCGGCAGCACCCCTCCTATGCCTATCAAAAAAACAGCTCCGTATTTCTTCGCAACCTCGTTTTCCCTTTCTCTTGAATTCAGCCCCGGGTACATTCTCACCAGGTCTTCACTGTGAACGAAAGTTATCTTGCCCGGAAGAATAGGCTCTATCTGCGGATACTTTTTATGGACAGCAACTTCGGTTTTTCTCAAAACCTTATATATCTTCCTGACAATTTTTTTCAGAAAGCCGAGATTTCTTTCTTCCTGGCTTATTATCCTTTCCCAGTCCCACTGGTCCACATATACCGAATGAAGATTGTCCAGACACTCTTCGTCCGGACGGATTGCATTCATGTCGGTATACAATCCCTCGCCTTGTCCGAATTTATAATCCGCCAGCACCATCCGCTTCCATTTGGCAAGGGAAAAAACGCACTCTGCTTCGGAGTAACCGTCATCTTTTACAGCAAATGATGCTTTCCTTTCAACTCCATTCAAATCATCATTTACTCCGGAACCCTTCCTCACAAATAACGGCGCCGAAACTCTCTGCAAACATAGTTCTTTGGCAAGATTGCTCTGAAAGAAATCCTTGATGAACTTAATTGCCCTTTCGGTCTCCCGCAGTGATAGTTTAGGTTTATATCCTTCGTTCGTAATTAATTCGGACACCTCTTTTACCTCCAGCCGCTTTTTGCTTTAATCGCTTCGTTAAACACAAAACCAAAACATTGTTCCACAAAATACCCCAAAGCAAACTTTTCGTCAAACCTAATTTGCTCATAAGTCTTCTTATCTCTTCTTATACCCTTGGCGCCCGGCTGCTATAAGAGGTTTGCCCTATAGAAAAAACAGTTTTATCCCTGATTGTTAAACTCAGGTGCATGGCCTACCATTCAAATCGGCTTTGTGCTCACAATAATAAAAATAAATTCGAAAGGACCGGAAACATGAACAAGAAAACATTAGATGGTGTTGCAGCCGGCATTATTGCCCTGGCTGCGATTGGTATTATGGTCTTGCTGGTTTCCGCCGCAGAAAAAACCAGCCTCCCTGTCACGGGAAAACAGGCTGCCGAGGCCATGAGGGAAAAGGCGGCGGAAACAATGTCCCAAATGGAAATGCCGCCCGCAAAGGAAGGTATGGCCAAGAGCATGCACAAATGTACGATGGACTGTGTCAAAACCTGCCAGGCCAATACGGAGCACCTGACCAATGCTATGGCCTTCATAGATGCAGCCAACAAGGCAATGGACGCAGGCGACACGGCAGCAGCCAAAACTGATTTGGATAAAGCCAAAACGCTTCTGACGACAATCCAGCAGTCCACAGAGCGATGCATGCGCCAGATGCCCTGCGCCAACAAGCGATGCCCCATTACCGACAAGACCATTGACATAATGAATACACCGGAAAACCTCACCTGTATGTACAAAGGTATGAAAATCGGCTTTTGCTGCCCAGCATGTCCGCCGACATGGAATAGGCTCAGCGACACAGAAAAGGATGCCAAACTCCAGAAGGTAATGCCCACGACGCCCGAAGGCCAGACAGCTCCCCAGATGCCTTGAGGTAAACCGGAGAGGAAAAAAGGTAAAGCCGCTGCATCTGAATACTAACGGAAAATATCATTGACTGTCGAGTAGAAAAGTGACCGGCCCATCATTGATGCTGCTGACCTGCATATACTCGCCGAAGATACCTTTTTCAACGGCCACCCCCTGCTCGGCAATCAATTCGCCTAGCTTGTCATAAAGCTGCTGTGCCAGCTGCGGTTCGGCTGCGGCGTCAAAACCAGGCCGACGCCCTTTCCGGCAGTCACCATGAAGAGTAAAATTGCTCACCAAAAGAATTGAACCCCCTACTTCAAGCACGCTCCGATTCATCTTGCCGGCTTCATCAGCAAAAATTCGCAGATTGACCAGCTTGTCAGCCATATACTGAACATCTTCTAATGTATCGGTCTTGGCAACGCTGACATAAATTAGCAGGCCCTTGTCGATTCGGCCGACCTGCTGGCCCCTTACCTCAACCCTGCCCTCCAAAACGCGTTGTATTACCGCACGCATAGCCGAACTCCCGCTCACTGACCTTGCAACTCAATCTCGCCCCCTCTGTAAGGATAAACCTTAAGACCTCAAAGGGGTAATTCCTTTGAGCCTAAATTCCCCACCCTGGTTGTGGTTAATAGAACGGCTAATAACGCCTTTGTCTGTCTCTTTCCCTGCGCCTGTCTTCCGCTTCCTTCCGCCTTTCCTCTTGTTCCTTCTCCCTCTTTTCCCTAAGCTCATCTATCCGAGCCTTCCTTGCGCTGGCCTCATCCAGTTGCTTCAAGACTGACTCAACGCGTAACTTTCTGCTTTGCAGCAAACGGTCAACGGCTATTACCGTCTTTGACGCTTTTTCTTGAACAGCAAGTTGTCGAACAAACTCAAGCTCTGATATGATTTGCTCGTTCACAACCTTCACAATATTGGTCCTTTTTTCTATTGACTGTTCCATCCACGCATTTAACTCTTTCTGGCCACTTGCGTCTAATCTCCTCCATATGTTTTCCAGCGGACCAAATTGCTTGCGGATTATTTCGTTCACGTCATTCGGACCAGGAACGGCGTTTGGCTCATTGGGACCAACAACTGCCTTCACGTCGGCCGGCACATTTACCCGCGAAGCCTTTTGCTGTGCCGGAGCTCCCTCACTGGCCGGATTCTCTACTCCTGCGGCACGTCCGTCATTCACATCCTCCGCACCAGACAAAACAGAAACAAAACCAAAAAACCCTATCAACAAAATCGCTATCACAAAAATTAATCGTTTCACGGCAATATTCTCCAAATAATATCTTTAGCCAAAACTAAACCGTTAAAATCGAGCAGGTTCACCTGCCCTTCCAAACCAATATTTTACCACATCTTTACTGTTTTTGCAAGACAATCATGCAAGTACGCTCTTGCCCGCGATTCGCTTATATCCGTTCTATACCTCTTCGGCAGTGGCCAAACCCATTTTTTCCACAATTCTATCAAATTCATCCAATGAATAAAAATCGACGACTATCCTGCCTCTTTGGCCGTTTTTGCGCGCTTCAATGGCCACTTTCGTTCCCAGGTGGCTGGTAAGCCTGTTTTCCAAGTCGAGGATATGAGGCGGTTTCTGACGCAGTGCTATCCTGGATTGCTCACGGCCCGTAAGGTATTTCCTCACCAATTTCTCAACCTCACGGACACTAAGGCGACCTGCCATTGCGCGGTTGGCCAGCTTTTGCCGAAGCTCATCAGTCGGCAGGGCGAGCATCGCCCGGGCATGGCCCATACTCAATTGCCCATCAATCAGCATCTGTTTAACTTCTTCGGGTAACTCCAACAGCCGCAAATAGTTAGCGATAACCGACCGGTCTTCGCCTAATCGCTTGGCAGCCTCAGCTTGAGTTAGGGAAAAGGTACCCACATAGTTTTGATAGGCCTTCGCCCGCTCGATGGGATTAAGGTCGGCCCGATGAATATTTTCAACCAGCGCTAATTCGAGCACCTGCTCGTCGGTGGCCTGGCGGAGGATTGCCGGTATTCTCGCCAAGCCTGCCATCTGAGCAGCTCGCAAACGCCGTTCACCCGCAATTACCTGATAGCCGGTACCAAACGGCCGAACGATAATGGGCTGAATCACGCCATTGCTCCTGATAGATTCAGCTAAGTCCGCCAACTCCTGCTCATTCCAGACCGTCCGCGGCTGGTAGGGATTAGCCGATAAGACATCGATGGCAAGATGCTGGATTGAGTCTTCTAAGTCCTTGTCCTGCCGAGGCTTAGAGTCGATAGCGACTATTGGAATCGGCGGGGCAGTCTCAACCGGGTCTAACATTATCGGACCTAAAAGTGACGCCAGCCCCCTGCCGAGATGCCGCGGTTTTTCCTTCTTTTTTTCTATCATTAAGCCACTCCTTTGAAACTTATGAACACAAAATCAAAACCCTTTTCTATGGCGCCGAGCTTGCAACCAACTAGCTGCCCAGGATATATTTCGGAATTTTTACTGAAATCTCTGCAGTATTGCCAGCGAAAAAATTTGTTTTTTGCAAAAATTGTTTCACGTGAAACATTGGAGGCCGGAGGGCTATAGGCATGGAGTCCCTATAAGCGCAGGCGGGAAAGGCGAGGGATTTCTCGCCTTTGGAAGCCCTCTTTTGCGGCGAATTGGCTGCCAGATGCACCCCCAAATGCCCTTTTATCAAGCAATTACCCATTGCTGAAGGGGGTGGCTTGGCGATCCAGACAAACTAGCCAGAGTAAAGTGGGCCGCAGGAGCATCAGGAAACCAGACAAGAGTCCAGCCTGTATCCCCCCTGCTGGGCGAGAGATTTTCCCGGCGAGGCAGGCAGGGGAGGGAAAAGATGTTTGGCTGGGCAGGGGTGGAGGAAGTGTTTCACGTGAAACAAAAGAGGATAAAAATCACAGCGAAAAAAATTAAAAAGATGTCATGTATGCCCCGAAAAGGTTAGTTGGAAATAGACCAAAATTGGACATTTAGTTTAGTGGGACTATGGGGTTAATTTGCTGTAAAATGTTTACTGTAAAGGGGTTAAGTGGATTATGCAGGATTCGTCAAAATTGTGCAATATTCTGCAGAATTCGTAAAATTTTTGAAAAAGTGGTGCAAAATTATGCAATTTTCTGCAATTTTCAGATGCTCGAAGGGGAGTCAAGCAGACCGGTTAGGGGTTAGTCCATAGTTGTTAGTCGTTAGTCGGCAGTGGTGGGGCGTTTGCTGCTGGTTTGCGGAAGATTGACAGGCAGGGGGGATGGATGCGGGCGTGGTAGATGAACAATATCCAGAATAGCACGGAGAGGGGAAGGATGACAGATGGCAGAAGACGGAGGACGAAGGCGACGAAAGAGTTTTGGGTCCGCCGTTGGCGGATAAATGCTTAGTTCCGCCCTAGGCGGATAAATCTTAGTTTTGAGTTGCTTTAACCACAGATTTATTTCGTATTGCGTGATGCGTATATCGTATGTCGTCAGAGGAATTTTTTAGACAGGATGACGGGATATTTCAAAACCACAGAGGCCACAGAGATTTGCTCGGCATTGGCGTTCTCAGCCAAGAGCATTCTCAATACGAGTATCTGTGATGCTCTTTTGCTTCGTCCGCAGAACCCCGAAAAAATCGGGGTTCTTTGTATAAGTTGAGCAAATAAAACCAGGCATAGAAAGACACAGGATTAACACGGATTTGTTTCGGCCAGCGAGGTGTGCTTCGGCAGGTCTTTTTTCGATGTGAACATCTGCGAAAGCCCTGCCTGCGTCCACCGGTCATCTTACGATAACCCGCAAAATAGCTTTGCGGCTGGCCGAAAGTGGCTGATGGTTGCTGGAATAACTTAAAAGTTAAAGGTGGAAGTGCAATGGTTCGACAGGCTCACCACGGGTCCGCTCCCTGCTTCGTCCCTGAGGGACTGTGCAGGGGCAGGCAGGACAAGCGTGCAGCGGGTAGCGTAGAGCGGACAGGGCACGAAGCAGTTTTTAGTTTTGAGTTGCGGAAACGCTGGGCGGCCAGAGCAAAGGGGAGTTTTTGCTGAAATTGATTGTTTTACAATGATTTGGAGGGTAAGATTGGATGAAATTTGTGTGTTAAAAAAGTATAGGGGCGAAAACGAAGGTAACAATGTCACAGACAAAGGCGAATGAGAGAGAATTCCAAGGGCAGGTAATACACTGGATAAAAAAGCAAATTGAGCACGGCGGTCTGCCTTTTAAAAACGCGACCAATGACTCAAGTTTATATGGACTGCCAACAACAAGATTTCCAGATGTACTGCTTACGCTTGATTTCGAATGCAAACAGCCTTTTTGCGGATGGGAATTGAAGACACCCGAAACAGATGCCAGAGACAGCAAGTTGTTGAAGGATGCTGTTGAAAAAGCACAGACGATACATGCGAAATATTTTGTAACGTGGAATATGCAGACTGCGATAATCTGGCGAACGCCAGAGAAAAGCAGGGCTACAGTTACTGAGCAATATAAAGTACACGAAAGAAGCGACCCCAGAATAACAGAAGTAAATGATATACGCGACCCGGTCAAAGCACTGCTTCTTGAGGATATGTGTATTCGTCTTCTGCTTGATTTACACCAGTTACATGAAGATGAAAAAGTCAATCTGCATATTGCAGATACCACAATTTTTGTCGGGATAGTATCAGAAGCAAGCAATAAGATGAGCGACTCATTACTAAAGGATTTACACCGACAAAGAAGCAGCAAAGATTTTGAAAGAAAGCTTAAAGTCTGGGCTACAAAACAGGGTATCAGCAGGTATGATGAGGAGTACTGGCAGGCGTTGAGCCGGCAGATAGCTTACAGAATAATCGGCAGAATTCTGTTCTATATCAGTTTGAGGCGTAGCAGACTTGAGCTGCCGAAATTTGAACTGACGAAAAACAATTATAAACAGGCGATTCAGCAGTTAAGAAATTATTTTCAAAAGGCGCTTGAGGTAGATTATCAGGCAATTTTCGAGCCTGATATTACCGATGATATAGAGCTTTCACATCAAACTATCGATGTCATAATCGAACTTGCAGAAAATCTTACTCACTGGTCGTTTGAGCTTGCGCCTTTGGATGTTATGGGAAAGGTTTTTGAAGATGTAATACCGGAAGATACGAGGCATAGTTTAGGGCAGTATTTTACGCCTGAAAACCTTGTTGATTTGATAGTTGCTTTTTGTGTCAGAAGCGAAAAAGATTATGTAATGGACCCGACCTGCGGAACGGGGACTTTTCTGATTCGCAGTTATAACAGGCTCAAACAATACGGGCCAAAAGCTCATCACGAACTTTTAAATCAGATATGGGGTATTGACATAGCTGGGTTTCCGGCAGAGCTTGCAACGATTAATCTTTGCAGGCAGGATTTCGGGGATTATCTGAATTTTCCGCGAGTTTTGAGGAAAGATTTTTTTGGTGTAAACGTCGGCGACGAATATGAATTTCCGCCGCCCAAAAAAGCCGCTAAAATTCAGGAAAGAGTTAAGGTGAAAATACCGAAATTCGATGCCCTTGTCGGAAATTTTCCGTTTATAAGGCAGGAGTTAATAGAAAAGGTTGAAAAAGGATATAAGAAAAAGTTAGAGACGGTTTTGTCGGATAGCTGGTTAAAGGAATATTCTGATTTATTCAAAACAAGCAGCGGGCACGAACTTCAATTATCGGGACAGGCAGATATTTATGCTTATATGTTTTTTCATGCTGCGGCTCATTTGAAAGAAGGCGGCAGGATGGGGTTTGTAACGAGCAATTCGTGGCTTGATGTTGCTTACGGGTACGAGTTGCAGAAATTCTTTTTATCGAAGTTTAAACTTGTGGCTATTTGCGAGAGCAGATGCGAGCCGTGGTTTGAACAGTCAGCGATTAATACGGTCTTTACCATACTTGAGCGCAGTGATGATGTGAAGGCAAACAGAGAGAATTTAGCGCGTTTTGTAAAGTTTAAAAAACCACTAAAAGAATTATTTCCGCAAGATGCTCTGATTGATGCACAGGCACGATGGATAAAACTTGAGCAGTTTGTTGATAGAATCGAGGGGATTTGTGCAAACGGATAGGCAACAGATAAAAGGTGCAAAAAAATTGAAAAAATAGAAACGGAATACGTAAAAGAGCCGGAGATAATATCTTATGAGGATGAAGATATAAGGATGCGGATTATAAAACAGGGGGATTTGAAAGATGCGGTGCAGGATGAAAAGCAGACGGTCAAGTGGGGAAAATATCTGCGTGGGCCGGATATATATTTTGAGCTGATAGAAAAATGCGCAGATAAATTTGTGCCGTTGGAAAAGGTGGCAGATATACGATTTGGAATAAAAACCGGCATAAATGAATTTTTCTATTTGACGGATGAGCAGGTTGAACATTGGGGGATAGAAAAGGAATTTTTAAAGCTGGTGATAAAGTCACCAAAAGAATGCGACAGCATAGAACTGAAGAAAAAGGATTTAAAGTTTTATGTTTTTCTATGCAATAAAGACAAGGGGCAATTGCGCGGTACAAAAGCCATGAAGTATATCAATCACGGTGAGCAGCAGAAAACCGAGGATGGCAAGCCATGGCCAGAAGTGGAAAGCGTCAAGGGGAGAAAAAACTGGTATAGTTTGGGCGAGAGAATTCCCGGACCTCTTTTAGTGCCGATGGTTACAGGTGATAATCTCCGGTGTATTTTGAATGCCTGTAAAGCAGAGGTAGATCATAATCTTTTTGAAATAATGTGCGATAAGAAAAATTTAATTGAACCACTTGCAGCATATCTGAACAGTAGCGTTTGTTTTCTGCAAAGAGAATTGATAGGAAGAGCCAATCTTGGGGATGGCGCTCTCAAAATAGAGGGGATAGACTGGAAAAGATTGTTGGTTCCAGATGTGGAGTGTTTAGCTAAACTCGGGAAAGATACTAAAAATGTATTCGAGACGTTGTGCAGGAGGAGTATAAAGGATATTGCCACAGAAGCCAAACGGCCTGACAGGAAAGAATTTGAGAAAACGGCATTAAGGTCGTTAGGTCTTGAGGAGAATTTGGCGGATGAGATTTTAAAAGGTGTTGTCGGGCTTGTTGAGGAGCGGCATTTGCTGCCGAAACTGAGGCAGAAACACAAGAAGCAGAGAACAGAAACGGATTTAGGGAAACTGAAAGAGGATATATCAGAAGAAGTACTGGCAGACGGAATAAGGAAATTTCCGGATGGCTTTATAAAGAAAAGCTGGCAGCAGGTAGAATACGAGGAAATGAATGTGCCAGCAGATAAACTTAAACTCGGCGAAAATTTCTTCGGAAAACAGCAGATATGCCTTGAAAATGGCGACAGTTTCCTTGAGGTAAGCAGCGAGGAAAGAGGGAAATTTATTGTTTATGCGAAGAATAAAGGCCAGTTTGTAATCAAAATTCCAAAAAGTGAAACAGTAATAAAAAAGGTGGTACAGGAATATGAAATATACTTAAAAGAAATCAGAGACAAATTATTGAAAGCCTTTCTTGAACAGTGCGGAGACAGGATAAGAGCAGAGAATTTGACCAGACAGATTTTTGACGAAATGGATTTACCCTATTTAACGAGTGATTAAGCGGAGCTACAGAAAACGTGAGAAGATAGCGCAAAAGAAACGCCCCCTTTCGGGAGCGTAAACCCGAAGATACTATCTTCGGGGGAGTTTCAATTTTCTATATTATACATAATATCGGTTTATTCGTCAAGTATTTTTAGGAAAATTTTATGGATGAAACAAATATTCGAAGGGTTATAGCGTACGTAGATGGCTTTAATCTTTACTATGGCCTTCGGGAGAAGGGATGGAAAAGATATTACTGGTTAAATATAAAAGAGCTTGTTACAAGATTATTGAAAGAAAATCAACAACTTATTGTGACAAAATATTTTACCGCCCGAATATCAGGGCCTCCTGACAAGAGAAAAAGGCAAACTATTTTTCTTGAGGCATTAGCTACTTTGAGCGATTTTAAAATTTATTATGGCCATTACTTAAGTAAGAATATTACCTGCAGAAACTGCGGACAAAGCTGGCAGGGATTTGAAGAAAAAATGACGGATGTCAACATTGCAACCGAGATGCTTATTGACGCTTTTGAGAATAGATTTGACACGGCCTTACTTATTTCTGCTGATAGCGATTTAGTCGCACCGGTCAATACAATAAAAAAAATGTTCCCGCAGAAAAGGATAATTGTATTTTTCCCGCCTAATCGATTTTCCACAAATCTAAAAACAGCCGCAGACGTTCAGTTATCCCTCGGCCACGGTCTGCTTGCAAAAAGTCGGTTTCCTGAGACACTAACAAAATCTGACGGTGTTGTTCTCGAGCGTCCGGCAGAATGGCGGTGATAGATTTGGTCGAATCGCGTCTGAAAAAGGCCGAAAGTCTTGAAAGGGATAGAACGATTTTCAATTTTGGATTTTTGCCCTGACAGACGCTGAAACAATCCAAGATTTGAAGTGATACCAGATTTTAAGGTAATGTTATGGGTAATGAGATTATGAAGGCGGCGGACAAGTCCCACAGGGTGGGCAGGACAAGTTGTGCAGGAATGACAACAACCCCCTGCGGTGCAGGGGGCTAATTTAAGCGAACCTCACGCGGGAATAGGTATTATTTGTGAGGTTTATGCTGCGAATTTCACGAGAAAAACGAAAGGTGGGGGAAAAAACAGCCGACCTTAGCAGAGAACTAGACCAGGCGAAACAAGAGTGGTCAAGCAAGCGAAAGAGAGGAGAATAAAGATGAGTTTTGAGTTTTCCATTCCAAATTTCAAGCTAAAAGGCCATTTTCAGAAGCCCTGACAATAACGGCGAGAGAGGCAGATTCCGCGCCCTCTGCCTACGGCATGCAGAGGCAGGCAATCGCGGAACTGATATAAGGCCCCGGCAAGATGGGGCTGGATAAAAATGAGGGGTTTATCGCGGAAGGGAGAGACGGTCAATGCTAGGTAATGTTTTTACTCGGCCGGCCGACGGTCTAGAGATGTCGGTGGTGGTTATCGGTCTAGTTTTTCTGGCGGTTCTGCTATTTATGTTTATCAGATTCGTGGCGGGCGCTTCCCAGGAAAAGCATAGAGTCGATAAGAAGATAATGGAACTGGCCAAGAGGCTTGACAAGATGCGGCAGGAGATGGAAGAAAAGACGACAAGACGAAACTGGTGACCGGGCAAAAAACAACGAATCGGTTTTAGTCTGGGACGAGTTGAGGGTTTGTCGCGGCGAGAGGGTCGTATTGTGTTGCGCGCAGAGGCCGGGTGAGGGATGGCGTGGTGGATTTATTCGATTTGAATTTCACGGAGGGCCAAGTCCGCTATTTTGGGGAGGAGGAGCTTTAGTTCGGGGGAAAGCTCCAAGTTAAAATCAATACTTTTAGGTTCGATGCCGATAATTGTGATTTTCGGGAGGGGGCCTAGCTTGCGCATCATCTGGAATATGTCTTTGAGGCCTATTCCGTGGAGTGAGGTTTTGGGAGAGGTGTCTGTTTCGAAGTCGTCGGGGCTGAAGGAGTAGATTTGGCCTGGTGTGCCGCCAGCTTTGACGGCGTCGATAATGACGACTTTTTCCGCCTGCTGAATGGGGGTAATGAGGTCGAAGCCGGCCGTCCCGCCATCGAGTAATTCTACGCCGGGCGGCAAGGGTTTATCCTGGAGGTATTCGATAAGATGAACGCCGACGCCTTCGTCCTGAAGGAGGAGGTTTCCGCAGCCAAGGATGAGTTTGGTTTTCTTAGACAACTCGGAACTTCTTTATCTGGCCATTTGGTTTTATTAAATGGACTGCGCAGGCAAGGCAGGGGTCGAAGGAGCGGACGACCCTGACGATTTCGACCGGGTTATCCGGGTCGGCGACGGGGGTGCCGATGAGGGCTTCTTCCATCGGGCCGCGAACTGACTTGTCGTCGCGCGGAGAGGTATTCCAGGTTGAGGGGACGACGCACTGATAGTTTTCGATTTTGGAATTTTTGATATTAATCCAGTGGCCGAGTGCGCCGCGGGCGGCCTCGGTCAGGCCTGCGCCCTGAGCAGAGGCGGGGGCGGAATAATCGGAGCAGACAGGGCCATCGGGTTTTAGCTGGGCGAGCCAGGATTCGAGGGCGTCGGCGATTTTCTGTGTTTCGAGGGCACGAGCGATGTGGCGGTCCATGACGGAGACGCCTTTTTGGTAATCGCCATTAATCCACATTCGCGCCAGCGGGCCAACTTCGTAAGGTGTGCCGTCATATCGCGGAGCTTTTGACCAGGTATAGGCGGCTGGTTTATTGGCGTTGGGTTCGGTGATGCCGTCGGCGGGAGGTTTCCCGGAGGTTTTGTCCTGATACCAGGAGAATTTTACGTCCTCGGTTATTTTGGCGACATTGAGGTCGGCGGGTTTTCCGGCGGTGAATCTGCCGCGTTTGAAGAATTTATTTTTGCCGGCGGAGTCGAGGTCGAAGACGCCGTAGGCCAAGAGGTTCTGGTAGCCGACGCCGATTTTTTTATAGTCTTCGTAGGCGGAAGCTACGGCCATAACGTCTGGGACATAGGTATTGTTGATAAAATCCTGGACATTTCTGAGCCGCCAGAGGAAGCCTGTAATCAGGTCAACGGTGGGTTTTTGGGTGACGCCGCCGGGGGCGAAGCCGACATGATGAGGGGCTTTGCCGACAAAAAGCGCGCGCATTTCGTGGGGAAGCGTCCTTATTTTGAGGGCTTCGAGATAATGGGCGACGCAGGCATCGTTTATATTTTTGGGTAATCGATAATCACCTTTATAGCGGGGGATAAACGGTGCGGTATCCGGGCCGGCGACGTAATCGAGGGCGGCGAGGTGGTAAAAATGCAATATATGAGAATGAAGATAGTTTGCACCGACGACAAGATTTCGGATAATTCGGGCGTTGTCGGGGATGGTTACGCCAGCGGCATTTTCGAGACTGGAGGCGGCAGCGAGGGCGTGGTCGGCGGAACAGACGCCACAGATGCGCTGCGCTATGTGGACAGCGTCGCGAGGGTCTCTGCCTTTGAGGATCATCTCAAAGCCGCGAAACAACGTGGCCATAGTGCGTGCGTCAACGACTTTGCCCTTATCAAGCTCGACCTCGATACCCAGATGTCCCTCGATACGGCTTATCGGGTCGATAACAATTTTCTGCTTATCCATCATCATATCCTTTGCTGCTGGTTTCATTTATCTATTACGCGAGTTTGGTTTGTTTTTGCGGCCAAAGCTGGTCCGGCAGGGCGGCATAGAACGGCGAAAGCTCCTCAGGAAACTGGAGGCTGCAACAGCCGATGCAGGGTGCGCCAGCACCGACGCACCACTGGACACCGTTATTCCATCGCCTGATGGGGCAGTCGGAATTGGTCATGGGGCCTTTGCAGCCCAACTGAATCAGGCAGCCTTTTTCTCCGAATTTTGCGGCGAACTTTCCATCCATGTAATAGGAATAATTCTGGC
>Ga0315294_10005286_pt1 | contig 14151 bp, 16 predicted proteins | sample YL17G13_40_MG_FD_203626 | JGI IMG/M metagenome (GOLD analysis project Ga0315294, IMG submission 203626) | Sediment microbial communities from Yellowstone Lake, YNP, Wyoming, USA - YL17G13_40 | ecosystem: Environmental > Aquatic > Freshwater > Lake > Sediment | place: USA: Wyoming | collected... | reverse complement strand
TTCGTTCAAGAAAGAAAAAAAAAGAAAATCAGCACGTGTCATCGATTTCTTGAAAGAGGGCATCGATTGCTTTTCTTGTTTCTTTTTCATTGACGATGACGTGCGATGCTATCATGTCGGCGGCGTGAAGCATGATCGCGGTCATGCCGTATGGTTCATCCTTGTATCCACCAAATCCTCCATGGGAATGAAGGATACCGTCCCGGATGCCGTTGGATGACAAGCCGTGATCGACGAGCATTGCATAGATATCCAGCGGCGTGAAAAATTCACGGTTGTTCGGATCGTCGTATTTCGATATCTTGTCGAAATCATGAAAAAGCGACGCGATCACGACATCATCGAGCTTGCACGTGAACAGCAAGAAATCTGGCAATCGTGTTGCCATTCTATATGCGAGGATCGTGGCAAGCACGACGTGGTCAAAAAGGCCACCGGCATAAGCATGGTGCGCGTCGTCGCTGCCTTTTCCCGTTGAAAGTTTTTCCTCGTGGAAAAGAAGGATGTCGATGGTTTTTTGTCGTTTTCGCGTGTCGGTAACGAGCATCGCCACGCGATGCAGATCATCCTTGAAGCTCATGAAAGAAAAGAACGATAGAGACCTTAAAAATGGCACGTCGAAGGTACTTCGACAAAAAATTCAATCACGATCGCTTGAATTTCAACAAGATATCCTTGATGCTAAAACCCACGGAAATGTTCTTGTGTTGGCTATACCCGAGCAAGATTCTAACGGCGATCGGTATTTGTTTCTCGGTAAGCATTCCTTTTTGTTTAAGAATTGACGTCTTGAAGTCTATCTCGAATGGAGTTGCTTCATTCGCCGTGTTGATCTCCCGTGCCATTGAAAGGATGCTATTCATCTTGTCGACCTCGTCGCCACTCATTTCCGGGCACGATGCGCGCCGCTTGAATTCTCCGGCAATGTACCGGACGAGGCCACGTTGTTTTTCGTTCCAGCCCCATTTCTCGAATTTCCGGAGCAAGTCTTTCCTCGTCGCTTCCAGTTCATTGTTCCACGGGACAGAGATTTGCCGTATCGATGCGTAGTCTTTATCCGCCATGAATGATAGCGTCTTCTCGGACATTTTTCGATGCTCTTTTTCTTCCTTCAACCGAGCTTTCGTGATGGCAAGCGCTTGCGAATGCAGCTCCGACATGGTTCTCCGGTACGCGTCGATATCTTCCGGCACTGGAATGCTCGTGAAATCAATCTGTATCTTTTTCCTGGCGACGATCTCGTCGACGATACCCCACATCCAGTCTCGTTCGATGAGCCAAAACTTCTCGCCTATCGACGTGAGTGCCGGGGTGATGTCCGTCACGTCAAGATTTTTCCACATCTTGAAGAGCATGTACTTGTGCTGGCACGTGCCGCCGAGCGTGATCTCGTCGCCAGTCTCTTCATTGGAAAAAACATAGCCTACTTTTATTCTATGACCTTCATCGCAGCCATTCTCTACCCAATCGTCATGCTGCTCTTCTCTATCGAATTTATACCCATTTCGAGCGGCGAATAGAGATGCATTGACTCGTATAAGTTTTTCCTTGGACATGATTAATCATTTCTCTTCATGAAATGTTTAAAATTACATTTTTTCTATCTTGAACACGAGATCATAGCCATCATTGGTTTCAACAGTAGAAATGTCCACGCCGGTGAATCCGAGTTCTTCGAGATCACCTTCCATGGCATCCATCTGATCGCTCATCAGTTTTAATAGCTCGTCCATCTTGATCATCTCGCGTTATGTAAAAGAAATGAAAATCAATCCTCCATGTATGCATTGAGACGAATTTGCTCTATTTTCGAGAGCAATGCGTCATCCGGGTGGATCACGTCCATCGATCCAGTATAAACCACGACGTGATAATCCGTGATCCATGTCATGCCACGAAATCCGTGTAACTCGTAGTAATCGGTCGTGCCTTTCTCTTCTACATCCGTCAGTTCAAGGATCGACATTTCCCTGGCGATGCCATCGAGTTTTCTAGGGCCATCAACGATGCATACAGACGCCGATTCTGCTTTCATTCTTAGCAAGTTTTCCGAGGTCGGCTCGCCGACCACGAGCAATGTTTTCGCGTCGGCGACGACCACTTCCGTTTGATAGTTTCGTGTTGCTGTCATGTTGTAACACCATTCTATTACACGATCAAGGTGTAATGCATCCTATTTAAAGTTTCAGTTTTTTATGCACGGCAAGTCGTCGGCAAACTGGTTCCATCGAGCCACGATCTCTTCGTCCGACAACGTCTTCTTTTGCTTTGTTTCAATCGGTTCCACGATGACAGAAAGCATATTTATCTTGTCAAAAACGAACATGTAATTGAAGAACCCGACATTCTTGCACGTTCTATTGATTTTCTTGAAAAGATTTATTGCAGTGCATGAAAGATCGATTATATCCTCTATCTCCTTGAACGTGAATTCAAATTTTTCTTTGAACATGCGTCGTACTTCCTTCACATCCTTTTCTGCTATATCCATTATCTTTATGACGATGTAGCCATTCAAGTTCATGTTCTTCACGATTTTAACATGATCGATCGCGTGTTCGTGCAGGACATACTTGCTTGGTATCGTCGAGAAACCAGATGCATGTGCTTGATGATCGATCACCGTACCGGAGCACGAGCTGATCGTGCAATAATGTTTTTTTCGTATCTTCTTGAGAATCGGGACGAACGTGGCATCGATCCTCGACGCTGGCATTCGCTTTTGGCTGTAATTAACGCGACGGCATATCATTTCTTGATCTTCGCACGGCATGAGGTACTCTTCTCTTTCTTACTTCGATATTGCATTTGAATCCAATGCATCGACAAATTCATTCCAACGCTTCAAGATGGCATCATCGCTCAGCCCGAATTTTTCTCTCGTCTCTCGTGGCTGCACGACGATTGCCAGGATAGCTGGTTTTTCGTTAAAGAACAAAATCTGGTGATAGAAATTGCTCTTTTTCTCCGCCTTGACGATTCTCTTGTAAATGGTAACAGCATCGCACGAGACATTGATCGTTTCTCGAATCGTCTTGAACGTGAAATAGAACCTATCCTTGAACTTGGATCGGATTTTTTTAACATCCTTGCTGGCCATGTCCATCAATTTTATTTCGACAAAGCCATTCAAGTAATTATCCTTGACGATGTTGATCTTCGGTTCAGGTTCTTGTTCTTCATTCAAGATTTCACGTCTCGTGTACTGGCACGACTGGTGATCAGCAATCACTGCTGAACAAGAACCAATGGTGCAAAAATGTTTTCTTCGTATTTTCTTGATGATCGAAATGAACGTGTAATCTATCGTCATTCCAGATTGTCGTTGGCTGTATTGAACCGCTTTGCACGTCATGTCGTCTTCGATGCATTTTAGCTCGTCCATGCATAGTTCTCTTTCCGTTCATTTTTAAACCTTTACCGTCGCCAATTTAACCGCGCGATGCACGATCATTCCAAGCAGTGATTGAACGATTACCATGCCCGACGAAAACATGTGCCCGGTTTGCGGGAAAGAATTCTTGAAAACATCATTCACGAGCGATGGATTGATGAATTTCAAGGTCTACGTTCACGAAACAAGACGATGTAAAGTTCCACACGAAAACATCATGAACCCGAGGTTTCTGGTAAAGAACGGCATCCTTTCTTCTGCCGTGGACAGCGATGTCATAGAAGGAGTCTTTTCTAAATACTGCAAGTCCGTGCAAATAGAAGAGACGAAGATATTCGATTTTTACTTTCCGGATGCTTCGCTCGCGATCAAGCGGTATAGCATCGAAGAATTCCATGCTGGAATGAAGGCACGAGGAAAGGAACGATCGGAAATCGATGAAACAGCTCTCTCCATGAAACTGAAATTCGACCGCGTCGCTGTTCTCATCAGCGGCTTGCCGTCGGTGCACGCGTCGGAAGTCCTCGACGTCGTCTCGCCGGACATCGATTTAAAAATACGGCAAATCATCGGCTTCACGGCATCGCTCGCCGAGAATCACGAGCTTGACGGCTGTTTTTGCCTGGAGAACGATGCAGAACTCGCGTACTGGTCAATAAAAAAAGCATCGTCGATCATCAAAGCTCGGCGCAAACCATAAAAGAAAAAAAAGAAAGAAAAAAGATCAGCATGTTTTCCGGAGTTCGATGGATTTGCAGACTATTTCTATCTCGCCTGCAATGTACTCTTCTTTAACGAAGCCCTTGATGATGTATTCTTCGAGTTCCATTTTCTTTGTTCGTTTCCTCTTTTCCGAGCACGTCTCGCTATCGATCGTGAGCACCATGCCAGCATCGATGTACGAGATGTTAAAGTAAAGGGTGTGTCGTCGATCGATGAGCTTTTGTTTCCCGCGTCCCGAGACCGTGACATGAACACCTGGCATGTGTTCATCTCATCGTTTTTGCCTTTTAAACCTTCGTCGCATTTATTACTCGGTTCAACGTTCGATCATTTATGAAATCATCAATGAAAACGCGACGGTTTTTCAAGCAGGTTACTCTTTACGTGCAATCTCTTTTCCTTGAAACCGATAAAGAAATCATCGAAAAAGATAAGGAAGCATTGAAAGCATATAAAAATTCCATGCTTCGTGGTTTCATCGTTGAACAGAGAAAAAACGGGCACGCGACCGTTGAATTGAAAGATTTTTACATGTATGCTTCAGAACAAAAAGAGATCGAAGACAACTACATTCTTCATGTGGAAGAATTAAAAAAAGAAATAAAATTATTCTTCTCTTTTATCATTCTCTATTTCCGGCATTCAGAAAGCATCGAGAACGAAAACTCCAGTCGCCGACATGGATGTTTCCATCGTCGGAATCTCGCGTGATCGGTCATATCATATTTAAAGTTTTAGTTTTTATTTCTCGTGCTATATTTTTCATAGCATATATTTTTCGTGCTATATTTTTAATACTGCCTGTTGACGTCGAAGTATTAAGGATGAGATCGGATGATCAACACGTGACGGATTACACTTCGCCGATAAAGATTTCATTTGTCGATGATGCAACGGTCAATGCCATTTACAAGGCTACCGATCTTGAATTGCTTGACTTGATGGAAGAAAAACTCGTTCTTTGTGGATATGATAAAGAAGATATCATCAAGACCGGGTCATATCTATATGTTCCAGGCGATGAAGAGATTGCTGTTCTTGCACATGTCGATACCGTGTTTTTCCGGAAGCCGGATAGAATAACGGTGATCAATGGTGTATGGTCTGCTTCGTTCGATGCATGCAACCAATGGGATGGGCTTGGCGGCGATGATCGATCCGGCATATACATCATCTGGCGATTGCTCGATCTCGGGCACCGGCCGCACGTCATTCTCTTGAACCACGAGGAGAGTGGTTGTTACGGTGCAAGAGAGTTCGTGAAAGACGTTAAAGAATGCCCTGGTATCAAGTACATGGTTGAATTCGACCGGCACGGTGGTGATGAAGCCGTCTATTATGGCTGTGCAAACAAGAAATTCGAGAAATTCGTCACGCGCCACGGTTTTAAAAAAAATATTGGCATGTTCTCTGATATAGGCGTGATAGCCCCTGCATGGGGCGTAGCAGCGGCAAATCTATCGATTGGCGTTCACGAAGAGCACACCGTGAACGAACGAGTCGTCGTCGTCGAGGTGGAAAGCGTCATAAAGAAAGCAGATGAAATGCTACGCCACGTCCCGAGAAAGCCATTCACGTACAAGCAAGATAAAGATTACGTGCCTTTCTTTATAGATTTTTAGAGAAAAGAGAGAAAAGAGAGAAAAGATCAGTGATTCCACGACGAGTAGATGTTGTCGATCTGGTACGTGGCGGATGTTGGTTGAGGAATGTAAAACGACAATTTCGTGATTGCTTCTGTCACATAGTTGCCCGTTGGATACCCTTGGTTGTAATTATTGAAAACATGGCCGTTGATGTTCACCGTGAACGACGTCGAAGATGTTTTCGTCAATTGTATCCGGTATGTCGTGTGAATCAAGGCAATGAATGGCAAGAGAAACCCGTTGCCTAACGATCGTGCGCCGTTGATCCGGACCTCGCCGTTCGGGTCAAAATTGATCTTCATGATGCCGAAGTTGTTCGTCGGGCTTGTCCATATGATCGAGATGCCGTCGCCTCCGCTGGCGCTGGTGATGTAGAGATCGATCGCGACCATGCACGACGCCACGTCAGATGCCGGTTGCGGGGCAAATGGCGCTGCCGCCGAAGAATACTGCAACGCGCCGAATGATGGAGATGTCGTGTCTGTTTTCACGAGCTGGCCGCATATCATGCCTCCGGATGTCGTGTTTGCTGGCGTTGCAGCGGTGAACGTCAACCCGCCCATCGTGTTACACCCCCACTGCCCGGCTGTTATCAATGACGTTCCGACGGTATAAGCCTCGAATGTTTCTTCATATTCGATCGGTATCGTGGTTGTCGTCGTCGTTTCTGTTTCTGTTTCATCTCCATTACCTTGTGGATTGTTCAGCAATGGAGGGATGTACATGAAAAGCAAAACACCGGTGATCAAGCCGATGATGACAAGAGCAATGGTCATGACTTGCCATCGCTTCATTCCTGGTTTATTGATGGATGTTTCAACGCGCGTTTTTGGTATGAGAATGCACTTCGTGAATGACTTAAATATACATTCACGAATGATCATTTAAACCTTTTTACGTCATCATCAAAAAAAAAATAAAAGACGATGGCGAGCATGAAAAAAAATGCGTGCATAGAAAAAATCAAAAAGAAGTGGGTGACGTGCTCGTCATCGTCAAACATTTCATTACTCTGGTTTCTTTGCAGGGACTGGCGTGGCAGCAGGTTTTTCTGCTGGTTTTGCCGCCGGTGCTGGTTTTGCCGCTTTCTTAGCTCCTTTCTTTGCCATTTCAATCAATTCCGCGTGTGTATGATGAATTTATTTCGTCTGGTGATGAGTATTGATCGGAAAAGTTAGTATTTAAATTCGACGTCGAAAAAAAAGAAGAAAAAGAGAAAAAGAGAAAAGAAAGAATATTTTTACTCTCTACGTGTCTGCGTTCGTGCTCGTGCACGTGAAGTTGGAACTGGCTTCTTGGAGAACGAATAAAGAGCCATCACTACGATGATACCTCCGCCAACACCAGCGGCGATGATACCTGCAACGATCAAGATCGTGGCACTTGCTTGTTCTTCCGGTGTCGACGGGCTTGGGCCTGGCGGGGCCACCGAGAGAAAATCAGTCGGATTAAAGACCAATTTTTGATCATGTGTCACGGCAAGGTTCATGGAGCCAGTCGATGGTGCTGTCCACGAGAACTTGTATGTTCCGTCGAAGAGCAGGAGCTGAGCAGATGAATGAGCGTTGGCGGATTTTATCACCAACACGCCGTTCAATTTAACGCTAAAATCAAGCGTGGAGTGCAAGTTATTGACGACCGTGAGGATGTTCATCTGCAAGACGACGGTTAGATTGATATTGCCGATCGTCGTGACCGTGACATGGCTGTACATCGTGATGCCAAACCGATCTTTTATAACGATCTGGACACTACTCATCGCTGCCCAGTCAAATGAAGATGTCGTCAACACGCCATTTGCATAAATCTTGAAATTGGCGCTGCTGATGATGTCACCCGTTGCATTCAATCGCATCGCGGTGATCGTGATTAACACGTCAGAAACACCGAACAATCGAACGCTGTAGAAAGGATAGAGATCGATGCATCCGGTCGCGTTGAATTGCACCGGCAAGATATCTCCTTCGTCCCATCCGAAAATGCTCACGCCGGTCTGCGTGAAATAGTCCCAAAACGCGTTTCCGTCGTAATTATCGTTCGTGCATGTATCAACGATCAACGTGCAATTGTCGAATAGATTAAGCATCACGAGAACCTCATCACATGTATCGAGTTCGATACCCTCGTCATCCTCCTGGATCATCAAGAGACAGTAATTCGACGTGATCGTGACGTTGAGTGAATTTAAGACGTAGATAGCATCGAACATGACATTGATCCCGCACGTGATTTCATTAAAGTCGATATTGATGTAAGTACAATCTGTTATCGAGATAGCATCAACACCATTATCATTCACGATGGTATTTGAATAAATACCAAGCGTGTCTATCGTCACGCAATCTATCGAGCCATTCACGTTGATGAACGTGTTATTTTGTATCGTCAACACGCCAAACGCGGTAATGCTTATACCACTAGTACAATTTGATATCGTGTTGTTGACGATGAACATCAATGCATCTGAATATATCGTATCATCAAAGATAATCGCTGATATCGCGTTTTCAATCGTGTTATTCTCGACGACAACGAATGAAGATGCTGGGAGAGAAAAAGCATTTGAAACGCCTAAACAGTCAACATGATTATTCGTGAAATATATCAACAACGATTCATTTGAAGTGTACGTCGTGTACGTAGCGATCACGTATGGAACGACTGGAGTTAATGATGAGATGAACGTTGAATCGTTAACGATAACGCAGAACGATCCGTCGATGTACACGCTGTATCCTAGATAATCCTGGAGATTACACCGCTCGATAGCCACTCCAACGGATGATAATATAGCAATCCCAACGACTCCGTTCGTGCCGTTGCAGTTCGTCACGTTGACATTCTCTGATAAGAAGATAGCAATGGCGATGTTTAGAAGAGAAACCGTGTTACTGATGACACAATCAGTGACTAAGATATCATACCCTTCATCAAACATCATCGCGTACAAAGCGTTGAAAGCGTTGTCGGCATATGAATAACCATCGAACGTGCAGCTAGTTACATTACACTCGACTCCTTCATGCATTTCTATTGAATTATTATAGAAATCGCATCCGTCGAAGATGATCTGGAATGAATCAGTCATGTACGTGCTATTAAATGCAACATAACTAGCGGTGAACGTGCATTGACCAAACTCGATGTTCGTGCAGTCCACGAGATATATCGGATTGCCACTGGTACAATCGGACGTGTCAAAATACGAACTAACGATGATAGTGTTACCGACGTCATTCATCGATAACGATGTTATAGCGTTGTTCATGATCGTTGCATCGTAGAAGTACAAATCACCGTAATTAGAATCTAAGACCATGCCGTAGTCTCCGCCGCTAAACCGGCATGTCAAGAAAGACGCGTTCGTCCTGGTGCCGGTCAGATAAAGGCCGGTACTCAAGCATTGAACATCAACATTTTCAAACGACAAGTCAGTGCTATCATCGATGTTATCAGTGATCAATATTCCTTGCGTCACCATGTCGTAGATTTCCGTCTCCATGACGATCACGGATTCGCAATCCGTGATCGCGATTCCTGTTGTTGCTACACCGGCGACGCCTTGCGAAATCTCGCACTCGAAAATAACCATGCCTATATTTCCTTCCAGATATATGCACGTCACGTTGACGTCAGTTATATTACAAAAATAAATGTCAACATCGAGGCAATTTTCAACGTATATTCCATACGACGTGCAATTCGTGATCGTCGAGTTCGAGATGCTGACGTGATTCGAGTTTACTATGTTATATCCCGTGATACATGAAACGTTCACGTTGAAAAACGACACGTCCCATGCATTATCTACAAGCACGTCACCATCGGCGGATTCGGTGTTAGGAACAATGTTCACGTTCTCGACGAGCGCATACACTCCAGAATTTGTATCTTGTATGTTGATAGCCGTATCCAGCGTCACGTTACCATAATCCATCGTCCATGGTGATGCACGTGATCCATTTCCAGTAACTCCGTCAAGAAGAGACCAATCTGTATCACAAGTAATGTTCAAGAAATACGGAGCGACTGTTATGGTATGCGTCACTTTATCGGTAGCTGACGCGTCGTCGATCATGTACAATGTCACGGTAAACGTGCCGTTATCTTGGAATTCGTGCGTGTTAACGTCCCATTTAGTGACATTCGCCGTGCCATCGCCGAAATTCCACGCGAGAACTGTTGGATCAGTCCCGTTGCTACCGGTGTGCGTGAACAACGCGGATTGGCCTTCATGTATCGTCGTGTCATTGATCGTGAACGCGGCACTTGGTAACGCTGAAGTTCTGATTTTTTGTACAGTCGTGAATGGAACGACGTATTCCGATCCACGTTCAACTGGTGACATGTTCGTGTTTAAACCCGAAAAAATCGCTGCAGCGAAGATGGACAATGTAAAAACAACGAACACGTTTCTGATGATTTTTTCTTTATCATGTTTCATGTCATTTCACTTTTGACTCATTTTCTTTCGCGAAAGAAGGATTTCTAATCGTTCCAGCTATTCGTCATGATCGGTGCTGGCCATCGATGTGTTAAAGAATATTTAACGAACGAGATTTTAAACCTTCTGTGATCACGGAAGATCGATCGGTAGTCCGTCAAATAATTTCTTGCAGTAAGGATTCGGGAACACGCCGTTTACTTCTCCGTAATCAAGAATAGCACCGTCTTTCCGGATGCAATAGATTCGTTTTTGCTTGTAAATATCGATCGGTATTTCGCCGATCTTTTCACGAAGCTTGGCGTTATGCACCTTGATCTTTTTCAGCGTCACCGGATCGGTGACCTTTCTATTTCTCACGGCGTGAGCCTTTGATAATTTAAAGATTTCGTTCTTGACGACGAAATAAAAATAACCGGGATCGTACTTGACACGGACACCGATGTCCGTGCCATTTCTTTTGGATTTCTCCTTCTCGTGCATGTTTTATCATCACGTCGTTAAAATTCTTCCGGTTCTTCGTCGAAATCAGGTTCCGGCTCTTCATCATTCATATCGGGTTCGTCATTTCTTTGTTCATCGTAACAGCTCGGGCAAAGGCCGTCTTGCATGATCGCGGCGCTGTAATAATCTTTACACGATTCGCATTTCTTGAGCATTTTCGTGTACGCGATTATCGTGCGCCCTTCGACCATCACGTCTGAATATCCTTGATACGTGTATGGCGTGGTGCATGCCTCGTATTTCCCATAATTGTAGACGTCGGCTTTCATCAAGATCGATTCTATGGCATTCGTCGCCACCTTTGCTGGAATCACGTTCATGACGAGATGGTTTGAACGGCGAAGAATTCTCCCGCCTTCGTGATAATAATATTTTTCGATGCCGTATGCCCATCGTTCTTCCATTTTCTTCAATTGCTTGTCGCCCTTGATGACATGCACCTTGACAATGCACGGGCGTATCATGATGCGGGAAAATGGATCGTTTTCTCGTTGTCGCAAGAAAGCGACCATCGACACGTTTTCAATGTCGGAGAAAACGCCAGAGAAAAACGAGCCTCCGTACCGCTCGCACGATTCAATTTCCCACGCTTGTGCCGTGGATTTCATCAAGATATCGATCGGGTTGCATGAAAGAATGATCTGGACGCCGGAGTACGTTGTCATCGGAAACAAGTCGTGATACACGCCAGTCACTTTCGATGCCATTCTCACGAGCGACACATCGCGCGCCTTGGCCGCATCGTGCATGGCATGTGCGACAATTGCTATGGCGTCCTTGCCAAATTCTTTTTCAAGATTTCTCTCCGCGTTGTACAATGTATTGACCACGCGAATGAAACGGCGTTGAGTATCTGTCTCGAATGACTTGAACAAGGATGATCTCGGTGTATTCAAGCTTGAAATAGCATTCGGCATTGACCCTTGCCGTTCCGTGTCGACGAACGTGAGATTCTTTTCATCTACATGATAGCTGCTTGGCAAATAATCATCAAGCGATTTGATCGATGCATGAAAACTTCTCTCGAGAGAACGGTATCGACTCGTGCTGGTGAGCACTGCCTGTACTTGTTCAAACATTTCTTTTTCTGTCGATTTCCGACCACACGCATTTTCGGTCAATAGAATGGCCATCCGTTGGCGTGAATGTAGATGATATAAACCAATAAGATAGAAGACGGCCAATGCTTTTTTAAATCTTCTGTTCTCTTCGGAGATCGACGTGCCATTATTATGCGCGCGTGCTCACTCTTCTCCCATGTCTTCGATGTTATTTGAAGTGAAGCATCGGCCGGATAGATTGAAAAAGATCGCTGGAAATCACAGGTTACTTTCTGGTTTTGATGCTGAAGTCCAAGCTGCGAAAAAAGATAATGCAAGACTAAAAGAACTCTTTGATTCTCTTGATTCCATGAAGAACCATGAAAAAAAGTACAACGCTGCCTTGCGAGAGATCGCGGAATTAAAGACCCACAAGATGCGACACAAGTTATTCATCGGAGGGCCTGGATGTGGTAAAACGACGACCGCGATTGCCATCGGCAAGGATTTGTACGGCAAGGATTATGCCGACATGTTCGTCGAGATCAACGGGAGCAATGATCGATCTTTAGCCTTCGTCCGGCAGACCATCAAGAACATGACATCATCCGGGACGAGATCGTACACCTTCATGATCATTTTCATCGATGAAATGGATGGCATGGACAAGAAAGCCCAGGAAGCACTCCGTAGAATCATCGAACTCTCCAAGTCTGCCGTTTTCATCATGGCAGCGAATGACAAGGACAAGATCATACCAGCGATGTTCAGCCGTGCCACGCCGTGTGAATTCTTGCCGGTGCCGGTCAAGGAAGCAGTCGATAAAATACAAGAGATTTGCGCTGAAGAAGGCATCCAAGCCGATGACGAGGTTCTTGAAGAACTGTACTTGTCTCGTTTCGGCGACCTGCGAAACGCCATCGGCCGTCTTGGTGAGCTTGCCGTCTCGAGCAACATCATCACGATGGAAATGGTGCAAGACGCGCCGGTCGATGCGGAAATCTTCGACACGTTCTACCAGCTCGCATCCACCGGGCAGCAGCGAAAGGCATACCGGCATTTCTTGCGTTCTCGCATCGATGCTGGAATCTCCCAGGATGAATTCGCCTTGAAATTCGCACGACGGTTGATCAATCTCAAGGTAGATGAAATCGTCAAGGCAAAGGTATTCGTTTTCGTGAAAGAGAACAAGATAGGAAACGATAGCGACATCGGAATCATAGCTCTTGCCGGAAAGATATTCTCTGCTGTTGAAGAGAAGAAAGAGAACGAAAAGAGCGATGAACGAATGAAAGCAATGGAAAAGAAAGTCGATGCAATGCTGGAGCAATACAACGAAATCTACGCGGCGTTGCATTCCATCTCTCCATCGATGGCCGCTCGATGAGCGCGCAGAAGGTTTATCAACTATTTAAACAATATAAAGAAGGATGATGCAACAATGAAACACGTGAAAACACAAGCAGCGTTTGATAAAGCAATAGAAGCCAACGGGGTTGTCCTGGTCGATTTTTACATGAGCTGGTGCAATCCATGCGGAAAGCTCAAGCCGATCCTCGCGGAGATCGAAAAAGAATACGCTGAACAACAAAAGCCGCTCTCGATGATAACGTTGGAGATCGACGACATTCCAGACATGTCACGAAAGTACAAGGTTTCCGCAGTTCCAGCACTCTTCTTTTTCGTGAATGGAAAAGAGAGCGGCAAGAAAATCGTCGGATTCAAGGAAAAACCAGATATCGTGGAAAGAATAGATCGTGAATTGAAGAAAGTTTAATTTTTCTTTTTTTTTCTCGTTTTTCATCCGTCTTGCCCGAGGAGACCACGGCATTCATTCCGTGGATGAATCGGATCAGATTCTCTTTACCATCGATTCAAGGGCAATAATCGGTGAAAGAAGAAGAATCCACGTCCTTTAGGGCGTGGTAGTTCAACACACTTCGAGCACGTCACGGTGAATGCATTTTGAATGCTTCCGTCTGCTAATTTTAATTCGTTCCATTTAACTACCAGCATTTCGTTTCTGTTCAGCATCGCGGCATCGCCAGCACGTCGTGTTCGGTGGCCGCATGTATTGTTTCTTGCAGAGATGACACAAGAGCATGCCATTCTCCGTGGCAAAATGGCATCGCTGGCACAGCGTTCTCGTGTCCGTGCCGAGATCGAGGTATTCCGGGTTTTGATAGCCTTCAGAAGCGAGGACATCGTCCAGGTATTGCTTGTTTGCTTCGATGAACTTCTTGTACCCGATCTTGCCGATATAATAGCTTTGATATTCGCTTACTTCCGGGATCACCCTTCTTTTACATATTGGACAAACAAACGAACGAATCGGTTTCTTAGCAAAAGAATAATCAAATATCCCACATGTCTTGCACGTGAACTTGACGCGATACTTCA
>Ga0315294_10005285_pt1 | contig 14154 bp, 8 predicted proteins | sample YL17G13_40_MG_FD_203626 | JGI IMG/M metagenome (GOLD analysis project Ga0315294, IMG submission 203626) | Sediment microbial communities from Yellowstone Lake, YNP, Wyoming, USA - YL17G13_40 | ecosystem: Environmental > Aquatic > Freshwater > Lake > Sediment | place: USA: Wyoming | collected... | reverse complement strand
ACATTCCTCAGGGTCAGGGCGCAGAGAAATATCCCCACCGCACAGACCAGAAGCCCCAATAGACTCCATGTCCCGAAAGTCACCTGAAATTTCGCTGCAAGGTCAGGGCGGAATACAACTATCAGGGCAAGGGCGGCTATACAGATGGATGCAAGAGCCACAAGCGCCGCGGCGCTGCGCCCGACCCACCGGCTCACCTTCCACTTCCATACCGCCTCGCTCAAGAACCAGCCGGCAAAAAGAGTCAGCGCCGGATAAACAGGGAGGAGATATTGCTCCCGCTTCCCGCCAAGAATGGAGAAAAAGATAAACGGTGCGCCAAACCATACCATAAGGGGCAGAATCCGCACCGCATGTTGCCGGCGGAACGCCCGCTTGCGAATCAGCATATATGCGCCCGCAACAATGGCAACACTCCACGGAAAAACGCCGATTGCGAGAGATTCAATATAATACCAGGGCGGTCCTTTGTGCAGCGACGGGGAAAAAACCCTCCGAATTGTCTCCCCCAACGCCTGCTTTTTTACCGCCTCCGGCGCGACCATCAGGCTCTCCATATACATCCATCCCACAAGAATCGCCGCAAGAAAGAAAAGTCCATAGAGCAGGCGAACATCCCTGAAAGGTCTTGCGTCAGCGGCGCTCAGTTTCATCCCGCATAAAAACGACAGCAGAAAAACAAGGACCACCGGTCCCTTGGTCAAAACCCCGCCAGCCGCCGCCAGCCAGAATACAACCACAGCCCACAAGGGAAACGTCTCGCCCGGGCGGCGCGCCGCCACATAAATCCACACCGCCAGCATCGCCCAGAAGGTGAGTGGGATGTCCAGACGGGCGGATGGCACCTCCTCCCAGAATAGCGGAGAGGTGAGTAAAACCAGCGCCGCTATAAGACCCGTCCGGCGCGAAAACATTCGGCATCCCAGCCCATACGTGAAAAATAAAATTGCAACCCCCATCAGAATGGAAGGGATGCGGCACGCGAGAGATTTCACCTCACCGCCGGTCAGAGCCAGAGACCCCGCCAGAAACCAGAACGGCAGCGGCGGCTTGTCCTGGTAAAACTCTCCATTCAGTCTCATTACAAACCAGTTTGGACTGTGCGAAAGCTCCTTTGCCACCTGGACATAGCGACTTTCATCCGGACCCCACAAATCCCAGAACGCTGGCGCCACAAACCAGAGCCCTCCAGCAAGGAGCAGTATAAGGACGATGGTTTTCTTCTTATGGTTCATCATATCGACCACATCTCTATGTTAAAGGTGCAACATCAAGGAATTTTGGTCTCACCCGGAGGACGCGCGGGGATGCTCAATTTCAGGGAGAGAGCGATGCTCTGGCGCGATGTTGCCTCAATCTGCATCCCCAGAAGTCCGGCGATAGAGCGGACAAGGCTCAGACCCACACCCCAGTGACGTCCGCCTTCCCGCGCCTCATCGCGGCGGTAAAAACGCTTGAAGATATTTTCCAACTCCTCCTCGGAGAGCGGCTCGCCGGAATTCTCAACAATAACCTCGCATCTGGAGCCATCGGAAAGGGGTCTCGCCCCGATGTAAATCGTTCCCCCCTCCTGTGTGTACTCCACTGCATTGTCAAAAATGTTATTAAGCACAATCCTCAGCTTGCCCCTGTCCGAGACCACATTCAAATCCTCTTCAGGACCGGAGTCAATCCGGATTGACTTTTCCCCGGCGCGGACATGAAAGAGCGCCCAGCATTCACGGATAAGGTCGGTCAGGTTCAGCGCCTCGTATTCTATCTTGACCTGACCCGACTCCAGCCGCGCCAGCTGCAGGAGATTCTCAATCATCATCTGCATCTGGCTGACAAGAGCGAGCGACTCCTCTGCGGTCTCGCGATATTCCCCCACGCCGCGCTCCCGCATCAGTGAAACCTCAAGGACGGAACGCAGGGCGGCGAGGGGCGTCCGCAACTCATGGGCAAGGCTGGCAGTCATCTGCCGTTCCCATTCCACCGACTTCGCCAGCCGCTCAAGAAGGCTGTTCACCGCCGCGGCAACAATGTCGGTCTCCCTGTCACCCCAGCGGCTCAGGGGTGTTGTGTGGGGGAGACTCTGTATCTGGTCAACCTCATGGGAGAGACGCGTCAGCGACCTCAGTGAATATTTCAGAAGGAGATTTGTCGCCCCAAGCACCAGAAACAAAATAAGAAAGAATGCACCGCCGGTATAGCCGAGTATCTCGCTGTAACTCCGGTCAACCTTCTCACGCTCGATGCATAGCAGTATTTCAAGGTGGGGCGCTCCATTCCTCTGCGCCGGCGATATTACTTCTGATTTGAATACCCGGACAGGAAGCGATGCCGGGGATGTTCCCGTCTTTACCACATCCGGTTTGATAAGCCAGCGGAGACAGCGGACATTTTGCCCCTCATTTTGCCCCTGGCAGACATCATTCCAGGTGATATGCTTTTTCTCCACCTTCTCATACTTTCCCAACCGGGCGGAGTTGAAGGGACTGCCCTTCAGGGATGGGGATAGGAAATAAACCCTCCCGTCCTTGAGACCCCGAATCTGGAAAAAAGCCCCCTCTTCATCTTCGCTGAACTCTGCCAGAAAGCGCTCATTCTGCTCGAGGCTCAAGATGCCTGACTGCATATCAAAAGAGAGAAGGGAAGCGAGTCCTTGCGCCCTCGCCATCACCGCCTCGTCAAGGGCGGTATAGAGAGCCTTGTGGGAGCGCTCCGCCACAATCACCCAGAGGGCGGAAAAGACAAGCGCCAGAAAGAGGGAAAGCCGCACCAGAATCATCGTCCTGACGCTCCTCATCGCCCGCGTCCTTTCAACACTTTCAACCACCATCACCATACACGTCCACATCCTTCTCAGAAAGATGGATTTCCGCCAGTCGCTTACGCGGCCTACTCTGCCGAAGCGGCTGCGAAGGCTGGACCAAAGCTTCAGCGACGGAGCGCCTCTTACGCGCCATAGATTCAGCGACGGAGCGAGGAGGTCTGATATACAACATATCTTTTACTACCGTATATCGTTTGCAGATTTTTGAGGTTATTGAACCCCATCTCCTCAGAGACCTTTCGCTCCATGAAAAGGACTAACGCGTCGCCTCTTTCAATCCTCACGCGGATTTCCTGCGGTGTCGCCTCAAGATGCGCCGGCACAGGCCATTCCTGATGAACCTCTTGCCTCACAAGGATGGAATCCCTTTTCATGATGAAGTTGAAATAAGGGGCGAAGATATCCACCTGCACAAGGTCACGCGGTTTCCCGCTTTCTTCCTTAAGCAGGTCGCCGATGATGTTAATCTCATACACCTTTGCAAGAGCGCCTTCGTCATGAACGGTGCGTCCGGCAAAAAGATATCCGGATGCAAACAGGAGAGCCACAAGGTGCGTTGCAATGAAAGAGGCGAGCGCCCTTTTGCGATAGCGGAAAAAAAAGCCCCGCAGACCCCCCGTTTTGCGAGATAAATATATACCGAGGAACATCGCCACTGCCGGGTAAAGCGGCTGGATGTATGAGACCATTGTCGCCCGCAAGAGGGAAAAAAATAAAAGGGTGAAAAGAATCCACGAGAGAAGAAAGGTCTCAAATGGGGCAAGCCCGTGAAAGAGGGCTGCCACCCACCGCAAAATCCCTGACTTCCTCGCTCCGTCGCCAGAGCTATGGTCCAGCCTTCGCAGCCGCTCCGGCGGAGTAGGCAGCGTCGGCGACAGCCCCTGCCATGTGTCCCTCATACGGCAAATACCCCTGCATATCAAAACCAGTCCCCAGCCGGATGTTCCCACAATAAACACAGGCACATAATAAAGAAGGAGATAGAGTCTTATCTGGTGCTTGCCCACCGCCGTCCGCCGGAAAATATCCTCCAACCAGAAATTTACCAGACGCCCCCCCTCCCGCGCAATGACCCACACATACCACGGCGCGGCAATGAGGAAAAACATGGCAAGGGCAAGAAGCCAGCGCCTCCTCCCTATCCGGAGCGGCTCCCCTTTTATCAGGCGATACATTAAAATCGTGCCGAGCGGAATTATCAGCGCCGGCGGTCCCTTAACCAGAAATGCGAGGGCTATGCATATCCAGCCGGGAATCCATGACCCGCCATGCTCCTCGGGAGAGATGAGAGCCTCAGCAAGAAAAAGAAGCCCCGCCGTCAGAAAAAACGTGAGGACCATGTTCAGGTCGCCAAACTCCCCTGCTATAACCGCCTGCACCATACAGAGTGTGAGTAGCGCTGAAATTTCCCCGGCGCCCGATGCCCCATACCTCTTCGCCCACCGCATGGAAAGAAGGAGACATCCCAGAAAGGCAAGGATGGAGACCAGCCGGACAGAAATGCGCCCCTGACCCAGTATGGCAAAAACTGACGCCGTCATGTCGTAATACAAAGGCGGCTTCGAAAAATGCGGAACGCCGTTCAGATGGGGAATAAACCAGTGACCGCCCTCCAGCGCCTGACGCGCCACCTCGGCATAACGCCCCTCATCCCGCGGATAAAGAGGCCTTATCAATGACGGCGGAACTAATAAAAATAACGCAACAAGAGAAAAGAAAAAATATGACTTCATTCACACACCGCCGCTGAAGCTATGGTCCAGCCTTCGCAGCCGCTTAAGCGACTTCATCACCGCTGTAATCCAGAACATAACCCAGACCGCGCCGCGTGTGAAGCAGTTTTGGTTTATCAGGTCGTTCAATCTTCTGGCGCAAGAAACTGATATAGACATCCACCACATTGCTGGCGGCGTCGTTATGAAAATCATAGACATGCTCCCAGATGTCAAGCCTTGTGACCACCTGCCCCCTTCGGAGGGCAAGGTATTCGAGGAGGGCATATTCCCGCGGCGTCAGGCAAATGGAGATGCCGCCCCGGGTTACAATCTTGGCGGAGGTGTCAATTTCAAGGTCGCCCACAGTGATGGTTGGATTTTTCTCCCTGTAGGAGCGGCGAAGAAGGGCGCGCACGCGGGCAAGGAGCTCCTGAAAGGAAAAAGGCTTCACAAGATAATCATCCGCTCCGGCGTCAAGCCCCCTCACCCTGTCCTCTATTGCGTCCCGCGCTGTGAGTATCAAGACCTGACACTTCTTACCCAGGGCGCGTATCTTTTTCAGAATCGCCAGCCCATTCATGCCGGGAAGCATCAGGTCAAGGATGAGCACATCATAATCGTTGGACTCGGCATACCATAGGCCCTCCTCACCGTCTCCGGTGGCGTCCACGGCATAGCCTTCCTCCTTCAGCCCCTTGACAAGGGATTTCTGAAGCGGTTTAAAATCCTCCACGACAAGAAGATGCATATCCCTTTTCCTCATGACCTCTCAGTGATGACAGGGAGGCATGATAGCGTGAAATCCGTCATGTCCGAAAAAACCAGTGATTACTTTTCTTTGGATGTTTCCGGTGCTTCTTTTTTCTCTCCCTCAGTGCCTTTCTCTTCCGATTCTTCCTTCACATTCTTTTTACCCCATTCCTCTTTGCCTTCTCCCTTTTTGCCCCATTCCTTCTTGCCTTCTTCTTTGCCCTCTCCCTTTTTGCAACATTCCTCTTTGCCTTCTTCCTTTTTGCCTTCTTCGCCCTTATCCTTTTCAATCTTGCCTGTGGGAGAAATCTTAATCTCCTTCACCTTATTAACCGAAATCTCCACCTCATAAGAAAACTTCTGCACCACGGTTATCTTCTGGATTTTCGCATTGGGGCATTCTTCTTCAAGTTCCGAAAGGACGCCCTTTGGAAGTTCACTTGCGGGGATTTGCTTTTCGATTTCAAGCACTGTGCCATCTTCCGTCACATTAATACTTGAGGTCATGCCATCTTTTTCGGTTTCTATCTCATAAACTTTTTTTTCATCTTCCATCTCCAGGGATGCCTTGAAAGGACCATTTCCGCCGAGGTTTTTTCCCACTGCATCCTTCACCGCCTGCGGGACATCCTTAAAGTCTATCTTCTGCTCTGCACCCTTTTCCTCATTCTCTCCCTCCTCCTCTTTTTCCTCCTTTTCTCCCTCATTTTCCTCCTTCATAAGCGTGCCATCAGCGGCAACACTGATTTCCTGAGTCTTTCCATCTTTCACAATATCCGCAGAGTAGAAGATTTTCCCATCCTTATTGTTCATCTCAATTTCCTTGATTTCGCCACCCGCCGCATTTTTTTCAATCACAGCGCGGACGCCTGATGGAACCTCGGTAATGCTGACAATCTTCTCCCCTTCCTCCTTACCCGTTGCCTTTGTCTCATTTTCCGCCAGAGCCAAAAAAGAAGCGGAAACCACTAAGACGCAGAACAACAACCAATGTCTCATCCCCGGTTTTCTCATAGTTCTTTCTCCTTTTCAAACAATATTAATCATATCCCTCCCTGATACTTGCCCCTGCAATATTAAAATAAAATTAAAAACGATAAAAAAGTTGCCCCGGTTGGTCAACTGTCCCGAGTAAGACTACTCCCGGGTGCGGAGCCATTTGATTTGTTTCACATCTCCCGGCGTGAGCTGAATATCCTGCGTTATATAACCGCCGATGGCAACAACGCTCAATCTGTATTTCCCTGCGGGAAGGTCATTAAAGACAAAAGTCCCATCCGGACCCGTCTTGTATGACATCTGTAAAGGCGCAACCTGGTCAAGTCTAACCAATCGTATCAACATATCACCGGCGGGCTTGGGGGGCTCGCCGGAGCTAAAAATTGTCCCGGAAATTGTGGCGGGGGGGCTTAAAACCAATTCACCAAGGTCGGTTACCTCCCCGTTTTTTACAGCACATTCCACTATAAGCTCCGGATAACCCGCCTTCTCAATCCTCAGGCGATACCCCTCCGGTGACATGGATTCAAAGAGGAAGACCCCCTGGATGTTCGTGTATGTAATCTGATTCTCCTGCACAGCGCCCCATCTGCCTGAGGAGGAAATGCTACTTTTCACCCAGGTCACCTTTGCCCCCTCAACAGGGGTATTTCCTTTTGCAGAGATAACCTTCCCGAGTATGGAACCGCCTCCGCCAAGCTGGAAAATTACCTCCTGCGGGTCGCTCTCTTTCGGGATATTCACATAGGGAGAAAGTGTGGGGACATATCCGCCTGAGGAGGACTCTATTATGAAGCGATATGTCTGACCCCTCACAAGGTTGTCGATACGGAAACGCCCCTCATCACTTGTGAATTCGCCATAATTTGTGCGACCTCTTTCGGCGCGTAAGGTGAAACGTTTGACGCCATCCCCTGTGGCGGCGTCCACAACCCGCCCCAAAAGTGTCGCAGTCTCGCGGACGCCCATGACAAGTTCCACGTTGTAAGCATCTGTCTCCACCTCCACTGAAGGGCTTACCTCGCTCCCCTTGCGGGCGCTGACGGTAAATTTCCCATTTCTCAAACTATCAACCCGAAAGCGTCCATCAGGAACGGAATAACCCATGCCCTGTCCCCGCCCATTAACTGAGCGTGCTGTCACTACTGCACCCGCCACCGGCTCTTTGTCCTGGTTCACAACCTTCCCCTCAATAAAATGAGACGCGGTGAGGACGAGCTTCACATCAGTAACCTCACCTCCATCCTGCACCCAGACGGTTCTTCTCTGAGATGGGGAATAATTATCAGCCGATGCGCTCAGATAGTATGTCCCCGATGGAACTTTTTCCATGACGAAATGTCCGTCATTATCCGTCACAACCGTTCTCTGTCCCGCAGAGCGCCCGCGTCCGCCGACATCCGGCGAGGGACCATACCCCTGCACCCTTGCGCCCGGCACAGGCTGGGGCGGCTCATCCGGCGTAAGAACAACCCCGCTCACGCGCCCCCCTTCACCCATGCTGATTTCGATATTGTCGACAGGCTGGTCGCTCACAGAGATGGGATTGGAAGAGGCATCGGCATAATCCTTGTGCGATGCGCGCACCGTCAGGCGGGTATGATTATGGACGTATCCCCTGAAGCGTCCGTCCTGATTTGTGCTGATGGGCTGTCTATTAATGCGGTCAACTTGCATATCAGAAATAAAGCGAATATCAGCGCCCGGGATGGGATTACCCTTGACACTTGTGATGGCGCGACCGGAGATGCGGACGCCCCGACTCATGGTAATATCCGTATTTTTCACCTCCGCCCTGTCTGAAGGGAGCTGCACCTGGAGCACACTGCTCGGTCCCCAGCTGCCATCCTGGAAATATCCCTCCAGCTCTGCGCCAATAGAAATGACACGGTTAAAGATGCCCGCGACGCTGTAACCCCCCTGTTCATCACTCACAGCTGTGAGTCCTTTATCGTAAACACCGGCACGAACGGTAATTTTGACGTTGGCAAGCGTCTTGAGTCCTCCCTGCTCATACACCTTTCCGGAGATGATATAACCGTCAAAGAGTTTGAGGGCGACATCCGTTATTTGCGGCACATCCCGCAAGTCCACGGACTCATGCGGAATAGAACGGAGCCCTTCCTTCTCCGCCCCGATTTCAAACAAACCGGGGTTCAGGTCCTGGAACCGGAATTCCCCGAGGGCGTTTGTTTTTGCCGTGAGCGGGCGGGGGGTGAAAGGCTCACTGCGGATGCTGACAGTAGCGCCTTCCGCCGGTCTGCCGTCCGCAAAATAATACACGCCTCCCGCCATCACACCCCCCTCTCCTTCTGCAAGGATAATCTCCACACCCACCGAGGGGGCGGGGACATCCATCTTGAGGACGGGGTTATAACCCACCTTTTTTGCGGCAAGGGTGTAAAAGCCGTTATAAAGACCGCTTATCAGAAAACAACCATCCTGACCGCTCTTCACGGCAAGCTTATCAGGCGGAATTTGCATCAGAAACATCCCAGATTGCCTTTCATCGGGTTGTCGTTGATAGACTGGCGAGATGGTCGCCCCGCCAACAGGCTTGCCCGCCACATCCTTCACAATACCTGATATGGATGCCTCTTTTACGAGATTAAAATTCACTTCGATTTCCCGCCATCTCGTATCGCTTCCCCGGGCAAGTCTCTGTGCCACGGCATAACCGGTGGCGCGGGCATACACCACATAATCCCTACCCGGCGGGACAAAGAGCTCATACCTCCCCTCCAGACTGGTGGTGGTCTGCGTAGTATCCTTCCATGCAATTAACCGGGGGATTTCCAGCATGGCGGCGCTCACAACCGCCCCGGAAACTGGCGTGGCGTTTTCCCCCTCCACTTTTCCAAAGATGCGGAGCATGGCGGCGGTGCTGGTTGATGCCCCTTCGGAAATAAGGTTAGCGCCCCTCAGTGAGGAGACGCCCATATTGCGCACAGGCGTAATTTCAGAGTCGCCGTTGATTGTGGAGACAGGCGTTGGTGAGGATTTTTGAGCGGCATTGGCGATGGGATGCGCCCCCGGTTGGGTAACAACGGCAGGTCGCTCCTGATTATATTGAGTTCGCACAATAAAAATGATAATTATAAGTGAGGCAAGGGCGACCAGAGGAAATAGCCATAATGTATTCCGCATGTTTCAAACCCCTGAATGTATGACCGCGCAAATACTCTCAAGGCTTGCTCTCAGGGCGAGAGAACAAAAGCATATTAATATCCCCCAGTCAGCCACGTCAACCAGTCTTTCGAAATGGAGAAAAGTCCTTGCACCCCTGACGCATTATCACAGAAGGGGAAATGGGGGTTGACTGACAGAAAGAGAAACTGGTAATTGCTGATTTAAACATATCATAACAGGGAGATATATGACATGTCGCGAAGGGGTAATTTCCGTTGGTGTGTATTGCTTTTTACCTTCATTCTTCTCAATTGTCTCATCACAGTAAACGCTCAGATTATTATAAACCACAACTGCATTGACCTTTCAAAGGTGCCCACAAGCTATATCACGTCGGGAAAGGGCGCCCTCCGCTTCTGGTATATGCACACCTCCCACGGCAGCCAGCTTTCCACAGGCATGAGCCTCATTAATCAGCCACCTACCGATTATAACGAGGATGGCTCCGGCGGGGCGCTTTCCTATATTGAGCCGGGGGATGGTGACCTCGGGACTGAGGGCGACACCGCCTGGGTTGACATAACCAAACAACAATTGGATTCCCTCACAAACAACCGCAATGTGGTCATGTGGTCATGGTGCGGCGGCGTCTCGGTTAACACGGAAGATGGAATCAATATATACCTGAACGCAATGGACAAACTGGAAAATGATTATCCCGTTGTGAAGTTCATTTATATGACTGGACACCTTGACGGGACTGGCAGCACGGGCAACTTGCATATCCGCAATGAGCAGATTCGCAAATTCTGCCATGACAATAAAAAAACCCTCTTCGATTTCGCCGATATTGACCGCTTCAATCCCGATGGAACTGACTTTCTTGACCTCGGCGCAACTGACGGATGCGATTACAGCGGCGGGAACTGGGCGGATGAATGGACAACGGCACATCCCACATCCCCCCTCTCGCAATCCTGCGGCTCGGATGATTGTTGCGCCCACAGCAAACCCCTCAACTGCAATATGAAGGGACGCGCCTTCTGGTGGATGGTGGCGCGCATGGCAGGATGGGACGGCGTCACAACCAACACTAAGACGCCAACTCCCACACCTACCCCCACGCCAACCCCCACACCCACCCCGGTCCCGACTTATACCAATATCACCGCCGCGCAGGCAAAGGCGCGCAAGGATGCCGGCGAGGACATCTGTTTCCTTGACGTCCGGGAGCAGGTTGAACGCGTGGCGGGTCATATCCCGGACGACATCAACATGCCCTGGAACAGCGGCTATCTTCAACTGCACCACACATCCCTCCCCATCAAGCCGATTATCGTTTATTGCGCCGCAGGCGGAAGAAGCCCCGCCGCCTCCCTGTTCCTTGTCAACAACGGACATACCAATATCTTCAACATGCTGGGCGGATATACCGCATGGCTTGCCCTGCCCACCCAAACGCCAACGCCAACGCCGACATCTACCCCAACGCCAACACCGACACCGATACCGATGCCGGAGAAGATAAAACGCTATTTGCTGGGGCAGGATTCGGACCCGACAGGCTTAGACTTGAACGGCGATGGCAAAGTTGATATTGCCGACCTGGTCTGGTATCTGACAGGTCACCCCCTGATGAAATAACGTATGGATAGAGGGGCAATGGGTGGAGGGTCAGACCCCTATAAAAATGTATAAAATTGCATTGCGCCTTATTTGCCTGAGCGCTCAATCTCCTTTCCATTTTGCTTGATGTCTAAGATAACATTTTGGGTGATTTTTTAAATTTTGGGAATGGTTAATTTAATCACAAAATTTGGTCCAAATCTTGATTAATCACCTTAAAAAATTTTAGGAGGGGACGATTTTCCGACATGTCCGACAGGTCAGACACGTCAGACACGTCAGATTTCATGGCATTATTGCAGAAATTAAGCAATTGACAATGTCCTTGAGGGCGTGATTCGTTCTAAAATAATTCTGAAGATGCACGATACGTTAGAAATCGGATGAAAATCTCGGTCATCATACCTGTTTATAATGAAGAGAGCACCATTGCTGAGGTCATCCGCAAAGTCTTGCTTGTAGATATTAATAAGGAAATTATCGTAGTTGACGATGGCTCAACCGACAATACAAGCGAAATAGTTGACGACTTGAAGAAGAGGAACGTTGAGCTCACGACCGTTCACCATAGCATGGTGAATTTGGGCAAGGGGCTGGCAATCAGGATTGGTCTCAAATATGCAAAGGGGGATGTCGTTATTATCCAGGACGCCGACCTCGAGCTGGACCCTCATGAATATTATCAGTTAGTCGAGCCGATACGAAAAGGCGAGGCGGATGTGGTGTTCGGCTCGCGCTTTCTAAGAAAAAATCCGAACATCCCGTTTCGCTCGCGATTTGCCAATTTCATTCTCACGGGATTTGCGAACCTGCTTTACGGTCTTCGTATCACCGACGAAGCCACTGCGTATAAGGTCTTTAAGACGGATGTAATAAAGAGCATCAATCTGCAATGCCGCGGTTTTGAGTTTTGTCCGGAGGTCGTTGCGAAACTGGCGAAGCGGGGCGCACGGATAGCTGAAGTGCCGATTGGTTTTAATCCGCGCAGCAAGACCGAAGGAAAGAAGCTGCACTATTTTCGCGATGGCATCAAAGCCATCTGGACACTCGTTAAGCATAAATTTGTAGATTGAGATATGGAGATAATCCCTTTTGTCATCCGTGACGAGTAGACCCTTTGTAAATCGCCTGCCTTTGTTCCTGCTGTTACTTGCAGGGCTCTTTCTGCGTCTCGGTTACGTGCTCTATTCTCCTCATGAGCCGGTTGTTCTGGATGCTGCGTTGTATGACACCGGCGCACGAAACCTGCTGCACCACGGAACGTTTTCCTATTCTTCCGGGAAGCCCGAGCCGACCGCCTACACGACGCCCGGGTATCCGCTGTTTCTCGCCGCAATTTATGGAGCCGCGGGCGAATCAAATTTTCAAGCGGTCAGGATTGTGCAGGTCGTTTTCAACACTGTTGGGCTTTATTTCCTCTATTTGGCGGCTCTGTTGATTCTGGGGGATAGGACGTGGGCGCTGGTGGCGCTGGCGGTCGGTGCGCTGCATCCTCCATTCATCGCAATAAGCGATGTGATTCTGACGGAGGGAATATTTTTGCCCCTGATGGCGCTGTGGCTTTATCTGTTTGTCTTAGCTGCCAAGCGCGAGAGCATTACGTATTCTGCGGTCGGTGGCGCTGTTCTGGCGGCGCTTTGCTACGTTCGCCCGAATGTTTTCCTGTTTCCCGCCTTTTTCTTTGTTATATTGGCTATCAAGCGGCTGGCGCGGGCGGGACTGAAGAAGGATTTATCAAAGACTCTTCTGCGCAATGCCAAACACATTGCGGTGCATTACGGCGTTTGCCTTTTCCTGCTGACGCCATGGGTTGTGAGGAACGCAATCGCCTTTCATCGGTTTGTGCTGTTCTCGAGCGAATCGGGGAATCCGTTTTTCCTGGGTGCATTTTACAATTATAAACCGGGAGATTTCGGGCACAAGATATTTCAGGCCGGTTTAGGCGAATTTCAGCAGAATGAGCGCTGGTGGCGCGAGGGATGGGAGCAAATTCGAACAAGTCTTGCGCGAGAGCCGGTGCGCTATCTTCGCTGGTATCTGGGGAAGACGTTCACGTTGTGGAATAGACCGTATCATTTAAGCGCGCAAGCCACCTATGCGCAGTTGATGGTCATCAACATGCTTCATGCGCTGATCGTTTTTTCAATCATCATTGCGGCGCTTGGCTGGGCTATTCACAGCAAGGATGGGCTGCGCGCAATTATGGGCTGGTTATTCATTTACTTTACGATTCTCCACGTTTTTTTTATTGCAATTCCGAGATATGCGCTTCCATTCCTGTTTTTCGGTGGGATATTTGTGGCTGATGTTCTCAGAGATGGACTGGCGTATGCGAGGGAACGATTGCGTGCGCCCAAGCCCGCGGCGCTATTTGCCGTCTTCCTGATCATAGCGTATCTCTTCTTGAATCTGGTCAACAATTTCAAAGGGCAAAACTACGTTTTCTCGCTATCGTTTCATCCGTTTTTCCTGTCAAAGGCTGGGGGATTGGCATTCTGGTTCGTTTTTTTGTTGTATTGGCTTTTCGCGATACCTGTGTTTGCAAGGCAAAAGCTACTTAAAGGAAAAAAAGAAGCGGTGCTGTTTTGCGCGGTTGGGCTATCTGTGGCACTGTTATTCAATGTTCTGCCCACTGATATTGCCGTCGCGTTTGAGACTCCGCTGCACAATGGCGACGTGGCAACTCACATAATTGACGTGCCGAAATGGGCAAAAGGCTATAGCGATTGCCGGTTAATTATCAAAGTGCGGAACAGCGATGTGCGCCCAATGGAGTATGACCTTTGGGTGCTTGTGAATGGGGAGGAGGTATATCACGCCAAGCCGGGAGCCGACCTCTCGGCTGGCGAATTGCAGATACCGCTTGCGCCGGCAATCGTGGAGAAGAACAAGATCTTGTCGGTAACGGTAAAATCCTCGGGACAGCGGGAAAATGGGAATTATCCGCTGTTGGTTGGCTCAATTCTGACCTATCGGGGATTGAGCACACTTAATGGGCAGAATAGAGATCTTTCTCATGGCAGTGGAACGCAACGGGGGGCATATTTTATCGGATTGCGATTATATGGAAAGCATCCTTTGCTAAACGTCTATTTTTGGCGTGGCTCGTCCACGTCCAAG
>Ga0315294_10005281_pt1 | contig 14155 bp, 8 predicted proteins | sample YL17G13_40_MG_FD_203626 | JGI IMG/M metagenome (GOLD analysis project Ga0315294, IMG submission 203626) | Sediment microbial communities from Yellowstone Lake, YNP, Wyoming, USA - YL17G13_40 | ecosystem: Environmental > Aquatic > Freshwater > Lake > Sediment | place: USA: Wyoming | collected... | reverse complement strand
GCGAAGACGACGTGGCGTCCGTCGGGCGACCAGCTCGGCGTTTCGTTGCGGACGTTGTTCTCGGTCAGCTTGCTGATCTGGTTGGTCCTGAGGTTGAGGATGTAGATGTCGAAGGTGTTGTCGACCCGGGAGACGAAGGCGATCCGTTCGCTCGTCGGGGCCCAGGCCGGCGCGTCGTGGTAGTTGCCGCCGAAGCTGGCCTTGCGGACGTTCGAGCCCTCGGCGTCCATGATGTAGATCTGGGGACTGCCCGCGCCTAGGCGGTCGGTCGTGAAGGCGATCTCGCGGCCCGTGGGCGACCAGGACGGTGCCGTTTCGATGGCGGCGTTGAATGTCAGCCGCTTGGTCTTCATGCTCGCCAAGTCGGTGATGTAGATGTCGGCGTTCCCTTCCTCGGCCATGGTCGAGCAGAAGGCCAGCTTCTTGCCGTCGGGCGAGAAGGCCGCGGAATAGTTGGTCCCTTTCGTGGAGACGGGCGTCTCCTGGCCCTCGTAGATGTTGCGGAGGTAGAGCCCTGCGGTGCCGCCGCGGTAGGAGGTGAAGGCGATCGTCCTCTGGTCGGGGGACCAGGCCGGCATGTAGTCCTTGATCTTGTTGAAGGTGACTCGCGTCTGGCCGGCCCCGTCGTAGTCCATCATGGTGATCTCGTCGTTGCCGTCGCGGTTGGAGACGAAGGCGATCTTGGTCGTGAAGATCGGCTTCTCGCCGTGGAGCTTCAGGAGCTCGTCGGCCATCTTGTGGGCGACGAGGCGCAGGCCGTTTTTCTCGGCCTGGTAGCGCTTGCCGACGATGAAGCGCTCGCTCTTGACGTCGTAGATCTTGCCGTCGAAGACGATGCGGCCGCCGTCCTCCCGGACCTCGCCGACGACGAGGAGCCGGGCCTGGATGGAATCCCAGTCCTTGAAGAAGATCTTGTCCGGGTTGAGGGGCCGGATGTAGCCGTAATATTCCTTGGGCAGGAGCTGGAAGATCCGGCTGTACTTGACGTCATCGGACAGGATCTGGCGGATCTCCTGGGCGGCGGACTGAACCAGGGGCGAGGCCGAGCGGACGATGAACTCGGGAACGGCCAGCAGGATCATGGGCATCCCTTCGCTGATCTTCAGGACGACTTCCTGCTGGGCGAAGACCCCGGAGGCCGCGAGGAATACGAGGAATCCGAGAAGCGTTTTTTTCTTGGTCATTTGGCGTGCTCGAAGACTAGGGTGATGCCGAGGTACTGGCCGTCGTACTCGTTCGGGAGCGTCGCGAACGGCGCCGAGTTCTGGATCGCCCGGCGGGCCGAGAGGTCGAACGCCTCGATCCCGCTCGAGACGTCGATGCGGATGTCGGAGATCTGGCCGTTCTTGTAGATGCGGAAATAGACCTGGGTCTGGAGAAGGCCGCCGACGCCGGGGTCGACGAGAGACTGGAACCAGTTGGTGGTGATCTTGTCCGAGATCATCTGGAGGTAGAACTGGAACGGGAAGCCGGCGACGCCGAAGGGGTCGCCCGCGCCGGACCCGGTGCCGCCTCCCGTCCCGCTGCCGCCCGTGCCGATGCGCAGGCCAAAGCCAGAACCCGAACCGCCCTGCGCTCCGGACGTCCCGGTGGCGTTTTCGGTCCCAGCCCCCGCCGGGGCTGCGGGTTCGGGCTTGGTGATGACCGCTTTTTTATCAGCGGCCTTCTTGTCCGTTTTCGGCTTGTCGACGGGGTGGCGCAACGCGCTCTTCGCTTCGGGCTGTATTTTCGCCGGGACGGTCAGGTCGCGGAGAGTCTGCTTCTTCGGCGGCGGCAGGGACTCGGTCTTGGCGACGACGGTCGCGCCTCCCGGTCCGCCCCCTGGGCCGCCGCCGCTTCCGCCCCCGCCCATGAAATTGACGTACTGGACGAGGCCTTTCTGGGGTGACCTCGAAAAGGAAGGCGAGGCCGCGATGAGGATGATCAGGCCGACGTGGAGAAAGGCGGAAACGAACAGGGTTCTCTTGAACGCTCGCGGCAGGGCCAACTTCGTGGCGGTCATTTCTTCTTGTCTTTGACGTCGATAGGTTCGGTTATGACCCCGATGATCTCGATGCCCACTTTCTTGGTGATGTCCATGACGCGGACGCCGACACCCCAGGGCACGTCCTTGTCGATTTGGAGGTAGACCACCTTTTTCGGCTTGTTCATGAAGTATTCGGTCAGGCGGCGTTCGAGGAGATTGATGTTGATCGTCGAGTCGCCGATGTGGACGTACTGGTCCTTGGTGACGGTCAGCGTCAGCCCTTCCTCGGCCGGCTTGGAGTCGGTTTCCGCCTGGGGCAGGTTGATGCCGATCCCCGACTGCATCATCGGCGCCGTGACCATGAAGATGACCAGGAGGACGAGCATGACGTCGACGAAGGGGGTGACGTTGATCTCGGAGAGGTGGGTTCCGACCTGCCTCTTCCGCGAGGCCGACGGCAGAGACTGGGTGCTAAGACCCATGGAGTCTCTCGGCGATGCTCAGGAATTCGAGGGAGAAGTCCTCCATGTCCGCGATCAGGTCCTTGATCCGGCCGAGGAAGTAGTTGTAGGCGATGACGGCCGGCACGGCGGCGAAGAGGCCGACGGCTGTGGCGATGAGGGCCTCGGCGATCCCCGGCGCGACGACCTGGAGGCTGGCCGAACGCATGGCCCCGATGCGCTCGAAGGAGATCATGATCCCCCAGACGGTCCCGAACAGGCCGATGAAGGGGGAGACGCTGCCGGTCGTGGCCAGGAAAAACATCATCTTTTCGAGGCGCGACGCCTCGGCGTTGGAGGCCTTGAGGAGGGCCCGGTTGAGGCTGTCCGTCTTGGCCGTGCTCCAGCCGTTCTCGGCCGAGGACTTCGATTGGTAGGCCAGTTCCCTGTTGCCGGCCAGGAAGATGACCGCGAGCGGGCAGGCCCGGAGCTTCTTGGCGGCCTCGCTGACGTCGGAGAGGCTCTTGCTCCGGCGGAAAGCGTCGAGGAACCTGTCCGACTGTTTGAACGCCGACTTGATCGTCTTGTACTTGAAGAAGATGATGGCCCACGAGAACACGGAGAAGAACACGAGAAGGAGCATGATGAACTTGACGATGATATCGGCGTCGGCGATGATCTTGAAAATGTTGATGTTCATGATTATCCGTTAAAAAAAGTAACACACGCCCCGGGTTCTGTCAAATGAGCGTCTTGATACGTTCGACACCACCCACCCCGTATTTTATAGTGGGTGGTGCTCAGTATTAACCCTGAGCATACCCCGGGCTTCAGACCGGGGAGTCGAATGGGTTGATGGCGGGCGGCGTTTCGTTATATATTCCGGCCATGGTTCATTCGGAGCGCAGGACCGGAGCGTGGGCATGGCCGTGAGACCCTGGGACAGGGCGAAGAAGATCCTCCTTGGCGGGGGGAAGAACGTCCAGGACCCGCGCATCTTCCATAAGATGGCGCTCATCGCTTTCTTCGCCTGGGTCGGCCTCGGCGCGGACGGGCTGAGCTCGTCGAACTACGGGCCCCAGGAGGCCTTCCTGTCGCTGGGCGATCACAAGCACCTGGCGCTCTACCTGGCCGTCCTGACCGCCCTCACGGTCATCACCATCTCCTTGAGCTACTCGCAGATCATCGAGCTCTTCCCGACGGGCGGCGGCGGCTACGTCGTCGCCACCAAGCTCCTCGGGCCCATCTTCGGGCTCGTCTCGGGCTGCGCCCTCATCGTCGATTACATGCTGACCATCAGCATCTCCATCTCGAGCGGCGTCGAGGCCGTCCTGAGCTTCCTGCCGCCGGCTTATTTCCAGCACAAGCTGACGTTCATCCTTCTCATCACCTCCCTCCTCATCCTGCTCAACCTGAGGGGCGTCAAGGAATCGGTGGCCACGCTGACGCCGATCTTCATCCTCTTCTTCATCTCCCATGTCGCCGTCATTCTCTACGGCATTTTTTCGCATATCTCGGCGACGCCGAGCCTGTTCATCGACACCATCCGGGAGACGCGTCAGGGCATCCAACAGCTCGGCTTTGGGACCATGGCTTTCATCCTCCTCCGCGGCTACAGCCTGGGGGCCGGAACGTACACGGGGATCGAGGCCGTCTCCAACGGGCTCCAGATCCTGCGCCCGCCCCAGGTGAAGACGGGAAAAAAGACGATGATCTACATGGCCGCCTCCCTGGCCTTCACGGCGGGGGGGCTGCTCATCTGCTATCTGCTGACCAATGTCCAGCACGTCGCCGGCAAGACCCTGAACGCGTCGCTTATCGAAACGCTCATCGGGACCTGGAAGATCGGCGGATTCCCCCTGGGCGTGTGGCTCCTGGGGATCATCCTGGTGTCCGAGGGGGCCATCCTTTTCGTCGCCGCCCAGACCGGCTTCATCGACGGCCCGCGCGTCCTCGGCAACATGGCCATCGATTCCTGGGTCCCCAACCGGTTCATGCACCTCTCCGAGCGCCTCGTCGTCCAGAACGGCATCCTGTTCATGGGCATCGCCTCCATCCTGATCCTTATCTTCACCCGGGGCTCGGTCCAGGTCCTCATCGTCATGTACAGCATCAACGTCTTCATCACCTTCTCCCTGTCCCAGTTGGGCATGTGCCTGCACTGGCTGAAGACGCCGGCCCCCCACCGCGGCAAGAAGCTGACCATCAACCTCATCGGGCTGCTCATGTCGCTGTCGATCCTGACCGTGACGATCGCGATCAAGTTCAAGGAGGGCGGCTGGATCACCCTTCTCATCACTCTGTCGTTCGTCGTCGTCTGCGTCCTCGTCCGGCACCACTACAACCGGGTCAAGGACATGATGAAACGTCTGGACGATATCCTAGCGCAGGTCCAGCAGATGACGGGCAAGCACGCGGCCCCGGTCTGGGATAAGACGGCCCCGACGGCCGTCCTCTTCGTCCGCAACTTCGGCGGCCTGGGCATCCACTCGTTCCTCAACATCCACCGCATCTTCCCCAACTACTTCAAGAACTTCGTCTTCATCTCCATCGGGGTCGTCGACTGGAAGAACTTCAAGGGCGCCGAAGAGGTCAAGAACCTGGAAGGCCATATTTCCGGGGAGCTCGAAAAATACGTTCGGCTGTCCAACAACTTCGGCTTCCACGCCGAGTCCATCCACTCCGTCGAGGTCGACACCCTGGCCGAAGTCGAGGCCCGTTGCGAGGAGATCCAGCGGAAGTACAACAAGGCCGTATTCTTTGTCGGCAAGCTGGTATTCGAAGAGGAGAACCTGTTCACCCGGCTCCTCCACAACCAGACGGCCTTCAGCATCCAGAGGATCCTCCAGTTCAAGGGCATTCCCTCCATCGTCCTCCCCATCCGCGTCATCAAGACGGTGAAATAAGAGTGAAATAAGAGGGGGTCAAACCTACGCAATGCCAGAAAAAGCTGGCATTGCGTAGGTTTGACCCCCTCTTCAGCTGAGGCCGAGGAGGCCCTGGATGATGACCCGGGCGACCCGTTTCGCGTCCTTGCCGCTTTCGTTCGTCGCGCCGACGCACGAGGGACAGCCGTCCCGGCAGGGGCAGGCCTCGAGGGTCTTTAGGGCGTGGTCGAGGAGGCGCGACTCGAGGGCGAAGAGCGACGGGCTGAGCCCGATCCCGCCCGGGTAATTGTCGTAGATGAAGATGTTCGGCTCGAAGTCCGGATCCATGACGACGGACATCTCCTCCTGCCCCTGGACCGCCGGTCGGGCCGGCAGGGCCCGCGGCGGCAGGGATTCGCCGGTCGAGTTGTCGCCGATCGACACGCCGACGTCGTGGAGGTCGCACATCATGAACAGCGGCGAGACGTGATGGAGGAGGTAGGCCAGCCCGAAGAGCCCGTTGACCCTCTGCTCGGCCGGGAAGGGGATCGCCTGCATGAGCGCCGACGGCACGGTCAGCCAGTAGGCCGTCGTGTGCATCTCGTTCTGGGGCAGGGTCAGTTCGCCGGACCCGACGTTCTCCATGGTGTGGAACTTGATCTTCTTGAACCCGACGACTTGGGTCGCGACGTGGACCTCGCCGTGGGAAACGCGCCCCGCCTCGAGGCCCTTCTTTTCGAAGATGTCCAGGATGGTGATCTTCGTGTAGTCGATGGCGTCCGTGTAATAGTCGATGTCGGTCTTCTTGACGTAGGCCTTGCGCTCCTCGAAGTCGAGCTTCTCGACGAAGTACTGCTCGCCCTCGACGATGTAGATGGCCTTGGGGTGGAGGGCCGTCAGGGCCGAGGTGAAGTCGACTTCGGCGATGACCCGGGCCTCTCCCGTGATGTCGACGACGACAAAGTTGTCCGAGCTGATGCTGCGCAGGCTGATGGCGGCGGCCGGGTAGGCCTCCGAGGTCCAGAACCACTTGTCCTTGGAGTGGTGGAGGAGCTTGTCCTCCTCGAGGAAATTGAGGATCTCGCCGATCTCGGCCCGGCCGAACTTCTCGCCGTCCTCGAAGGGCAGCTCGAAGGCGGCGCACTCGATGTGGCTGACGAGGATGGACAGGTTGTCCGGATTGATGAGGGCCATCTCGGGCGACTTGGAGAAGAAATATTCCGGGTTGTTGACGATGAACTGGTCGAGGGGCGAGCTCGTCGCGACGAGGACGGCCGCCGACAGGCCCGTCTTGCGCCCGGCCCGGCCGGCCCTCTGCCAGGTGCTGGCGATCGTCCCCGGGTAGCCGGCGAGCACGGCGACGTCGAGCGTCCCGATGTCGATGCCGAGCTCGAGCGCATTGGTTGAGACGACGCCCAGGATCTCGCCCGACCGGAGGCCCTTCTCGATCTCCCGCCTTTTCAGCGGCAGGTAGCCGCCCCGGTAGCCGCGGACGAGGCCCTCCTTCTGGATCGACGTCTCGATGTCGGCCTTGAGGTAGGTCAGGAGGACCTCGGTGATGAGCCGGCTCCCGGCGAAGACGATGGTCTGGAGGCCGTTCTTGAGGAAGATCGAAGCGATGCGCCGCGACTCGTTGACGTAGGAGCGGCGGATGCCCAGGGCCGCGTTGACCACGGGCGGCGTGTAGAAGACGAAATACTTCCCGCCGCGCGGCGCGCCGTTGTCTTCGATGAGCGCGACCGGCGCTTCGATCATCTTCTCGGCCATCTCGGCCGGGTTGGCGATCGTCGCCGTGCACAGGATGAACTGCGGGTCGGAGCCGTAGAAGCGGGCGATCCGCCGTAACCGCCTCAGGACGTTGGCCAGGTGACTGCCGAAGATGCCGCGGTAGTTGTGGAGCTCGTCGATGACGATGTACTTGAGGTTCTCGAAGAGCTTGATCCACTTCGTGTGGTGGGGAAGGATGCCGGCGTGGAGCATGTCGGGGTTGGTCAGGACGATGTGGCCGCGGGCCCGGATGGCCTTGCGCGCGTCCTGTGGCGTATCGCCGTCGTAGGTGAAGACGCGAATCTCCTCGGGGAGCCGGCCGTTGACGTCGTCGAGCTCGGCCTGCTGGTCCTGGGACAGGGCCTTCGTCGGAAAGAGGTAGAGGGCCCGCGTCGAGGGGTTCTTGAGGATGGCGTCGAGGACCGGCAGGTTGTAGCAAAGAGTCTTGCCCGAGGCCGTCGGCGTGACGACGACGATGTTCTTGCCCTCGCGGAGCGCTTCCCAACTCGAGCGCTGATGGGAGTAAAGCGACGTGAATCCCTTGGCCACGAGGGCCTCGCGGAGGGCCGGGTGGACGTCGTCCGGGTAGTCCCGGTATTTGCCCTCCTGGGCGGGGAGGTGCTTGATGGCCCGGATGGAATCGCTTTTGTAACCGATGTCCTTGAGGAGCTCGAGCGACCTGAGGATTTTCTCTTCGTTGGACATGGGGCCCTTTCATCCTAGCGAAATCGTCCCCGCCGGTCAACAAAGTAAGGCACGAGGAGGTCGAAGCCGCAGGCCGGACCGTCCGTCACCTGAAGATCTGATTCCATACGCCGTGAAAGGCCCCACACGCCCGTCTCTGGCCACGAGAATAAGGGCCTCTTCGATGTCCGTTCATGCAATTGACTCTCAAATTGGCGTATGCTATATGTTCAACATTGAGAAGGAATTGGGGAAAAAAATAGGTCGTTACGAGATTTTCCACCTCTTGGGAAAAGGCGGCATGGGCGAAGTCTACCTCGCCCACGATCCCCTCCTCGACCGCAAAGTGGCCATCAAGTTCCTCACAGTGGAGACGGAAGGAGACCCGAGGGCCCGAGAGAGGTTTCTCCGTGAGGCCAAAGCCGCCGCTTGCCTGGATCATCCTTTCATCTGCCAGATCCATGAGACGGGCGAGTCCGAGGGGAGAGCCTACATCGTCATGGAATATGTTGAGGGCGTAACTCTCAACGAGAAAATGGCCGCCGGGAAGCTTCCCTTAAAGGTGGCTCTCCAGACCGTATTGGAGGTCGCTGAGGCCCTCGAAATCGCCCATGGCCGCGGTATCGTCCATCGGGACCTAAAACCCGCCAACATCATTCTCACTCCTCAGGGGCACGTCAAAATCATGGACTTCGGGCTGGCCAAGCGTATTCTGCCCAGCGAGGATCGGCTGACCCAAACCCGGACTCAGTCGCTCACGGAAGAGGGAGCCATCGCCGGCACGGTGGCTTACATGTCACCGGAACAGGCTCGGGGCGCCCCGGTCGACGGCCGGAGCGATATCTTTTCGTTGGGAATTATCCTGCATGAAATGGTTGTCGGGAAACACCCGTTTTCGAAGCCGACCCCCATGGAAACACTGACGTCCGTGCTGCGCGATTTGCCGCCTCCCGTGAGGACCAGCCCGAAGAGCGCGGATAACCCCATTTCTCAAATGCTGGAGAAAGCCCTGGCCAAGGATCCCGGCCAAAGATACCAGAAGGTCTCCGAACTTGCTCACGATATCCGGAAGCTGCAGGGGGATCTGGCCGGCGGCGGGCTCGGGTTCCGAAGGTGGGCCTGGACGGCGGGCAGTGTCCTTTTGGCCGCCGTAATCTTCATCGCCCTCTGGCGGTTTGTCCTTCGGCCGGGAAAGGAAGCCTCACAACCCGTGCCCAAGCCGATCTCGGTCCTCGTGGCTGATTTTCAAAATCATACGGGCGACTCTTCTTTTGACGGGGCACTGGAACAATCCATGGGCATCAGTCTGGAAGGCGCTCCCTACATTACGGTCTATAAGCATGCTCGGGCGCACGCCATAGCCAACAAACTCTCCCCCAGCCCCGATGACCGTTTGGACCTGAAGCAGGCCTTGTTGGTCAGCCGCAGGGAGGGCATCAACGCCGTCGTGGAAGCTTCTATCAACCCGCACGGAACCGGTTATGCGATGGATGTCCGCGCCTTGGATCCGGCGACCGCTGAGGAGCTGGCCAAGGCCTTCCAGGCAATCAAAACAAAAGCCGAAGTCATTCAGGCAACACATGACCTCGCCATAGAAATCGGGTCTGGACTCGGCGCCATCCCGCCCGAGTCCTTGAAGGCCCTGAGTCAAGAGACTTTTTCTACGTCCTCCCTGGAAGCTATGCAGGCTTATTCCAGGGGGCAGGAGTTGGCGATCCAGGACAAATATGATGAGGCGATCAAAGAATACCAAAGGGCGATCGCTAGCGATCCGGACATGGGCCGCGCTTACGCCGGGATGGCCGTCAGCTGCTTGAACATCAACCGGTTCGCCGAGGCGGAAAAATACTACCAGATGGCGATGTCCAGGATCGATCAAATGACAGAGAGAGAGAAATTCAGAACGAGCGGAGGCTATTACCTCTTTAGACAGGATTATCAAAAAGCCATTGAACAGTACAGTTCGCTCATCAAGGAGTATCCCGGGGACAACGCCGGCTACGGGAACCTGGCTTTTGCCTATTTCGGCGCCAGGAAGATGGCCGAGGCCATGGAAGCCGGCGAGACGGCCGCGGCGCTCGCCCCCCAAGACCTCATCTCTTACTACAATCTGGGATGGTATGCCCTGGCGGCGGGCCAATTTGAGAGGGCCAAAGATGCGGAGCTTGTCGCTATCAAAAACAACCCTCAGGATGAAGAAGCCTATGTTGTCCTCGGACTCATCGAACTGGCATCGGGTCGGATCGCCGAGGCGGCGGAATCTTATAAGAAGTTGGCGCCCCTCGGGCCCTCCGCGGCGGCAAGAGCGGCCGCTGGATTGGCCGACTTGGCCGCGTACGAAGGCAGACTGGAGGACGCCAGGGAGATCCTTGACAATGGCATCGCCCAGGATTTAAAAAACGGTCAGCTTTATTTGGCGGCCGATAAGTATATTATCTTGGCCGAGACGCTCTTCGGGCAAAGGCAAAAAGCCAATGCCCTCGATTGTGTGGACAAAGCGTTGGCTCAGAGTCGGGCAGAAGACATCATGTTTGCCGCCGCACGGATATATCTTCAGGCGGGCGCGGAGAACAAGGCCAAAACGATTGCGGAAGCTCTCGGGAATAAGGTTCAGGCCATAAACCAGGCTTATGCCAAGCTGCTCAGCGGTGAAATGAGCTTCAACAGAGGGGATGTGCCAGGCGCCATTCGGCTTTACCGGGAGGCTCAACCCCTGGTCGATACCTGGCTGGGCCGGTTCTTGCTCGGCCGCGCCTTTCTTGAGACCGGAGCCTATACGGAAGCCTATTCGGAATTCGACCTGTGCCTTAAACGTCGGGGTGAAGCGGCTTCGATCCTCATGAACGATCTCCCGTCTTACCGATATTTTCCGCCGGTTCACTACTATCTGGGCAGGGCCCAGCAAGGGCTGGGCAGTCCGGCGGCCTCTGAGTCCTTCAGACAATATCTGAAAATCAAGGAAAAAGGCGACGCCGGCGATCCGTCAGTCGACGATGCCCGCGCCCGGCTGGCTCAGCTTAGATAAGCCGAATCTGCAGGAATTCCAATCTGCGGCTTATTCACGTGTAAATTATCTATTTGAAGGCCCTGGCGGGGGCATATTTCACCCCGGCCCTCTTCGCCACCGCCCGATATTTTCGAGTCCGCTAGCCCGGGCTATTTCTTCGGAGCGGGGATCGTGACGTCGATGACGTTAACGGTGCCAAGGGTGGAGAGCGGCTTGTCGAAGTCCTCCTTCCTCCCCACGACAAGGATTTGGACCTGGCCCGGTTGAATGTATTTCTTGGCGACCCGAAGCACGTCGGCCTTGGTCACTTTCTCGACCCCGGCCTTTTGCTTTTCGGTGAAGTCCAACGGATAGCCGTAGTAGGCCAGCGACATGAGACGGTTGACGATTTGGGACTTGCTCTCGAAGTTGAAAACATAGGAGTTGAGGTAACCATCCTTGGCCTTGGCCAGCTCGTCGTCGGTCACTTCCTGTTCCGTGATCTTCTTCAGCTCCTGGAGCATGATGTTGAGGGCATAGACCGTGGACTGGGATTTTGTCTGGGCGCCGCAGCTGAAGGTGCCCGGATAGACGTAGGTGGCTCCGTAATCCCCCCAGACGCTGTAGGCCAGGCCCTCGTCCGTCCGGATCCTTTTGAACATCCGCTCGAAGGACAGGATCTGGTTCATGATGTTCAACGCGGGGAGGTCGGGATTGCTCATCAAGCCGCCGATGTGCCCAAGCATGATGTTGGATTGGTTGACGTCGGGTTTCTCGACGTAATTGACGGTCGACTTGAATTCATAATTGACCTTGGGCCAAGGTAGAGTCGAGGGCTTGCCCTTCTTCCATGGGCCTAACACCGCCTTCAGTTTGGCGATCATGTCCCCGCTCTTGAAATCGCCCCAGATCGCCATATAGGTGTTGTTGGGATGGAAATAGGCGCCGTAAAAGTCGACGAGATCCTGTCGGGTGATGGCGTCGATCGGCGCGTATTCGGTCTGCCGGGCATAGGGGCTATCCTTGCCATACATCAGCCGGTTGAACTCGCGGTACGTGATGCTGCTGATGTCGTCGTTGCGGCGGGAGATCATGGACTTTTGCATGATCTTGGCCAGATTGATCTTGTCGTCCCGGAAGGCGGGATTGGTTAGGATGTCGGCCAGGATGGCCAGGGCCTTATCAAAGTCCTCCTTGAGCACCGACACTCGGATGTTGCCGGAGGTTTGGCCGATACTTGTTTCCACGGTGGCGGCCAGCGTCTCGAGCTCCTTGTCAATCTGGTCTCCGGTTTTAGATTGTGTGCCTCCCGTCCTCAATACGGTCCCCGTGATGGACGCCAGACCGGTCTTGTCCGCTGGCTCGAAAACGGATCCAGCCCTAACCATCGCCCAGACGTCGATCGTCGGGTATTCGGGATCTTCGACGAGAAAGAGCTTGATTCCGTTCGGCAGCTCGGCCCTTTCGACCTTGGGCATCTTGATCGGGTTGAGGGCTCCAAAGACGAACTTGTCCTTCGGAACCTTCTGAGCATAGGCAGCCCCGATCAAGAACGCCAGGAGGGAAAGCCCAGAGATTGCTCTCTGGATGGTCTTCTTGTTTCTCATAGTTGTCTCCTCAGCTCTCTTATTTCTCGGGAATAATCTCGCCGATGGTCCTGTGGGTCTTCACGAAGTACTGGTTGGCAACCCTCTTGACGTCTTCGGCCGTGATTGCTTTGTATTCTTCGACCTGGTCGAGGGCTTTCCCATAGCCGCCGAGGACGACATCGCCGTAGGTCAGCAGGGACGCCATCTGGGGGTTGGATTTCATCTGGCCCAAAAGGCCCTTGATGGTGCTCCTCTTGAACTTGGTCAGCTCGTCCTCTGTCACGGATTCCTTCTTGATCTTCTCGATCTCTTCCTCAATGGCTGCCTGACATTCGGCCGATGTTTTTCCAGCGGCCGGGACCGCGAAGATGACGATCAGATTGGGGAACTTGTCCCCCGGGAAGCCGCTCCCACAGGCGGACTGGATCGCGATCTTTTTGTCCTTGACCAGGTTCTGGTAGAGCCTCGACGACCTTCCCCGACCCATGATGTTGGCCAGGGCCTCGAGGGCGGGGCTGTCCTTGCTCTGGGTGTCCGGGATGTGATAGCCGATAACCAGATAGGGCTGGGATTTGGCGGAGACGGCGACGCGTCTCTCTCCCCACTGTTCGGGTTCCTGGGTCCGGACCGGTTCGGGCCTGGGCCCTGAGGGGATCCGGCCGAAATAGAGGTCGGCCAGCTTGAAGACCTCGTCTGCCTTGACGTCGCCCACGATGCCGACAGTCAGGTTGCTCGGGCCGTAGAATTTCTTGAAATAATCCTTGACGTCCCGGGGGCGGATGGACTGGAGGTCGGACATGTGGCCGACAACGTCATGATGGTAGGGATGGGCCTTGAAAGCCACCGCCTCGAAGTCCTCCATGAGCTTGCCCGTGGGCTGTGTCTCGAGGCCCAAACGGCGCTCCTCCATGATCACATCCCGCTCCTTGTAGAATTCGCGGAAGACCGGGTTGAGGAACCTGTCTGAGGTCATGGCCATCCAGAATTCCAGCCGGTTCGCGGGAAGGTAATTGATGTACTGGGTGGCGTCGTTGGACGTGTAGGCGTTGACCCCGGCGTCTCCCTGCCGCATCATCATATCGAAGTACTCGTTGTTGACGACAAAGTCTTTGGCCTTTTTCTCGAGGTCTTGGAACTTGGCCTTGAGATCGGCCACTTTGGCTTTGTCCGTCTCAGCCTTGGCCTCCTCCCTTTTCATCTGGTCGTAGACGTTGTCCAGCTCTTCGAGGACCTTGGCTTCAGCCGCGTAGTCCTTCGTGCCAATAGACGTCGTCCCCTTGAAGGCCATGTGCTCCAGGATGTGGGAGATGCCCGTGATTCCGTAGGATTCATTGGCGCTCCCGACGTCCGCATAGACATGAAAGGCGACGACGGGTGCGTCGTGGCGTTCGAGGACGATGAATTTCATGCCGTTCAGAAGGACTTGGGTCTTGACCTGTTTCTTGATGCCCTCGAAAGATTGACCCGCGAGGGTCAGGTTCATGAGGACGAGAACGGTCAGGACAAGAGCAGGCAGTAAAAAGAGTTTTTTTCTGAACATGTTAACCTCCCCCGATTGAAAAGATGCCCCCGATTTATCCAGATCGGCGGGAAACGTTTTTCTCTACGCGGCTTAACGTTCGGCCGCGGACGCGGGCAAGATTCCTCTCATCACATGAGGGATCATAACGCCGGGCTGCCAGCGGTGTCAAGGCGCGGTGAACGTGCAAATATGCCCCCCCGTATGCCATCTTGTGATAAAATAGATCGGTTATGCTCACCGAAATACGCATCAAGAGGGCGGCCCAACACAATTTGAAGCACATCGACGTGTCGCTGCCCCGGAATAAGCTGATCGTCGTCACCGGCCCGTCCGG
>Ga0315294_10005280_pt1 | contig 14156 bp, 16 predicted proteins | sample YL17G13_40_MG_FD_203626 | JGI IMG/M metagenome (GOLD analysis project Ga0315294, IMG submission 203626) | Sediment microbial communities from Yellowstone Lake, YNP, Wyoming, USA - YL17G13_40 | ecosystem: Environmental > Aquatic > Freshwater > Lake > Sediment | place: USA: Wyoming | collected... | reverse complement strand
CTCAAGTTGGGTACCGGCCTCAAGACCGCCGATGACTTCCGCCACGCCTTGCACGAGGGTGGATTCAGGATCGGCAACTGGGCCAACGACATCCTCGGAAAGCCCGCCTTCACGGTCGCCACCGAGGAGACCGAGGTGGACCTGGTCAAAGTCACGGTTAGCAAGCTCGGTTTCAAGCAGGGTGCTAGGCGCGACCGGATCTATGAGCGTGCCAAGGAGCTTGGCTTGGAGTTGTGTCCTGCCGAGGTCGGTTCTCAGCTGCGCCTACAGGACAAGGACCAGCCCAACAACGAGAAGCTTCTTATCGGAATGGAGCTGGTCATTGTCTCGGACGGCAACCCGCGCGGGTTCGGCGTAGAGCGCCTTGATTTGGAGCTATGGCTTAGCGCCTACTACGGCAGTCCTGACTACGTCTGGGATGCTGACGTCCAGTGGGTTTTCGCCCGTCGCAAGTAGTATCTTGGACTCTTGAAGGTTTGGCTCCTGTTTGGGAGCTTGGTCCCCTGGTCCCTAGACAAAAAGCCCTTGGCGTTCGCGCCAAGGGCTTTGCAATTCAGTAAAATAGTAAAAATGTTTAAAGTAGAAGTTTAAACATAACGCAGGCGTTCACCGAGCGCCCTTTTTGTTTTATTTCGGCGGCGAGAATACCCCCGCGTCAGACGCGGCGGGGATGAAAGCCGCCGAAAGAACTCGCCCGAAGGGATACCCCGTCCCTTGGGACGGGGTAGTTCATATTTTAAAATGGTATAACGAGCCTTGCTCGATATATCGATCTACGATATAATTAAAAAATAATTCTTAATTCAAAATTCAATTATGCATCTATCAATTATTATTCCAGCTTACAACGAAGAAAAACGCTTGCTCAAAACCTTAGGGGCAATTAATGAATACTTAAGAAAGCAAAATTACCCTTCGACAGACTTAGGGCAAGTTAATTATGAAATTATTGTTGTTAGTGACGGTTCTAAAGATAAAACAGCTGAAGTTGCGAGGAATTTACAGAGTCAGATAAAAAATTTGAGAGTTATTGATAATAAGGAAAATCATGGCAAGGGTTATGTTACCAGACAGGGGATGTTAGAGGCGAAAGGGGACTATAGAGTATTTACTGATGCCGATAATTCTACCTCAATTGACCAGGTTGAGAAAATGTGGCCGGAGTTTCAAAAAGGTTACGATATTGTAATCGGTTCACGGGATATTAAAGGGGCAGTTTTAGATCCGCCTCAACCCTGGCTAAGGAATATAATTTTGGGAGAAGGTTTTAAATTATTTAGAAAAATATTTATTGGCCTTTGGGGGATAGAAGACACTCAGTGTGGCTTCAAAGGATTTACTAAGGCAGCTGTGGAAAAAGTTTTTCCAAAGTGTAAGATTGACCGTTTTGCCTTTGATCCAGAAATCCTAGTTTTGGCAAGAAAAATGGGCTATAAAATAAAAGAAGTCCCGGTTTATTGGAAAAATGACCCAGACAGTAAAGTAAAATTCAAATCAATGGTGAATATGGCAATTGATATAATCAAGATAAGAATAAATTCGCTCAAAGGGTTATATGCCCCGTAGGAAACTAGAAGGTTTTTGTCGATAAAATAAGGTAGAACATTAAAGATTAGATTTCCTTGGGATATATATAAATTAAAATATTTTCTGCTCAAAAACCTTGATTATAAGGCCAGCGATAATTATAGAAATGTCTAAAGAATAAAATATAATAACAACTAAAAATATTTAATTTCCTACGGGGTATGGCTAAGAAATTTAAAGAACAGAAAAAATTTCCCTCTGAATTACGTTTAGATCTTGTTTCTAAAGATTGGGTTGTCATTGCTACCGGTAGAGCGAGGAGGCCAGAGACATTCAAACAAGAGAGAAGAAAAGCGGAGGAGGTTCCAGAAAAAGGCTGTCCTTTTTGCAATATTGAGACTCAAGAACCCCCAACAATTATATTCTCTAATGGAAAAAAAATTAATTTTAAAAAAGGAGATAGAATCCCCAAAAATTGGACAACAATTTCTACACCCAATAAATTTCCAGCCGTTGTATCCTATCCTGAATTAGACAAAAAAACTGAAGGAAATCTATATCAGACAATCAATGCCGTTGGTTTTCATGAGGTGGTTATTACCCGAGACCATAAAAAACAAATAGCCCAATTTTCTATTAAAGAAGTAAAAGAAATAATGGATGTCTATCAGGAGAGATATTTAGATTTAATGAAAAAAAAGTTTGTAGATTATGTTTCTATTTTTCATAATCATGGTCTAGAATCAGGGGCTACGATCGCTCATCCCCACTCCCAAATTATTACTACGCCACTCATTGATGCGGATTTAAGAAATGCACTTTCTAATGCCCAGGATTATTTCAAGAGAAACCGAAAATGTGTTTATTGCCAAATGAATAAATGGGAGAAAAAAGCCAGGAAAAGAATTGTTTTTGAGAATAAAAATTTCGTGGCTGTATGTCCCTTTGCCTCAAAGTCTGCTTTCGAGGTTATTATCTCGCCCAAAAAACACCTCCCTTATTTTGAGAAAATAACAGATAAAGAAAAATGGCAGCTATCAGAGGTTTTTAAGAATACCCTAAACAAGCTTTATAAGGCTCTTAATGACCCGGCCTATAATTTTTATTTACATACTTCTCCCTGTGATGGAAGAAAATATCCATCTTATCATTGGCACTGGACAATTTTACCTAAAACTTCAACCTGGGCGGGATTTGAAATGGGCACCAGAATGGAAATTTCGACAATTGAACCAGAGAAAGCAGCCGAATACCTTAGGAAACAATGAATATAATTTTAACCGCCCTAACTTTTAAAATATGAAAACTGTTATTGTCGCCAACTGCCCCATATAAACCCTCGTGGAGTTTACCCCGTATATTTATTATGTGGGGCTCGGATTATACGGGGTAAAGAAAATGAATTTATGAAAAAAACACTTATTATAGCAAATTGGAAATGTAACCCTACGACACTTATTGAAGCTAAACAGCTTTTTAATTCAGTAAAAAAAGGCCTCAGAAATATTAAAGATAAAAATGTTGAGATAGTAATTTGTCCTCCCTTTATTTATATTACTGATTTTTCTTTAAAGGGACCTTTAAATTTTAAATTGGCTGGCCAGGATTCTTTCTGGGAGGAGAAAGGAGCTTTTACTGGAGAGATTTCACCTATAATGCTGAGAAATATGGGATGTCAATATGTAATTTTGGGGCATTCAGAAAGAAGAAAATATTTTAAAGAGACCGATGAAATGATAAATAGAAAAGTAAAATCTGCAATTTTAGCTAAATTAAATCCAATTTTCTGCGTTGGTGAAAATTGGGATGAACGGAAGAAAAACTTAACTCAAAAAATCTTAAGAGTGCAAGTTGAAAAAGGGTTAAAAGATCTTACCAAGAAAGAAATAAAAAAGGTGATAATTGCTTATGAGCCTGTATGGGCAATCGGGACGGGGAAGGCCTGTTCGCCTGATGAATCTGAAAAATCGGGAAATTTTATAAGAAAGACTATCTCCCGACTTTATAATCAAAAAATCGCAAAAAATATTAAGATTCTGTATGGTGGAAGTGTAAATTCCCAGAACGCCGCAGGTTATATTTTTGGCGCAAAACTGCAAGGTTTGCTCGTTGGGGGAGCCTCATTAGATGCCGGTGAATTTGCAAGAATAATAAAGAATTTTAACTAGACTTGATTTTTTTAATTACTTCAATTATTATTTAGGATATGAAGATTTTCCTTAATGGATATTTTTATAGCCCAAGCCAGGGTAATTTACGCATTGAGGAGGTAGTTGATGAAATTATTAAATATCTCAGTGAAAACAAAGAGAGATTTTATGATATCATAGTTGGGTGCGATTCTTCTTCAGGGTTAGAACCCAATTTTCCTGTGGCAGTAGTAGTTTTAAGAAAAGGCGAAGGGGGAAGATTTTTTTTGAAAAGAATCAATTATCAGAATAGAAAATTTTATTCTTGGAAAACACGAGTACTAGAAGAAGTATTGCTATCTTGTGAGCTGGCCCTATTTTTAAGAGAAAAGCTAGAAGAGAAAATTAAAGGATTATCTGTTTTACCTAATTATCAATTCCGCTACATCCATGCTGATGTTGGCGAGCAGGGAGAAACCAAAGATATGATAAAAGAAGTGGTAGGGCTGATTCGGGGAAACGGCTTTGAACCTAAAATAAAACCCGAAGCCTATGTTGCTTCAATTGTAGCCGATAGATACACATAGCAGCGAAAAAACAGATAACGGGTAGTAATTAATAGATGAAAAAGGCCACTTCGGTGGCCTTTAAAAGATTAAGAATGGAAAACGATAAAAAGAAAAAAGTTGTTGTGGCAATGTCCCCGTACAAATCTCTTCGAGATTTTACGGGGCAAGCAGTCGGCTACCGAGAAAAAACTAAGGTAATTATAGCTATGTCGGGCGGTATTGATAGCTCGGTGGCGGCAGCACTGTTGAAAAAGGCAGGATTTGATGTCATTGGATTCTTTATGAGATTTTGGCATGAGTCTTCAGCCGGAAATTGGAATAGGTGCTGTTCGTCTGAGGCAGAAAAAAGGGCAAAAATGGTAGCCGCTAGACTTAAAATTCCTTTTTTTGTTTTGGATTTTAGAAAAGAGTTTAAGAAAAAAGTTGTTGATTATTTTTTAAAAGAGTGTAAGGCCGGTTTAACTCCCAATCCTTGTATTACTTGTAACAAAGAAATAAAATTCGGCTTACTTTTTAAAAAAGCCGTGTCATTAAAAGCTGATTATATAGCCACAGGCCATTACGTAAAGATTGCCAGAATTAATTCAGGATTTAAAATATTTCGGGCTAAAGATCGTCAGAAAGATCAATCTTATTTTCTTTGGGCTTTGAATCAGAGACAGCTTAAGAAGACCTTGTTTCCCTTGGGAAATTTCACCAAAAAGGAAGTGAGAAATTTGGCAAAAAAGTTTAGACTGCCAGTTTTGGGCATCCCCGAATCGCAAGAAATTTGTTTTATCCAAACTAATATTAATGATTTTCTAAAACGTAAGCTAAAACAAAAAACAGGCCCTATAGTAAAACAAATTAACTACAGGGCAATGAAAATTATAGATAAAAAAGGCATAAAAAGTAGTGTAATTGGCCAGCATCAGGGATTGGCTTTTTATACTATTGGCCAAAGGAAAGGAATTCGGCTCCCCGACGGCCCCTATTATGTTTTGGGCAAAGATTTAAAAAAGAACTTTTTAGTTGTCACTAAAAATGAAAAAGATTTAGCCAGTAAAGAGCTTGTTGCGGATAACGTTAATTGGATTTCCGGTCAGGAGCCTAAATTGCCAATTGAAGCACAGGTGAAAATTCGATATCTGACAAATCCTTCATTAGCCATAATCTCCAAAACAAAAAATAATAGTTATAAACTACGATTTAAACAACCTCAGCGAGCAGTCACCCCAGGACAATCAGTAGTATTTTATAGGGGAGGGGAGATGTTGGGCGGAGGGACAATTAAAAATTAAGGTGACAACTGCCTGGCAAAACCTCATTTTTTCTGATATTCTTTAAGTAGTATACCCCGTAGGAAACCAGAAGGGTCTTCGTTGGTAAAACGAAATAGACCATCCAAAATTAGATTCCACGGGACATATACAAGTCTTAATATTTTCTAATCAAAGACCCTAATCTATATAGAAAGCAATGATTATAGAAATATTCAAAGGTTTAAATATAATAATCACTGAAAATATTTAATTTCCTATGGGATATGGAAGATAGGCCAAAAGAAAAACTCGAAGAATTTTCGGAGCTCCTCATAAAATTAGGGGAAGAGATTGAGATGAAAATCTTAGAAAAAAGAAAACTAGAGGAAGTAATTAAACAAAAGGAAGAGCAAGTTCGTAATCTAGAAAAAGACATTTTTTCTGCCAAGAGAAGAACAGCCCGCTTATCAAGCGAATTAGCAAAGCTAGAGGAGAGAAGAAAAAGGTTCGAGGAAGAAAAACTTCTTCTGGAGAAAGAAGAAGAAAGACCATTTAAGTTAACTTAACTAAGCTGATTTTCTAAATGACTTCGGATAAGATCCGGCGAACATTTTTACTTTATTTTGAGAAAAGGGGGCATAAAATTGTTCCCTCTTCTTCAATTTTGCCTCCTGATCCAACAGTTCTGTTTACAACCGCTGGCATGCAACAATTTAAAGAATACTACCTAGGAAAACCTTCTCCTTACGGAAATAGAGTGGCATCCTGCCAGAAATGCTTCCGAACTTCCGACATTGAGGAAGTAGGGGATACAAATCATTTAACTTTTCTTGAGATGTTGGGAAATTTCAGCTTCGGGGATTATTTTAAAAAAGAATCAATTGAATTTGCCTTGGAATTATTAACAAAAGAATACAGAATCCCGACTAATAAATTATGGATAACCTATTTTAAAGGAGACCCTTCGGCAGACTCAGGGCAAGTTGTCCCAGAAGATAAAGAATCCCAAGGCATTTGGCAGAAATTAGGCATACCAGGAGAAAAAATGTTTGGTTTTGATAAGAAGGATAATTTTTGGGGTCCCACTGGGGCCGAAGGACCATGTGGCCCTACCACTGAAATTCATTACGATTTAACAGGTAAACCCTGCGAATTGGGGAAAGAGTGTATTCCAAATTGTGCTTGTGGTAGGTTTATAGAATTATGGAATTTAGTTTTCAATGAATACTATCAAAATAGAGAGGGTAAGCTCACACCATTAGAACAGGAAGGTGTTGATACGGGAATGGGGCTTGAACGACTGGTAATGGTGATTCAGGACAAACCCTCGGTTTTTGGGACAGATTTATTTGAGCCGATTCTTAAAGGAATTCCAGGGCAAGACGAGAGAGCCAGAAGAATAATTGCTGATCATATAAAAGGCTCTGTTTTCTTAATCTCCGAAGGAGTTTTACCTTCCAATGTTGAACAAGGGTATATTCTAAGAAGATTGATAAGAAGAGCAATCAGATACGGAAAAATTTTGAATCTATCGCAGAATTTCTTAATTCCCTTTGCTAAGCAAATTGGCGAGATTTACAAAGATATTTACCCTGAGCTTAAATCAAGAGAGGCCGATATTTTAACCGTGATTCAAAACGAAGAAGAAAAATTTGAGAAGACTTTAGAGGTAGGAATTAGAGAAACCATATCTGAAATTACTAAAACGGGGCAATTAACTGGAGATATAGCCTTTAATTTATACGAAAGCTATGGAGTTCCTTTAGAAATTAGCAAAGAGATAACAACAGGAAAGGGAATTAAGGTTTCTGATATGATAGAAATAGAATTTAGGAAGGCGAAGGAAAAACACCAGGAAGTCTCTCGGGCAGGGGCTGAGAAGAAATTCGGGGGCATAGGTAAAGAAGTAAATTATGAAGCGACAAAACTTCATACCGCAACTCATTTGTTGCATCAGGCCCTTCGAGAAAGCTTGGGGACTCACGTTAAACAAATGGGATCAGATATTACCCTTCAAAGGCTTCGTTTTGATTTTAGCCATTCTCAAAAATTAACCAACGAAGAAATCAAAAAAGTAGAGGAGTCAGTTAATCAGAAAATTAAAGAAGATTTAAGGGTTGAGAAAAAGGAAATGCCTTACAGTGAGGCATTTCAGTCAGGGGCCTTAGCTTTTTTTAAAGAAAAGTATCCTAAGGTTGTTACAGTTTATTCAATAGGAAAATTTTCAAAGGAAATTTGTGGGGGCCCTCACGTGACCCGTACCGGAGAATTAGGAAAATTTAAAATTATCAAAGAGGAGTCATCCGGAGCTGGAGTAAGAAGAATAAGGGCGATTTTGGAATCTGGAGTATAGTCTTAATTGAATTTCTTAATTTTTTAGAAAAGTGGTAAAATAATCCTAATGAAGACTCAGCCCCCGTTTTTTAAAAAAAGGGATGGATATTTTTTATCTTTAGACATCGGAACCCAGACAATAAAAGTACTAATTTGCAAAAAAGAGGAAAAAAAGATTGTTATTCTTGGAGGTTCTATAGTTTCCCTTGAACCCATTGCAATAATAGATAACCCCGCCTTTAGAATAGAAGCTCTTAGACAAACTATTCTCAATGCGATCCAGGATGCTAAACAAGTTTCTGCTTCCCGGGAAGTGGCTAAACAGAAAACCTGGTTAACCTTTCTAGGATTACCGCCTCACATTTTAAAGGGTAGAGTTTCCCACCAAAATTTTAAAAGAGAAAATCCCGGAGGAAAAATTAAAAGAAAGGAAGAAGAAATTATTTTCAAATCAGTAATTTCAAACTCTTATAAAAATATTGCTCAATCGATCTCTAAAGAGGCAGGTCTTCTTGCAAACGATATCCGTTTTCTGGAAACTAAAGTTTTATCAATAAAGATCGATGACTATAAAGTTCCGCAGCTTCTTGGATTTTCTGGCGAGTATTTAGAATTTAGGATTTTAAACAATCTTTTGTTAAAGTCTTATTTAAGAGCTATTGATAAAATTTTTCGGAAATGGGATATCAAAATTTTGAAAATAGTTTCACCAATGGAAAATTTACCTCTTGCCTTGCAGGATGCAAAAATCGACGGTTTTTTTATTGATATTGGCGGTAAAACATCACAGATAGCTTTAGTTTATGAAGGAGAAATCTACACAATCACTGAATTTCCAGTCGGAGGAGAAATTTTTTCACATCAATTATCTGAGACTTTAGGGATAGGTGAGCCCGGGGCCGAAGATTTAAAGATTAGATATTCCCAGCGCCTTCTAAGTGAGGAAGTACGGACAAGAATTAAGGAAATTTTTTCCCCTGCAGCCCAATCTTGGTTTAGCAGTTTAAAGCTTCAATTAAAAAAACATATTCCAAGCCAGGATTTTAAATTATTACCGTCTTCAGTTCTTTTCTTTGGCGGTAGCAGTCAGCTGCCAGAGATTGAGGATGTCATAACTAATGGCAATTGGGAAGACTTAATATTTCCGGAGAGAACTGGAACAAAGATTCTTTTACCAAAAGATTTGAAAAATTTTCAAGACCAAACTAAAATAATTAATACCCCTCAATACATCCCCTCATTATTAATTTGTTATGACGCCTAAAAAAGATTTACCAAAAATATTTGATATTTTGCCACCTAAGAAATATACAGAAAAGATTACCCAGAAAGAAGAAATAGTTGGAAGAAAACCCCCGAGGCGTACCTTCTCTGCTTTAATAAAAGGTATATTTTTAATCTTGGTAATTTTATTTTTTGGCGGGATTCTTTCTACTTTCTTCTTTCAAAAGGCCACTCTGACTATTTGGCCTAAAACTCAAAAATTAGATTTTAAAGAACAGGTAATAATTGATAAAAATTTTAAACAATATGATTTTTTAGCGAAGACAATCCCTGGTGAATTTTTGCAGGAAGAGAAAATAACTTCTTTAAAAGAAATTCCTGCTACTGGTGAGACCTCTAAAGACCAAAAAGCTGAGGGAACAGTCCGAGTTTATAATGCCTATTCCACTTCTCCTCAGGCATTAATAGTCAATACTCGTTTTGTCTCGGCTGAAGGAAAATTATTCCGATCTTTAGATAGAATAAATATTCCAGGCGGAACTTATGAGGGGGGCAAGCTTCAACCTGCCTTTGTTGACATTAAGGTTCAGGCCGATCAGTCAGGGGAAGGATACAATATTGGACCCTCTACTTTTTCTATTCCCGGATTCGTTGGAACCCCAAAATATACAGCTTTTTATGGAAAATCCTTTGAACCAATGAAGGGAGGTTTTAAGGGAAAAACCTCTCAAATAACCAAACAAGATTTAGAAGAGGCAGAGAAGACTTTAAAAGATAAATTGGCGCAAGAGCTCGATTCACTCTTAAAAGATAAAACTTCAGGAAAATTTGTTTTGCTAGATGGTGCATCAAAAAAAGAAATGGAGAATCCAATTTTTTCAGCTAAAGCTGGAGATGAAGGAGAAACATTCACTGGAGAAATCAAGGGTGCCTCTACCTATCTAGTATTTAAAGACTCAGACCTTAAAAATTTTGCTAAAGATCTAATTTTATCTAGGATTTCTCAAGAGCAAAATTTGAAAGAAGATAGTTTAAATATTAATTATTATCCAGAAAATATTGATTTTGATGGAGGAAAAATCATTTTAAATTTAGATTTATCAGCAACAATTTATCCTAATTTTGATAAAGAAGCTTTTAAGCGAGATTTAACCGGTAAATCATTGTCTGAAGTAAAAGCAAATCTGGCAACAAATTCCAAAATTGATAAGTTTAATATTAATCTATGGCCTTTTTGGCTCCCAATCATTCCTAGTGATCTTCAGAAAATAAAAATTATTCTAAATATTGACTAAATTAAGAAGATTTGTTATCCTAAGAAATTAAGGTTAATGAAAAGTTCAGAAAAAAAGACTCTAAGAAAAAACTATAATCAACCTACAGTCTCTCATAAAGTTTTTAAGAAGGAGGGAGAAGTTATCGAAAGCTTACCCTCAATTCATTTTCGAGTTAGGTTAGACGATGGGAAAGAAATATCAGCTTATTTGGCTGGAAGATTAAGAATCCACCGGATTAGAATTTTACCAGGTGATCGGGTGACTGTAGAAATTTCTTCCTACGATGAAACTAAAGGGAGAATTGTCTATCGAGGAAGATAATTATTCTTAAATATAAGCTCGTTTATTAGAAGTGAAAGTTAGACCATCGGTAAAAAAAATTTGTAAAGATTGTAAAATCGTCCGAAGAAAAGGACGTATTTATGTGATTTGTAAGAAGAACCCTAAGCATAAACAGCGTCAGGGCTAATTTCTAAATATATTAATTTAAAAATGCCAAGAATTGCTGGAGTTAATATTCCTGAAAAAAAACAAATATTTGTTGCCTTAACCTATATTTATGGGGTGGGTTTGCCTTTGAGTAGGAAAATTTTAAAAGCGGCTAAAATCGATCCTTATAAAAAAGCATCTCAGTTAACCGCAGATGAAACCAATCGGCTTAGGGAGATTATCGAAAAAAATTATAAAGTTGAAGGAGATTTGCGTCGAGAGGTAATTATTAATATTAAAAGGCTAAAAGATATCGGTTCTTGGCGAGGAATGCGTCATATTAAAGGATTGCCAGTAAGGGGGCAGAAAACCAGAACCAATACTAGAACTGTTCGCGGGAATGTTCGAAAGACTGTTGGTAGTGGAAGAAGACCTCCTGCAGAACCCACCTAATCTTATTTTTAATTTATAGATGTAATCTAAACGAAAAAATGGGCAAAAAAAGGATTATTGAAAAAACAGAAGAAGAATTACTTAAGGAAAGGGAAAAAATTGAGCAAGCCTTAAGAAAGGAAGTAAAAGCGGGACCTTCTAAAAAAATTAATGAGGGCAGGATTTATATTTCTTCTTCTTATAATAATACTATTTGCACTTTAACCGATTTAAAAGGAAATGTTCTGGGATGGAATTCAGCTGGCAATATTGGCTTTAAAGGTACAAAAAAATCTACTCCTTTTGCTGCTTCCCGGGTGGCGGAAAAATTGGTTGAGAAAGCCAAGAAAGCCGGAATGGAGAGGGTTGAAGTCTTTGTTAAAGGAGTTGGGACAGGAAGGGAATCGGCGATTAGGTCTTTTGCGACGAAAGGACTAGAGATTTTAGCTATTAAAGATATAACACCAATACCACATAATGGTTGTCGCCCGCCAAAAGTAAGAAGGGTCTAATATATATGATTGATTCTAAATGTAAAATTTGCCGTAGGGCGGGTCAGAAACTTTTTCTAAAGGGAGAAAAATGTTTCACGCCTAAATGCACAATAGTCAGAAAACCATATCCGCCAGGGAAGAAGGGGAAAAGGCGGGTTTCTCCGCTCTCTGAATACGGAAAGGAATTGAGAGAGAAACAGAAATTAAAGAATTGGTATAACCTTAGAGAAAGGCAATTTAAAAAATATGTTAAAGGGGTTTTGGCAAAGAGAGGAAGAGTTGAAGATCCCGCTGCAATTTTAATTAAGATATTAGAAGGCCGTTTGGATAATGTTTTATTTAGACTAGGTTTTGCCAATTCGCGGCCGCAGGCTAGACAATTTATTGGTCACGGACACTTTCTTGTTAATGCGAAAAAAGTTAATATCCCAAGCTATCAAACTAAAAAGGGGGATAAGATTCATCTTCTGCCTTCTAGAGCTAAAAAAAAGATTTTCCAAGGTTTAAATTCAATCCTAAAAAAACATAAACCCCCTTCTTGGTTGGAATTGAATCCTGAAAAATTAGAGGGGAAAATTATTGGAGAACCGTCTATCCAAGAGCTTTCTCTTCCCATAGAGATATCAACTATTTTTGAATTTTATTCAAGATAATTACAAGAAACAGAAAACAAGAGCAAATTATTAAATAAAATTCTTGCCGCCTGTTTCTTGTTTAATTAGTATATGTTATTTCTACCATTACCACTCAGTCCTAAAATAATTGAGAAACAAGGGAGCCGAGCCGTTTTCGAAATCGAGGCCCTTTATCCTGGATATGGCGTTACAATCGGGAACGCCCTGAGAAGAGCTTTGCTTTCCTCTCTTCCAGGAGCTGCAATCACGCAAGTTAAAATTAAAGGTACCCAACATGAATTTTCAACTATACCAGGAGTCATGGAAGATGTAATTAATATCCTCCTTAATCTAAAACAACTTAGATTTAAATTATTTACAGAAGAGCCTCAAATAGCAACATTAAAGGTTAAAGGTGAAAAAACGGTTAAGGCTGGCGATTTTCAATTACCGGCCCAGGTTGAATTGATAAATAAAGACTTCCCGATAGCCACCTTAACGGAGAAAAAAGCTGATTTAGAGATTGAGATTCAAATTGAAAGAGGGTTAGGTTATGAACCCGTAGAAAGAAGGAAAAAAGAGAAATTACCAATTGGAATTATTGCCATAGATAGTATTTTTACACCAATCAGAAGAGTGAGTTATCATGTTGAAAATATGCGAGTGGGGGAAAGAACAGACTTTGATAGACTGAAAGTAGAGATTGAAACCGACGGTACTCTTTTGCCAGAAGAAGCTTTTTCCAAAGCATCAGAAATTTTAGTCAAACATTTTTCTTTATTTAGCGAAGCCTTTAAAGCAGAAGAGATTAAGCCACCCAAGAAAGAAAAGGCGGCATTACCTGAAGATGTGACTAAAATTAAGGTTGAGGATCTCAAAATTTCTACTCGTACTCTCAACGCTCTTGTAAAAAACAATATTAAAACAGTAGGAGGGCTTATGAAAAAGAACGAAAAAAGTATTTTATCTCTTGACGGAATGGGAGGAAAAGGGTTAAAAGAGATTGAAAAAGTATTTAAAAAATTGGGATTGGAATTAAGATCTGACGAGAAATAAGAAAAATGAGGAAGAGGAAAAAAGGTCTAAAATTTTCAAGAAAACGAGATCAACGGAGGGCGCTTTTAAAATCTTTAGCTGCCTCTCTTATCTTAGAAGAGAAAATTAAAACCACGGAAGCTAAAGCTAAAACGATTTCTAGTTTGGTTGAAAAGTATATTACTAAAGCAAAAAGGGGTGATTTACATTCGCGCAGATTATTAGGCAGATTTTTATCACCAAAAATAGTAAAGAAACTAGTTGATGAAATTGGGCTAAGATATAAAGAAAGAAAGGGCGGTTATACCAGAATTATAAAACTGGGCAGGAGAAAATCAGATGGAGCTAAAATGGCTATTGTGGAGTTATTAAAGTAATATTTTGCCAATTTGTCTTTGAATATGAAACGGAAAATACATACAATTGATGCAACAGATAAAGTTTTAGGGAGGTTAGCTGCTCAAATAGCTACTATTCTGCGAGGTAAACATAAGCCTGAATTTTTACCTTACAAAGATATGGGGGATGTCGTTAATATCAAAAATATTCAGAAAATTAAGATAACTGGAAAGAAAATCGGGCAAAAGAAATATTTCCGACACAACGGCTATTTAGGGGGCTTGAAAGAGACACCCTTAAAAAAAGTTCTTGAGAAAAATCCAGCCCTTGTCTTGAGAAGGGCGGTTTTTGGGATGCTGCCAAAGAATAAATTAAGAGCAAAAATGATAAAAAGGTTAAGAATAGAATAATTTTGATAAAAGGATATGCCAAAAAAAACTATTAGAAAAAGACCTGCCAAGAAAACTCCTCCCAAAAAAAGAAAGGTTAAGATAGCTAAGAAAATAGAAGGT
>Ga0315294_10005279_pt1 | contig 14156 bp, 13 predicted proteins | sample YL17G13_40_MG_FD_203626 | JGI IMG/M metagenome (GOLD analysis project Ga0315294, IMG submission 203626) | Sediment microbial communities from Yellowstone Lake, YNP, Wyoming, USA - YL17G13_40 | ecosystem: Environmental > Aquatic > Freshwater > Lake > Sediment | place: USA: Wyoming | collected... | reverse complement strand
GCTGCCTTTTGACATAGGCATCGTGGTGCATAATGTCGGAACCATCTACGTGATCTACGAAGCCCTTTATAAGAATAAACCTTTATATGAGCGGGTGGTCACGGTTTCCGGGAGCTGTCTTGCCAATCCCAAGAACCTTCTGGCAAGGATCGGTACGCCCATACACGATCTCATCGAATTTTGCGGCCCATTTACCCAAGAGCCCGCAAAGATCATTATCGGCGGGCCCATGATGGGCGTGGCGCAATATTCCGAGATGGCGCCGGTGATCAAATCCACCACGGGGGTCATCCTGTTCAACAAGAAAGAGGCGGAGATGGCAGGGGAATCTGCCTGTATACGGTGTGGCGCGTGCATACGCTCATGCGAGCAGGGGATCATGCCCTGCATGATAAATCTTGCCGCAGGGAAAGGGTTGTGGGAGCATGCCGCGCGTTACGGCGCGCTCGACTGTACCGAATGCGGCTGCTGCAGCTATGTGTGCCCGTCGAACAGATACCTGGTCCAGTCCATACGGCGCGCGAAATTGGCCTTGCCGCGTTAGAGAATATGTGAATATGTTCATCCGGAGCGGACTATCATGAAAGAGACCTTGAAATACGGCCTGATCCTTACCATAGTATGCATGGTGGCGGGGGGTTTCCTGTCAGGCGTCAATCGCATGACGAAGCCGCTCATCACGGTGCGGTCCGACGAAGAGAAGGGCGCCAGCCTCAAAGAGGTCATGCCCCAGGCGGCCGATTTTGAGGCGGTCAGAGACGGCGATACGACGCTTTACTATCGCGCGTACGACAAGAATAAAAATATCATCGGCGCGGCGTTTATCGCCTCGGCAAAAGGATATTCGAGCACCATAGAGACGATGGCGGGGATGTTGAACGACGGGACGATCACCTCCATCAAGATATTGCAGCAGAATGAGACCCCCGGCCTGGGCACGAAGATAGAGGAGGTCGAGGGCGACACCACCATTTTCGACGCGTTCGCCGGCAAGAGGGTTGCCGCCCCTCGGAAGGCCTGGTTCCAGCAGCAATTTTCGGGCAAGAGACCGGGTGAATTGACCGCTGTCGACGCCATAAGCGGCGCAACCATATCCTCGAAAGCCGTCATAGATTCTGTGAAAGGGAAGGCCGAAGAGGTCAGGAACTTGATCCGGAACTAAAAGATATGAACCGAACCCTTATCGTATCCAGCTCTCCGCATATACGCGGCCCCGAATCTGCCAGGAAGATTATGTGGCTCGTCACCTTGAGCCTCGTACCTGCCGGCATAGCGGGCATATATATATTCGGCATAGCCGCGTTAAAGGTCATCACGATAAGCGCAGTCTCCGCCTTGGCCGCGGAGTTTGTCATACAGCGTATGCGTAAGCAGAAGGTCACGGTCCTTGACGGCAGCGCTTTCCTGACGGGCCTGCTTCTGGCCTATAACCTCCCGCCGCACGTGCCGTTCTGGCTTCCGGTAGTCGGTTCGTTTTTCGCGATCGCGATAGGCAAACAGGTCTTCGGCGGCCTTGGCCAGAATATCTTCAACCCTGCTCTTGTCGGCAGGGTCTTTCTGATGGCGTCATGGCCTAAGTATATGACGACATTCACCACGCCTTTCCGTTATGACGCGGTGGTGTCGGCAACGCCTCTCATGCGGCTCAAAGAAGGCAGCGCGCCCATAGGGGCGACCTATCTGGATCTCTTTTTAGGCAATAGGGGAGGCTGTATCGGAGAGGTATGTATATTGGCGCTTCTCTTAGGCGCGGCATTTCTCTTTATGAGGGGTTACATATCCTGGCATATACCATTCAGTTACATCGGCTCGACAGCCGTCTTCATCTGGGTCTTCGGTTCAGGGAATCTGTTCGGCGGCGACTGGCTCTTTCACGTGTTGAGCGGCGGGTTGGTCCTCGGCGCTTTCTTCATGGCGACCGATTATGTCACCTCGCCCCTGACCGCCAGGGGGCAGATCGTGTTCGGCATAGGGTGCGGCCTGCTTACAGCCGTCATCAGGCTCTGGTGCGGTTATCCGGAGGGCGTCTCTTACGCGATATTGATGATGAACGCTGCCACGCCTTTCATAGACAGGTATACTCAAGGTAAGATTTACGGCACTTAAAAAGATCAAGCGTGAGCGCCCCCCATATGAAGAAACTTATCGCGGAATTCTTAAAAGGGATCGTAAAGGAGAACCCGACCTTTGTCCTGGCCTTGGGCCTCTGCCCGACGCTGGCGGTCTCGGTCTCGCTTACCAATGGCCTGGGCATGGGCATCGCGGCGACATTCGTCCTCATATGCTCGAATGTCATCATCTCGCTCATAAAAAATTTCATCCCTGATAAGATACGGATCCCGTGCTATATCGTGGTGATCGCCACGTTCGTTACCATCACCGAGCTCCTGATGAAGGCGTACAGCCCCGCATTGGACCGCGCGTTGGGCATCTATGTCCCGCTCATCGTGGTCAATTGCATAATCCTGGGACGGGCAGAGGCGTTCGCCTCAAAGAATAACACCTTATATTCGTTGTTCGACGGATTGGGTATGGGCGTGGGATTTACCCTTGCGCTATTACTCATCTCCGGGATACGCGAATTCTTAGGCTCAGGCAAGCTCATGAACCTTATGGTTATCAAGGACCTTGAGCCGGCGCGCCTTTTCGCCATGCCGGCGGGGGCGCTCCTGGTGATCGGCCTCTTGTTGGGGTTCTTTAATATGCTGAAAGAGAGAAGGCGATGAACGCGGCTCAATTCATGGCTATCTTCATATCGGCGGTCTTTATCAACAACGTCATACTTTCGCGGTTCCTGGGGCTCTGTTCGTTTATCGCCATATCGAAAGAGACAAAGCCCGCCTTTGCCATGAGCATGGCGGTCATGTTTGTCGTCACGATGTCGTCGATAATCACCTGGTCGATCTACCGTTTTATATTGGTCCCTTTCGACATCGCGTACCTGCGGACGATATCCTTTATTCTGGTGATCGCCACCTTTGTCCAGCTGGTGGAGATGATCATCAAGAAGACCAGCCCGGCCCTTTACCGGGCTTTCGGCATCTACCTTCCCTTGATCACGGTGAACTGCGCGGTGCTGGGCGTCGCGGTGTTGAACTCTGATATGTTTTTCGCGCATAACAAGGCCGTGGCGGGCAGTTTCCTGTTCTCGGCCTTTCAGGGGATATGCGTCGGTTTAGGATATACCCTTGCCATGCTCCTCATGTCGGGCATCAGGGAACGTCTTGACTTTTGCGATGTGCCAAAAGCTTTGAAAGATTTTCCTCTGGCCTTTATCATAGCCTCTATCATGGGTATGGCGTTTATGGGGTTTAACGCTTTTAAATTCTGATATGGAACAGATACTCATACCTGTCTTAACCTTAGGCATCCTGGGCCTTCTGTTCGGCATCGGCCTTGCCGTTGCTTCGAGAAGATTCCATGTGGATGTCGATCCGAGGTTCGAGAAGATAAGTGCCCTGCTTCCCGGGTCGAACTGTGGCTCGTGCGGCAAGGCAGGGTGTTTCGGGTTCGCCGAAAGTCTGCTCACCAGCGAAGGAGATATCGATAAGTGCCGCGTTGCCGGGCTGGCCAATAAGGAGTCTATCGCGCAGATATTGGGCCGGAAGCTGGAAAAGAGATCCAAGCTGACGGCGCGGCTGCGCTGCAACGGCGGGACGAAGGTGAAAGATAAATTTATCTACGCCCAGATACAGGATTGCGCGGCGGCAAATCTTGTCATGGGGGGGCAAAAGGAGTGTGTCTTTGGATGCCTCGGTTTTGGCAACTGCCAGCGGGTGTGCCCCTTTGACGCTATCAGGATGTCGAAAGAGCGCTTGCCCGTGATCGATGATGACAAGTGCAAGGCCTGCGGTAAATGCGTGATCGCCTGCCCGAAAAAACTGTTTGTTCTTTCACCGGTAGATTCCCCCGTCTACGTGGCGTGCTCTTCGCACTATGGCGGCAAAGATGTAAGGGCGGTCTGTCCTGTAGGGTGTATCTCCTGCAAGCTGTGTGAGAAGTCGTGCCCGTGCGGCGCCATCCAGGTCATCGATAATCTGGCCAGGATCGATTACAAGAAGTGCACCTCCTGCGGCAAGTGCGTCGATGCATGCCCGAGGAAGACGATAGTGATCAAGAAGAAGGGCGCATAAAAGGGATCAGCGTTGAAGGGAATACCTTTCTCTCTTAGGCCAGGGCCGGCATTTATCCTGATAGCGGTGATATGCACGGCTCTTCTGGTGGTGGCGATATGCAATATCCGCGGATCCCATCCGGCGAGAGAGACCCGCGCGATGATGAATACGTATGTGACGATATGCGCGAGCGGGCCGAAGGCTTCCGCGGCCGGCGCCATCTCTCAAGCCCTCGACCGGATGCAGGAGATAGATGCAAAGTTCAGTTACTTTAACCCAAAAGGCCAGGTCTACGCCTTCAACCACACGGGAACGCCCATAGCCGATCCGGAGATACTCCGCCTCGCCCGTATCGCATTAGACGCCAGTCAGGAGACCGGCGGGGCTTTTGATATCACCGTCGCCCCGCTTTTGGAGCTGTGGGGGTTCTATGAGAGGTCTTTCCGCGTTCCACAGGAACAGGCGATCAAAGATTGCCTGGGAAAAGTCGGCTATCAGCACCTTATTATAGATGATGGTGTCCTGAAGAAAGACGCGGAGGGCGTCAGGATAGATTTTGGAGGAGTTGCAAAGGGATACGCCCTCAACGAGGCGATGCGCGTTCTGAAAGCACGCGGGATCACTTCCGCCTTGATCGATGCCGGAGGCGATGTATATGTCCTTGGTAAGAAGGGCGGCAAGCCATGGAAGGTCGGCGTGAGAGATCCGCGCGGCGGCCTCCTGGGGTATATAGAGGCAGAAGATACCGCGGTCGTCGGTTCCGGAGATTACGAAAGGTACTTCCTCAAAGACGGAAAAAGGTACGGCCACATATTTGACCCAAGGACCGGATACCCTACGCAGGGCGTGGCGTCCGTCACGCTCATGTATAGCGACCCTACGCGTGCGCAGATCTGGGCAAAGATGCCCTTTGTGATGGGGCCCGGGGAGTCGTTGGAGATCCTGCAGAAGATACCCGGGATGGAGGCGATCATCATTACCTCATCAGGAGAGAAGATATATTCCTCCGGATTAAAACATTTAATAGAGAAGGAGGCCTGCAATGGTTTTTCTCGGTCTATTCGCCATATTGGCAACCGTGTTATTTGCCCCTTTTCTGGTGAAGAAGGTTGAGGAAGAGCTTGAGATCTTCCTGTTCATCATGGGGTCTGTCGCCCTTACCGTCACATCCCAGTGGAGCCTTTCAATAGCCGAAGAGGCGCTGATCGAGCCTATCAAGATAACCCTTGCTGTCTGCGTCGCAGGACTTTTTTTCAGGTTCTTCCAGAAGTCAATCGCCCATAACGTAAACAAAATTGCCGATGCGGTCGGGGTAAAACTGTTCGCTCTTCTGGTGATAGCAGCCCTCGGTCTCTTATCGAGCGTTATCACCGCAATCATAGCGGCGCTCGTATTGGTCGAAATAGTTACCTGCCTCACGCTTGACAGGAAGAGCGAGATACTCCTCGTGATACTCGCCTGTTTTTCCATCGGGTTTGGCGCGGCGCTGACGCCCATAGGGGAACCGCTTTCGACCATCGCGATAGCGAAGTTGAAAGGAGAGCCTTATCATGCCGGCTTCCTCTTCCTGTTTCATCTGTTGTGGCTCTATATAATACCCGGTGTCATGGCCTTCGGCCTTTTAGGTTTTATGTTAATGCCGAAAAAACGTGAAGAGAGGCAAGGCCTTGGCTCGGACAAAGAAGAGAAGATAAAAGATGTATTCATAAGAACCGGAAAGGTGTATCTCTTTGTCATGGCGCTCGTGTTTTTGGGTAAAGGTTTCAAGCCGATCATCGACACGTATATATCGAAGATGCCGTACCAGGGGCTTTATTGGCTGAACATGATCTCGGCCATAGTCGATAATGCGACACTGACGGCTGCCGAAATAGGGCCTGCGATGGGCCTCTTACAGATAAAATCGGCCCTCATGGGGCTCCTGATAGCAGGCGGGATGCTGATACCGGGCAATATACCTAATATAATAGCCGCGGGGAAGCTCAAGATAAAGAGTTCTGAATGGGCCAGGTTTGGCGTGCCAATAGGTCTGGTCGTCATGGTCGTCTATTTCTTTTTGCTGATGCTTGCCCGGCCGTAGTGACGGATGGGATCCACATATTTTTCTTGACATAATAGCCGTAATATAGTATAAATAGTCATACTTTTCTTAAAGGAGGAAAAGTGGGTTGAAGTTTCAACCCGCTTTTTTTGTCTAATGAGGCCATAAGGCCGAATTTGATCCCGCAACATACCTTTTAAGGGAGAGCCTATTATGGTAACACTATGGTGCGGGATCACTCAAATATAGGTTACTATGGACGTCATAGAGCGCGTTAAAGGTTTGATAGCCAATTACTTAGATAAGGACGGCCTCGAACTTATCGATATCACCTATCGGCGCGAGCAGGGCGGCATGATGCTGCGGCTTCTTGTGGATACGCCCGCCGGCGTAACGATTGCCGAGTGCGAAGCGCTCAACAAATACTTAAGCGAAACGCTCGATATCGAGAATGTGATCGATGAGCGTTACACGATCGAGGTTTCGTCGCCGGGCCTGGACAGGCCCCTCAAGACCGAGAGGGATTTTGCCCGCGTCGTCGGACAAGCCCTTGAGGTGAACGCCTACGGCCCTATTGACGGGAAGAAGTACCATGAAGGTACGCTCATCGGCGTGAATAAGGAAGAGATCGTCCTTGAGAAGGAAGGAATAAGCGTCGTCATCCCGAGAGAAAAAATAGCTTTGGCGAGGCTTAAGATCGAAGTATCGTAATGTTAAGAGAGGAACGTCATGAAGATGAATGAAGAGTTACTCACCGTACTCGAGCACATTGAGCGCGAGAGGGGCATCGATAAAGAGCTCCTCTTCAAGGCGATCGAGTCTGCCCTGGCCAGCGCAGGCAGGAAGATGGTCGGCAACAAGGAGGCCGCGGTCGACGTGACCATCGACAGGAAGACGGGCGGCATCAGCATCATGAGCGAGGGCAAAGAGCTCGATTCCGACGAGTTCGGCAGGATCGCCGCGCAGACCGCAAAACAGGTCATCATCCAGAAGATACGCGAAGCGGAGCGCGACATCGTATTCGACGACTATCAGAAAAGGGTGGGGTCTCTCGTCAGCGGTTCGGTCCACCGGTTCGAGCGGGGCGACATCATCGTCGATCTCGGAAAGACCGAGGCGGTGCTCCCCAAACAGCAGCAATGCCCCGGCGAGCGGTACCGGCAGGGTGACAGGGTCCGTGCCCATATCCTTGAAGTATCGAAGACCTCGCATGGCCCGCAGATCATACTCTCGCGCGCGGACACGGCGTTCGTGAAGAAGCTTTTCGAGACGGAAGTGCCCGAGATCACCGACGGCATTGTCGAGGTGAAGGCGATCGCCCGCGAGCCGGGAGAGCGCACCAAGATCGCCGTCTCTTCCAAGGATGAAAAGATCGATCCGGTCGGCGCCTGCGTAGGGATGCGCGGCACCCGCGTCAAGGATATCGTGCGGGAGCTGCACGGCGAGCGCGTCGATATCGTCAGATGGTCGAGCGATATACGGGAATACGTCAAGGGCGCCATGAGCCCTGCCGAGCCGCTCAATGTCACTATCAACAAAGAGACGAAGAAGATCGAGGTGATCGTCGCTGACGACCAGCTCTCGATAGGCATCGGAAAGCACGGCCAGAATGTCCGGCTCGCCTCAAAGCTCGTCGGGTGGGAGATCGATATCCGCGGAAAAGAGCAGGTGACCAAGGACGCGAAGGCGGCGCTCGAAGCGATGGCCAGCCCCGCGCCCGTTCCTGAAGCGGAAGGCCAGGAGAGCGCGCCGGAAGAGGTTCCTGTAACGCAAGAGGCAGCCGACCTGACCGCGATCGAAGGCGTCGGGAAGAAGACACAAGACGCCCTTCACAAAGCGGGATTCGATACGGTCGAGAAGATAAAGAATGCAAGCATCGACGATTTGACGCAGGTGGAAGGTATCGGGAAGAAGACGGCAGAAAAGATACTGAAGTCAGCCAAGAAGCAATAGCTCGGCTATCAAAAGTATAACGCGTTAAAATGGCTATGATGTTATTTTTCTTCTGGTATTTTGACTGTTATGTTAAGAAACTGACATGACCTTGTGACGCATACGAATCGAGACTGTGGGGCGCTATGGTAGAGAAGACGAAAGAAAAAGCGAAGAAGGCGAAGACGGTCGAGAAACCGGTCGCTGAAAAGGCTAAGGAAAAGAAAGTTCCAGCGAAGAAGGCGACGGACGCGAGGGCGAAGGTTCTGCCTAAAAGAATAGTGAAGGCGGAGAAACCGGCGGCAAAGGCAATGAGGCCTCAGGGAGCGGTCGATAAGCCGGTCATAAGTAAGCCGCAGGCAAGCCCTGCCGTAAAGACAGCAGCGCCTATTGCGACCGCACCGAAAAAAGTTGCGCCGAACGCTCCGCTTCCGCAAAAACCGGTAGCGCCGATGCCGCCGCCGGTCCAGAAGGCCGCTCCGGCCACACCACCTCAACCGAAGCCGGCATCTGTGACACCGCCGCCCGCGCCGAAACCAGCTCAAGCCGTACCCGCTCCTGCGCCGAAACCGGCTCAAGCCGTACCCGCGCCGACGCCGCCTCCAAAGCCTTCACCGGTAGCCGGTCCAGCAGCTGCACCCGCATCTCCGCCGGCAGAAACAGCGCCGCAGGAACCGGTCCTTAAGGGAATAGAATTTCCCGTCCCTATCACCGTAAAAGACCTCGCCCTCAGGCTCAATGTGCGGTCCAATGAACTGATCATGCAGCTCATGGCGAAGAACTTCATGGTGAACATAAACCAGAACCTCGCAGAGGATATGGTCGTCCAGATCCTGAAGGAGCGCGGATATGAATACCGCAAGCCCGTCAAGCTCGAAGACCAGATGCTTACGGAGCACAAGCAGGATGAGGCAAAGCACGATATCAAGCACCTCGTGACGCGGTCACCGGTCGTCACCTTCATGGGCCATGTCGATCACGGCAAGACGAGCCTGCTGGACTTCATCAGGAAGACGCGTGTCGCCGATAAAGAGAAGGGCGGCATCACCCAGCATATCGGCGCGTACGAAGTAAAATATAAGAACGGTTCGGTGACGTTCCTCGATACGCCAGGCCATGCCGCGTTCACCGCGATGAGGGCGCGCGGCGCCAACGCGACGGATGTCGTCGTGCTCGTCGTAGCTGCCGATGACGGTGTCATGCCGCAGACGAAAGAGGCGATCGACCATGCCCGCGCTGCCAAAGTGCCGATCGTCGTCGCGATCAATAAATGCGACCTTCCCACGGCGAACCTCGAAAAGGTGAAGGGGCAGCTTTCGCAGGTCGGCCTCACCCCGGAAGATTGGGGCGGCAAGACGATCACGCTCCCGGTATCGGCAAAGACGGGGCAGGGGGTAGACCAGCTCTTAGAGATGCTGATCCTCGAATCGGAGCTTTTAGAGCTAAAAGCAAATCCTTCTTTACGCGGCCGCGGCGTCGTGGTCGAAGCGAAACTCTCAAGCGGCCAGGGGCCTGTTTCCACGGTCCTGGTGAAGAACGGGACGCTCCGCCTGGGCGATATGATGTTGAGCGGCATGTACTATGGCCGCGTCAAGGCGATGATCGACGATAAAGGCCAGAGGATAGAGGCTGCCCCGCCGTCAAAACCCGTGTCGATATTGGGCCTGTCGGGCGTTCCCATGGCAGGCGACGAGTTCTTCGTCGTCAAGGACGAGAAGAAGGCGAGGGTCCTCTCGACGCTGAAGCAGGACGAAGAACGCTCGAAGAAGATCAACTTCTCGAAGCGCGTGACGCTCGAAGGGTTCTACAGGCAGATGAAGGAAGGGGTGGCAAAAGAGCTTGCCATCCTCATCAAGGGCGATGTGCAGGGCTCCATCGAGGCGTTGCAGAAGTCGCTCTTCGATCTTACGACGAAGGATGTCAAGGTCAACATCATCCATTCCAACGTCGGCAATATCAATGAATCGGATATCATGCTTGCGGTCGTTGCCAACGCCGTCGTCATCGGGTTCAATGTCAAGATCGACGACGGGGCGCAGGCGATCGCTGACAAGGAAGGGATCGAGATAAAACTTTACGGTATCATCTATGAGGCGATACAGGATGTCCTCGCCGCGATGGAAGGGTTACTCGAGCCGGTCTCGAAAGAGGTCTTCGTCGGCCGCGCCGTCGTGAAACAGGTATTCAAGGTGTCAAAGGCGGGGACGATCGCCGGTTGCCAGGTGGCGAAGGGGAAGATCATCAGGTCCGGTATGGCTAAATTGATCCGCAATAAGGAAATCGTTTTTCAGGGTAAGGTTGCGTCGCTCAAACGCTTCAAGGATGATGCCCGCGAGGTGCTCGAAGGATTTGAGTGCGGGATCGGTTTCGACCGCCATGACGATATTAAGGAAGGCGACATTATCGAGGTCCATACGATCGAGAAGGTCGCCAGACGGCTGGACGCGAGAAAGCAATGAAAAAACGAATCTTAAGCGGCATGCGACCGACGGGCAGGCTTCATCTCGGCAATCTCGTCGGCGCGCTTGCGAACTGGGTAAAGCTCCAGGATACCTACCAGTGCTTCTACATGATCGCGGATTGGCACTCGCTCATGAGCGAGTACGAGAACCCGAAGGAGATGGCCAGGAATAGCATCGAGGTCGCGCGCGATTTTGTCGCCGCAGGGCTCGACCCGGAACGCTCGACGATATTCGTCCAATCGCACGTGCCGGAGCACCTCGAGCTCGCGATGGTCTTTTCGATCATCACGCCTCTGGCGTGGGTCGAGCGGTGCCCGACCTATAAAGAACAGCTGCGTGAGCTCAAAGGGCGCGAGATCACCACGTACGGATTTTTAGGGTATCCGGTCCTCCAGGCCGCGGATATCGCCGTCTACAAGGCCGACGCGGTCCCTGTCGGGGTTGACCAGCTCCCGCATCTGGAGCTGACGCGCGAGATCGTGCGGCGTTTCAACACCCTGTATAAAAAGAACGTATTCCCGGAGCCCGCCGCACTCCTGACCGAGTCGCCGAAGCTCCTCGGCCTCGATAACCGGAAGATGTCGAAGAGTTACGAAAATTTCATATCGCTTGCCGATACGGTCGAGACGATAGAGAAGAAGGTAGGCCAGATGATCACCGACCCGAAGAGGGTCTACATGAAAGATAAGGGGCATCCCGATATCTGCAACGTCTTCAGCTACTATGCGATGTTCAGCGACCAGGAGACGAGGGCGGATGTGCGGATGTCATGCGAGAGCGCATCGGTGGGGTGCACCGCATGCAAAAAACGTCTTGCAAAGATCCTTGCCGGATATCTTGCGCCGATACGCGAGCGCCGGCATGCGTTGACGGACGCGAAGATACGCGACATCCTGGATGAAGGAGCGCGTAAGGCGCGCGAGGCAGCGTCGCATACGATGGCGGAAGTGAAGAAACTGGTTAATCTGGCAGTATAAAAGAAGGTTAGGGTTAAGATGCCAGTATGGAAAATTAGGTTAGGGTTATGTGTTACACCTAACCATAACCCATATACCATACCGGCATCCTTACCCTAACCCAATTACCTGACGAACGATATGAAACGATGACCTACAAAGTTAGCCTTGAGGTGTTCGAAGGTCCTCTCGACCTTCTCCTCTATCTCATCAAGAAGGAGGAGATCGACATCTCCGATATCCCCATCGCGAAGATCACCGACCAGTACCTCGAGTATCTCGAATTCATGAAGCTGCTCGACCTGAATATCGCTGGGGAATTTCTTGTGATGGCGGCGACGCTGATGCATATAAAGTCGAAGATGCTCCTGCCGCCCGATGAGACGCTTAACCCCGAAGAGGACGATGCGGATCCGCGCGCCGAGCTTGTCAAAAGGCTCCTCGAGTACAAGAAGTTCAAGGAAGCGGCGACGCAGCTTTCACAGATGGAGTCGCATCAGAAGCACCTCTTTGCGAGGATAGGCCTTGGGGTGACGAACGACCAGCTCATCAAGGACGAATTTTTCGAGGCGAGCCTCTTCGACCTCATCACCGCGTTCACCAAAGTCCTCAAGGATATCCCGAAAGAGATATTCCTTGAGGTGATCAAAGACGAATTCACGGTGTCGGAGAAGATGCACGATATCCTACACCTCATGGTCGAACATTCACTCGTATATTTTACCGAACTGTTCAAAACGGCGAAGAATAAAGCAGAGATCATCACGATCTTCCTGGCGCTTCTGGAGCTGATCAGGCTTAAAGAAGTCATTGTGCGGCAGGCGAGTGCCTTTAGCGAGATCGAGGTGATCAGAAACACCGAGGCGATAAAGCCGTCGCTTGGAGGGCAATAGCAAAGATAATCTGTGCGTTAATTTAAAGGAAGAGCGATGGAAAGAGACGAAGTACGGCAGATCGTAGAGGCGATCCTCTTTGTTAGCGACAAACCAGTGTCGGTAGCGATGCTGAAGGATGCGATCCGCGTGGTCGAGCCAGCGGTGATCCGCGATATCGTCGACGAACTCAATAAAGAGTACGCCGCCTCACAAAGAAGCTTCAGCATAAAGGAGATCGCCGGCGGATTCCAGATGCTGACCGACCCGGTCTATTCGAAGTGGATATCGGCTATTTATAAAAAACCGTCCGACAGACTCACGGGGCCTGCGCTCGAGACGCTCGCCATTATCGCGTACAAGCAGCCGCTCACGCGCAGCGAGATCGAGGCGATCAGGGGCGTCAACGTCGACGGGGTATTGCATACGCTCGAGGAGAGGACGCTCATCCGCGCCCGCGGCAGGCTTGATGCGCCTGGCAGGCCCATCCTCTATGGCACGACCAACGAATTTTTACAGCATTTCGGATTGAGGTCGCTTGAAGAGCTGCCGAAGCTGAAGGAGTTCCAGGAGAACGATCTGGATTTCATTAAGGAGAAGGAGCGGCAGAGGCTTATAAACAAAGAGACGGGTAAGGTCGAGGAGACGACGCCGGTCGCGCCAGCGCCCGGTCCCGTCCCTGAAAAGATCGTCATAGAAAGCGAAGAGCCGCAAGGCGATGATGCCGTGATGGAGGGTTTAAAAGATGACACTACAAAAGCTGCGTGATGAGATAGACTCGCTTGATGTGAAGATCCTCGCGCTCCTGAATACGCGCGCCAAAACGATCATCAGCATCGGCAAGCTCAAGGCCAAGACCAAGAGATCGGTCTATGCGCCCGACCGTGAGGCGGACGTCTACAGGAAGCTTGCGGAAAATAATAAAGGGCCGCTCTCGAACGATTCGGTGAAGGCGATCTACCGGGAGATCATGTCGGGCGCCCTCAACCTGGAGAAACCGCTTTCAATAGCCTATTTCGGCCCGGAATTCACGTTCACACACCTGGCGAGCATGAAGAAGTTCGGCGCAAGCGTTAATTATAAAGGATGCGAAACGATCAAGGACGTTTTCGTTGAGGTCGGCAGGGGCAGGGCAGACTACGGCGTCGTCCCGATCGAGAATTCGATCGAAGGCGCGGTCAACCACACGCTCGACATGTTCATGGATTCCGACGTGTTAATATGTTCTGAGATCTATCTGGAGATCTCTCATAACCTGCTCTCGCGCACAAACGATGCGGGCAAGATCAGGAAGGTGTATTCTCATCCCCAGGTTTTCGGCCAGTGCAGGATATGGCTGGAGACGAATATGCCGCGGGCGAAACTTATCGAAGCCTCGAGCACCGCCCATGCGGCGGCGATCGCTTCGAAAGAGCACGGCGCGGCCTGTATCGCGACATCCCCAGCGGCTGAGAAGTACAACCTGAACGTCCTCTATACATCGATCGAGGACAGTTCCCGCAATGTGACCAGGTTCCTGGTCATCGGCGATACCGAAGCCAAGCCGACCGGGCGCGACAAGACAAGCGTCATCATATCGTTGAAGGACAAGGTCGGCGCGCTCCATGATATGCTCGTGCCGTTCAAGGATAACAAGATAAACCTGACGAAGATCGAATCGAGGCCGTCGAAGGCGCGGGCGTGGGAGTACTGCTTCTACGTCGACATGGAGGGGCACTACCGCGACGCACGGATCAAGAAAGCGCTTGATCGCATCCGTACGGAGGCGGCGTTCTTCA